>WNFS01001970.1_pt1 | contig 15482 bp, 15 predicted proteins | sample 5400141 | NCBI WGS metagenome assembly WNFS01 (sample SAMN13153358, study PRJNA577476) | soil metagenome | isolation source: 60 cm saprolite under Madrone tree | place: USA:California | collected 2016-06-14
ATACACGGTCCAGACTGCAGCGAGGGCCACGAGCGCTGCGAGCGAGACGCCCACGACGACGAGCAGCTTGCGCAGACGATGCGGCTTGGAGCGGGCCACGTCGGGGCTCAGCTAAGAGAACGGGAAAACACGCGCCTTAGAGCACTACAGGGTCTGCCCCGCTAGGGGCAACAGCGTACGCGAATTGTGTTTTCATTGCAGATTCGGCCAGCCAAAGGAGTCCATGGACCCACTAAGGATACCAGGGACGCTCAATCTTTGAGTAGTGTCCGAAGATCTACGCCGCGACAATGGCGGAGCGGAGGACCAACGCGACATCAGGCGCGACCGAGCCGACATTCGTGCAGAAGGAAACTCCGCGCGGCCTGCGGCTTCCGGATGTTAATATGATTAACATCATAGGCACATCCTATGATATTGTCGGCGAATGGAATCGAAAACCGCCCGCTTCACTCTGCTGATTGATCCAAACAAGAAGAAAGCGTTCGAGGCATTGTGTGCGCAACAGGATCTGACACCGTCCCAGGTCGTCCGCCAACTCATCCGCGAATATCTTGCCAAACACGGAGTCAGCTACGCAACCAAGAGCAAGAGGCACGAATCGAGCAGAGCCTAGCGCGTCTCATCGGACACCGCTCCGAACGCTCGAGGCGCCGGATGCCGGCTTGGAGATGGCGGTCAGAATCGCAGTGAGGATCTGATGGGGGCTCGGCGGGCAGCCGGGCACCGCTACATCGACCGGGACCACATTGGATACGCGACCGCAAGTGGCGTAGCTTTCGCCGAAGATTCCGCCCGTGCAACCGCAATCGCCGATCGCAACGACGAGCTTCGGGTCCGGCGTGGCATCATAGGTGCGCCGCAACGCCGCCTCCATGTTTCTGGCAACGGGTCCCGTGATCAACAGTAGATCAGCGTGCCGCGGACTTGCTACAAAGCGGATACCCAGCCGTTCGATATTGTAGAGCGGATTGTTGAGCGCGTGGATCTCCAACTCGCAGCCGTTGCAGGACCCGGCGTCAATGGCTCGAATACAGAGCGCGCGGCCGAGTACTTCGAGGATGCGCGACTGCAATGCGCCGGCAATGCGCAGCGTGTCGTCACTTGCCGGCGGCGGCTCCGTGATGATCCCTGTGCGGCCAATTTGGCGTAACGTTTTCCACATGGCTATAGGTCGTGTCCACTGTAGGATAGGTTGAAGGATTTATTGATCAGCGGAAAATCCGGCACGATATTGTCGATGACGGCGTGCTCGATCACTGGCCAGTTCTGCCACGATGGATCGTGCGGATGACATCGCCGGATCATTCCGCCATCACCCGCTTCGAGCGCCAAAAAAATCGGGCCGCGCCATCCCTCGATCATTCCGACACCAAAAGCGCCTTCATCGGGCGTGGGAACCGGAACCGACGCCTGATACAATCCCGCCGGCAATTCTCTCAAGATCCGCTGCATGAGACGCGTGGATTCAGTGACTTCATCAAAGCGCACGGCGACCCGGGCTGCGACGTCGCCCTCGGTGCGGACGATCTTTTGGGGTGCGAAGGCGCCGTATGGGTCACACGGCAGGTCGCAGCGGAGGTCAAATGCTTGGCCGCTCGCACGGCCGGCAAGGCCTGTCAGACCCAGTTTCGCCGCCAGCGCCGGTGTCACGACGCCGGCGCCCACGAATCGGTCGCGCAATCCCGCGTGTTCGTCATAGATGGTTCGCAGCACGGCGACCTCGTTCACGATCGACTCGACGGTGTCGATCAACAATCGTGCTGCGGCCGATGAGAGATCGACGCGCGTACCGCCCGGCACAACGAAATCCATGAGATAGCGCTGCCCAAAAGCTTGTTCGGTCGCGCGCAGCAGTTGTTCCTTGAGCCGGGAGAACTGGGCAAGTCCAAAGGCGAATCCGGCATCATTGCCAAGCGCACCGAGATCACCCAGATGGTTGGCAAGACGCTCCGATTCCAGCGCCACCGCCCTCAAACGAGCGGCTCGCGGGGGCAAGTGCACAGCAGCCATGCCTTCCAACGCCTGGCAATAAGCCCAGGAAAACGCGACGGCAGAATCGCCGGAAACTCGCGCCGCCAGCCGGTGACCTCCGAGCAGCGGCAACTCGGCAAAGCGCCGTTCAATGCCCTTGTGCACGTATCCCAGCCGCTCTTCGAGTCTGAGAACCTTCTCACCGACCACCGAAAAACGGAAATGGCCGGGTTCGATGATCCCCGCGTGAACGGGACCCACGGGGATTTCGTGCACACCGTCGCCTTCCACCGCTACGAAGGCGTAGCCGTCGATCATGGGAACCGAGGGCGCCGGGGGTGTGTTGACGTGGACCAATGGGTGAAAGCCTTCGGGCCACGCGGCGTGGCGCAACCACGGCCGCTTATCCGGGCCCGTGGTGCGCAATCCTGAAAGATCCGCGACGGCGCGTTGCATGCGGCTTGCACTCGGAAACCATTGCTCGATGCCGGGATAGTCGGTGTCAAACGTCAGCGGCAACCCCAGAACGAGTACTCCCGGCCCCGCGATAAACGCGGCTCGGACGATGTCCTCGCCGGCATCGTCCCGGCTTGCCCACAGCGTGAGCAACCGGCCTTCGTGGGCCGCCAAGTCTTCGGCGGCCTGGCGCCATTCGTCGCGCGCCACCGTCAGACCCCATGTGTTGGGTGCGCCCGCAATCCATCCTTCCGCATTCAATTCGGTCTTTTGCGCCGCCTGATCGAACCATCGCCGGAGAACCACCTCACTCTCCCCCGATCAGGCGCGCCGCAGCGCGATACCAGTCGGCGAGGTAGGGCGGAATGAAAAAGCCGAGCATCAGCACCAAGCCCAGATGCGCAAATACGGGCACGAGCGACGGCGGATGCGGCAAACGCCTGGCCGACGTGTCTCCAAAGACCATCGATTGTACGCGGCCAAAAATCGCGGCAAACGCCACACCGAGCGCCAACAACAGGATGGGGGTTGCCCATGGCTGCTGTTTCATGGCGGTCGTCAGAATGAGAAACTCGCTGGCAAATACGCCGAACGGCGGCGTGCCGAGTATGGCCAACGTGCCCATCATCAATCCCCAACCCAAAGTGGGATTCACGGTGATGAGGCCGCGAATGTCGTCCATGAGCTGCGAACCCGCTTTCTGCGCCGCGTGTCCCACGGCGAAGAAAATCGATGATTTCGTCAGTGAATGCACAGTCATGTGCAGCAACGCGGCAAAGTTGGCCACCGGACCCCCCATGCCGAACGCGAATGCGATGATGCCCATGTGTTCGATCGAGGAATAGGCGAACAACCGTTTGACATCGCGCTGCCGCCACAGAAAAAACGCGGCGAGCACCACCGACAGCAGCCCAAAGCCCATCATCATGCGGCCCGGCAGGCCCGACTGAAGCGAGCCCTCGACCAGCACCTTGCAGCGCACGACGGCGTACATCGCTACATTGAGCAGCAATCCTGACAACACCGCTGAAATAGGGGTGGGGCCCTCAGCGTGCGCATCGGGCAGCCAATTGTGCAGCGGCGCGAGACCCACCTTGGTGCCGTATCCCACCAGCAAGAACACGAATGCCAGACCGAGAACGGCGGGCTCGAGCTGGCCCTTGACCGCGTTGAGATGGGTCCAGAGCAGCGCGCTCACGCCCTCGGAACCCAAGATTTTCTCGGCCGCAAAATACATGAGAATGGTGCCGAACAGGGCTTGGGAGATGCCCACGCCGCAGAGAATGAAGTACTTCCAGCCCGCCTCGAGACTCGCGGGGGTCCGGTACAGCGTCACGAGCAGCACGGTGGACAAGGTCGCGGCTTCCATCGCCACCCACATGAGTCCCATGTTGTTCGTCGTGAGGGCGATCAGCATCGTGGCCATGAACAGCTGGTACATGCTGTGATACAGCCGCAGTTGCCGGGCCGAAACCCGCCCATGCTCGGCCTCGATGCGCATATAGGGACGCGAAAACAATGAGGTGGTCAAGCCGACGAACGCAGTCAGCGTCACCAAAAACACGTTGAAGGCATCGATGAAAAATTGCTCGCGCGCGACCGACAGATTGCCGTGAGCCACGATCCTTGACGTGAGTGCACATGCCGCAAGGAAAGTGACCAGCGAAAGGCCGACATTGGCTGTCGGCGCCCATCGCCGCTCTCCCCAAACCCCCATCGTCAACGCGCCGAGCAGCGGAGTGCCTAAAAGAATGACGAACTCCATGCTATTGGTCCTCCTTGAGCGATTCGAAGTGCTTCAGGTCCAGGCTGTCGAATTGTTCGCGAATCTGGAAAAAGAACACACCGAGAACCAGCATCGCCACCAGTACGTCGAGAGCGATCCCCAATTCGACCACCATCGGCATGCCGTAGGTGGCGCTCATCGCACCGAAGAAGAGACCATTCTCCATGGACAGGAATCCGACGACTTGCGACATCGCCTTGCGGCGCGTGATCATGGTGAGAAAGGCGATCAGGATCACCGCCACTGCGATGCCGATGGAATTGCGTGTCGCGGTGCTTGCCAGCGCCGTGATCGGCTGCGCCAGTCCAAATGCGAATATCACGACCAGGACTCCCACCATCATCGTTCCGGCGATATTGAGCAAGGGCTCCGTGTCCCAGTAGACGCCGAGGCGGCGAATCAGCCGATGCAAGAGCCAGGGCAGGAAGATCACCTTGAGCCCCAGCGTGAGCGCTGCGGACACGTACAAGTGATGACTGCCGGTCCGCCATGCGAGCAACAGAGTCGCGATACACAGGAGAGCCCCCTGCATCGCCAACAGGTTGACCAGGCTGACGATGCGCCGTTGCGACAACATGGCGAAGGAAAGCAGCAGCAACAGCGCCGCCAGCGTATTCAGGAGCTGCAGGTCCCATGGCAACGCCTTCATGTTCACTCTCCCAGCAACAGCCGCACGAGCAGCCCGAGCACCGCAAACAGGAAAGCAGTCGCCAGAAACTCCGGCGCGCGAAAGACACGCAGTTTCGCCGATAGAGTCTCAATGAGCGCCAACCCGGCCCCGGCAAACAATAGTTTCACGCCTAAGAGCACGATCGACACGGCCAAACTCGACGGAGCATGGCTGGTCGCAATGCCCCAGGGTATGAAGACCGCAACCCCGATGCAGGCATAGTTGAAGAGCTTCAATGCTGCGGCCCATTCCATGAGCGCAAGGTGGCGCGCCGAATATTCGAGCAGCAGGGCCTCGTGAATCATGGTCAATTCAAGATGCGTGGCAGGGTTGTCGACCGGAATACGGGCATTCTCGGCGAGCAACACCATGGTGAACGCCACGGCAGTAAAGGCGAGACTAGGGTTGAGTGTGAAGGACTGCGCCGACAGGCGTTCGGCGATCAGCGGCAGCGCCGTGGTGGCGGACGTCAGCGAGACCACGAAGATCACCACCAGCAGCGCGGGCTCCGCGAGAAAACCGATCATCATTTCCCGGCGAGCGCCCAGCGTGCCGAAGGCAGTCCCGACGTCCATCGCAGCCAGCGATAGGAACACACGCGCGGTCGCGAGCAGGCCGACCAGGGCAATTGCATCCGCGGCTTGCGTGAACGGCAAACGCGTGGCGATCGATGGAATGACTGCGGCCGCCGTCACCATCGTGCCGAAGACCACATACGGGGCGAGACGGAAGAGTCGCGACGCGTTGTCCGCAATCACCGCATCCTTATGAAAGAGTTTCCGGATTCCGCGGTACGGCAGCAGGATGCTGGGGGCGGACTTGTTCTGCAGCCACGCTCGGCACTGATTCACCCAGCCGACGAGCGCGGGCGCCGCAGCCACCGCCATTGCGATTCCCATCAATTGCACGATCCAGTCGTATACGTTCATAGCATGAGCGCCAACAAGACGACGAGCGTGACAAAGCTATAGAGCAGGTAGGTCGCGATGCGGCCCTGCTGCAGCCAGGCCACTCGGTCGGCAACTTGCCGAACGAGGGTGCCCAATGGCTCATACAGCACGCGCCAGATCCGATCGCCTATTTCCAACCGATACTTGGGTTTGCTGTCGAAGGGGCTGGGCAGTTCCCGAACGATGGCGAAGAGCGGCTGAAACAGATGTCGAATCGGTTGACCGAATCCCTCCGCCGTGTCCTGCATGCGGCTGGTGAGCCCGCCGAATCCGCAGTCCCAGGCCGCGCCCTTTCGAATGCGCTGATGATAGAAGAAGCGCACGTTGATGACGGCCAACGCCACGACCACCGCGATCACCGCAAAGAATATCAGCGGCGCGTAGGACGACTGGCGCTCGGGGACGGGCACGAGCAGCCACCAGGGCGCGTCGCTTGCCGGCAGTCCGCCCAGACGGAGTTCCCGGGTGACGACGCTGAGCAGCGATATGACATGCGACGGAAGAAAGCCGAGCAGTACACAACCGAGCGCAAGCCACGCCAGTCCAAGCCGTTCGGCAATCCCCGCGTCGTGAGCATGCCGCAGGGTGGGCTCTCTCGGCTGCCCCAGAAAGATGACGCCGAAGAATTTGACCATGACGTAGCCGGCGAGGGCAGCGGCAAGCGCGAGCAACGCAGCACCCAGAGGCAGCAGCATATTGATGAAGGGGTGCGGCACTTTGTGCGCAAATAGAAAGGACTGCAGCAATAACCATTCCGACACGAAGCCATTCAAAGGCGGCAGTCCGGCAATGGCCAGCACACCGATGAGCGTGAGCCATGCCACCCAGGGCATTCGATGGATGAGACCACCCAGATGCCCTAGGTTGCGTTCCCCGGTTGCGTGCAATACCGCACCCGTACCCAGGAACAGCAGGCTCTTCATGAAGGCATGATTGATCGCGTGATAAATAACGGCAATCAACGTGAGCGCCGCCGCGGCGCGCATGTCCACGCCCGCGAATACGATTGCCAATCCGAGGCCGGTAAACAGGATCCCGATGTTTTCGATGGAGGAATAGGCCAGAAGACGCTTCATGTCGGTCTGCGCAGCCGCGAAAACGACCCCGTACAGCGCGCTGAAGAGACCGAGAGACAGCGGCACGAGACCCCACCACCACACGGGCGTTCCCAATAGATCAAAACTCACGCGAATCATTCCATACAGGGCCGTCTTCAGCATGACGCCGCTCATCAGCGCGGAAACGGGTGAAGGCGCGGCGGGATGCGCTTCGGGCAACCATACATGCAGCGGCACGAGGCCCGCCTTGGCGCCGAAACCGATCAGCGCGAGACAGAAAGCAATCGCCGCCCAATGAGAACTCAAGTGGGCGCCGCGCATGGCGTCGAACGTGAAATGCCAGCTGCCGCCCTGAAGAATGCCAAAGCTCAACAGGATGGCGATGGCACCCATATGGGCAATCAGCAGGTAGAGAAACCCCGCCCGGCGAATTTCCGGAATTCGATGTTGCGTGGTGACCAGAAAGTAAGACGTCAGGGCCATGGTTTCCCACGCCACCATGAACGCGTAGGCGTCGTCGGCGAGCAGAACGAAGCCCATGCTGGCGAGAAACAGATGATATTGCAGACAGAGGAGTCCCGGCGCCGTGCCTTCACCCTTCCGGAAGTAGCCTGCCGCAAAGATCGAAACGCCCGCCGACGCAGCGCCCAGCAAAATCAAAAATACGCTCGAGAGCCCATCCAGACGCAGATGAACGGGTAAGTCCGGCAGCCCGATGGGCAAAACGAGCCGTTCGGCCGGGCGATCGAGACTCACTGCCGCGACGACTGCCAGCGCAACACCGAACAAGGCGCCCAATGGAAAGAGCGTCCTCCCCACGAACGCGATGCTCGCCGGCCTTGCCAATCCCGCCAGCGCCACCATGCCCCAGGCAGTCAGCAGCAGCAAACTCAGCGTCAATGTCGAATTGAAACCATGGCTCACGAGGCGCCGACCCGCAACAGTCGGGAACAGTCGTTGACCGCGTGGAAATGCCGGACACAGCGATTTACGCCCATGGGACTTCTATTATAATCTTATGCACATTGACATGTCACTTGATGTGAGTTCAGCTTGGCCATCGAAGATCGCACCGCCCGGCTTACCATCCTGATCGATCCGCGCAAGAAGGAGCTGTTTGAGCAGCTGTGTGCGGAGGAGGACACGACGCCTTCACAAGTGGTGCGCCGCTTGATCCGGCATTACATCGAGGAGCGCACGGGTAAGCCCTGGATGCCTTCGGGGGATCCCCTAGGTGCTGCTCGTCGCCGCGTCAAGGGTCGCCGAGCTTGATAGCGAATCCGTTGTGCAGAGCGGGTAAGAACGATCACTGGAGGCCGCGCGCCGCGCTCGTGACCGATCGTTCACAATGTGGATGCGGCACTGTCGGTCGTGACCGACAATTGACGAGGTATGGGCGGTCGATGCGAAGCTATGCACGGAGCCGGGCGCTTTCGGCGGAATGGCCGGGCGCCGCAGGCAAGTGCCACGACGTTTCACACGGCATAGGAAGTGCGCATGCGTTACAACTTTTTGAACGAGATTCGGAATTGGCGACACCGGCACCGCTGTTGAAGGGCAACGACGTGAATGACGCCGTGTGGAAGGAGCCGGGAGTTCGCTTCCCAGTGACCTGTCCCATATGCGCACGTGCGCTGCTGACGGAGTTGCCGGTTGCTCTGATTGCCGAGGCACTCATCATGGGGTCGTCAATCCGTCTGCACGCCGGTTGCCACGATGTCTATTGGGATGCGACCGAATTGGAGGTTGAGCAGATACGCGAGTATCTCAGCGCCGGCGTGGTCACTGTCCAACGCAGAGAATCCTAGCCGACCGCGCGCAGGCGTCCGGCCCGTTGCAGCCGGGCCGCGATCTCCCGCAGATGGGGCCGAAGGCTTTCCGGCTCCATCAATTCGAATTCCACTCCGCATAGCATCGCCTGAAAAACCAGCGCCTCGGGCGTCTCCGCGCCGGTGCTGAGCACACAGCGTTCGGCGTCCTGCGGCTCGAGCACGCCAATCCAAGGTGGCACCCGTTCGGCCATCGCCGCGGCGGAGGCTGCCAGCCGGAACTTGGCCCGGTGCCGGTACGGCGCGTGCGAGATCGACTCGGCCACGTATCGCTCAACATCGGGAGGCGGAGGCCTGGGCGCGAAGGGCGCGCCCAGGGACAGCTTCTCGTCGATCCGGTCCACCCGCAAGGTGCGCCACGCCTCACGGCTGAGGTCCCACGCCACCAGGTACCAGCGACGATTTCCGGTGTGGGCCAGGCGCAGCGGCTCGACGGTGCGGGTCGAGACTCTGCCCCCGCGATCCTGATAACGCAGAGTGATTTGCTGACGATCGCGACATGCGGCCGCCAGCGTCGTGAGGGTGTTTGGATTCACGATTGCGGTGGTTCCGGCAACCGACACCGTAACGGCATGAAGCGCGCTGACGCGCTTGCGCAGACGCGCGGGCAGCAGTTGATTCAATTTGACCAGCGCACCCACCGCCGTCCGGCTCATGCCGGCGAAAGTGTCCACGGCACTGCGTAGGGATACCACGATGGCCACGGCCTCGTCGTCATCCAGCAGCAGTGGAGGCAGCGCCGTGCCCTGGCCCAATTGATAGCCACCGCCCGGCCCGGCGGCCGCGGATACGGTGTAGCCCAAGCTGCGCAGCCTGTCGATGTCGCGCCGCAGTGTCCTTGGAGTGATCCCCAGACGCTCGGCCAGTGCGGTACCCGCCCAAAATCTGCGGGACTGGAGCACGGCGAGCAGGCGGAGCAGGCGGGTTGACGTATCGAGCATGGTGAGCAGCATACAAAAAATTGCGGACAGAAGATGTCCGCAATAGCCGTTATCCTTCGGTTCAGGCAATGAGCCGATTCGAGCGAGGGGACACGCAATGCTGAAGACCTACTCCGGAAGCTGCCACTGCGGCGCAGTTCGCTACGAGGCCGACATCGATCTGAGCGCGGGGACCTCGAAGTGCAACTGCACATTTTGTCTCAAAGCCCGCCTGTGGGGCGCGATCATCAAGCCTGACAGGTTCCGGTTGCTGAGCTACGAAGATCAGTTGAGCGACTACTACAAACCGGGCGGGCCGGTGCATCATTTCTTTTGCAGGGATTGTGGAGTTCGTGCATTCGAACGCGGCCATTTGGATGAATTGGGCGGCGACTACATAACGGTCAATCTAGCCTGCCTCGACACGATCGAGCCGTCGGAGTTGGCGTCCGCGCCGGTGACCTACATGGACGGGCGCAACAATAGCTGGTTCTCGGCCCCGGCGGAGATTCGGCACCTGTAGGCGCGATCCCAGCGCAATTCGCGAAAGTCCCGAATCCTATACTCACTCCGCGGATCTGGTTACTCTTCCTCCCTGGCTCGCCGTTTCGGGCCTCCCCGGGGAGTAAAACAATGGAAATCGCTCTCTCACCGCTCGAGTTCGCCCGGCGGGCGCGGCGCCTGTATGCCGATCGCGAAGCCGTGGTCGACGGCGATCGCCGCTGGACCTATTCCGAATTCTTCGACCGATGCGACCTTTGGTCGTCGGCCCTTCAGAGCATGGGGATCAGGCAGGGTGACCGAGTTGCCTACATCGCGCCCAATACACACGCACATCTGGAGGCGTACTACGCGATACCTCAGATCGGCGCCGTGCTGGTGCCGATCAACTATCGGCTCACACCGGATGACTTCGTCTATCTGATCAATCACAGCGGCGCGCGGATCGTGTGTGCTCACTCGGATTACCTCGAGGGGCTGGACCGGGTACGCGGCCAGCTGGGCGCCGTCGAGAATTTCGTTGCCCTGGAGGGCGGAGCAAATCGCCCGGGTTGGTTGGATTACGAATCGATCCTCGCTCAGTCAACGGCCGCTTTCACCCGCCCCGAGATCGCAGAACGCGACTTACTGACCATCAATTACACGAGTGGGACGACCGCCAATCCGAAGGGAGTCATGATCACGCATCGCAACGCGTACTTGAACTCGGTAGGGACTCTCATCCATCACCACATGACTTGCGCAGACCGCTATGCCTGGACTTTGCCCATGTTTCACGCCAATGGTTGGACGTTCGTCTGGACCGTAACGGCGGTCGGGGGAGCGCATCTCTGCATCCGCCGAGTGGAACCCGCCACAATTTTTGACACGCTGCGACGTGAGCGCGGAACGATGCTGTGTGCGGCACCCACCGTGTTGATCGGCATCGCCAATTCGGGCGCTGAACTTCGGGAGGGGGTGCCTCGCGGGATACGCGTTCTGACGGCGGGTGCGCCGCCGGCTGCCGCCACGATCGAGCGAGTAGAGGGCGAGTTAGGATGGCAATTAACCCAGTTCTACGGGCTCACCGAGACCGCCCCATTCATCACGGTGTGCGAGCCGCGGCCGGAACATGCGTCGCTGGCTGACCCAGAGCGCGCCAAGATCAAGGCGCGTCAGGGAGTCGAGCTCATTACGTCGGGAGAGCTGCGGGTCGTGGACGAGTCCGGCGCCGAAGTGCCTGCCGACGGAGCGACAGTGGGTGAGATCGTCGTTCGAGGTAATGTCGTGATGCAAGGCTACTACAACGACCCGGCGGCGACCGCGCGGAGCATTCGCGACGGGTGGTTCCATTCCGGCGACGCGGCTGTCGTTCACCCGGACGGATACGTCGAGATCCGCGATCGGCTCAAGGATGTGATCATCAGCGGCGGCGAAAACATTTCGAGCGTTGAAGTGGAGGGCGCACTTCTGCGGCACCCCGCCGTCCAGGAGGTCGCGATCGTCGGTTTGCCGGATGAAAAATGGGGCGAGGCGCCGCACGCGTTTGTGGTCCTGCGCGCAGGTTGCTCGGCAACGGAGGGGGAGCTTCGAGAGTATGCGCGGGAGCGCATGGCTCACTTCAAGTGTCCCAAGACCGTTCGCTTCGTGCCGGAGTTGCCGAAGACAGCGACCGGAAAAATCCAAAAGTATGTCCTGCGCGGAAAGCGGCCGGGGATTGCGGCGCAGTAGGTCGCGTGGGCAAAAAGCTGACGGAATCGCACCGTGCAAAATCCAGCGCCGCGTTCATCTGAAGCACCGACAGATCAAAGAGGATGGCACGACTATGAACGGTTCATTTCTGCGATTTTATGTGCACGAGGGTCATCGCCATCACCATCATCTCGTATGGGAATGGTTGCTGCAGGAGGCGAATAAGCTCGGCATCCGCGGCGGCTCAGCGTTTAAGGCCATGGCAGGATTCGGACGGCATCACATGCTACATGAGGCGCACTTTTTTGAACTGGCCGGCACGCTTGCGGTGGAGATCGAGTTCATCGTCACCGACGATGAAGCACAGCGGCTGCTCGCGCTGATTCACAAAGAGAAGATTCGGCTCTTCTACGCCCATATCCCGGCGCGGTTTGGCGTGGTCAATCCCGACGCCTCCGATCCGCCCTTGGCGGCGTCCAATGAGTAAGCGGGACGAAGTCGCCGCGCTGCTCTAGTTCGCTGACACTCCGGCGGCATGCAGGATGTCGGGAATCCGATGTTCCCATCCGATCGCCATGACATGGACTCCGCTGCAGATATTGCGCAACCGGCGGATGGTCTGCGCGGCAATCTCGATGCCCTTCGCCGCTTCGCCTTCCGGCCCGGCGCGCTCCAGTTCTTCCAGCAGTGCGGAAGGAACGTGAACACCCGGTACGTTTGCATTCAACCACACGCCCATCTTTGCCGACTTGAGCGGAATGACTCCGGCCAGAAGAGGAACGTTTCCGAGCTTGGCCGCGTCGAGAAACCGCGCCAGGGAGTCGGTGTCGTAAATGGCCTGTGTTTGGAAGAACTGCGAGCCGGCGTCGATTTTTCGACGCGTGTTCTCGACTTCGCGCGCGAGATCCGGTGACCCGGGGTTCATCGTCGAGCCGAGAAACATAGGTGGTGCGCCATGGAGATCGTTGCCCGATAGATCTCGACCGCTGCGCAGCGAACGGGCGGCGCTCAGCAGCTCCATTGTCGTCAAATCGAATACGCCTTTCGCTTCGGGATGGTCGCCGTTTTTCGGATCGTCGCCCGTCATGAACAGGAAGTTGCCGATGCCGAGCAGGCAGGCGCCGAGCAGGTCGGCCTGAACGGCGATCCGGTTACGGTCCCGCGCCGTGATCTGCACGATGGCCTCGATGCCGCGATCCTGCAGCAGGTGTGCGACCGATTTGGGCTCGACAGTCATTCGAGCGCGGGGCGATTCGGTGATGTTGATTGCGTCGACGATGTTTTTGAGCGCGTCAGCCTTCGCGAAGAATTCGGACAGGTCAATGCCCTTGGGCGGGGTTAATTCCGTGGTGACGACGAAGTGAGCTGACCGAAGTTTTCCCTCCAATAAGCTCATCGAGCGCGAAGCTCCCGCTTCCGGCTCATACCGTGGCAGCTTCGCTCAGGACTTCGTCGCGGAGATTGATGCACTATTGGCGCAGTTTACCAAAATAGATATGCGATTAATGACCTACACGTGTTTTTGGGACCCACTTCCTGTTATTCAATGCACGGGCGGACCTTCCCGACGTCCTTGGTCAATTCAAGCCGGCCGTTGCGCCGACGAACACCAGCGCTTCGCATCCTGTGATCAGAATTGCTGCGATAAGAATCAGTATCCGGTAACCCATTTCTGCCTCCTCGTCGTGTCTCAGTAGTTGATGCAGGGACGATTCTGGCGTCGTTCTGTAGATCGAATGTTGCACACTCCCGCGACCCGCATTTCAATCGAAACATTGAAGACGCAAGTCGTTGCACCACGACGTGATCGCGAGCACGCGCCGGCAGTTTCCGGAGATTCTGGCCACGGAGGTGCCCTATTCGAGCGAGATCGAACGGATGAGCCTGCGTCGCGCGCCGCTGCCGTCCTATTCGCCCCGCAGCGTGGTTGCGCAGATCTATTCCGCTCTTTGGATGGAGATGGAAGCGCGGATGGAGTACCGGCCATCGGCCGGTGCGACGGCACTCTCCGGTTCGGCGGCGGCGCCGGCGGAGGCCTAAAATCCTATTGCGGGGACAGGCCGCCGGTGCCCGCCGCAATCTGCGCCGGTTCGTGTCCGAGCTGGCGGCATTGCTCTGCCACCAGCGCGCGGATGATCTCCGCCAAGCGCAGGGCGCCGGGACCGGCGTAGTCGCGGTCGGCGAACACCAAGTAGAGTTCGGCCCAGCGCTCGCCGCCCTCGCGCAGGGGCAGCGCCTTGAGCTGCCCGCGTTCCAGTTCGCCGACCACCATCTCTTCCGGGAACCAGGCGAACCCCAGGCCCATTCCCGCGGCGTGGATCGAGGTGGCCTTATGACTCACCGTCCAACTCTGTTCCGCGCCCAGCCAGCTGCCGGCGCGGCGCTGGCTGCCCGTGTCGCGGATCACGAGATGGCGATGCTTGCGCAGATCCTGCAGTGTCAGCTCGCGCCCGAGCTGGTGCAGCGGATGCTCGGGGTGCCCCACCGCGATGAAGCGCAGCCGAATCAGTGGATCGCCGGCGAAGCCCGCCGGCACCTGCGAGCAGATCGCCAAATCAACCTTGCGTTGTAGCAGCGCCTCTTCAGTGCCGCTGAGCACGGTCTCGTACAGCTCGATGCGGGTCTGCGGCCGTTCCTCGGCAAAGCGCGCGAAACATCGCAGCAGCAGCCACGTGGGAAAGATGATCTCCACCGCCAGCCGCAGTTCCGGTTCCCAGCCGGCGGCCAGGCTGCCCGCAGCCCCCTCCAGCGCGCTGGCTTCCTCCAGCAGCGCTTTGGCCCGGCGGTACAACACTTCACCGGTCGGTGTGAGCTGCGCCTTGCGCCCGACCACCTCGAATACCTTGACGCCAAGAAGAGATTCCATCTTCTGCACGGCATAAGTCACCGCCGACTGGCTCTTGTGAAGCGCTTCGGCGGCCTGGGCATAGCCGCCGGCATCGACCACGGCCAAGAGAGAGCGCCATTGCTCCAGGGAGATCCGCGGGTTACCGGTCATATATCTAACCAATAGATAGGTAGACCCCAAATATTCTGCTTTTTTATCTAATCAATCAATACTTAAATACACCCACGCCAAGCAGATCGTTACCATTTAATAGAGGAGATTCAGCCCATGACCAACTTGCTTCAGATCAACGCCAGCATCAGCAGCGACAACGGCCAATCCAGCCAGCTCGCAAACCAGTTTGTCGCCGCGTTCCACAAGCGCCGTCCCGAGGCGAAGATCGTGGTGCGCGACGTTGCCGCGGCCGAACCCGTGCCCCACCTCAATGCCGAGCGCTTTGGCGCCTTCATCACCAAACCGGAAAAGCGCAGCACCTCGCAGCGCGCGGTGGTGGCGTATTCCGACATCCTGATCAACGAACTGAAGCAGGCCGACGTGATCGTGCTGGGCTTGCCCATGTACAACTTCGGCGTGCCCTCGCAGCTGAAGGCCTACTTCGATCACATCGCCCGAGTCGGCGAGACGCGCGATCTCGGCCACGGCCTTGGCGAGGCCGGCTTCCTTGTGCTCCGCGCTGATGGCGAGGCCTTCAGCGTAGACGAATTCCACGTCGGTTATGCCGATAAACCGCAGGAAGTCGCGCACATAGCTGGTCTGCGTATCCAGGGGCGTACCGGCATGGAGCCCGCCGCGGGCGGCGAACACGTACACCTTCTTGCC
>WNFS01012318.1_pt1 | contig 15468 bp, 17 predicted proteins | sample 5400141 | NCBI WGS metagenome assembly WNFS01 (sample SAMN13153358, study PRJNA577476) | soil metagenome | isolation source: 60 cm saprolite under Madrone tree | place: USA:California | collected 2016-06-14
GACGTGGATTGACAACGCAGTAGACACGATCGCGACGGTTGTGAGTGGTTGTTGCTCTTGATCCAGTTCTTGCTCTTGCCAATCAGACCCGGCATCATCCCACTGCCAAGGCTCCTCCGATTCAGACTCATGCCGGTGCTGGTGTTGGTGCTGATGATCGACCGACGTATGTGCATGAGTGCGGAATATCTCCGGACGCAGCGGCGATGCAGGCTGTACAACAACCAGTTCACCCTCGACATTATTCCTACCCTCGCCTAACAGCGCACGCAACCTGGCACCCGAAAGCGGACTCTGCACCGCACACACCCGCATGGCCTCTTTCCTATGATGCGGCGCCAGAAACGAAGCGAGTTCTTCAAGTGCAGCCACATCCGAAACACAATGCTCCAGCAAGACGCGCAAACAGCACTCGGCCAGACTCGGACATTGATGCGGATGCGGACTCCGTGTCTCAGCCGTTGTGGAAACAAGGTCATCGTAGTCCGAGTCGCCCTGTGCAAAGAAGAGCGACAGTGCCGTCGCGCGCCAAGCGGGGCCTTCATGCTCTGAGTCGGATACTTTGGTCTGGGCGGGTGTGGTCGCCGCCGCCCAGCTTCGTGGGACGGGTCCCGCTGCAGTCATTCGAGTCACCTTTACATCACCAAGAGCCCGGGACGACAAACGATGGGGTTGCAGACCATATATCTCAGCGTACGGCAGTGAACGTCCGACCGACTGGGGCGTTGAAAGAGCGGTTGCTCCGAGTCGGGACGTTCGTTGGGTATTTAGCGTGCGCCGGAAATGTTCGCCTCTGTTCGTCTGTCAGCCGTTGAAGGGTACTTCCAAGTCAATGGTGGCACACCGAAGAGTATGCAGGAGGTTATTAACGTCCTTGCTGCTCTTCGAGGACCGAGGGACTGGATCCCTCACTGACATGGCTGAACGGAGTTCGAGTCAGCAATTGTAAATGTCCGCTGCAAGCTTACTTAGCCGGGCGTTCATTCTTTATATCATTTTCATACATATGCATCATACAGGCGTAAAACATGGATGAGAATGGGCCTGAAGCATATGTGTTTTATGGAAGTGATACACGGAGAACCAAATCCCACCCAACAATGACTCTCGGCCTCGACACTAGTTCATTTGTCGGACAAGTTTGTTGATATTGGCTTCTCGGTTACCAAAATCACCACCTTCAACATAATGCTTGAACTTGCGCGTCCGCCAGCCGCCGGTAGGATTCGAAAGTTTGAACGGCCAAAGGAAGTTCGATGCCTAGAGGAATAGAAGTTCAGGATGGTTTCGCAAAATGTGCCTACGACTGTCTGACCTGCTTGAAATTGGGGCCGACAGTGAAAATCTCGTGCACGAGATCTTCGACAGACAAGATGTCATACTTGCCGAGAGCATTCTCAATAACCGAGTTGTTGGACAGAGGGACACGCTGGCGGTTAACTTTGCCATAGCCGCGCTTGTAGATCAACTCGCGGACGGTCTTCAGGTTTGGCTCGCTGAAGCGATAGAATGAGACTGGATGTAAAGCCCGTCATCTCGAACGAATGACGCACCCATATGTAACATAGGGCTCCACAAGACGGAGCATCTGTTGAGTCGCCTTCGTCACGCGCACGAACACACCACTGTTGATTTGCAGAAGACGGAGGAGTTGAAGGATTTTTCGTGGTTTGGGTGCAATCTCGTTGATACTATCTCTCGGGATTCAGGTCTCGGTTTCGGCCAAAGCGAAAATCATTACTGACCCTCGAATGCGTACAACGAACAAGACTTTGGGTTGAGCAGGGACATAGAAGTCGCCGGATGCACGCGCTGCCCGCTTCAGACGAATCTCTTCCTTCTCCTTCGATAGGTATTCCTTCACATAAGACTCGGCACGCTTAAAGATGACCTTGCGTTTTGCCTTGGAGGCCTGTACATAACGATAGGGTCAGCATTGTAGAGATGCATATAGTGGAGAGGTCAGTCCCGAAAGATGGTTGATTGGAGGCAGCATAGTTTTACTAGCCATTCCAGGGTACATATGCATCACAAGAATGGGGACAGAGCCAAACACACCTTTTTGGCGGCTGCAGCCTTCTCCAAACGCTCTTCGCGTGCCTTTTCATTTTGCTTCCTTTTCTTGAGGAGGGTCTCGGGTACTTCAATGTCCTGCCGAAAGTCTGTCAGACACGGCTCGAGACATCAAGGAAGGCCAACGATCTCACCGCGACGGTCGGGACACTATGTCAATAGGTTAATTATGGTTAGCATAGCTCCGCATCAGAGGATAACGGACGAACGTAGTTGAGGCCGCCATTGTTTTGACCTTTGGATTCGTCTACAACGACAGTGTTCACTCATCACTAACCGTGGCTAAAACTGTATAGCATGACTAATTATTTCCCACACGTAATTAAATTAAATAAATTACTACCCAATATCTAATCTACTCTCACCCAGCGTCCTCCACAAATGCAACGAGACAACCACCTGCATCCCCACACGTGCCATTGCGAGAAATATGCCCCGGGAGTGGGTACGTCTCCTCGAAGACTCATTTCGTGCTGCGACTTGCCTCCACATCTCACGCAAACCCGTGTAGGCCCGTGGCGGAGTAGAATTCCCTTCGATATTATATCTTGCCCTTCATGGTGCCTTTCTCTCCGTTGGGGTCGACACTTTTCAGCTGCTCATAAAGCCGTTTGACGTCACCCACAGTGACGCGAAGTTTAGCCAACGCGTCCGAATGGAGTAGGTTCAACAATATAGGGTGTATTGATGGGATGGTTTGTTTTTCTATGGGCGACTCTTCAAGGCTTATCAGAGCAATCACAAGCTAATGACACACCTGTAACTTCCTCGCCGAGGCCCTCCCTAGAGTCACCCAAAAGAACACACACTCTCATCAATTCCTCCAAGAAACCCACGAACCAGGTGCTCTGTACTATCAATAGCCAGCTGTTCTCTTTGATAACTGTAAGTAACAACAGATAAATGATAAAATGATGCCAACCAAGCCCAACATTATCACCGTCCATACAATCCTCAAAAGCACTATGACAGGCGATGACGGAGCAGAGATCTTGTATTGTCTTCCAGCGGGTTGCAAAATCTTCCTTGTCAATCTTTTTTTGCATTCTTTCGCCTTTCAATCTGCCACAATTACTTCTCTGCGTAACCGAGTGCGACGACAATCTTACCGATAAACCTCGAGGAGCATGCCAAGAAATTCATGAAACCATACGTCTCGCAATCCGTAGTCATGCGATTCCAGTGCCTCAAGTAATTCATATAGAACACTTTCAACTTCTTGGACGCTGACTGAACCGAGTGAAAGTTGATGAGCAACGTCCGATACGGTACGTTTTGACTGTATTGCTGATATAAGGGCAGAAACGAAATCAGGGACGCGAGGGTGCTCGACCACTAAACGATACAATTATGAGTTTGAAAGTTATCGACGGTGTGGAAGTGGAGTTGGTCTACCTGAATTTTCATTACGGAATTTCTTTGGCATCGTGTGAATCGTCAATTTCGAGGGTATTGTTGTCGACTGGGAAATAGCACAAAGGAGGGTGGCATTGGGAGAGAGTGCTACACTAACGGGAGCTGGAAACGATATCGGGAATGAAAGCTCAGCACGACGAAATTTGGAGCTAAAAGACGGCTCACGGCACCCGTAGGAGCTCTCACTCCAACCCATGAAAAGGGGTTCTGGATCCCAGTCAGGATGAATATCGAGAGACGGACTATGAACGACGCATAAGGAAATGCAAGGCTAGTTTAACGAGCTTGCTCACAGTTTGAGTACCGTCACGCTACCGCTGGGAGGCTTCATCGACGCGTTTCGTTTTGAGTAAGACGCTGGACCTTGGGCATTCAGGCTGCCAGCGAGGATTGTATTTGCACGTGGCGATCGATGGTGTGATAATATAAACGTCAGGGTCTCAGAAAAAGTCTTTGATTTCACCCTTGTTGATGACTATATGATGGAGGGTGAATATTCCGCGGAAAGTCCAGCACAAAGAAAGCAAACCCATTCTGAGATATTGGCCTGCGGATGTGGTCTCTTAAACAACCCAAAGACGATTAGTTCTGACTTGGGGATTGCAGAATCTGATCCGGAACCGAGGCGATTTTTCATGCCAGAAGGGCGGTGATCACCTTTCCCAAAGTCCAGGAAAGACAGGCATAAGTACATCTTCGGAAAAATATGCTGTGAGCTGGATTCGGCTACGGCGGGCTGTAGAGGGTCTCCAGGACAAAACATGAGGGAACTGAGCGGATGAGCATCGCATCTCAGAGGGGAAAGGGGACTTGTGAAGAGAACTAGTGCAAAGTTGGTTATCGAAAGCGGAGAGTGTACCATGCAATACTCACGTGTCCGTAATCCGTCGAAAGCAACACGAACTTCGCAAAGATCGATGTTAGACTCTTGTGCCCAACCCTCCCAATCTACGGACTCGGCCGAGTGCACATCATGGAAATGGGGGGATAACTCGGGGACTTCTTCAATTCCGAGCGAAACAAAGGATGACTCAAGCGGCAGAACGTTCGGCCTTGAACGAGTTGCCACTAGGATTGAAGACTCTGGAGTCTAAACATTTAAAATTGGAACTCAGGATAGAGAAATTCTGCGCACCGTTATAGCCAAAGCCAATAGTCGCATGCGTGCAACAACGGCTCTCGAATAAATCGAGATTCGAAGGGACATTATTTGGGTCCCGAAGTTCATCGGGTTTTTCGAGAGAGCAGGATGATATCACTATTTTGGGCTGCTGAGGGCCAGATCGAACGCAACAGAGCTGTACTTGGAGGTTCTGCGTGACAAGTACAAGTGTAGGCAAGGAAGCCAGCACTACGGGCCCGAGTGAAGGAAGCCTTGATATATTCCGGCCTGAGTCGGCAACCCACTGTTCCACAGGTGAATAAATACTCGCAAGGCGTCAGGGCATCTGACCATACCTCTCTAGCATGTCCCAACCATTTAGCAGAGACAACACCTCTGGTGCGGGGGAAGCTCATAGATTCGATGATATCCCAACCATCAGCCTGCTGAGCCCGCCAAAAGCACCCCACCCCTGGTATCTGCCGACCAGGAAAGTATGCAAACAACCAGTCCTCCCTGGGCGAAACGCAGAGGATTGTAGGAGATTCGTACGATCCTGGTGCATTGGCAACCACGGCCGGGGATGGAAGTCGGAACAGTTTTGATGATGGGAACGCGCGGCCAACAATGGCTGGCTCAGTTTCATGGGCGAAAAGTATGGCCAAACTCGTCCATACGACCGGTCTATTAAATGTGAGTTGAGTTGAGATCCATGAATAGCATACAGGCGGTGAGAAACCGAGACCTGCGCCGTTGTTCTACGAGAGCGTAGAAATTCCACCAGTGGGACGGTAGCGTTGGCTGAGTAGGGGGTTCATCTTTTGTTTTACCCTTGGGAGGCGCAGTCGCGGTCGTGGTCATCGCGTTCATCGCTATCGTTGGGATCGGAGTCGGCCCGTTACTCAATTGGTTACAACACGGTGATGGTGCAGCCAGTCGTGCTCGCCGAACGGGACATAGAATCTGTCCACACTCAAGTTATTATTCAGACGTTTTCCGATCATGTCCTGGTTATTGTAACGCAACTACAAAAAGTCGGAGCACTTGTACGCAAATTGTGTTCCTATTGCTCCCTTTCATCTCATGCAGCCTAGATCCACGCCTCTGTGCCAGCGACCGTCTCCCTTTCCGAAGCTTCTCCAGACGACATTGCATCTAATGACACTGATAGCACTCTACCACCAGTCCACCCTTCAATCGACTTGACGTATTTGTTCGGAAGTGCACCATCCCCGGATCACCAAACGTTGTACTCATCTTACGCTGCCCAAATTGCAGCCCTTGTATGGACTTCGGAACAGCATGGCCAGATTGGATCATTGCACACTCCTGTAGTCGTTGGGGTTGCATTGAAGTCACTTCGCTTTTCCGAGAAGCCTTCCGGCACAGACAGAACCACCTTTCTTCAAGTAATGGACCTCGTTCGAGAGACTCTCAGCACTGCACGCACTACATAAAGCACGCTATGGGAGATAGATGAGTGTACGTCGGAGGGGTAGTTCGATTGGGTAGAATAGCGTGTGCAATGTAACAGTTTCAGGTCTCATTTATCCTTTGCTTGAGCGATTAATTTCGACCATTCAGCGTCTGAACTCGCCCCTTCCGAATCTCCTTTTGCGCGGTTAGCCTGATATTTTTCAATCTTCCAACGCACAAGGTTCTCCAGCTTTTGTTCCGGCTCTGGTGCCGTCCGAGGATTCATTTCGTAGAGGTAGAACGCTAACGCGCCAGTGAAGATGCCCAGAAGAGGGTCCAAGGCGCTGGCGAAGTAGTTAGGACCGCACTCGCGATCAATGACTGGCTAGAGCTCACCGAGATAGCAGGACTGGAGACATATTTGAGAGTGTGTTACGTATACAAGTGGCAGACCTAGAACGCGTTTGATATTTTATTGGTAACTACAGTAATTGGTTGAACCCGTCCCACCCACAGTCCCGACTCCTGTAGTTTCATTCAATGTCGTCCGTCACCCTCGAGCGTCAGATACGGCCAATCTATGGTGTGTCAGCAGTTCTTTAATCCGGCCCTCGACATCACCACAGCAGTCTCTACCAGACGCTCTGGACAGTGGGTCCCATAAGTCTGCTTTAGTGACCTGCAATAAGCTACTCAAGAAACACCCCAAAAATGACCATCTCAAGGTACTCATTCTCTAAACGATTCTGTTCCAATTCTCATATATAATTAGGCACTGAAAGCTCTCGCCCTTACACGCGCGCAAAAGTTTGAGGAAGCTATCGTACTATGTGAAGAAGTGCTGGCAACAAAACCAATAGACGATGGGACTATAAATGCGCTTATGCACGCCCTTCGCCATCTTGGCAGATGTTAGTGCGCAATGCCTGCTGTCTTGTGACCCATAAGTTAATCAGCCAAACGCAGTTGCCGACTTAGTGAAGCTATTTGAAGACGCGTTCAAGCGGCAGCCCGATAATGACGAGTTCGGCCGGCAAGCCTTCTTTGCGAATGTGCGTGCGGGGAATTGGAAGGCTGCTCAACTGGTGAGGATTTCTCGACATATTGCTCAGTCTCGACCACAACTTTATGCAAACAATTCTTCCATTCCGATACCCTCTCGTCTTGTCGCACCTCATTTAAGCTAATTTCACTTAGCTAGCCAACAAATTAAACAAGCAATTTCGCAGCGACCGCTACACCTTTTGGGGTATAACATGCACAGTTTTACAGGTCAGGCTTACTGCCGTTCTCGTCTCTTTGTACTAACGGTAAATTGTAGGCCAATGACCCTTTGACTGCTCCGGAAATGCGTGATATCTTGTTAAAGTTGGCACACCGGCTCATAACGGCTTCTTGGAAACAAGTTGAGGTACATCCAGATGGGCTCTATCTACACACCTCGATATTGCAGCAGCTTGGACTTTATGAGGATGCTCGGGAACTGTTGGACACGGAATCAGGTCGATCCCTCTGCGCCCGCAATCTCTCCTGCGACCACTTGCGGCGGGAGATTATGAAGGCTGGAGGTTGGCAAACGGAAGAAGGGGTAATAGCAGAGCAGAGGGTAGTAGAGAAAAGGTCAGCCATATCACAATGCACCAAATATACCTGCCATCTAAGGCCTTTGCAGGGATCGTAACTGGCTCGAGTTTGTCTCCATTCTTAATGCCACATTTTTACCCGCGGCGCAACACCAATCAATGCACCCTGACCTCGTACAGCATGTGGCAAAGACGCGAGACCTCTTCACAAAAGTTGCAGAGCAGGACGGTAGTCGTGATAGAGCCGCCTGGTTGGGTCTGATGGAGCTTGAGAGGCTTTGTGGAGTCCATGAAGTGCCTACAGGTATGTGGATCCTCATTTTTGACGGAGCCACTACAATATCACTAGAACCTTCTCGTTTGCTGAATCTCCTGAAGCATTACTTCGAGATTTTCGGAGACAAGGCGGCATGTTATGAGGATATACGGTCATATACCGACCTTGATTCTGACGTTTTGTCTGCCTGGACTACAATTCTCGAGAAGACATCCCATACTCCTGTAAGCTTCTCGAACTGTCGCCAGTCCAGTGCTAAAGCCCATGTAGTCCTCAAGTAGTGCTCTTCGACGATCCGTCAATGCCCATAAGTTGCTACGATGTGGCTTAAGTACAACGCAGTTGACCGTGGACCAAGAGGGCACCCGAGCTGCAGATCTTATTCGCGAATATTTCGAAGCCCTACCTCTAGGGAATGACCTTCCGAAATCGGAGCTACAACTGGCGGATGACCTGGCAATTCTCGCCGCCCAGGTATTTGTCAACATGTTCACCTTGGATAATGCGATGGCCCACCTTCACAACGCTGTCGCGATATTGGAGTATGCCTCGAGAAAGAGCCCCCAATCATACCAAATCCGTCTGGAGCTGGTTAGGGTTTATCGCCTCTTGGGTATGTTTGTATCTTGTATATTTTCGACACTTTCTTTGCAGATGCCTTATTTTTCTTTCCTGTTAGGCGCGCCGCAGCTAGCCTTGGACCACTATCGTCTTTTGAACGTGAAACAAGTCCAGAATGACACCATGTCGTACTTGATCCTTTCTCGTGCCACCAATTTCTCGTTAGCGGCCACAGGCGATCTGACGTATGTTTCCGAGTGCCTGGAATCCAGCCACGTCTACTTTAGTAACTCTCAGGAAGTAAGTGTCAAATCGCTGTTCTCTCGTTCAGTGTCGCCAACAGCTGTTAGACTTCTGAGTTCATTGTCAAGGCTTTTAGCACGGAAAAGTACTCACAGGCACGTTCTGCCCGATTCACGGCTACGTACGAGCTGACTAGTATGTATTAGATTCATGATTTCGTTGTATTCGAAGAGCGACTACACAACTCTCTTCAGCGAGACCTCGTCAAGGTTGAGCATGTTCGACTGCGTATTTCCCATGAACAAATCAGCTCCGAACTGGTAGATATGGAGTTGATCGAACTGAAATTTATCTTTGATCGAGCCGAACTACCAGCCCCGTGGGCAGCCATCCTTTTCATCACAAACAACTCTCTTTGGAAAGGAGCCAGCAGTAAGCGCACTTTATTCCGCGGTAGCCACATCCACTTCACACGTTATTAGGCAGGATGGTTGTCTGTGTTCCTCAAAATCTATATCAAAGCCTTGTCAGGAGCCAGTGACTTAGATCTCTCGGTTGAGGATGATAAACTACTTGTCGGCGATCGCCCGAGACAAAGTTATAACCCAGACGCAAAAATACCCTTGCCGGAACGCTTAGCTGTCCAGAGTGCGGATGAGCTTTCAGAGGTAAATTTCCACCACCGGTGACTGCTCCACTGCCTTACAGCCAGTCAGCTTACAGAAGACGAAGTCGGTTTGTTCCATTATGTGACCGATTTGACAAACTGGTTGGATCCATTCCATAATTTCCTTCGGCCTCGGGGGGAAGCTGCCAAGCTACCGCCAAAGAACGGCAATTCTTCAAATGACGGGACACATGCGAATGGACATGGAAGAAAACCCGACGAGGCTCCACAAATTACTGAGCCGCCCGACTCTATCTTGTCGTACTTTAAGAGTGAGCAACTTCTATTATTTTTATGTTTCCTGAATCGACGGCCTGGCAGATACACATGCCAAGTTTCTAAGTGCTATCACAACACCACGTCCAATCTATGAGATATTACATATAGCCACTCTGGCGCAAGAGGCAAGCGGGCTATCCAGCATCCTAGTGGTCGCTAATTGCGCAGACAGGCACTGCTTTTGTTCTTTATCTGCACCAAGCGCTTCAAAGATGCTTCCATTGTCCGAATCAACAAACTTGGCTTAGTAGGTTGAACAGATTTCATCGGAATAGCCTTTGATCAAGCTTTTGTAGCTCGTCCAGCACATCAAAACTTTGCGTGCGAGCGCCATCGATGCCGTCAGAGATATTGGTGCCCCGCTGATAAAGATTAGTGAGCTCGAAGGGACGTCGGATAAGCGGAAGCAGTTCGTCGAACATTGCGTAGCCTTTCAGACCCATGCCGAGGTGAGCATCCACGTCCACTCGTCTGAAAATAGGCGTTCGATTCATTCGCAATTAGATAACTCATGATTACGTCCTTGATGTGGGCAAAAAATTGACGGAGTCTCAGAGGAAGGTTATGGAAGGAGTTGGGAGAGGGATAGAACGTGTCTGCAAGACACCCATGTAATATGCTCAGCCCTGCCGAGTTGTTGCCACAGTATCGGGTGCACTCGTAGTCATCCATCATGATAGCCATGCAATACTAACAGTACCTCCAAACATTATCGGATCTTTCCTTTTGCCGGTGAATGATACATGGTATGGTGCTGTACTACACTGCGGTCACGGTAGTATATGACCACCAACTGTCACATCACGTGGCCTTAAAAGTATCACGCGTCAATTAGGAGACGCGACTGGTTTGACCAAAACACCAATATCTTACGCGGCATCTGACTTGGATATGAGCCAGTGTGAGTAAAATTTCGACTATTCGATGAGTGCTGATTTGTAGTTGTCCAGCTATCGACTTTCACGGAAATACAGCCGGAGGTGGTTACCTGACTGGGGGATCGCCATTTGGCGGCGCAAGTGGTAGCCCTGGAGGGTTTGGTCGTGTGCGACCTTGCTGAACAGCATTCTTCGTCCTATTCTGACGTCATCTATAGAAGGGCGCGCTTGCTCAGTCCCTGCGGCCCATTACAGTGAAACAATTCATCCAAGCTACTCAAGCCCACGCGGATGCGGATTGGATGTTCGAAAATACTGAGCTCGGCCATGTGCGCTCTCACTTGAACATCGACTCTTTGTTTTTCTCAACGAACTTCAGGTGACGCTCGTCGCGCACGTTGTGTCGGTGCAGAAGCAGGCGACGAATTGCGTTTACATGCTTGATGACGGCACCGGTACCCTGGAGGCACGACGTTGGTCTGATTCAATTAGCCAAGATGGTGAAGATAACCAGGATGAAATTCTGTGAGACTTGTTTCTAACACCGCTTTCCTTCTGTCACTTACCTGGGTAGGCCAAATACCTACGCCCGCGTTACCGGGAATATCAAAACCTTCGGATCAAAAAAATACATTAACGCATCTCAAATTCAACCCGTCCGTGACCCTCATGAAATATTTTTTCACCTGCTGGATGTGATAGCCGTGCAGCTCACTATTGATCGTGGTTCTGTGAAAAATTGTTCTCCGGTTTTCCTTTTACATCTGACTGATCGTCCAACCAGCCAGGCTCCCATATGACTGCCCAGACATCCGCAGCGGGCGGAGCGTCATCATTATCCGCGTACTCTGCCGCGCAGGGCCATCAATCGGGCGTCAAAGATGAATACTCACATCTCCCGCCTGTCCCGCGTAGCATTGTTCATTTCATGCAGAATCAGCCACAGAGGCCAGAAGGCGTGCATGTTAGCGCTATTGCGAAGGCCATAGGGGCAGATGCAGAATCCATCGAGTAAGACGGTTGACACTTTCGAAGGCATTCGGTACTTACTCGGCCGTCACATAGGCAAGCCCTGGAGCGACTGATGGACGATGGCATCATTTTCAGCACAATCAATGAAACGCACTTCCAGATCTCGCGGTAGTTTCGTGTCTGGTCGCAGGTGTAAAACTTGAGCACGCTTTAGTATCATGCTTAATCTCGGTAACTGTCCATTGGACACCCGAAATAGTGTTCTCCGATGTTGTCTGTGTAAATTATATCAACTCCGCACCATGCACCTTCAACCACTCTAATACCTCCCCCCAATTCCGCACCCTCCAAATCCTATCTTCGCTATGCAAGCCTATCGTATCGTCTTTCCACCACTCATTTCCACCCTCGAGTGCCAGTTTGTCGTCGAATGTCCAGGGACCACCTGCGTCAACTCGTTTGTTCCATTCATAGTCCCCGAAGAGAAGCACAGGACGATCAGCATTTCGTCCAAAAGTCAATGCTGTCTCCAACAAATCATCAATGAGCAATATTGATTGCATTACTTCGCTAATCTAGTGGACAGGTTCTCATTAACGCAAAATCCGTCGTGATAAAAATCAAACCTGTAGCTTGTTTAGTGAGGTGCCAATGCATCTTCCATTGTATGCAAGGCTATTACCGTCCTGCGATGAGAAAACGACGTTGGAGAATATTCCTTCATTCTATGAGCCCGTTGTCCCAGACTGTCTCAGACGGGGGTTACCGTTGAAGTGCTTGTCAAGCCAGGCGATTGTACTATTGAGCTCGTACGAAAATGTTCGAGCCGTCACGATGGTGAGGCTATATCCTATCTCACGGAGATGGTTTAGGGCATCCAAAGACCCTGGCACAGGGTCCGCATGCTTGAGCTGGTCGGTATCATAGAACTCGTTGACTTTGTTCATAGTGGTGGCTATTGAGCCCCAACCTGGATTCTACGTCACTTAGATACGCACAATGCTTCATGAGATCATAGTCAGCACTTTATACCAAGTTGAATCTGCCGGTAAGGGACTGTGGGTTGGGAAAATGACAACGATGGAGAAATTCGACTGACAATGGAAGTCTTTGATTTGCATATTCGTCCCGAACCTGCGATTATGCCCTGCATGGCTCGGTGGATCACCCAGTGAGTTGTCGACTGAGTGAGCATTCACGCACACTCTGCAACGCAGGCGTTCGTTTGACACAAAACGTCATCAAGATCCACAGCAATCAAAGGGCGAGTATCTGCCTGCTCAGAGATTTTGACCAGCTTTTCTCGCAGTACGTTCTCGGATATCTGTGGGATGTGGCCGGGCTTCTCGTTGCCTGGGACCGATTCTGACCTGGAGTTCACGTTCAAGTTCGACATTTCTTGGGCATTAAATGTAGCGTGTGTTGAGTGGCTTCAAATGACGGGCGACACTAGGTGACCAGTGACCGGTGACCACCAACTCCGAGTCACCGAGTCTCGCATCTGATCGATCTGATCAGTTACTCTACGTACATCTGGACCTGGTGCGTCCAACTTGAACCTTAAGGTCTCAACCACTTTTCCTACAAGGACATTACACCTTCAATCCTCCATCTCATACTACGCGAAATCGATGAGTCGGCCGGTTCGTGGTCCACCTCGTTGTCATCTCTCCTCCCGGGATATGGCACAGTTATAGCATTCGTTCTCATGATTTCCAGTACCCACTGGCAGGACCTTCCCACTCGAGTGGCCTCTATCCAGCCACGGTTCTGCAGCTCCTGCGTGCTGAACAGCCACACCCAACGTCCAATTTCTTCTTGGATGGAATCAAACTCGATCGGGTATTACGAAAGAGATGTTTTCCGATAACAAACCAAGTTACACGAACCATCTAGGTCACTTGCGTGGCATGTATTGTTGACATCCGCGAATACGATTATACGAAAGCGTACTCTTTAGAAGACGGTAGCGCCGGGCGTCTCGGCGTAAGCTGGTCGTTCGGATCAGAAACACGCAGTACGCTTGAGGAATTCCGGGACCTCAGGTGAGTAGAGGAGAGAGTCTTTCGCTATAAAGCGCTTTAATTGATACATCAATGTTCTGAATGCAGACCACATCCGCCCTATTCTCGATGTGCACGAGATTTTCTTTCATTGTTTGGAGGCCATAGTGACATTCGTATCCAATCAACGAATATTTGTGGGCAACATCCGATGCGGACATCCGATGCGGTCTTGATTAAGCTGACATGTAACTTACCTAGCAGTCAACGCCTCCGGCACAGCTCACGGCGCCAGTGGTGTGGCAATCTCCACCGAGCATGCAGCGACGTGCCACACAGACAGACAACAGGGCTGAAGAAACCCTCGCCACACAGGAGCCCGGGCTTGATCCAGATACCACGTTAGACGGACTTGACAGGTTGACACTGGTTGACCATCACACCAACGAGGACCTACATGGACAAGATTTCTTTCGGCCACCTGAACCCTCGTTTCCTCAGTCACCATCTCGACCTCCATCCTCATTACCCACCGATCCTCCATCAGAAACCGGCAATGAACCGACACTTGTACTCGATCCTTACTCTTCGCTCAGCCCCTTACAAAGAGACATAATAATACAAATCCACCACAATGCTCCCCACTTCCCAGATGGTATACCTATCAAAACTATGTGCAGGCTCGTCGACCGTATCACTGTCAGTGAGTCAGAGATCCGGTAACACCTTCCTTTGTCTTTTTCAATCGCAACACTCACAGAGAGTGGTGCTGTAGGGAAGCAATCGATGAATTGATGGATTGTGGCCATCTTTATTTGACCATCAGTCAAAATCTTAAAATGGTGGATTAGGTCTCAAGGAAAATGGTGGATTTTTAAACATCTACTGCATGTACTGTACCAGTACAATTAATAGCCTGATGTAATGCCCGTTTCCTGTGCACAAATTGCTGACTAAATTTCCTTTTCTGTCCTTCACACGTTAAATTGTGTCAGCCAGAGCCTCTGAGCTTCGCCCCTTCGCAAGCCCCGCTGGCGGCGAATAATGTCTTCCTGGTTGCCCTCCTGGTTCACGTTCCCAACGTTTGATGTCTCTATCTTTCCGAACTTGCAGCGTAAATTCTTCTCTTTCATCCTTAAGCGATTCCTGGGCCATTTCCTCAAGCCTGGGCAGCTGGACGTCGAACAAATAGACTCAGCCATTGGCTCAGGAAACGTCACGATCAATAATTTGCAACTCGAGTGTACTGTGAGTCCACCCATTTGAGTTGGATCACATCTAAGTTATCCTCCGTGAGTCCATCAATACCCTGCTCTCTGGGTTGCCAATACAACTCCACGAGGGTGGCATCGCGTCAGTTTCGGTACGCATACCCTGGCCTAACCCACTCGCAAGCAGCGTGGAACTATCGATTCGGTCTCTGGATCTCATTTTTCATCTCCCTTCCGGGGCGACAAATGATAATCCACCCTCATCGACGAACCTCGCTGACTCCATATCGGAAGCTGCACAACTGTTTGCTCATGAGGAGATCACGCGTGAAGAGAGTACAGAAGCCTATCAGGCTTTTCAATCTAGCGAGACTCTCCACATGAGCAAGAACGATGATTATGTGCCAGGCGGACTCGATGCTCCAAAAGACAACCCTGAGGTCCTCTCAGACGTGGAACCGATGGGGATCTCGATGTTTGCGAGTATGTTCGAGTACCTTCTCTCTCAATTCACGTTCTCTGCGAAAGATATCCGCATAACTGTAATTCATCCGGACCGTTCGAGTTTCAGATTCAAGCTTTCCGAGCTTCATTATGGGAGGCCGACCTCTGGTCCAGGCGAGTCAACTCGAACAATTAATATTTCGGGACTAGAGATAGCACATCGTGACCTTAGTACATCGGGGTCGCCAGTATCCGGTCGTTCGGAGACTCGTCCCCTCCCTTCTGCTCCCCGCGAGTTCAATGCAGCCTCCCATCGCGTAGACAACGTGTCGTTGTCCCCCAC
>WNFS01001978.1_pt1 | contig 15454 bp, 10 predicted proteins | sample 5400141 | NCBI WGS metagenome assembly WNFS01 (sample SAMN13153358, study PRJNA577476) | soil metagenome | isolation source: 60 cm saprolite under Madrone tree | place: USA:California | collected 2016-06-14
CGGCCCCAGGGTTCATCCTGCCACCATTCGGAGGGATTCCAGGTGGCCAAGAACGGGATGTCGTTTTCTGCCGAATTCGGGCAGCAGATTCTGCAGCGGGTCGGCGACGGGCAGAGTGCGGAGCACGTGGCCAAGCAGTTGGGCCGCACTCCTCAGACGATCCAGGAGTGCCTGTCCAGGCTCGGGCCGACCGCCGCCTCGACGTCGCAGCCGGTGCCACTGACGCAACGGCTGATGGCATTTCGTAACGAGCTGGTTGCTTCGCTGGTATCGCTGCGCGAAGCCCGCTACGCGGCGGAGACCGCCCGCGAACTACTGAAGCTGCATTGGATCGTCAGGGCGAATCACCCGGGCCTGCCGCGGCGGGACGTCTATCTGAAGGTCGTGATGGCCCGCATGGGCTGCGACGAGGACGAGGCCCGCGTGGTGCTCAGGCGATCCGAGCAAAGCTTCGCGACCTGGCCGACCGAGCGGGAGTTGACGTTCGCCGACGTCGTCCACTACCTGGCGGTGTCGGAATACCTGGGTTCCGACGAGGAGCGGGTCGGCACGCGGATCGACATGGGACGGCTGATCGCCGGTCGCGTTCCGCCGGATCTTTGAGCTACGCGCTGCGAGGGAAGTCCTGCACGATCAATGCAGGAATCGCCTCGAGGCCGAGCGACTGGGCGGCGCGCCAGCGACGCTCCCCGTGCACGATGACGTAGCCATCCGACGATGCCCTCAGCAGCACCGGCCGCAGCACGCCGTGCAGGCGGATGCTGTCGGCGAGCGCGTCGGACTGCTGTGACTGATAGCGTCCGCCGCGCGGATCGGGACTGATGTCGGTACAGCGAATTCGCTCCAGCCGCATGCTGTTTCCGCTCCGGTTGTGAACTCGATCGACACTTCAACGAGGAAAGACTACCCGAGGTGGCTTGCCTGGCGGTGAAATCCTTATCGCCTCTTCACGCCAGCCATGAAGATGATCAGCCCGGATTGCGCGCCGCGGCCCTGACATATCCGCGTGATCGAGCGCGACTCCGGCAAGGAGCGATGCGGTGCACCAAAGGCCGCTCGAATTTGTTACGAGGAGCGGGATCTCAGCACACCGCATCAGCGCCTAGTCACCGCCGCCGGGATGCACGTAGACAGCGACGCACCCGTGGTTGCTGCCGCAAATTCCGGCGCCCACGGGCGTGGTATCACCGCCGATACCGACCACGGCAAAAGGCGCCACCTGCGGGACGTAGATGCGGTTGAGCCTTGGGTCAGCCGCCACCGAGTGCGAGTTCTGCGATTGGGGGATGGTCTCGATCAGCAGATTGCTGTGCCCGTCGATCACTCCGAGCACGGCCCCGCCAAGCGGCGCCGGACAGCCTGCCGCCAGTCCGCACGCCCGGCTGGAGCCCGTGTAGTAGCGCCAGTCACCCCAGTTGAACCAGACTTCATCCGAGCCCGTAATGCCGCTGATGCTGGCAGAATTCCTGCTCGCCGCATTGATCACCAGCGTGCCGGTGTCGCTCGGGTTGTTCTGCGGGGTGCAGCCCAGCAGCAGATTGCCGCGCGGTCCGAACGTGGCGCCGTTCGGTCCACACCGGGTGAGCTTGACGACCCCGGTGTTGGTGCCGGGATCGAAGGCTCCGATCTCCGCGGTCGTCGTCGTCAGGGTCGTCGGATCGATCACCAGCAACCCGCCGTCGCAGGTGATGGCGCCGATCAACTGTCCGTAGTTGCAGCCCGTCGGGTTGTTGGCGATGACCGGGATCGACACGTAGAAGCGCAGGGTCGCGCGCCCCCATGCCGGCTGCTCGATCGACAAGCCGAAGCCCGCCGGCACGATCGCCGGGTCAACCGTTATCTTCGTGATCGCGTGCACGTTACTGGCGCTCGCGTCGCCATTGGCCGCGAACAGTGTCCCGAACGGCGGGTCCTCGGCGTTGTTCGCGGCCAGCAGCAGGGTGCCGTCCTCCGTCAATGCCATCTCATCGACGCGCGTGCTGCCGCCGGTGCTGACGACCTGCTGCGTGGCGGACTGGGCGGGAGCCTCCAGATCGATCACATGCAGCGTGCTGTCTCCGTCGCCGGCGTACAGCCACCTGCCGTGCGACGTGACGCCGTCGGGGCCCGAGATATTGTTGTTCACGGCACCGGCCGCGTTGCGCTTGACGCCCACGAAACCGCCGATGGTCCGCTTGAAGGTGTTGCTCCGGGTGTCGATGACGTCGATGCCCGCGTTGGAGCGATCGCTCAGATAGTATTCGGAGCGATCGTCATCGGCCCAGCTGATGTCGAACGACAGCAGCGGATTGCCCGGGATTTGAACCGCGGTCAGGCATTTCGTCTGCGTTGTGGTCGGCGCCCCCGGGCCCGTGCACGGAGCGGCGAACGCTGCACCAGGTATTGCGAGCGATGCGGTCCCGACCAGGGTTGAGGCCGCGAGGATCGCGGCCACTGGAGTGCACCGTCGCGCGGATTGCACGCGATATTCGAGTCTTCTCTGGGCAAACTTGCTGCGTACGAACAGGTTCATTCGAGTCCCCTCTACCTGAGCTCCCCGTGCGAGCCCAACGCCCGCTCCAACCTCGGGCTCAAGGCGCGCGCATGTTGCCAGAGTTCCTGCCTTGAACGGGTGATGCTGCTCACATCTGAATGGACATTCGACCGAGGGCAAACCCTATCGGGAATGGGGTAGAGTGAGTCGGACGTCTCGGGAAATGCCCCGATGGAAAAAGAGGAATTCGAAGCGCTCGTCACGCGCCTTGAGCGATCCGCCGCCGAACGGCCAGGGCGGTACACGCTCGCGGTGCTCGGAGTCGCTGCACTGGGCCTTTGCATCCTGGGCGTGGCATTCGGGTTCGCTCTGCTTCCGGCCGCGGCGCTGATCGTGCTGGGCCTGCTGTTCGCTACCAAGGGCACACTGGCGCTGCTCTTATTGGCCAAACTCGGCAAGCTGGTGATCCTGCTGGCGCTGCCGGCATGGACGATGATCAAGAGTTCGGTGTCCCTGCTGTTCAGTCGCTTCCAGCCACCTCAGGGACGGGAGCTGGCGCCGGCCGAAGCGCCGCGGCTGTTCGAGCGGCTGGGCGAGTTGCGCCGGCGCCTGGACGGTCCGGCCGTACACAAGGTGCTGCTCGTGGACGACCTCAATGCGGCGATCGTGCAGCATCCGCGTTACGGCCTGCTCGGGTGGGAGCAGAACATCCTGATACTCGGCCTTCCGCTCCTTCAGAGCCTCGGCGAGGAGGAGGCGCTGGCGGTGGTCGCTCACGAGTACGGCCACCTGTCCGGCTACCACGGCCGGCTGGGTGGCTACATCTATCGTTTCCGGGCCGCCTGGGCCCGGCTGCAGGAGCTGTCGGGGAAATGGACCGACTGGGGATCGCGCCTGATCGCTCGACTGTTCCGCTGGTACGCGCCGTATTTCAACGCGTACACGTTCGTGCTGGCCCGGCAGAACGAATACGTGGCCGACCAGACCGCCGTCGAGATGGCCGGCCGGCAAAGCGCGGCCAACGCGCTGATCCGGACCAGCATCACCTCGCAGTTCGCCGATGCGACATTCTGGCCTTCGATCGAGCGGCGGATCATCCTTGAAGCCGAACCGCCGGGCAACCGCAGCGCGTTCTGGGAGCAATCGCTGCGCAGCGACCTCGATCCGCAGCAGCGCGCGCGATTCCTGGACGTGGCGAGCCAGCGTGAGACCGACCATATGAACACGCATCCGGCCTTGAAGGATCGGCTGTCGGCGATGGGCGCCCGCGTTGACGACGAGGCCGCACGCCGCCTCGAGCCGCCGGAGGTCAGTGCGGCCTCGGCCTGGCTGGGGCCGAGCATCGAGAGCGTGGTGGCCGACCTGGACCGCAGCTGGCGCGCGCGCATTGCCGAGCGCTGGCGCTCCCGGCACGCGCATCTTCGCCAGCGCCAGCAGCGGCTCGCCGAGCTGGAGGCGCGGCAAGCACCGAGCGCCGACGAGCTTTGGGAGCGCGTGAACACGCTGCGCGAGGTGCAACCCGAAACCGACCTGATGCCGGCCATCGACGCCTTGCTGAGCCTCGCGCCCGAGCACCTGCAGGGACGCTTCCAGCGCGGCGCTCTTCTGCTGCAGCGTGGCGACGAAGCGGGCATGGCCGACCTGGAGTTCGTGATGGCCAAGGACGAGGCTGCGATTCCGCACGGCTGCCAGGCTGCGGGGTCCTTCTATCAGGCGCGCGATGCCGAAAAGGCGAAGGGCTACTCTGAACGCTGGCAGCGATATTCCGCCCACCTGGCGCGCGTGAAGGCGGAAAGGTCGAGCCTGAGCGCAGACGCCGAGCTCGTCGCGGCGGAGCTGACGCCGGAAGCGACGGCGAGCGTCACGGCTATCCTGCGCACGCATGGCGATCAGGTGCGGCGGGCGTACGTGCTGCGGCGGATCCTGAAGTCCGAGCCCAACCTGGTCCAACATGTGCTCGCGATCGAGACCGACGGTTTCGTCTTCCGCAAGGAGGTTTTGGCCGTCGTGAACCGTCTCGCCGTGCAGGAATACCCGGGCGAGTTCTTCGTGATCCACCTGGGCTCGAGCCCCTTCAAGCACTTTCGGGACACGATCCGGCAACTGGGCATTCAGCCTTTGCTGTTTCGCTGATGGCTACCCGGCGGGTGCGGTACGCAGCCGCCACGGGCCCCACAGCCGGTCGGTCGAGAAGCACGTCCAGGCCCAGCGGGCGTAACGCACGACAGCCAGCGCGAGCCACAGCGCCCATCCGAGCATCAGCACGCGGTAGGCCCACAGCGGCAGGCTGAAGACCCAGGCCGCGGGCGGAGCGCCGTCGCTGCGGTCGGCGTACCAGCGCAGGGCGTACGGCCCCGACAGGTTGCCGGTGATCCACATCTGAGGTGTGCCCAGCAAACCGGTACGAATTGCGTCGAACAGGATCAGCACCGCGATCAGCGCAGCCGAGGCCAGCGCGAGCTGCATCAGGTTGAACCGGGCGCCCTCGATCCTGGCGCCGAAACGGGCGCGCACCTGTAGCGCGAGCAATACGGCCGCCACGAATACCGCGCCGACCAGCGTCGCCTGCGCGACGCCGATCCCGAGCAGCAGCCAGTGGACAAACCCGAGCGGCGTCCAGCGCAAGCGGCCCAGCGCCCACGCCGCCGCAGCGATCGCGCAGGCAAGTCCCCAGAAAAGAACGGCCGGCCCCAGCACGGGGCCCCCGACGGCCAGCACCCAGCGATCCGGCGGCACGGCGATCGCGCTGTTCAGATTCACAGCCGCTGCGCCAAGGTTCGCGCGCGCCGCATGAAACACGCTCTCGATGCCGCGCATCTCGCGCCACTCCAGCGTCGCCATGCGCGAGCCGGGCGCAAGCGGCAGCGTCACGCGCCGACCTTCGGCACGAATCGGCTGCGGCTGGCCGTCGATGCGGACCGCACGCAGCTCGGCGCCCTGCGGCAGCTCGATCACGTGGTTGCCGCCCTGGCTGGACCGCAGCGCGACCGTTGCGGTCACGTCCGTGGCGCGCAGGCCGGGCCGCGTCAGCAGGTCCACCCGGTCGATCGTCAAGGTTGCTCCCGCCACGCCCTCGGGGCGGACCACGTCGATCGTCAGGCTCTCGCCCGGCCAGGGCTGCCATTGCGGCAGCCAGCGATCGGCCTGCTGGCGTTGCGTGGGCGCGATGCCGGTGAAGCGCGCGTGCCACAGCGGGGCCACGTCGAGGCGCCAGGTCTCGGCCTGGTTGGGTTCATCGGCCGCGCGCAAGGTCAGCCGCGGCTGCACTTTCAGGCTGCTCGAGAACCGGCCGTTCTGCCCGGCGCCCAGCGTGACGATGGCCACGTTGCCGTCCACGCGCACCGAGGTGTCGGTGACGGCCTCGCCGGCCAGCAGCGGGACACGGACGGAAAGGGGCGTCGGCGCGGGGCCCGCACGGGTGATCGCGGTGTCGATGGTCCACTGCAGGTCGAGTTGCAGTGTGCGCACTACGCGCACGAACGCGGGAGCGGCCTCGGGAAGGTCCTGGCGCTGTCCGGTGTGCGGCGCCGCGCGCGTGCGGGTCAGCGTCAGCGCGCCGGTGGCCAGGCCGCGCGCATCGACCCCCTCCAGGCTCCAACCCGCCAGATCGGTGCGAACGAGCTTGGGAAGCAACGGCAAGGCGATCTGCACGAATTCGGCGTCGCCCACCTCGGCCGTCATCGTGACCTGGTGAACGCCCGGCGGCAGGCGCACCCATAACAGGCCCTGGGTGAAGTCGTCGCGGCGCAGATTCGCCGGACGAGCGTCGACCCGGACCTCGCCCGCGTGCCAGTTCGCTCCACCGGGCAGCGGCAGGAACGCGTCGGTGCCCGTGTGAAGCTCCAGCTGCAGTTGCAGCGAGCCGGCGTGCGCGCCCACCCCGAGCTGTGCAAGCTGCGCGCATTCGGGCTGGCATGCGGCGGGGCGGCGCAGTCGCTGCCGCAGCTCTTCGAGCCTGGCATCCGACGGCCAGTCCGACAGGGAGGGCGCCTCCGGAGTCGATGCGGTCGTGGCCGCGCGCGCGTTGCCCGGCACGCACGAGATCGCGGCGCCCAGCGCCACGAGTGCGGCAAGCCCGGCGACGATGCCGGACACGCCCGCTGGGGCAGGTACCGACGGACCCGGTGCCGACGACGCGGGGCCATCGCCACCCGTGGTTGCGGGTCGCGGCCGCGCGTGCAGCCAGATCGCGGCGGCGGCGAGCACAAGGGCCAGCAGCGTCATCGCGCGCGTCAGCCACGGGGGCTCCAACCACAGGGAAACGTGCTGCACCCGCTCGACCGGGCCGGACCAGCCGAGCGCGTAGGAGTGCCAGCTCCAGTCCGGCAACCCGGGCCCGGTCTGGATTTTGGCGTTGGGGTCCTGGCGCGCCAGATCACGCAGCGGCAGGCCCACTGCGCTGCTGGACGGTCCCGTCGACGAGATGGCCGCTGAACGCTCTTCGCCTCCGGTGCGCTCCTGGATGGCGGCTGCGGCCTCCTTCTTGAGTTCGTCGGCGCCTTGGAACTCGCGGATGCGCCCGGCTGAAGGCACGGGAGCAGGAGCGTTGGCAACTTGAGCAGCCAACGGAAAACCGGTCTGAGCAATCCCCCGCTGTTGCCCCTGCGTGGCTTCAAGGGCCGGGTAGATCGCTGCACGCAGCTCGCCAACCGCAAATGCGAGCAGTGCGATTACGATGGCCGCGAGTGTTGCACGCCAGCCGAACCGGACCCAGGCCGCAAAGCGCCGACCGCGTTCGCCGGCGCGTGCGTCCAGCGCGGCGCGCAGTGCGCCGAATGTGAGCAGCACGAGCCACAGCCAGGTCGGTGCGCCGGGCAGGTGCCACGTCAGCGCCAGCGACGCGCCCAGCACCAGCGCTGCGGCGCGGCCGCACAGGCGCAGGCTCGCGGCGACGATCAACAGCACGAAGAAGAAGTCCCACAAGGTCCACTGCGCCACCCACGAACCCGCGACCACATCGGCGCCGCCCGCGTGCAGCAGGCGCCAGCCGGGCGGCAGCCGCAGGTCGATCGATGCCCGGTCGAAGTCGGCCTGCCAGCCGGTCACGGGCAGCGCGTGCCCGAAGGCGATCCGGCTGTCGGCGTCGATCAGCGCGTTGCCCTGTCGTACCTCGATGCCGGCGCCCGTTGCCGCGCCCGCCTCTGGCAGCCGCGTGATGAACTGCTCCTGGCCGCCCACGGCAACGCGTCCGACGGCCAGGGCCGGCACCGCATCCAGACGCCAGGAGCGCGAGATCGTGCCGCGGATCAAATCGCGGGCCGTGAACCCGCCGCCGTCGAAGTCGAGCCACAGTGTGCGGTCAAGCGAGAGCTTGTCGGCTTCCGGCTCCGGATCGCCGCGCCGCCGCTCGATGAATTTCAGCGACGAGCCGGAGGGCATCCGGAAGGCGGGCAGGCCCTGCCAGTCTTTCGGCACCCCGGCCTGTCGAGGGTCCAGGCCGATCGCGCCGCCCGCGGCGTCCACCGTGACGATCCGCAGGTCGTTGCGCGCGGAAAACGACCAGACTTCGTCGGCAGCCGGCGCCGCCAGCGCGGCAACGGGGCCGCGCGACCGTCCCGCAACGTCGATGGTCCAGGTGCCGGCGCGCAGTTGCACGCGCAGCGTGCCGTCCGGTTGCAGTCTCGCCGGCAAGGGGCTCACAACCCCGAGCGCGACAAAGCCGGGCAACAGCGCGGCGGACAGTCGCGCCTCGCGCGGCCTTCCGCTCGCCGTGAGCTCCAGGCGCGTGGTCAGGCGGACCGGGATCTCATCGTCGATGCGGCGGTACACCCGGACGGAAAGCGTCTCGGCTTCCGCAGCGGCGCCGGCCGCTTCGCGCAGCCAGAGCTGGCCGCCCGCATCGGGCCAGCCAAGCGGCTTGCCGTCGCGTCGCGCATCGACCAGCCCGGTGTTGGGTGGAAGTGCGATACCTTGCGGCAGCTCGCGCCAGGCGAACTCGCCTTCGATCACAAAGTGGCCGGCCGGCAGGCGCAGCGCGGGCCGGCCGCCGCTTTCAGTCATCGGCACCGCCCTGCCATTGGCGCGGACACCGCGCGGCCACGCCTCGGGCTGTCCCGGCAGCACGACGAGCTCGTCGCTCCTGAAGATCTCGACGTCCAGCGAGAACCGCCCTCCCTGCGCCCCGACCGCGAGCGTCAGCCGCGCAGGCCAGACGCATTCGTGGCGGTCGCCGTCGTTGTACGCCGCCGGGCAGGCGATCGTCTCGTGGTCCTGCAGCACCCACGGCACCCAGCTGCGCAACGGTTGCGGCACTTCGGACTCGCGCAGCTCGGCCGCGCGAAGTTGGGGCAGGGGCATAGCGCCCATCCACAGCGCGGCGCCGACCAACACGGCCGCGAACCAGCGTCGCGGTTGGCCACCCGGATCGGCTTGAGACAGCAATATCTGGCGGACGTCTGCCATAGCAATCCGGTCCACGGGAATTCCTCCCTGACCTTTAAACGCATAAAAAAGGCCGACGGGGTCGGACCTTCGAACTTCTGCGGGCGTGGAATTATGCAGCCATCCGATCGTTTCCTAGTCGCGCCAGATGTACAGTGCGCCACACAGAGCCAGGCCGATCGCATAGAGCAGCCAGGTCTGTGAAACAAAATACGGAAACGCGATCAGCGCGAGCCCGACGCCCATTGGCCGCCACAAGGCGTTCTTCCGCCCATAGGTAAAAGCGGCGATTCCGATCACGCCGAAAATCAGACCTGCAAAAAGAACTGCGGGTGATGGCATCGCGTGTCAACAGCGGGAGAAGCTGAATGTACCGCTGACGAAGAAAGTCGCTCCAGATCGCATCCATCGGCGACGCTCGGCCGAAAACAGGGAGGCAGTAACATGCCGGCGCACTGCCTCGTCAGGCCAGGGACGCACGCCGATCATCATGTTGGACTCTATCAAGGCCGCGGCGAACGCCCGCGATGTGCCGTACCAATCGCTGATCAAGGTTTGGCTGCGAGAGAAATTGCGCAGTCACTGAGTTCAATTACGCGCCGTGTCCGCGCCATCAAGGGTTTGCCACGGCGAAGGTTTGCAGGTAGCGTTGCGCGAGCCATCGAGCGGCCAGTCACGAGAGAGGTCCCATTTCAATGCAAACAGGCAGCCCGGAATCCCATGGTCAGCGCGTGCCCGATGAACGTCGGATCGTTCGCTTTACCCTGCTTGCGACGTTGTCTGCGGTAGCGGGGATCTACGTCTGGTACTGCACCCCGCTTGGCGCTACGTCGATCAATGCGGCTGTGATAGCTCTGCTCGCGATTGCTGCTGTGGCGTCTGCCGCGATGTCGGCGCGCTTGGTGTTCCGATCACGAAGATATCGCCTTCCTCGGCACGATGTTGTACCCACCGAGCGCGGCGTCGCCGTATAACGACTACCACTGTTCACCGACGAAGGAGTGTCCATGATTCGGACCATCGCGACGTTAATGGTTGCCTGTGTGTCTACCGTGGCCATCGCTCAGGCCCCGGCCAACCCTCCTGTGCGAATCCGCGGCACGATCGAGAAGCTGGACGGCCAGGTTCTTACGATCAAAGGAAACGACGGTCAAATCAAGACCGTGAAGCTGAAGGACAATTTCCTTGTGATGGGAATCGAGAGGACGAGCATTGACGATCTAACTGCCGGCAAGTTCATCGGCACGACCACCGTAGGCGAGCGCAATGGGGCACTGGTTGCGCTGGAAGTGCACATCTTTCCGGAAAATATGCGCGGTACCGGCGAGGGACACTACGATTGGGACCTGAGGCCGACGAGCAAGATGACGAACGGAAATGTGGCCACCATCACGAGTATCGGCAAGGATCGCGTCCTCGAAGTGCAGTACAAAGGGGGCGCGCAAAAGGTTGTGGTTCCGGACAGTGCGGTCATCGTGTCGTACAACCCGGCCGATCGCACCGTGCTGAAGCCCGGCGCACCGGTGTTCGTGATTTCGCAGCCTCAGCCGGACGGCAGCTTAATCGCGGCACGCGTGAATGTCGGATTGAACGGGCAGGCACCTCCGATGTGATCTCCGGGGGCAGATCGACTCAAAGCAGCGAGTCTCTGCCGTGCTCAGCGGCTCTTGGAACGGTACGAAAGGTCACTTGTGGCTCATATTCGTACTCGCCCTCGCTGGCTGCGCCTCAACTGCGCCTCCCACCGAACACGTTGCCGATTCTTCGGGTGTTTTCCACATCAAGCCCGTGCGGCCGGTTGAAGACTTGCTGCCGATCGCGCTTGCGTCAACGCCACCGGTGGAGAGCGGCGATTTCCGACCGGCAGACCTCGTCGAACTGACTGCGCTCGATCCGACGATCAAGCTCGATATCCGCTACGCGACGACCCGCAATTTCCTCGGCACGCCACTGTATAGCCAGGGGCGTGCCTTCATGCAGCGACCCGCTGCGGAGGCCTTGGCGCGCGTGCGGCGTTCGCTCGCGGCGGAGGGTTACGGTTTGCTCGTCCACGATGCGTATCGGCCATGGTACGTGACGAAGATATTCTGGGACGCAATGCCGGTGGAACAGCACAAGTTCGTCGCCGATCCCACCGAGGGCTCACGCCACAACCGTGGCTGCGCGGTGGACCTGACGCTGTACGACTTGAAAACGGGCCTGGCGGTCGAGATGCCGAGTCTGTACGACGAGGCGACCGAACGGGCGTATGCGACATATGCCGGTGGAACCGCAGAACAGCGCCGCTTGCGCGACCTGCTGCGCCGGCACATGGAAGCAGAGGGATTTTCCGTCTACGAATATGAATGGTGGCACTTCGATTATCGTGACTGGAAGTCCTATGCCATTCAAAATGTGCGCTTCGAAGATATCGGTGTGAAATAGCGACGGAGGCACATCGGCAGTCGTGATCTACGCAGAGGGCTCTACGGCTGCGTTTAACGGCTCCGGAGAGGCGCTGGGCGGGCCGTACGTTGCCAGGCGAGCACCGTTCTTCCCGCTGGACTTCACCTCGTACATCAGCCGGTCGGCGCGATCCAGCATCCCGTCGACCGTAACGCCCGCACTGCCGGGTTCGCAGGTTACGACACCGATGCTCAGAGTGACCGGCCAGTTTTCCCTGATCATCGCCTGGTTCACTATCGTGCGAAGCTTGTCCACCGCGGCGCGCGCGGCATCCTGATCCGCAACCGGCAGCAGAACCACGAATTCATCGCCTCCGCAGCGCGCGACGTGGTCCGAACTGCGCAGGCTGCCTCGGATGACTTGGGCCATCAGACGGAGCAAGCGGTCCCCCGCGCCGTGGCCACGGCTGTCGTTGATGCGCTTGAAATCGTCGACATCGATGAACGCCAGCGACAGGGGCAGGCGATAACGGCCCGCTCGCGCGATCTCGGCGCCCGCTATTTCGTGGAGCGCACGCGCGTTCGGCAGTCCCGTCAACTGATCCCTCCGGCTCAACTCGCGCTCGCGATCGAGCATTCGTCGCAGTTGCCCCAGCAGCAGCGCCACCAGCAGCAGGAAAAACAGTTGCGCGCAGAAATTCCAGACATACACGAAAGTGTTTGAAACCGACGCGCTCGCAGCCAGCAGCGCGCCGAACCAGACGACCGCGGCCAACACGGACCCCGCCAAGGCCCCCGCGGTTCCTCCAAGCCAAGCGGCGACCGAAACGGGAACAAGATAGAACACGGAGAACGTGATTTGGGGGCCCGTGACGTAGTCGGCGATACCCACGATGACAATCGTGATCAGAGCAGTCACTGTCCAACCCCAGTGCTGTGGGCGGAACAAGACGCTTTCGCTAACTATCCAATTCACAACGGGTCATCCCCGGTTAGAAGGACCGTATATCGATCGATAGAGTCGAATTGTGCCACTGCAGATGTCGAGGAAGCGGCGTTGCCCTTCGAAGTTCCTGACACGGATAATCAGCGCCATGGTGCTGTCTGAGTCGCCCGGACGATGGGTCGTGCTGGCCGCTGCGATGGCGCTCGGCGCCGCCAGCGCACCTGCGGTGGCGGTCGTCGAGCGGGTTGAGGTTGTCGAGCGGACGTCCTTTGCGCCCGGTGTGAGTTTTCCCGGGTCGGGTGATTACGAGAAGATCCGCGGGATCGCCCACTTCGCTCTCAACCCGGCCACCGCAGCCAATGGCCGGATCGTCGACCTGGAGCGCGCGCCGCGCGACGCTCGCGGCCTGGTCAGGTTCGCCGCCGAGTTCGTCGTGCTGCGGCCCGTCAAGGCGCAGCCGTCCACGCTGCTCTACGACGTCAACAACCGCGGCTCGATCGCGATGCTCGGCCAGGTGAACGGCCGCAGTCCGGCCAACAACGACCCGACGACCGCGGCCGACGCGGGCGACGGCTTCCTGATGCGCCACGGTTTCACGCTGCTGTTCTCGGCCTGGACCTGGGATGTGGCGCCCCAGCCGCCCGGCGCGAAGCCGCTGATCTTCACCCCTCCGATCGCGAAGGGGCCGCATGGGGCCGCGATCCGCGGCCCCGTTGAAAACGAATTCATCGTCAACGAACCCACGGAGGTTGCCACGTACGCCGGGCTGCGCGGCCTGACCTACGAGCCGGCGACGCCGGACGACCCGTCGGCTGTGCTGACCGAGCGGGCGCGTCCGGACGACGCCCGGCGCGCGATCGCCCGCAAGCGCTGGCGCTTCGTCGAAGCAGAAAGGGCCGGGGGACCGGGCCGCGTGCAACTCGATGGTGGATTCAAGCCGGGAACGATCTACGAGCTGACCTATACCGCCAAGGATCCGTATGTGACCGGTGCGGGCCTGGCCGGCATTCGCGATCTGCTGGCCTGGTTCCGGGACCATCGTTTCGAGGGCGCGCCCGCGCCGCGCAAGGTGCTGATCTTCGGCATCAGCCAGTCCGCACGGTTGATCGGCCGGATGCTGCACGACGGGCTCGACGTGGACGAGATGGGCCGATTGGCCTTCGATGGTGCCTACCTGCAGGTGCCGGGCGCCGGCGGCTCGGCGGGCTTCAACAGCCGCTTCGCCCAGCCCACGCGCCATCCGTCGATCCTCGAGGAGCACGACTACCCGTCCGACGAATTTCCCTTCACCACGGGGTCGTCGCACGACCCCGTGACCGGAAGGACGGCGTCCTACCTGGACCACGCCCGCGATGCGCAGGGACGCGTGCCGAAGTTGATGATCGTCAACACCTCGACCGAGTACTGGAACCGTGATGCATCGCTGGGCACCACGACTGCCGACGGCGCGCGCGACGTTGCACCGGCGGCCGATGTACGGATCTACGGCTTGATGGGCGCGCAGCACTACGTCGGCCGCTCGCACACCCGGGCGCCCTTCGTGAACTGCGTCTGCACGACCGATCATTACCTGGCGATGCGTGCGCTGATCCTGGCGCTGGACCGCTGGACGAACTCGGGCGAGCCGCCGCCGCCCAGCGCCTATCCGCGGATGAGCGACGGCACCCTGGTCACGGTCGCGGCCTATCGCGCCGCCTTTCCGAAGGACGTGGGCCTTGTTCCTCCCGAGCAGAACCTGCGCGAGCCGCGTCTGGACTTCGGCCCGGGCTTTCACGAACAAGGCGTGGCCAGCCGCGTTCCGCCCGAGCACGGCCCGGCCTACGAGACACGTGTGCCGGCCCCGGACGCCGACGGCAACGACCGCGGCGGGGTGCGACTGGTGGAGCTTCGGGTCCCCCTCGGTACCCACACGGGGTGGAACGAGCGCGCGCCTGAAACGGGCTTCGCCTGGGCCACGGCGCGCTGGGACGGCAGCTTCGCTCCCTTCGCCCGCACCGAGGCCGAGCGGCGCGCCGCGGGGGATCCGCGCCCGAGCCTGCAGGAGCGCTACTTGACTCGGCAGGATTTCGCCGCCGCGCTGCGCAAAGCAGCGGACCAACAGGTCAGCGATGGCTTTCTGTTGTCGGAAGACGAAGAACGAGCCGTGTCCGAGAACCTCGGGCTGTACGACCGCATCCTGGCGCACGATCCGAAGGACCCCGGCTGTGATTACCTGTTCGCCCAGTGATCGGCTGTCGTTACTGAAGCGTCCCGATCGATGTAAACGCCGGCGGAGCGAAGGCCGGTCGGACCGCGTTGCCTTGGCCGAACGCGATTCCGACCTGCGCGGCGATGCTCACCTGCTCGGGCGTCTCCAGGGCTGAGACGATCAGCCGGTCGGGGGGCACGCCGGCCTCGCGAGATTCGGCCAATACGTCCCGCCAGAGCTCCACGCGCGTCGAATTCGGGGCGACCAGCTTCGCGAAATCGGGCCGCACGAAGCCGAGCGCTTCCAGCTCCATCGAGATGGAAGGGAAGGTGAGCATGTACCCGACGGGTACCTGCTGCTCGCGCAGATGCTCGCGAAATGCGCGAACCACGGAGCGAGCCTGCAGCCGGGCCAGCGAGCCGCGCAGCAGAACCGAGAATCGATGCGTGACCAACGCGTATGCCTGGAGCACGTCGGCCAGATGATCCGCGATGCGCTCGACTGTCCCGAAGGAAAGCGTCACGCCGATCTTAGTGACGGCATCGCGGTCGAGCATCTGGAGCGCCGCATGAAGCGCGGCCGACTGGATGCGCGCGCGCTGGGTCGTAGAGGCGTGGAAGCCCTCGGTCCACAGGTACAGTTCGTCGAACCAGCGCTCGGCCGAATTCAACGACTGGGTCGGCCAGACCGTGGCGCACACGCTGCCCTCGATCGGGCGGCCGTCCTTCTTTGAAAACGCTTTAGCCGACCAGCGATGTGTGTCAACCATTGCTTCCGGGCGCAGTCGAGACCACGTATCGGAAAGACGGTGTTTTAGCCGAAAATCCGACAGTTGAGGGAAAACTTTTCACGAAATCCGACAGTTGAGGGAAAACTTTTCACGAAACGGTGAATGCGATGCTCAAAATCGTCGAACAGTCAGTTCAGCTACCGGCTGGCCCCGATGCGCTCTACCGGATGTACCTGAACCCGCACGAACATGCGGCCATCACCGGCAGTCCGGTCGTCCGCATCGCGCCCGAAGTAGGGGCAGAGTTCTGGGCCTTCGACGGCAGGATTCATGGCCGGATTCTCGCTCTCAG
>WNFS01006855.1_pt1 | contig 15450 bp, 16 predicted proteins | sample 5400141 | NCBI WGS metagenome assembly WNFS01 (sample SAMN13153358, study PRJNA577476) | soil metagenome | isolation source: 60 cm saprolite under Madrone tree | place: USA:California | collected 2016-06-14
GATTACGGAATCGAGAGCGCGCTGCGTCATTTCTTGATTTGACGTCTCGCAATAAACGCGAAGAAGATTTTCCGTGCCGGATGCGCGAACCAGCAGCCAGCCAATTTCGCCAAGGTAGATTTTGATGCCGTCCATGTTTTCGCGGCGCGAGATGGGCCAATCCACAAACCGGGTTAGCTTGCTGTCGGAGAAGTACGTGACTGCTTTTTGTTTTTGATCCGGCGTGACGTCGAGATCCACGCGGCCGTAATGGTATTCGCCGAATTCGGCATAGAGCGCGCGAAGCATGCCGCCGAGCGACTTGCCGTGCCATGCCATCAACTCCGCAAGATACAGCGCGCAAACTGTGGCGTCGCGCTCGGGCAAGTACAGGCTCGTGCCGATGCCTCCGCTTTCTTCGCCACCGATCAGGATGTTTTGCTCGAGCATCAGCTCGCAAATGTATTTGAAGCCGATAGGGACTTCGTGAAGCTTGCGGTCGAATTTGGCGGCGAGTTTGTCGATCAGCTTGGTAACCGAAAAAGTTTTTGCGATGTCCCCCGGCAAGTTGCGGGTACCCGCAAGATGCCAGACTAGAAGCGCGAAGATTTGGTGCGGGTTGACGAACGAGCCGTCGCGGTCGACTGCGCCGATGCGGTCCCCATCGCCGTCCGCGCATAGGCCGGCGTCATATTTGCCGGCGAGAACGGCCTCCTGGAGGGGCGCGATGTGCGGAGGAATGGGCTCCGGGTGCACGCCGCCAAAGCGCGGATCGCGCGCGCCGCGAATTTCGTCGCAAGCGATTCCATTGCGAGCGAACAGCGCCGGCAGAAGGCCAGTAGCCGAGCCATGCATGGGGTCGCAGACAAACCGTAGCTTTGCGTCCCGCAGCCGCTGCCAGTCGATCAGTTTCTCGATGGTGTCAAGGTACGGAGCGCGCGGCTCGAGCGATTGAATCAGTTCTTTCCGGGGCGGGAGAGGCGTTACGGCGTTCTTTTGAACTTGGGCCAGTTCGATTTCGATTTGCGCGACGATGGAGGGCAGAGCGCTGCTGCCGTAGCTTGCTTTGTACTTGATGCCGTTCCATTGATAGGGATTATGGCTTGCTGTGATGAGGATGCCGCCTGCGGCCGCGCGCTGGCGAACGAGCAGTGAAATTGTGGGCGTGGGACAGGGTCTGTCGGCAAGCCAAACGGGTGTTCCCGTCGCGGCAATTACCTCGGCCACGCTTGCGGCTGCGCTATCGGAGGCGAAGCGATGGTCGTAGCCAATCAGCACGCCTTTGCGAGCGTCCTCGCCGCGCACCACATAACGAGCGATAGCTTGCGCAACGATGCGCGCATTAGCAAAAGTAAAGTCTTCGGCGATAACGCCGCGCCAGCCGTCGGTTCCAAACTTAATTGCAGTCATAAGGGACAAGAGGAAGTATACGCGAAGCGATATATCCGCCAAACAGCCGGATTGGACTGAGACAGCTAGAGAACCCTGTTAAAGGAGTTTGGCAAGCTTTCGTTGTTCGATGGATTTTACGAGCTTGGCGACGTCCTGGGCACGGTCGCGTGGGACGATGAGGAGGGCGTCCGGCGTTTCGACGATAATCAGGTCGCGCACACCGATGGCGGCAACGAATTTTGTTGGGCTATAGAGAAAATTGCCAGTGGCATCGAGAGCTAGGCCGGGCCCGGCCAAGACGTTGTCGCCGGTTTGTCTTGCAAGGAGTTCGTAGACGGCAGCCCAGGAGCCGATGTCGCTCCAGCCCACTTCTGCGGGTATCACGAACACGCGCGGTAAGCCTGCCAGGCGTGTGGCATTTTCGAGGATGGCGTAATCGACGGAAATATTTTCAAGTTTTGGATAGATGGCGCGGAGACGGCGCTCGTAGGTTTTTTTGCCGATGGTCTCGGCCAGGGACTCGAGAGCTTCATGCGTTTTCGGAAGAAAACTCTTCAAATTTTCGAGAAACGTCGAGACACGCCAGAAGAACATCCCGGCGTTCCACTGATAGTCGCCCGATGCGACGTATTGTTTGGCGAGATCGAGCGCGGGCTTTTCCGTGAATCGGCGAACCGCGAATGCGGTAAAACCGTTCGAATCGAGAGGGTCGCTCATGCGCTCGACGTAGCCAAAGCCGGTGTCCGGACGTGTGGGAGGGATGCCGAGAACGATCATGCGTGCGGGTTCGCGCGCAAGTTCGAGCGCGGCGCTTACGATCTTTCTGTATTTGTCCGGTTGCACGATGAAATGGTCGGCAGGCAGTACGGCCATTAGCGCATCGCCCTTTGCGGTGTGGCGCACGTGAAGCGCAGCGAGGGCAATAGCGGCAGCAGTGTTGCGCCCGACTGGTTCTGTCAAAATGCGTTTGCGTGCAGCGGCAGGGAGCTGCTTCTTAACGGCGGCGGCTTGCTCGGCGTTCGTAACTGTCCAAATGCGGTCGGGAGGCATGAGCGGGCGCAACCGCGCAACAGTTTGCGCAAGCATCGTTTCTTTGCCGACGATGTTGAGAAGTTGCTTGGGCGTTCGCGTGCGGCTGCGCGGCCAGAAGCGCGTGCCGCGCCCTCCTGCCAGAATCACGGCGTGGATTTGCAGTTTTTCAGTGGGCATCGCTATTTTTCTCAAGTTCTTCGTTCGGATTGCGAGGAGCCGCGATGATCAGGCTCGTTTTATTCTTTGGATAGTAGTCACGACTAGCGAATTCTGCGGGAACGAACCAGCACTCACCCGGCTTGTAAACAAATTGGCCGGAATGGCTCGCGCCAAACATCCCCTGATGTGCGGAAGACCAGGCAATTGTCCCTTCTCCTTCGAGAACGACACACAAATGGAACCGATCACTCGGATGTTGCGCGTTCATGTGAATTCGCTCTTCAACTTCAAACTTCCAAGTCGAAAAATAGGGGCAGTCCACAAGGTCTTCGCCAATCTTCTTGTTGAGGATGAGCCGTTCGCGGGTCGATACTGTAGCACTTGCTGCCAAATCGAAATTTATAACTTCCAGGGCTTTTTCAATGTGGAGTTCACGCGGCTTCCCGTTGGCATCGCGGCGGTCGTAGTCATAGAGCCGATAGGTAAGATCGGAGTATTCCTGCACTTCGAAAACAACCATGTGGGGGCCAATCGTATGTGGCATTCCCGCGGGAATAAAGAACGTATCGCCCGAGTGAACCTCATGCGATTGAAAGAGATCTTCCAGCGTGTGATCGGCAAGGGCAGCGAGGAATTTCTCTTTGGAGGCGCCAGATTTTAGTCCTGCGAGCAAACGCGCTCCGGGTTCCGCTGAAACGACGTACCACATCTCGGTTTTTCCTCGCCCGCCGGCAGCTGCTTCATGCGCGGCTGCGTAGGCGTCATCGGGATGAACCTGAATAGACAGCTTGTCGGTAGGGAAAATGAATTTTAGAAGAAGAGGGAACTCCGCTTCGCTCAGAAAGTTTGCGCCACGCCACCCGACCGTCATTTCCTTCCAAGCCTGGCCCAGAGTCTGTCCAGCAAAGGGGCCGGTGGCGATTTTGCAGTCCACGCCAGTGAGCCAAGCTTCGCCGACAGGTTCAGAAAGGTTCGTTTTTTCAGGAAACAGCGGCGCGAGCGACCGTGCGCCCCAAATGCGCGGACTAAAAATGGGCTCGATGCGGAACGGCTCAGGCTTTATCGGAGAAGCACTCACGATTCAGGCTGCGGCTTCGACGCGGGTGAAGAAGCGCTCAAGGCGCCGGAGTCCTTCGTCGATGCGTTCGATGGACGTCGCGTAAGAGAGGCGCAGATAACCCGGCGCGCCGAACCCTTCGCCAGCGACCAACGCAACGCGTGCTTGATCGAGCAGCAGCTTTGCGAGTTCCCCCGTGTCTTTCGCAATGGCGTGGCCGCTCTCGCCATTCGAGAGGTGCGCCGCGACATTCGGGAACGCGTAGAATGCGCCGCCGGGCATTTCGCACTTCACGCCGGGAATGGCGTTCAAACCTTGCACGATGCGCTTACGTCGCCGGTCGTACTCCGCGAGCATCGCCGGAACCGACTCCATCGAGCCGCGCATGGCCTCAAGAGCCGCGTATTGCGCGATCGAAGTTGGGTTCGACGTCGACTGGCTCTGCAATTTGGTCAGCGCCTGAATGAGTTCCGCAGGCGCCAGCGTGTAGCCGATGCGCCAACCGGTCATCGCAAAGGTCTTCGACACCGAGCCGATGATAATGACGTGGTTCTTCGAATCCGGCGCGCTGGCAATCGAAAACGGCTTGTGCGGTTCATACGTGAAATGGGAATAACACTCGTCGCCCATTAACCACACGTTGTGCTTTTTGCACACCGCAAGAATGCAAGCGTACTCATCTGGAGGAACGACGCCGCCCGTCGGATTACTCGGCGAATTCAGAATCAAAAGTTTCGTTTTCGGAGTGATCGCCTTTTCAACCGCGGCAGCTTTGACGCTGAAGCCGTCTTCGGGCCGCGTCTGAACATATACCGGCTTCCCGCCCGCGTACTTGACGATGTCCGGAAAACTTACCCAATATGGCGCGGGGATAATGACTTCATCGCCCGTTTGCACCAACACGCTCATCACATTGAAGATGCCGTGTTTTCCGCCGACCGTGACGATGCACTCTTTCGGCGCGTAGTCAGAACCAAGCTCGCGCTTGTGCCACGCGCAAATCGCTTCGCGCAATGGCATGATTCCGCCCGTCGGCGTGTACTTGGTCTTGTTTCCTTCGATGGCCGCGATGGCCGCCTTCTTGATGTGATCGGGAGTCGGAAAGTCCGGCTCGCCGGGCCCGAAATCGGCGATGTCCACGCCCTGCGACTTCAGCCGGTCGGCCTCGGCGATGACCGCCGCCGTCGGCGAGATTTGTATGCGATTGATTCGTTCGGTGAGTTGCACGCTTTCTCCTGTTGGACAGGCTTCAGCCTGTCTCTCTGCTCCAATTTTTAGGTTGTCTCAATGCGCCAAGCTCAGCGCATAAAAGTTTTACAAAACTTTCGCCCGCAACCGCTGCTCCACTTCCGGCGGCACGAGGTCCTTCAAAGGTCCGCCAAGCTGCGCAATCTCCCGCACCAGCTTTGAGCTCAAGTAACTAAACGATTCGCCCGGCAGCATAAACACCGTCTCGAGTCGCGGCTCAAGTTTCCGGTTCATCAAAGCCATCTGCAGTTCGTATTCATAATCGGATATCGCGCGAATCCCGCGCAAAATCACTCCCGCGCCGCGCTTGCGCGCATAATCGACGAGCAACCCGTGGAAAACATCCACTTCCACGCCGGACCATTTCTGCGTCACCTCGCGCAGCATCTCGACGCGTTCCGGGACCGAAAACAACGGCTGCTTTTCGGCGTTGTTCAACACTGCCACGATCACCAGGTCAAACATTTTCTCGCCACGCTCGATCAAGTCAAGATGGCCGTTGGTAACCGGGTCAAACGAACCGGGATAGATGGCGATGGAAGTTTTCATGGGCGCCGCACCGAATTCCCTATTCTAACTCAGGCCGGGAAGTTGGTGCGCCGCAAACTTTGCCTTCCCGGTAAGCTGCTGAATTTCCGCTGGCAGATTTTCGCTTCGCACCAGAGAGCGACTATGACAGTATCTTCGTTGCTGCGCTGCGGGCGAAGCAATCCAGGGCTATTCCTGCTTGCGATTTCAAAAGGAGCTCCGAAAACATGTCTGTTGGCCCCTCGAAGGGAAGGCTCAGTTTATTGGTGCTGGGAGTTTTGATGATATCTCCGTTGACGAAAGCGCAGGAGCAGCAGCCGTTGTATCTCATGCCAGCTGCTGCGAGCGTCCAAATTGGCACCGGTCGGCTCGTGGTGGATTCCAAATTTTCCGTAGGTTTGACGGGTTATACCGAACCTCGGCTCAATCGCGCTATCGAACGCTTTCTTCGCCAGCTATCCAGGCAAACAGCAATTCCACTGGCAACGAAACCAGGTGCCACCGCAAAGGCCGTCCTAGTGATTCACACCGACCATACCAGCAAGGAAATCCAGGAGGTTGGCGAGGATGAGTCGTACATCCTCGAAGTAACAACCGCTGGAGCGAGACTCAGCGCGCCGACGCCGCTGGGCACGTTGCACGGCTTGCAAACTTTTCTGCAATTAGTGGAAGTCTCGCCCGATGGATTTGCTGCTCCGGCCGTCACCATAAACGACAAGCCGCGATTTCCTTGGCGCGGACTGATGATCGATTCGGCGCGCCACTTCGTTCCCCTCGACGTGCTCAAGAGAAATATCGACGGCCTTGAAGCCGTAAAGATGAACGTCTTCCACTGGCACCTCTCCGAAAATCAAGGCTTTCGCGTCGAGAGCAAAAAATTTCCGAAGCTTCATGAAATGGGTTCCGACGGCCTCTACTACACGCAGGAGGAAATCCACGACCTGATCGAGTACGCGCGCGACCGAGGCATTCGTGTCGTTCCAGAGTTCGACGTGCCCGGCCACAGCACAGCTTGGTTCGTCGGCTATCCTGAACTTGCCAGCGGACCCGGCCCTTACGAAATTGAACGCAAATGGGGCGTCTTCGATCCTGCTTTCGATCCCACCACCGAAAAAACCTACAAATTTCTCGACCAGTTCTTCGCCGAAATGGCGAAACTTTTCCCCGACCATTTCTTTCACGTAGGCGGCGATGAAGTGAACGGAAAGCAGTGGGACGCCAACTCAAAAATCCAGGAATTCATCAAAGTTCATAACTTGAAGAACAATGCGGGCCTGCAATCTTATTTCAATAAACGGCTCGAACCGATTGTGAGTAAACACGGCAAGAGCATGGTCGGCTGGGATGAAGTGCTGGACCCTACGCTGCCCAAGGACATCGTTATCCAATCCTGGCGCGGACCGGATTCGCCCAGGAAGAAAAGGCGCGGATCCTCGGCGGTGAATCGTGCATGTGGGCGGAATACACTAATCCAGAGAATATTGACTCACGCATCTGGCCGCGCAACGCCGCAATCGCAGAGCGTCTGTGGTCTCCGCGGGAAGTCATGGACGCCGCTGCAATGCATACACGCATGGAGGCACTCGCCAATCGGCTGGAGTGGCTCGGCCTCACGCATAAGTCGTATCACCGTCAGATGCTTCAGCGCATCGCCGGCCCGAGCACTCCGGAAGAATTTGCCGCTCTCACCACGCTCTCCAGCGTCGTCGAGCCAGTGAAAGACTACACACGCGAAGAGACGGCAACCGCCGAGCCAACGAGCACCACTCCACTGAACCGTCTTGTGGATGCAGTGCCCCTCGAAAGCACGTCTGCACGACATTTCGGGGAATTGGTCGACAAGTTCATCGCTGTCTCTTGCCATGATTCTGCCGCTGGCACGCGTCTGCGAGCGCAACTGACTGCTTGGCGCGACAACGACGCGAAACTTCAGCCCCTTGCCCAACGATCGTTCCTGGTGAAGGAAGTTTCAGCGACCTCGCAGGACCTTTCGGCGCTGGGGACAATTGGTCTCGCCGCTTTGGATTTTGTCGCAAAGGGTCAGCGAGCGCCTGACGATTGGAATGCTCAGCAGCTTGCGGTTATCCAGCAAATACAAAAGCCAAAAGGCCAACTGCTGCTGATGCCTGTGTCCGCCATACAAAAGCTTGTAAAGGCTGCCTCTACCGGTGGGGAGTGTTCTTCAACAAACTTAGAGCAGTAAGTGAAATGTAGTTGTAGGAGCGGAGCTTGCCCCGCTCCTGGAGGCGGGTTTGCGGGTGCCTAATGACGGTGGCACTCGCCCGATCCTGAATCCGTAAAGGTCTTGCCCTCTTCCGGAATAAATTGCCACGTGTAATGCCCCGACGTGAGCGCCAGTTTGATGACTCCATACGTGTCCGTGTTGCGCACCTCGCTGTTGGCAATGGCAAAGCCCAGCGGGTCATGACTCCGCCCGCCCGTGCCGACCACAATCTCGCGAATCCCGTTAATTGGGTCGGCCTTGCCGTCAGGATCCTGCAGCGCAAACCGCTCGTAGGAATGTTCATGCCCTGCCAAAACAAGCGCCGCATGAGCGTCGTAAAGATCCTGCCAAAGCACCTTCAATTCCGGATGGATAGCGTGACTCTTAAATACGCCGCTACTGAACAGTGCGTGATGCCCGTAGGCGAGTTTGCATGCCTCGGCGTGCTCCGCGAGGTCCTTGCGCAGCCATTCCTCCTGAGCCGACCCCTTGCCGCATCCGCCTAAGTCTTTTGCCCCGCAATTCGTGTTCAAAGCAATGATGTGCCACGAGCCGAGGTCAAAGCTGTAATATCCCTTGCCTGCAGGACCCGCCTGCGCACCCCAATACTTAAAATAACCGGAAGCCGTAGGCTCTCCGTACTCATGATTGCCCAATGTGGGCCTCGTGCGAGCCTTGAACTCTCCCCAGGTCGTCCCATAACAGTTCTGAAATTCGGTGGCGCTGCCTTTCTCATACGCAAGGTCTCCCGCGGCAAACACAGTGCCGGGTATCCCTTCGATGAGCTTGGCCGTGGCGCGCGCTCCTTCTGGGTTCTTGCAACTTGCGATATCGCCGGCACCCACAAGGACGAATGTTTGCCCGTCGGATGAGGCTCGGGAGGGCGAAGGGTCTTGACGATGCTCTATGGCCGGAGGCTGCGCCGATTGCGTGCAGCCAGTTGAGCCGAATGCGGCGGCCAAAAGGAACAGTACAGGCCAACCTGTACGTCCGATTAAGGCGCGCGCCAAACGACGAGCAGCGTAGGCTCTTCCTCTGCTAATTTCTGACATGTCTTCACTGGCAAGCCTATCACGGAGCACGAGAACCGCGCCCGGTCTAGCATTGACCCCTCAGAATCGACCATCCATTGCAATATACGACCTTTCGCCGAAATTCCCTGGTAAGTCCGACTAAATTAGTCTTATTCTAAGCCGCACGAAATAAAGGGTTTGAAGGTAGTTGCCAAGCCCATTCGTTTGACTTGGAAAGCAAAACAGAGTATGCTCTTACTGCGACTGATTCAGTCGCATATCCTGCGGGGGCAGGAACCAGAGTGAGAAATGTTTAAGCTATCTAAGAAAGCCGACTACGGCCTAATCGCCGTGAAGCATTTGGCTATGCACCGGCAAGAACATGCATGCAGCGCGAACGAAATCGCCGAAGAATACGGCATCTCGGTCACGCTGATGGCCAAGGTTCTCCAGCGTTTGGCGCGCGAGGGCGTCGTGGTTGCGAAACACGGTTCCACTGGTGGGTACCAGCTGGCGAAAGACCCTGGAAATGTTAGCGCGCTGGATGTAATTTCGGCCATTGATGGCCCCGTGCTCATCACATCGTGTGTGACGAGCCACGGGAATTGTGAAACCACGGAGAGGTGCTCGGTTCGCGAGCCGCTGCGCAAGGTGAATGAGAGTATTTTGGGAGTTTTGAGCACCGTAACGATTGCGCAGATGAGCGAGGACCCTAATGAGCCCGCGCTTGTCGCCCTGTCGGGCCCGATGCGTTCGGGTTCGCACATGAGTTCGAGTTAGGAGATGAAGGAAATGGCCGTCAAGCTGCCGATTTACATGGATAATCACGCAACCACCCCGGTGGATCCGCGCGTCGTGGAAGCGATGCTGCCGTATTTCACCGAGAAATTTGGCAACGCCGCGAGCCGCAATCACAGTTTCGGCTGGGCTGGCGAAGAGGCCGTCGAAACAGCCCGCCAGCAGATTGCTTCGTTGATCGGTGCCACGCCGAAGGAGATCATTTTCACCAGCGGCGCGACCGAGTCCGACAATCTGATGATCAAGGGCATCGCGGAGATGTTCCGCGAAAAGGGCAATCACATCATCACCCAGTCGATCGAGCACAAAGCGGTCCTGGACACCTGCAAACGTTTGGAAAAAGACGGCTTTGAAGTTACCTATTTGCCGGTGCAGCGCGATGGCCGCGTCAGCCTGGATGATTTGAAGGCGGCCATCCGCCCTAGCACGATTCTAATCACCATCATGTACGCCAACAATGAGATTGGCGTGATCAATCCCATCGCCGAAATCGGCAAAATCGCCAAAGAACACGGCATTTTCTTCGCTGTGGATGGCGTGCAAGCCGTCGGCAAGATTCCGGTCGACGTGCAGAAAGACAACATCGACCTCCTGGCGATCAGCGGCCACAAAATTTACGGACCGAAGGGCGTTGGCGCGCTCTATGTTCGCCGCCGTAACCCGCGCGTGCAGCTCTCTGCCATCATTGACGGCGGGGGCCACGAGCGCGGCATGCGTTCCGGCACTCTCAACGTGACGGGCATCGTCGGTCTCGGCAAGGCTTGCGAGCTCTGTCAACAGGAAATGGAGCAAGAAGCCCTGCGGCTGAGTGCACTTCGCGATCGCCTCAAAAAGGGTCTCGAAGCAAAGCTCGACGAGGTTTTCATCAACGGCTCTCTGGAGCATCGCCTGCCTAACAACCTGAACATGAGCTTCGCCTACGTTGAAGGCGAATCCCTGCTGATGGGCATCAACGACATCGCGGTATCGAGCGGCTCGGCCTGTACCTCGGCCACTCTGGAACCCAGCTACGTCCTCAAAGCCCTGGGCGTAGGGGAAGACCTGGCCCACACCTCGATCCGCTTCGGCCTCGGACGCTTCAATACGCAAGAGGAAGTCGACTACGTCATCGACAAGATGGTCCAGGTCGTCACCAAACTGCGCGAGCTTTCGCCGCTTTACGAGATGGCTAAGGAAGGTATCGACATCTCCAAGATGAAGTGGCAAACCGCCTAAATCCTGCATCTAACGATGTTGGGCAGGAAATTAGGCAGCACGAGATCTCAGGAAGAGAAGGAAACACGATGGCAAACGAAGGCACAATCCGCATTCACCGCTCGATCGGCGGCACAGGAGCCGCTTTTCGGGTCACATTCGTACCTTATGAAGAAGGCGAAGAGGCTCCCGCTGCAGGCGAGCGCTCTTTCCATGAACTCCAGCAAGTTCGCGCCTTTTTGAAGATGCTCGGCGTCGGCGCGGAATTCATCAAGGACGCGCTTCGCCAGCTCACCGCGGGCCGCTCGGCATCCGTTCCGAACGTCACCCTTTCGGAAAAGGCCGTCAAGAGCGCAGGCTTTGGAAATCTCGTCAATTTGGCAAGGAGCAATAGCTAATGGCATACAGCGATAAGGTCGTTGAGCACTACAACAATCCGCGCAACGTCGGAAGCCTGCCGAAGGAAGACCCCAATGTTGGAACGGGTTTGGTCGGCGCTCCCGAATGCGGCGACGTGATGAAGCTGCAGATGAAGATCAATCCCGATACGCAGGTCATCGAAGAAGCCAAGTTCAAGACCTTCGGCTGCGGCTCGGCAATTGCCAGCTCATCGCTCGCCACCGAGTGGGTCAAGGGCAAAACGGTCGAGGAAGCGCTCTCGATCAAGAACACGGACATCGTGCGCGAGCTTTCGCTCCCGCCTGTGAAGATTCACTGTTCCGTGCTCGCCGAAGACGCCATCAAAGCCGCCATCGGCGACTGGAAGAAAAAGCACGGCATCGAAGCGCCCGTAGCCGAGAGGGCCGCGCACTAATGGTAATTGCCGCTGCAGGGGCCGGGCTTGCCCTTGCCTATCGCGATGGCGCGGCGTTCGTAGGGGCGCGGCACCGGTAAACGCCCGTGGAGCATTTGAAAATGGCAACAGAAGTCGCCAATCCAACAATCGCAAAAATCTCTCTTAGCGAGCGAGCCGCGAGAAAAATCCGCGAACTCCTGGAAAAAGAGGGCGTCTCGCCCGAAAAGGGCGGTCTGCGGGTCGGCGTACAAGGCGGCGGCTGCTCCGGTCTTTCCTACGCCATGCGCCTCGACACCCAAGCTCGGGATCGCGACAAAATCTTCGAAGAATTCGGAGCACGGCTGTTCGTAGACCCAAAAAGTTTTCTGTATCTGAATGGCACAACGCTGGAGTACGAAGAAACGCTAATGCGCCAGGGTTTTGTCTTTCAAAATCCGAACGCCGCCAGAAACTGCGGCTGCGGCAGTTCGTTTACGGCGTAAGTAGGACGGACTTTCAGTCTGTCGTCTTTGATTTTGCTGATTTGATTTTCGGCTCTGTTGAGTTTTCGTTCCGGCGGGGGAATTCAAAAGGCGAGTCTGACAAGTGGTTGGCAGCCGCACCCGCCAGCCACTTTTTTTGTGCCCGTTTAGGATAAGCCATTCGCAAATGAGCACGCTAGCCACATCCAAGACGAACGCCCAGGCGTCAGAATATTTTGCCATTTTCGGCCTGCCGCGCAAGCTCTGGATCGAAATGAGCGCGCTCGAACAAAAGTTCCTGCAGCTAAGTTGGAAGCTGCACCCCGACAATTTTGTAAATGCCACCGAGACGGAACGCGAACTCTCTTTGAAGCGCAGCTCCGAACTGAACGACGCCTATCGCACATTGCGCGACCCCATCACCCGCGTTGAGTACCTCCTCGGCCTCGAAAACATGCGTAAGGAAGGCGAGCACAAACAACAAGCTCCGCCCGAACTCCTGGAGGAAGTCTTCGAGCTGAACGAATCCCTGGACGAGTTACGCGAAGCGAAGTCCGCCGGCAGCGATTTAGCCGCGCTAAAATTGCGCCTCGAATCCGCCGAGAAAAATTTCGGAGAGAAGCTAGCCGAAGTCGACGAGCAGCTTCAAGCCGCCGCCCGCGAATGGGACGCCGCCGTCGACGCAAACGCAGACGAAGCTGCTCGCAAAAAGCTAATGGCACGAATGAACGAACTCCTGAATCGTCGTTCTTACATCAGAAATCTAGTTGTAAACGTTCAAAAGGAGCTTTCGTAGGGGAGGGGCTCGCGCCTCCTGGTTTTCATCATGGGCAGAATCGTCGGCATCGATCTCGGCACAACCAACAGCCTCGTCGCGTATATGGATCCGCAGAGGGGCCAGCCGAAGTGTATTCCCGGACCCTACGGCAGCACCTTATGTCCATCAGTCGTCAGCCTTGATTCCGACGGCAGCATCATTGTCGGAGAAGCTGCTCGCAACCGGTTGCTCACACAACCCGAGCGCACCATCTATTCTGTGAAACGCCTCATGGGCCGCGGCCCCGCCGATATAGAAAACGAACTCAAACTGTTTCCGTTCCGCATCGATCCCGCGAGCAAAAATGTAATCCGCGTCATGCTCGGCGACAAAGTCTTAACTCCACCCGAAATTTCCGCTTTCATTCTGCGCGAATTGAAAAGCTGGGCTGAAGCCTTCTTCGGCGAAACCGTGGACCGCGCCGTCATCACTGTCCCCGCCTATTTCAACGACGCCCAGCGCCAAGCCACCAAAGACGCCGGCAAAATCGCAGGCCTCGAAGTCCTGCGCCTAGTCAACGAGCCAACCGCCGCCGCTCTCGCGTATGGTCTCCACGAAAAGCAGCGCGGCCGCGTCGCAGTCTACGATCTTGGCGGTGGCACGTTCGATATTTCCGTCCTCAAGCTCATTTCCACTGCCGAAGGCGACATCTATCAAGTCCTCTCCACCAACGGCGACACCCACCTTGGAGGCGACGACATCGACAATCTGCTCCAGGCCTTCGTCCACGAGCGAATTCTGCAGGAAGACGAAATCGACTTCTCTCCTCATGGCGAACTCGCGCAAGAACTTCGCAAGTCTCTCATCGCTATCAAGCATCAGCTCTCAGAAGCCGAGTCCGCCACGCTTCGTTTCCCTCTACCCAACGGAAAAATCATTGTATATGAGTTGACGCGCGGCGCTCTGGAATCGCTGGTTCACCCGGTCGTTGACCGAACCATGGGCCCCGTGAAGCAAGCGCTCGCCGACGCGCGGCTCAAACCAACGGAAATCGAGGAAGTAGTCCTGGTAGGCGGTGCCACACGGACCCCGCTGATCCGCCGTACCGTCCGAGAATTTTTCGACCGCAAGCCCCACACCGAGCTCAATCCCGATGAAGTTGTAGCTCTTGGCGCGGCAGTACAGGCCAATATTCTCGACCGCGGCGTTACGAATATGCTCCTTCTCGACGTCACGCCGCTTTCGCTCGGCATCGAAACCTACGGCGGTGCCGTTGCAAAAATCATCCCACGCAACTCGACAATCCCCGCGAGCGCACAAGAGCTCTACACCACCGGCGTCGACAACCAAACCGGCATCGACATCCACGTCCTGCAAGGCGAGCGCGAACTAGCCAAAGACTGCCGTTCTCTAGCTCGCTTTACTCTAAAAGTCCCGCCCGCGCCAGCAGGCCTGCCGCGCATCGAAGTCAAATTCCTGATCGATGCCAACGGCATCCTGCAAGTCGCCGCAAAGGATCTGCGCAACGGCGAGCAACGTACCATCGAAGTCCAGCCGAGCTACGGCATCAGTGACAACGAAATCGAGCGCATGCTGGAAGAATCCATCGAATACGCCGAGCAAGATTTCGCCGAGCGCCAGGTCATCGAAGCCCGTACTGAATCCGAATCGATTCTTGCGGCCACCGCAAAAGCGCTAGCCAACGAACAATCAAATAGCCTGCCGTCGGAAGAACACGCAAGAATCGAAGCCGCAATCGCGGCGCTAAAAGAAGCCGCCGCAAGCACGGATTACAAACTTATCCGCAAACGCATCGATGACCTAAATCATGCAACGGAGCACCTGGCGGAATTACTAATGAACAGCGCAGTCGCAACCGCGCTGCAAGGCCGCAATCTGGCGGAGGTCTAACATTTGCAGGGGCACGGCACGCCGTACCCGTCTGGCTTTTTTGTAGCAGCGCAGCATGCTGCGCCACTACAAGCAGAATCGTCAAACCGCGAACGCTTTAACGCTATCGGACGAAATGGAGTGAACAAACATGGGCGGAAGCAATCCATACATCGAAGAAGTCAAATACACACCCGCCACGAAGAAATATAGAGTCACATTTCTTCCCAGCGGAAAAATCATCGAGGTCGACCCGGCGAAAATCCCCTATGGCCACAACGGCCTCCCCGGCAGCATTCTCGACATCTCCGAAGGCATCAAAGCCGGCCTGGACCACGCCTGCGGAGGCGTCTGCGCCTGCTCCACGTGCCACGTCATCGTCAAACAAGGCCTGGAGTCTTGCAACGAGGCCACCGACGCCGAACTCGACGAACTCGACATGGCCCCCGGCATCACGCAAAAATCGCGTCTCGGCTGCCAAACCGTCCCCGACGGCACCACCGACATCGTCGTAGAAATTCCCGAGTGGAACAAGAATTACGCCAAAGAAGCCGAACACTGAGGATCTGAGAAACTGCACATGCCGCCAACATTCGGTTGGGACCAAATCGAAGACATCGCCATCGGGCTGACCGACAAATTCCCCGACACCGATCCGCTCACCGTTCGCTTCACCGATATGCACAAATGGATCACAGAACTCCCCGGCTTTTCCGGCGACCCTGCGGCCTCCAACGAAAGCAAACTCGAAGCCATCCAAATGGCCTGGCACGAAGAATTCCAGGACCGCCAGAATTAGTTCTCAGCGGAAGATCTCTCTTGGTTTGTTTAACTCTGGTAATACTACGTTCGACTTTCGTGAGCGCTACGCGAACCCCATCTTGTAAAGATTCGTGTCGCATTGCAATGTTGCGACATGATC
>WNFS01002073.1_pt1 | contig 15448 bp, 11 predicted proteins | sample 5400141 | NCBI WGS metagenome assembly WNFS01 (sample SAMN13153358, study PRJNA577476) | soil metagenome | isolation source: 60 cm saprolite under Madrone tree | place: USA:California | collected 2016-06-14
TCGAGATCGTTCATGACCCCCGCGACGGGCAAGCGGCCGACAAATTCGGGGATCAAGCCGTAGCGGATGAGATCGCCGGGCTGCACTTGCTCGAGCAATTCGGTGTTGCGCTTTTGCGGCGTCGTGGGCGCAGCATCGGTGTGGAAGCCGAGCGAGCGGCGGCCGGCGCGCTTTTCGATAATTTTTTCCAGCCCGACAAAGGCACCGCCGCAGACGAACAGAATATTGGTGGTATCCACGGGCGTAAATTCTTGATGGGGATGCTTACGGCCGCCCTGGGGAGGCACGTTGGCGACGGTGCCTTCCAAAATCTTGAGCAACGCTTGTTGCACGCCTTCGCCGGAAACATCGCGGGTGATGGAGGGGTTCTCGTCTTTCTTGGCGATTTTGTCGATCTCGTCGATATAGATGATGCCCTGCTGGGCCTTCTGGACGTCGCCATCCGCGGCTTGCAGGAGTTTCAGGATGATGTTTTCGACGTCTTCACCGACGTAGCCGGCTTCGGTGAGCGTGGTGGCGTCGACGATGGCGAAGGGCACATCGAGCATGCGCGAAAGTGTTTGCGCGAGGAGCGTCTTGCCCGTTCCGGTAGGCCCAATCAGCAAAATGTTGGACTTGCTGAGTTCGCAATCGCCGGGCTGCTTGTTAAGGAAGATTCGCTTGTAGTGGTTGTAGACGGCGACGGCGAGTTTTTTCTTGGTGCGGTCCTGGCCGATGACGTAGCCGTCGAGAAACTGCTTGATCTCCGGGGGCCGGGGAAGACGGCGGGCGGGTGCCGCGGCCTGTTCGCGCTTTTCATCCTCAAGAATAGTCTGGCAGACGCTGACACATTCGTTGCAGATGTAGGCGCGCGGATAGTCGGAAGGCGAACTGATCAGCTTCTCGACCTGCTCCTGGGTTTTATGGCAGAAGGAGCAGCGCAGCGGCTCGTCTGGATTAAATTTTTTCACAGGTGTGCAGGCCCCTGGCTCCGCCGGGCTGCGGGCGGAGTCACTATCGGTATTCTAGGCTGAAAAATCCCCTGAATGAAAGAAAAACCTGAACGGCTACTAACTTTTTGGAACCAGGCAATCAGCACGACAAACGCGCTTTCATTACAACGCGCTTAACGGTGCTTGTAAATAATTTCGTCGATCATGCCATATTCCTTGGCTTGTTCGGGATTCATGATGAAATCCCGCTCGACGTCTTTCTCGATGCGCTCCATGGACTGGCCACTGTGCTGCGAGAGCAGCCTGTTGATCATGGTTCGCATGCGCAGGATTTCCTTGGCATGCAGATCGATGTCCGTGGCCTGGCCGCCGAGACCGGAAAGCCAGGGTTGATGAATAAGGATGCGCGCGTTGGGCAGCGCGAAGCGCTTCTTGGGAGTACCGCCGGCAAGCAGCACGGCGGCAATGGAGGCAGCTTGTCCGACGCAGGTGGTGACGACGTCGGGCTTTACAAACTGCATGGTGTCGTAGATGGCGAAGCCGGCGGTGATGGAGCCGCCCGGAGAGTTGATATAGAGCTGGATATCGCGCTCGGGATCTTCGGCCTGGAGGAAGAGCATCTGCGCGGTGGCGAGGTTGGCGACGTGGTCGTCGATCGGGGTGCCGATGAAGATGATGTGCTCTTTTAGGAGCCGCGAGTAGATGTCGTAGGCGCGTTCGCCACGGCTGGTCTGCTCGACTACCATGGGTACAAGGGTTGTAGCTTGGTAAACTGGGTCGTCGAAATTTTTCATGAGATTTTTTCGCGCTTAGGCCCGAACCACTGTTTCACTTTGAAGCTGCCGCGGCCACGGTGCGAATTCGGGAATTCTGCGCGAGCCAGTCGAGAGTTTTATCACTCCGCAGCTTAGCTTTCATCCTATCGAGGGTGCCTTGCTTTGTCAAACGAGCGCGAAGCACTTCTGCCGATTCGCCACTATGCGAGGCAGCATGCTCCAGCTCGTGGTTGAGCTCTTCGTCGGTGACGTCGATGTTTTCGGCGGAAGCAATGCGGTCGACAATTAGTTCCGCTTTCACATCGTCGGTAGCGCGCTCTTGTTGGCGGCGACGCAGGGTAACCCAGTCGACGTTTACGGCGCGGGGGTCAACGCCCTGCGCGGCCAGAGAACGAACCACGCGCTCCAGACGCACATCCATTTGATGCTCGACGAGCGATTCGGGTACGGGGAAGTCGTGGAGCTTGACGATGGCGGCGAGAACTTTCTCGCGCAAGAGGTCTTTGTGGCGCTGATCGCGGGCGGCTTCGAGGCTTTGATGGAGCTTGGTCTTGAGTTCGTCAAGAGAGCCGGCATCGCTGACGTCCTTGGCGAATTCGTCGTTCAGTTCGGGTAATTTCTTGGTTTTGAGGCCGAGAACTTCGACGGCGTAATGATAGGTTTTGCCGGCGAGTTTGGCGTCAGGATAATCGGCGGGATATTGCACATCGAAATTTTTGTGCTCGCCGATGGTGGCGCCGCGGAGATTTTCGTTGAACGGCTCCATGGTCTCTTCGGCGCCGATGTGGCATAGGACGCTGTCGGCGCGCAGCGGTTCGCCGCCGCCATCGGGTGTGCCGACGAGCTTTAATTGGACGAAGTCGCCGTTTTCCACAGCGCGGCCCTCGACCGGGGCAAAGGCCGCGGCACGCTCGGTCATTTCCTGCAGGGCTTTGTTGACATCGTCGTCGGTGATGTCCATCACCGGCATTTCGAGATCGAGATCTTTGTAGCTGGCCAACTCGAATTCGGGAAGAACTTCGAAGATGGCGCGGAATTTAAGGGGCTGGCCTTCCGCGAAATCGAGTTTGTCGACCTGGGGCTGCGAAACGGGAGTAAGCTTTTGCTCGGAGACGGCCTTTTCGACGCGCTCGGGCACAAGGGACTGCACGACTTCGCCTTTGATGTCGTCGGCGAAGCGGCGGCGGATTAGGGAAACGGGAGCCTTGCCCGGACGGAAGCCGGGAACGCGGGCGACGCGGGCAAATTCCTTGGCGACGCGTTCCATCGCTTTGGTGACTTCGTCGGCGGGAATCTCCAGTTCCAGTTCGCGGCGGCAAGTGGCTTCGGCCATGCTGAATCCTTTCCTCGGGGAACTGCGTAAAGTGAGAGTCCGCGGGTCTCAACAGCGTCCGCCGGTCGGCAATATCCTAGCAAACCTTTTAGAAGAGGCGAGACAGGTGAGATTCACCCTGCAAGTCAAAAAACAAGTATAAGCGACGGCTTTTGCAGCGTCAATGCGCGGCGGGGGTATTACGCATTGAGGGGATTTTGCTACTTGGTTCGGTGGTGCGGAAGGGGCGCGGGAACTTGTCCGGTAAGCGCGTAACCGGACATTGAGTTTTGGGACGATTTCACTTGTCCAGTTTCCGCGTTTACCAGATGGGATGAGAAGGCCGGTCTCCGCGGGATGCGATACGCTCCCAATGATCGACAACACGGCCAGTTGGTCGAAGATTGATAGCTGGCGAGAAGCGCTCTTCTCACCCATGTGCCTTAAGCGCGAAACTATTTATGCGAAATCGCCCTCTGTGCCTCCGCGATCTCTACCCTTCCTCGCTTGTCCGCATGTCCGCAAACCTTCAATAGCTCGCCAAAATACCTCTGACTCGCGTCAGGTCTTCCGCTGAGCTGCGCAGCCCGTGCTGCCCCATAGAGCGCGCGGAAGCGCCCCGGCTCCTTGGTCAGTGTAGTTCCGAATTGCTCGAGTGCCTGTGCAGGCTCATTCACCTCCAGCAACATCTCGCCCAGCAACTCGCGCGCCGGGGCTAGCGGCCCAGGCGTCACCGCGCTTTTCTCGGTCCCATCTTCCAGTTCTGCTGCCGACTTCATCTGCCGCAGCGCTTCCTCTTTCTTACCCTCCGCCAGCGCAGCCCACGCCCGGACCGCAACCTCCTGGATTTCCACCTGCCGCGCCCAGTAGTTTTCGCTGGCCTTCGAGAGCCGCTCTCGAATTTGTTGCAGCGCTGTCGCTGACTCGTTTGCCGCCACCGCGTGTCCCAGTCGCGCCGCTCCTAATCCGCGCGCGAACCAAGTCATGCCCTCGGTGTAAGGAAACGGTGTTTCCCGCAGCGCGAGTTGCATGGCCTGCTTCCAGTCCTGACGTTCCAGCGCGTACCTCGCCGGGATCGCCGCCAGCGCAAAATATCCAGTTGCGGGACTGGCGGCGCCGCTCATCACGGCCTTGGGATCGAAGCGGGACGCGATCTCCGGCAAGGAATCCAGTACTTGCCGCGCCGCCTCGTCCTGCCCCGTTTGCAAGTAAGCGTAAATTTCGTAATCGCTGTCGTGCAACTCTTCTGCCGTCTGGGCCTCGCGCCGCGACGCTGCCGCCGCAGCTATGTTGCTGTCGATGGACTCTTGCCAGTAGCCCGTGCGAGTGAAGGTATGCGATGGCATGTGCAGCGCATGCGGCGCATCAGGCGCAATTTCCGAGTACCGCCGCGCCGCCACAAGCGCCCGCCCCGCCAGCGCCGGGACGTCGTACGTATGGATAATGTAATGCGCCAGCCCGGGATGCGCCGGTTCCTCCTGGAACAATTTTTCGAGAATCGCTCCTGCCTGGAGCCGCCCAGCATACGTTTTGTCCGCGGGATCCTCCGAAGCCGCGATCGCCAAGGCGTAGAAAATTCGCGCTTCATGGTCCTCTGGGTATTTTGCCGCGACTTCGCCCATGGCCTCGCGATAGGCGATCAAGCGCGTTCGTTGCGGCGTGCGCTCATAGTCGCCGTACAACTTGCCGACCGCCGCGAGATAAGCCCGCTCGCGTTCCGTTTTTGCGCCCACGGTCTTGCCGCGTTCCACGCTCTCATGGCCTGCCTGCAACTGGCCCTTGTCTTTCATTCCCGTCGCGAAAGGATTGCTCCAATCGCTGAGCGCGATTCCCCAGTACGCGATTCCACACGCTGCGTCGTCCCCCAGGACCGCGTTGAATCCTTCGATGGCACGGCTGTACTGGAAGGAATGCAGCAGCGCTACCGCGCGGTTGAATTCCCTCTGCGCGACTTCGTTGCACGATGTGGCAAAGTGCACCGTTCCCAATTTCTCGCCATCCCCATGCTGATGCTCCTGCGCCAGGCTGCGCGACGCCAACAAGGTCAAAAGCATAGCCGCAATGAGTTTCACCCTGACCATTTCCCTCCCTCCACTCTTCAGGATTATAGGCGCGTTTCAGGATCTCCAGAAGACTCGCTCCGCAAGCGGCCATGATCGAAACTCTCAAGCCCGATCGTACCCAAATTGGCCAACTAAGCGGATGTCAGTAGAAGAGTCTTCGTTCGTAACCGATGGTTGGCGCGTCCTGGCATTGGTCCCAGGTGAGGGGCAACTCGGAAGTAATCCTCCAAACAATCCAATTCCACTTGCCTGGTAAGTCGTGCCCGATACCCCTCCGCCTCATCAACCGCGCTGCGAACGAAGCCACCGAAGCCGAGCCGCGCTTACCGGACAAGTTCCCGCGCACCTTCCGCGTCACCGAACCAAGGTGTAGCAAAATCCCTCAATACGTAATACCCCGTCAATGGGCGGCGTTTTGGGGAGATTTGAGTAGAATGGCCGCTCGGTATGGGAGGCCAACGTGAAAAACAGCGCCATCCTGCTTTTGAAGTGTCCGGACCGCAAGGGACTGGATGCGGCGATCGCGGATTTCATTTACTGGCACGGCGGCGACATCCTTCACTTCGAGCAGTACCAGGCGGGGCAAGAGCGTTTCTATCTAGCTCGCGTCGAATGGGACCTGACGGGCTTTGAGTTCGATCTGAAGGATTTTCCGCAGTGGTTTAAGTCCATCGCGGACCATTTCTCGATTGAGTGGCGCATTACGACTTCGCAGTACCGACCGCGGGTGGCGATTTTCGTATCGAAATACGATCATTGCCTGGTCGATCTGCTTTATCGGCAGCGCATCGGCGAACTTGCTTGCGAGATTCCGCTGATGATCAGCAATCATCCGGACGCCAAGCGCCACGCAGATTTTTACGGTATTCCGTACCACATGATTCCGGTGACGAAAGAAAACAAGTCGCAGGCCGAGGAGCAGGAGATTGAACTTCTAAAAAAGAATAACGTCGATTTGATCGTGCTGGCGCGCTATATGCAGGTGCTCTCGGCGGATTTCATCAAGCAGTATTCACAACAAATCATCAATATCCATCATTCGTTCCTGCCTGCGTTTGTGGGTGCGAAACCGCACCACCAGGCGTTTGAGCGCGGAGTGAAGCTCATCGGGGCGACGGCGCACTATGTTACGAAGGTGCTGGATGACGGGCCGATCATCGAACAAGGCGTGACGCGCATCACGCACCGCGACGGGCTGGAGGATCTCGTCGAGAAGGGGCGGGACCTGGAGAAAATGGTGCTCTCGCGCGCGGTGCGCTGGCATATCGAGAACCGCATCATGCTGTATGAGAACAAGACAGTAATATTTGAGTGAAGAGGGCTGGGGCGCATGCGCGCCCTACAACGCTTTGGTCGCAACGCGCTGGCCGAGCTGAAGCCCGGCCTCTACATTATTTATGGCGGCGGTGAGGTCGGCGTGGAGCAGGCGGTGGAAAAGATGCTCGCCGGCTTCGCGGCGGACGGAGAGGCGTCCGGCCACGTAGGCGCGGGAGTTGAGGCCGCGCTGCACGGAATCGCAGATAGCCATGTCTTCGTCCTGAACTTTTTCGCTGACGGCGATGCTCTGACGATTGTGCGCTTCGGCGGTGGCGCTGACGTCAGCGAAGTAGTAATCGAAGATTACGGCGCACTTATCGATGCCGAGAGGGACGACCAGATTGGCGTCCATGACGCCTTCGTAGGCGTTGATCATGAAGTTGGGATAGAGCCAGAGATAGAAGGCGCGACCCTGACGCGTGGCAGCAACGCCGGCGGCGGACTTGGAGTCGGAGGAGAGCGGGCTGGATTGCAGGCAGGCGCGCTCGAAATTTTCGATGGTGTATTGGGTGTATTCGATGACGCTGCTCAGGCCTTTGTGGGCGTGCGGGACGTGATAGCCGCCGTCGAGATAGTTGTCGACGTAGACTTTCCAGTTGCAATTCAGGGTATAGGTGCGGCGATCGAAGTATCGGAGCTTTTGCGTGAGCTGCAGTGGGGCAACGAGTTCCGGGACGGAGGCGAGGAACTTGCGCAGCGCCGCGGCTTGCGGATCGAGATTGACGAAGATGAAATTTTCCCAGGCGTCGACGTAGACCGGCACGAGACCATTTTGCGCGCGGTCGAAATTGCAGACACCGTCGAATTCGACCATGCCTTTCAGGGCTCCGTCGATGCCGTAGGTCCAGCCATGATAGGGGCAGCGAAACTGTTTGGCGCGGCCGTGGGATTCTGGGACGACGGCGGCGGCGTGATGGCGGCAGACGTTGTAGAAGGCGCGGAGTTGCGCGTCGTCGCCGCGGACGACGACGATGGGCTCGCCGGCGATGTCGGTGGTAAAGAACGCGCCGTTTTCGCGAACTTGATCGAGGCGGCCGGCGACCTGCCAGCTTTTTCCGAAGACGGCCGCGAGTTCCAATTCGTGAATGCGCGCGTCGCGATACCAGGGCGCGGGGATGGTCGAGGCCTTCTCCAACGGATCGGCGGGATTATACAGGCTCAGGATTTCGCGGACGCTTTGGTTCATGGGCTCCTCGATGAGGGCAGGAACCCTTCATACCGCGAAAGTGGCGAAGGGAGAAGCGGAAAGTGAAGAGGGGCTTCTTTTGGTGAAGGATAGATACTAACTGTCGTGCTCGCGCGAAAGTCAGTATCCTAACTTTTTATCCACGACATTCAGCAGCGGCTCTCCTCGGCGGAATCTTTCGAATTGAGCGATGAAAAAACGCATGGCGTTGTCCAGCCAGTCGGGTGTGTGGTCCGCGCAATGGGGAGAGAGCAGGACGTTTTCCAGCTTGTAAAAAGGATGCCCTTCGGGCAGCGGTTCTTCCGCGAAGACGTCCAGCGCCGCTCCTTTGATCTTGCCTCTCGAAAGCGCCTGGATCATGGCGCGTTCCTCGATCACCGGGCCGCGGCCGACGTTGATGATTACGGCGCTTGGCCTCATGGCCGCGAATTCGGCTTCGCCAATCAGTCCGAGCGTCTCGGCGTTGAGAGGCGCCGCCACGACAATGTAATCACAGCGTGAGAGCATCTCGATGAGGTAATCCGGGCCGTAAATTTGATCCGCAAGCGGGTCGGAGTGGCCTTTCGCTTGGACGTGTCGCTTGACCGTGAGGACGCTCATTCCCATGGCCCGAACTCTTGTAGCAACCGCGCGGCCGATATCACCGTATCCGACGATACCGACCGTTTGGCCCGAAACGGGCAGTACGTCAAACGGCTCCCAGACGCCCGCCGTTTGGTTGCGAATCATGCGGCGAAAATCCTTGGCGAAATAGAGGATGGCGCCGAGAGCAAACTCTCCTAGCGAGGGGCTGAACACGCCGCTCCCGTTTGTCATGGTGACGTCGCTGGCGATGAGTTCGGGGAAAAGCGTCCGCTCCAGGCCGGCTGCGCGAGAATGAACCCAGCGAACGGCGGGCGACATCAGGAACACTTCGCGAATTAGAGAGAGCGAACCGGACCAATTGAAAATGACTTCGGCGCGGCCGGCGGCGTTTTTAAAGGCATCCGGAGAATTTCCAATCACCACGTTCGCGGTTTCACGCAACTCATCGAGCATCGAGAGCTGCGGCTCATCAGGGTCGGACAAAACGAAGAGCGAGACTTTTTTCATCAGCGTAAGGGGGAGTGGTTAGCCCTGAACATGAGATTGAGCGAGCTGACTTGGCAATCTGTTGTCCCTCTGCTGGGCAGGCTGCCGGCGTCCCGCGCCAACCGTAAGCATTAGTATCCCGGAGACAAAAAAGCTGCCCACCAGATACCACAGACCGGCAGTAAAGGACCGCGTGCGCGAAACCAGATAACCCATAATCAGCGGGCCCAAGAACCCGCCAAGGTTGCCCACGGAATTGATCAAGCCGATGGACGCCGCGGCCGCAGACTCGCTCAGAAACTCCGTGGGCACGGCCCAGAACGCGGGATGGAACGCATAATACGCGGCACCCACCATGGTAAAGAAAATGATTGAGGGCGCTACGTGTGATCCGGAGCTGATGGCGAAAAGAAGCCCCAGTCCGCTGAGCAACACGGGAACAGCAGCATGCCAGCGGCGCTCCCGGGTGCGGTCGGAATGCCATCCGTTCAGTTGCTGGGTCAGAAAGCCCGCTAGGTAAGGCAGGGAGGCAAGAAGAGTAACTTTGAGATCGCTTTGTCCGGACAGGCGCTTCAGCATGGTGGGAAGCCAAAACGCGATTCCGTAGCTTCCAGTCACCCCAAAGAAATAGCAGAAGGTGAGCAAAATGACGTCGCGATGACGCAATGCTTGCCAAATGCTATAGGAGCGAACCTGCTGCTTCGCTTTTTTCTCTCGATCGAGTTGGCCGGTGATCCACTGGCGTTCCTCGGCAGGAAGCCAATTCGCTTGCGGTGGCCAGTCAGTCAGATAAACCAGAGTGATCAAACCCAACAGCACCGCGGGGACTCCTTCAAGGATGAAGAGCCACCGCCAGCCACGCAGACCGAGCCAGGAGAGACCCAGCAGCAAGCCCGCGAGGGGTGACCCAATGACAAAAGAAAGCGGCATGGCCGCATAAAAGGCAGCTACGGCCTTCGCGCGGTCCGCGGCGCGAAACCAATGCGTCAAGTAGACGACCACCGCCGGAAAGAAGCCGGCTTCAGCAGCGCCGACGACAAAACGCACGATGTAAAATTCGCGAACCGTGTGGATGAAGGCCATCAGCACGGTCAGTATTCCCCAGGAGATCATGATGCCAGCAATCCAGCGGCGAGCGCTCCGGCGTTCGGCAATTAGCGCACCGGGAATTTGCAATAGGAAATAACCGAGAAAGAAGATACCGGCACCGAGGCCAACGGCGCGGTCGCTGAAGCCCAGGTCGCCCGGCATCTGCAGTGCGGCGGCACTCACGTTCATGCGGTCAAGAAACGCGACGATGTACAGTACGAAGAGAAACGGAAGCAGTCGGCGGGCTATGCGACGGCGTGTGACGTGCGCAATGTCAACCAGGCCGGTTTTGGACTTCAGCGCTTCTTTTGTGTTTTCAGGGATCATTTCCCAGTGATACCGCAAGTCCGGGGCGTAGTATAACGAAAAAGAACACCGGAACGTCGGGGACACGATGCGGCCTTCTTTTGGATTTTCTGGAATGCGGCTTGAATTTTTCTGACTTCGCCCCGCCCTGCGCTTGTGCCATCATACCGTCCGGTTCAATTAGTAAAACGACGCTCACCTCTCGTGTCGTCGTCTTTGGAGGCCGAACCCCCCGCATGCGCGCTCTTGGTAGTGGGACAGTCGCGGCAATTGTCCTCTTTGCCTTCGTGGTGTGCTGTGTCGCTGCAAGGCAGAATTCGCCCGCGGAAAGAATCCGCATAGTCCCCCACGAAACCGAGCGCCAAGTCGACGTTATCATCGACGGCCAGCCTTTTACCTCCTACGTCTGGCCCGAGAAGCTGGCCAAGCCGATCCTCTATCCTCTCCGGACCGCCAAGGGCACCGTCGTTACGCGCGGCTTCCCGCTCGAGCCACGCCCGGGTGAGCGTGTTGATCATCCGCATCAGGCCGGGCTTTGGTTCAATTATGGGAATGTGAACGGTTTCGATTTCTGGAACAACTCGGAGGCCATCAAACCCGAAGACGCTCCCAAAATGGGAAACATTCGTCACCGCACAATCACGCTGGCAACGAGCGGACCCGATCAAGGTGAACTGGAAATAGAGGCGGACTGGATCACCGGCAAGCAGCAGCTAATTCTCAAGGAGCACACGCGTTTCGTATTTCGAGGCGGGCCGAATTTCCGCAGTATCGACCGCATCACGACACTGCAAGCTCCCGGCGAAAAAGTCGTCTTCCATGACGACAAGGAAGGTGTTCTCGGCATGCGGGTCGCTCGCCCCTTGGAAGCTCCCTCCGACAAGGCCGAAGGATTCACCGACGCCAGCGGCCGTGCGACCAGCGTGGCCAAGCTCGACAACACCGGCGTCAATGGAGTCTATCTAACCAGCGAAGGGAAAAAAGGCGATGCCGCTTGGGGCACGCGCGGCCGCTGGTGCAATCTCAGCGGCCAACTCGGAGATGAGCCGGTCACCATCACCATCCTCGACCATCCTGCGAATCCCGGCTTCCCCACCTACTGGCACGCTCGCGGCTACGGCCTCTTCGCGGCGAATCCCCTCGGCCAAAAAATCTTCAGCAACGGCAAGCAGGAACTAAATTTCTCCCTCGCACCAAATCAAAGCGCGACGTTCCGGTACCGCCTCCTAATTTCGTCCGAAATTCTCACGGCGGAGAAATCCCAAGCAGCCTACCAAAGCTTCGTATCCTCCTATCGCTGACGCGAGGCGCGGCGCTTGCGCTAATATCCTTTTCCTTTGACCACGAAATAGGTGAATTCGTGGGCGCCCTCGAGGAGGACTTGGTGCGGGGTGCGCGCCGGGATGCGCACGATGTCGCCGGCAGAGAGCTTCTGACGAACGCCGCCCTGAATGGTTCCGTTGCGTTTTTCGTGGGGTGCAACCGTCTCTCCGTTCAAATAGGTTGCACCCACCACCAGCGTTGCGGAACCGGATTGGACGAAAAAGATGTCGATCTGGGTTTCATGCCATTCGGCCTGGCCATCGGCTTCGCGGTGGACTAGCAGGACGGCCTCGTTGGGAAAATCACCAAGCTGTTTCACGGCAAAATGATGAGGATCGGACGCGGCCGCCGTGGTGAGATCCTGCCCGACCCTCCCCAGGTCGGCCGTGGTCCAGTGCTCGAACCCTTCCGGCGCTGTCGCTTGCGCGGCGAGCAGAAGGGGTGTGGCCAGCAAAAAGGATACGAGAACTTTCTTCATTTTTCGCTCCTCGGGCAAGAATAGAGGGCGTCAGCGCCCATTGAAATTCATCCAGCTTTCTGCGTTAGAACGGAATAAGCGCGTGACATCGCGCTGAATATCGTTGCGCGTGACGCTGCGACCGTCTTCAGCCAGCAGGCGATAAGCGTTCGAGAGGATGGGAGCGAGAGTGCGACGCGTGTTATTCCATTTGTAGATCACTTGCTCGAGAACGCGAGCGTCGGAATGCTGTGGAATGAAGCCGGCGCCCAGCATCTCGATGCGCTCTCGCGTAATCTCTTCGATGATGGACGGATTATTGAGGAACCACCAGCAGCCGAAGGGCATGAGGTTGCTGAACTTACGCGCGTAGACGCACAGTTCGTGCTGGTTCTCGCGGCTCAGCACGCTTACCAGGAAACGATTCTGCGGAAAAGCGCGGCAGAGATTTTCGAGCGAGCGCAGGTCCGCCCGGCCAACCGCGTCGCCAGCCAGGCGCAGGGACGGATTCACTTGCGAACGCACGCCCACCATAAGAGAGAGCGGAAGGTTGAGTTCGCGGCAAGAAGGAAGGACAGCTTCCGCCAGAAGACGATTGCCGAGAGTCTCCGCCGGATAGAAAAAAGTATCCGGAAGGGAAACAGCCATGTACACGGGCCTCATGCGTTTGTACCAATCACAGAGGAAGCGCCGGACCTCGGCGGCGGATTTTAGCGAAGCTTGCGCGTCCACCTGATAACCCTGCGCGGCCAGCATTTGCCAGTTCGCCGCCCAGTGCGTAAGAATTTTGTCGAGCCGGAGCACGGCGCGAAATTGCGGATGCTCGGGAACGCCGCTTAGCCAGGCAGAAGTTTCCACAGGGTCCAAAGGGTCGTTGGTCATCACCGCGAGGCTGACTCCGGCCAGATCAAAGACGCGCTGAATGTGGGCGTCGAGGGATTGGGTTTGGAAAAAGGCGCGCGCTTCGGCCAGGTCCAAACTGTCGGTGGGCAAGCCGAAAGCCTTGAGGACAGCGACAACGCCTCGTGTGGCCTCGGATATGGGCGTGTTTTCGACAAACAGGGCACGCCAAATGGCATCGGCTTGTTGCGTTTTGGAAAGAGCGAAATATTGTTCAGGTGAGGTCTGCGAGGAGCGGAACAATTCAGCCTCGAGGTAGTGGTAAGTAAGGAGTTCGTCGATACCCCACAAACCGAGCTTGCCGAAGGCGGGAGCGAACAGATGGGTATGAATGTCGATCATCGGGGTCGCGGCCAGAACTTCTGCGACCACCGGAGAGATTTGCCCGACGTCGAGCGCCTCCGCACCGATTGAATCGGTAGGAGGGCTACCCTGTTTGGGAAGTGCGGCTTTCATACCGAAGTCCGACCTCGTTCACTGACCATTCTGGGCCGCGAAAGAGCCAAGTGGCCGCGAGACTGTGAGGCTATTCAGGGTTTGATGGGGTGTCAACCTGTAAAAAACTAGAGTTCGGAGGCTTACCGTTTGACTCCGCATGCGGCGCGTACCAGAATACAAACCTTCCGAAGCCGATGCCGCCTAAGGATCCCAAGTCTCTGCGCAGTTATCGCTGGTATGGCCCTGATGACCTGCGTTCGTTTGGGCATCGCTCGCGCGCCGCATCCATGGGTTGCGTGCAAGCCGATTATGCCGGCAAGCCGGTCATCGCGATCATTAACACCTGGAGCGACATCAATCCCTGTCACAGCCACTTGCGCGAACGCGCGGAAGATGTGAAACGCGGCGTGTGGCAAGCCGGCGGATTTCCGGTGGAGATGCCCGCCATTACTCTCGGCGAAACATTTCAGAAGCCGACCACGATGATGTATCGCAATTTCCTGGCCATGGAGACCGAGGAGCTGCTGCGTTCCTATCCCGCGGACGGTTGCGTGCTCCTCGGGGGATGCGATAAAACCACGCCCGCGCTGCTTATGGGCGCGATCAGTGCGAATCTTCCCGCCATTTTTGTTCCCGCAGGTCCGATGCTCCGGGGCAACTGGCGCGGCCAGATTCTTGGCAGCGGCTCGGACGTCTCCAAATATTGGGCGGAGCGGCGCGCCGGCAATATCGATCAGCAAGCTTGGATGCAAATCGAAGAGGGCATCGCGCGCTCCGCGGGGACATGCATGACCATGGGCACTGCCTCTACGATGACCAGCGTGGCGGAAGTCCTTGGCCTTTCTTTGCCCGGCGCCAGCAGCATTCCTGCGGTTGACGCTAATCATCCCAAAATGGCAAGTCGATCCGGGCGCCGCATCGTGGAAATGGTTTGGGAGGACCTCAAGCCGCGTGACATTTTGCGCGAAGCTTCATTCAACAACGCAATCGCTGCGGTGCTCGCCCTTGGCGGCTCCACAAACGCCGTGATTCATATGATTGCGCTGGCCGGGCGCGCCGGAATCAAGCTGACCATCGACCGCTTCGATGAACTTTCCCGCAAGACGCCGTTGCTCGCGAATTTGCGCCCCAGCGGGAAGTATTTGATGGAGGATTTCTACTACGCGGGCGCTCTGCCGGCGCTGCTGAAAGCCCTCGCTTCTCACCTGGATCTTCATTCTCTGACGGTCACCGGTAAAACTCTGGGCGAAAATATCGCACGCTCGGAAATCTTCAACGGCGACGTGATTCGCGGTACCGATAATCCCGTCCTCGAATCCGGAGGTTTGGCTATTTTGCGCGGCAATCTGGCTCCCAGCGGCGCGGTCATCAAACCTGCAGCCGCCGAACCTGCCCTATGGAAGCACGCAGGGCGTGCCATCGTCTTTGACAGCTACGACGAAATGAATTCCCGGATCGATGATCCCGTTCTCGATGTAAACGCAAACAACGTGCTGGTTCTGCGCAACGCCGGCCCCAAGGGCGCGCCGGGCATGCCCGAATGGGGCAATCTGCCCATCCCACAAAAGCTTCTTAAAGCGGGTGTACGCGACATGGTGCGCATCTCCGACGCGCGCATGAGCGGAACAAGCTACGGCGCGTGCGTGCTGCACGTGGCGCCGGAATCCTTTGTTGGTGGGCCTCTCGCGCTGCTGAAGGAAGGTGATGTCGTTGAGCTGGACGTCGTCGCGCGCCAACTGAATATGCGGGTGAGCGACGAGGAATTGGCCCAGCGGCGAGCAGCATGGCGCCCGAAAGCCGGTCTCTACCCACGCGGCTACGGCAAATTGTTTCTGCAGCACATCAAGCAAGCACACGAAGGATGCGATTTCGATTTTCTTGAAGGCACCGCACCGATCCCCGAACCTGAGATCCACTGAGTCGAACGCCGCAAACGCGCGGTTTCACGGAGATTCAAACAAGGTATGGTGCGGAAGGAGGGACTGGCACAGAAAACAGCTTGACTGGCACACTTGTCCCTGATAGTCTGTTTTTGAGAGGGAAGCCATGATTCACAGAGTCAAACTGTACGCCAGATTAGGCAAAGACGAAAACTTCCGCCGCGTTCCTGTCCATTTCCACAAGAATGGCCGCGCAATTGAGCCGGACGGCGTTACGGGCTATCTGGTGCGCAAGGGCGGCAAGTTTGAGCATGTCGGTGCCGACCTAGAGTCTGCTGTTACGCGCCTGCGCCAAGAGGAAGCATTCCTTAGTGGCGATGTCGTACCCGTACAATCTT
>WNFS01001981.1_pt1 | contig 15443 bp, 18 predicted proteins | sample 5400141 | NCBI WGS metagenome assembly WNFS01 (sample SAMN13153358, study PRJNA577476) | soil metagenome | isolation source: 60 cm saprolite under Madrone tree | place: USA:California | collected 2016-06-14
CTGCAGATAGTTGATCGCCTGCCAGAATTCGCTCTCGCTGATGTCATGCTTTTCGATAAGCGACATGGTGCTTTCAAGGAGGTCACGCATGATCGCCTTCAGACGGGCATTGCCGCCAGCTTCGCCAATGCCGCTGGCATGGTCAAGTAGGGTTTGCACTTCCTTTGATGCTACCAGGTTCGTCATTTGGATACCTCCCATGGACGATAGGAAACGGCGAAGGATCGTCAAGGACCAAGGGCCTCGTCCGACGTGCGGCCTAACGCCCGCCTTCAGCCGCTGCCGGAAGCGGGAGCGCAGCGGACGCTGGAGGCAGTCGGCTGCAAGGCGTTGTTCGGCCAGGGCTTTGGTAGGGACTCTCCGCAGGGGTTTTTGCCCTTGACCCCGGTTTCTGTTCCTTAATCAAACTCAGTAGGGAGTTCCCTGTTCATGTGATGTGTAAAGAGCTTTTCGATCTGACGCACTGTCACTCTCGCGGCGGAGAGCCGCGGGATCTCCTCCCAACCAAAGAACGCCACTTCGCTGGTTTCCAGGCTTGGGGAGGCGCTTCCTCCGACGAGGTCACACAGGAAGAATGCCTTGTAGACATGGAACAGCATGGGCGGATGCGCATGCTTGTTCCGGTCATACAGCGCCACCAGCTTGCAGACCTGGGTCTCAAAGCCAGACTCCTCCCGTATTTCACGTATCACCGCCTCTGCTGGGGACTCCCCCACATCGGCCCACCCACCGGGGAGCGTCCACAGGCCATCGGAGGTCTCCCGGACAAAAAGCAAGCGGTTCGCGTGGAAGACGGCGCCTCGGACGTCCATTTTGGGGGTCGCGTACCCCTGTTCGCCCCGCAGGAGATTGCTGATGAGCGCCATGTCCGTCGCTGTATAGGAGGCCAGGATCTCTGCCGCGACGCTTCGCACCTGCTCGTAGCGTTCGCGGTCGAAGGGGTCCTTGCTAAACATCAGGCCATTTTGCGCGATCGCCTGGAGCCGTCTGACCCACTCTATCCATTTTGCCTCCATATGCATCCTCTGGAGTGGCCGAACAACGGTTTAACCGGAATTTTTTCTCTCCTAAATTCCTATAGTGGGAGAATTTTCCTGCCAATCCCTCCTGAGAGGGTTTTATGAGGAATTTTTTCCTAATAAAACACCACCCATGGGGGCTGACGGAGGCTTACCAGGAAAATTCCCGTCGGACACGTGCTCCCCGACACACGCACAACCAGCGCTCGCAGGGCGCCATGACGACGAAGCCGTTATATCCCTGACGCGACCGCCAGTCAACACCCCACATCCTGCAATGAGGACAGAAAGTGGAGTCTCATCAATGTGTCTCATTTAACGGAGGATTTCGAGACTAACCCTCTGTGACAGCATACTCTCCTCTCTTATGTCCTTGTAGTTCCATTTGTCTCAGCCAAAGTGGTACATGGCCTCTGCCGCTCCATGTTTCACCATCGGGTGAGCGGTATTTGACGCTTACCGAGGGTTTACTTTTACGGGTTCGCCGGGAAGGGACAACATCGTTGATGGTCAATCCTAACGCGCTCAATTTCCCCTTCATCTCTTCCAAAAGCGCCGCTTTTGCATCCTCAAGTTTGCTCTGACTCTTCTTCTCTGCTACATCGCGGATTGAGCGAAGTTCTTGCGGGGTGAGCGAGTCAAATATCTCTTCAATTAAGCGAAGCCGCTCCTCTGATGATAGCGACTCCAATTTAATATCGAGCCATTCCATCATTTTCTCAGTGCCCCGCTCGGCCATTTTCCCCACTCCTGAAAGAGATTTTTCGATTCCGTGAAAAAAGCGGTTAAATAGTTATTGGCAATTGGGAGGGAGAGGGTTGAAAATTGTTTTTTTATTTCTCAGTTTGGTTTTTAAGTCGAAGTTTAAGTAGAATTCAACAGGGTAATCACAGATAAACTCTTTGCTGAATCCGTGATCGAGAAACCACTTCACGCCTTCCTCTTTCGCTCGTTTTATATCCCCCGTTAATATTTCAACCTGAAAGTTATCTGTTTTCCCAGAGACATAGGTAATAAGTATCTTCGGCGAGGAATAGAGCGTTCCTGAATTTTCTCCTTTTGGCAGTAAGTTCAGTGTTTTTGCTTTCGCAGCCGCATCATTCTCTGAGAGAGGCGATCTATGTTCTATTTTTTCCAAAACCCGGTCTTGGGCTGATTCATCATAAGTCACCGGGGAAACTGCAGTGACCAACCTTATAACAAACAGTGCGGTCAGGATACTGACACGGCTCACCATACCGACAAAAACCCCTTGCTCTGTGTGTTATGTAATCTGCTGGGGTCTTGTTTGAGTTCCTCAAGGAGCATATCCAAAGCCCGCTCCACACAATTACTCGTTATTCCGACATATGCCGATAAATCCTGCTGGCTGAAAACATCAATATTCTGCGAGAGTGCGTTTGGGTTACCGTTCGTATATTTGGACACGGTACGCTTAAGGAGACTCGGCTCTATGGTAACATACCATGAAGCATCCAAATGCGCGCCGAAATTACGGATATTAATAAACATCCGGTAATCCCGAAGATAATCATGCTGAACAATAAGGAAATTACGCTTTTCTCCAAACATGCTACTACTGACATCTGCCTGATTGCAGGTGACACCCGGCATGTTTGCCTCTTTGATTAATTCCTTTATCCTATCAATTACCCACTGATCGCGGCCCGCGCCATGTTCAACAACGAAATTCCATTTATGCGCCACTTTCTCACGGGAAATACTGTACCGTTGCCCCGCTCCTGCCGCCACAGCCGCCGCGCCATAGAGTTTTTGTTGCTCTGCCATCGCTTTGCTCTTTCTAGCCGATTCGATACGGCGTTTGGTCGCTCTCGTCCAGTGATTGCCAAATAGGATCAAAAACAGTCTCTACTCGAAGCCAATTTTGTAATGTACACCACAAAAATCGCTTTGCTTGCCCTTGCGGGAATGCAAGGCGGGTTACTGCCTCGCGCATATGCTTCATTCGTTCATTTGAAGTCGTGACAACAAGCGTCCGGAATGTAGTAAATTCCCGTTTGAAGTCCGTATTGTAGCGTTGCCATGTTTTGTCCGCCCAATAATTGAGATAAAAGACGGCGCATTTTAAAAAGCCTTTCTCCGGGTCATTGACTGTTTCAATACCACGGTCTATTTCGAGAAAAAAAAGGGCGGGCTTGCCGTCTTTCTCTAAAGCAAAAACAGCATCGGGAGTATGAGAATACGAGACAGACGAAAGCGCAATGTCGTTGATCCGATCCCGGATATATTTTTTGACATAGCCTTCCCGTGTTTTCTCGCCTATGTATTCAGGAATAAAGCCTAAAAGGTCAATAGGATTCGATTCACATGCCTGTGTTATGAGAATACGAAAGTCGTTAATGGCCATAAAATGTTTGAGAAAATAATAGTCTTTTGGTTCCCTCGTGTGTCGATGCCATGCTAAATCCGATTGGTCTACATGCAATTCAATCGCAATAATATCACTGCCTTTTTTATCAACATAATAGAGGCGCTCCGCAATGTTCGGGACCGTAAAAGTCTTGAGACAGCCAAGCTCTGTTAATGCCTGTAAACGCCGCCATGCGGTACGCTTCGAGGGAAAGTGTAGACGTTCAACCTGCGAGGAGCTGAGATAGCGGTATTTGTAGACATCAAGAATGACTGCTATATCCCGCTCTGTAAGTTTCGCGTTCATCAAAACACCCGTTGTGGATCAATGTCATCGCCATTATCTTTTTTTGGTGGTGGGAGCTGAATTGTCGGGGGTCGCTTTACCTTTACGTCCCAACCGGTTCCTCTATCTCCGCCTTGCCCGTAGTTTCTTCGTGAGCGTGCAATGATCTCGTCTACTCGTTCAGGATTCGGCGGGGTCGGCAAAAGATAGGTTTCTAACGGGAACACAGTCCTGCCGATTTTTACAAATGCCTGCCCGGTTCTCAGACGGATAAACTCTCCGGGCTCAACGTATTCCACACTTGCGCCTACGTCATATGCATACTCCTGTGACAGCTTTCCTGCGTCCTCAGATGAAACACTGAATGAGATAAAGGTTGAGACATTGCCAAAGATTTCACGTAAGAGCTTTTGAGATATTTGCCCTGTTTGTTGATGTGCGATCACAAGCCCCAAGTTATATTTGCGGGCTCGGGAAAGTAACTTTTCGTAGGATGTTTCCGCGACACCCGTGAAGGTCTGAAATTCATCGAGGTAAAGGTAAAAAGGTCTGCGGTGGGCGGCTGGTGTATCAACCCGGCTCATGGCGGCAAGTTGCATTTTGGAAACAATTATCTGTCCCAAAAGTTGGCTCGCCTGCTCGCCAAGGACGCCGTCTGCCAGGTTGAATAACACGATCTTTCCTTCGTCCATCGCTTTGCGGAAATTGAAGGATTGACCGGGTTGACAAAGGATATTTCTGACTGTCTCGCGTCTGGTAAAGGCACTGATCCGGCTGATAACCGGATTCGCTGCGTTTTTGTCCATGGTAGGATATGTGTCTTCAAAAAATGTGCGGGAACGCTCGTCTGCAGTTTTGAGAACCTCGTTGCGAAATTTCGGATTTGCCCGGCTTAAAAACCGCTCGATGTCGTCAAGTGTTGAACCTTTGCGTCTGATGAGTGCATAGAGCGTTTCTGAGAGAATCTGATCCATCCGAAAGCCCGTATCGCCAACAGCGCGCTTGAAGATCGTCACGAAGTCATCAACCTTGTCGCCGATGTCCTCACCCTCGTCAAGATGGAGGGGATTGAACGCAATCGGGTGACTGCTGTCTGCAGGGTTCACATACACAACGTCATCAATCCTGTCTTCGGGAATGTAGGGAAGGATTTCTTCTGTTAATAGTTCCTGCTCAGGGGCGAGGACTCCAACGCCCCGGCCATAATAGATATCCTGAAGCATCATTCCCCGGATAAGGTTTGTCTTTCCGCTTCCACTACGGCCGATCATGTAGACATGGCGGCTTCGCTGTGAGAAGGGTAATTTGATTTCAAAAGAGATGTTGGCGAAGTGGCGGACTCCGAGGGTGATACCGGGGACTTTGTCCATCCGGCGGTGAAGTTCCTCCCCTAGCTCCTCCGGGCTGATGCCGTCTTTATAAATCTTGTCTTTAAGCTCCTCCGGGCTCATTAAATCCCGCGTTATGTAGCCGAATGCATTCGCAAACTCAAGAACTACTCTTCGGCATCCGGCTTCCCGTCTGGTCTCGTCCTGCTCGGCTTTGGCAATCTGTTTTGTGCCACCGTCTTGACGGGGACCACGGGGACCAAAAACAAACTTGAGAAGGCCAACAAAAAGAACGTTGACTCCATCGCCTAACACAATGCCAAGGCGAATACAAAGCCAGGTAATGAACTTAATGAGCGATGTTACCGGGTCATCCATATTGCCTCCATTTCCTATACAGCTACCTGTTCACTTGCCTATACATTAACCTATACACTTCCTATTCGCTCAGGGCGTACACCCTGGCCGAGGTAAGCCGTTGCGGGTCAACGGGTTAGGCTCAATCATGGTGCGGAGCAGTCAGAGGCACATAGGGATGTGCCGATGACAGAACGTTATACTGGAAGGTTGTTGTCATGTCAATATAAAGACGATGGGGAGCTTTGAGTCTACAATCAGGCGCGTATGAATGAAAAATATAGACCATTCACGCGGCATGAGAAGCGCATGCATCAACTCAGATATGAGCCGAGGATCTATGAGCATTGGCGGATACCGGAGCTGAAACAGGAAGCGAAGGGAGCGGAGGAAGCGCAAGGCTCGGTGTGGGGACTGTTAGCGCTGGCACTTCTGAGTTTGATTTTTGGCTTACCGGATGAAAAGGGGCAAATATAGAAGGCGGGCAATAGAAGAACGCGGCGTACACGTGCGTTGCAGGTGTGTCAAGGAAAAACGGGTTCTGGGAACAACGGAACAAGAAACCGGTGTAAGCGCAGCATGCTGGGTCGCAAATGTCTTACTTTCTGCGAAAAAAGGCTGCCCATGACGGCATAAGCACATGTTCGTTCGCAAAAGTCCCCTGCAAAAGCCAAAACTTGTGCAACAACTTTTGCGAAGGTATGGCAGCAACCTATTGAGCCGTATGCTGTTGTGCCTTAACCTGGTTTTCTGTTCCGTTGCTCTCTAACACCCAAAAACGCTTGCGGCAGATCGGAAACGGAAATTTTACTTGTAGGAAATTGCAGGTTGCATTATAGAAGACGGGCAGGGAAATAGAAACGCCTCAGAGCCAGATCGCCAAATCTTGATGCTCTGAGGCGTTTAGGGAAGATCGAGAGCTTAAGCTTCAGGGACATTATACGAGCTTTGGCTCTCTGTGCCAAGGGAGAGCCTGCCTAATGGCTACCAGCATACTTGTTCCGCATACAAGGATAGATAACTCGATTATTGATGATTGCGCCTCTCAGATTGGCATATACGGCCTTGGGATATACGTTGCTATCAAACGCCACTTGAACCAGAAGACAGGAGATTGTTACCCCTCCTACCAAACGATAGCACGCAAACTCGGCATTGATCGAAGTACGGTAATCCGCTATGTGAAAAAATTAAAGGCGCTCAACCTGCTCTCGCCGCTTCTGCGATTCAAAGAGGATGGAAGCCCTACGTCAAATCAGTACAACTTTGACAAGGGTAGTGGCACAAAACCACCACCCGTAGTGGTCGAGGACAACCAGCCTAGTGGCTCAGCGCCCCCCGAACAATCTTCCTCTTCAAACAAGAAACAGAGATCAATTACGGATGTCGATTTGATGCCGACGGAAAAACAAAAAAACTGCCCGCATCCCCCCTCTGAAATTGTGATCCTCCAAGACAATATTACGATTTGTCACCACTGCTACGGACTCCTAGACGAAAACCTCAAGCTGCAAGAGGAGGAAATAGTAACCGTTGAAATTGTCGCGGCATAAAAATAGGGCTTTGCCGGAGTGTGAGGGTTTACCCGAACCGGAGGCGAAGCAGGGGTTAATATCTCCTATCCGGATTGATGTACTCATTGTATGTGTCTTCCGGTTTCGGCTCGAAGATATCGAGAAAATTATAGTCCAGTTTTGGAAGGGGTTTGAGTTTCGGCGGGGCAGTGGCGCGTCTCTTTTTGAGGATCGGAAAACTCCGCCAGTCCATACGCTTTGCGCGAATGGGTTTGCGGTTTGAGAAAAAGGCGATTATCTCATCCTGGTCGAGTTCATTGATGTCCCTGGCAGTTAAGAGCGGTACTGCCTGCTCAGAAAGTGACTGGCTTGATTCTTCTCCGTTGCGAAGGGTTTGGGAGCGGGAGAATTCTGAACGGTATCCGAGCGATGCCGCGATATCTTTTGCCGTCTCTGTGTCTGATTGCCAGTAAAAGATTTTGCTGAGCATATTGTTTCTGATGGTGCGCGCTTTGTAGCGCCCATAAAGGCTTTCGATTTGCGAGTTATCCTGATAGGCAAGCCAGATGGATATTCCCCTACTCCGGACGGTTGATACATATTGCGGGAGACTTGGTAAACCCACGGTTCCAGCTTCATCCAAAATTGCGAGGGTCGGATGGCAATTGCGGCCTAATGCGCTGTCAAACGTGTCAATCATTTCTGAAAGGATGGATTCGAGCACCAGGCGGATAACAGGCGCTTTTGACAGGAGGTCTTTTTCCGCAAAACTGAGGTAGACGGTAACCGGCTTTTTCCCGGCAATAATATCCGCTCCGGTAAATGATGATCCGGCAAAACAACGCACAATTCTTTCTGTGAGTAGGGGGTATAACCGGGCGGTGAGACTTTCCCAGGAGGAAGACAAGAACCGCTTATCATCATAGTCCTGCTCCGCATTATATTCCCCGTCCAGTAGCCGCCTGGCAATCGTAGGTGAAATGTCATTGATAAAAGATGCGGCGCTATTTAAGCCTAAGTCTGCCATTTTGCCAACAAAGGGAAGCATGCGGTAATCTTCCCCGGTTATCCGCTTGAGTTCTAAACAGGCAAGCCAGAGGAGGGTTAACATTTTCGTGGCGCGTTGGGTAAATGCCTTCCCGTCCCCTTCATTGGGCTCATACAACAAATGCTTTGCCAGGGTATATAAATCGTCTTCTGCATACTTACCCGCAAGTGGGTCGTAGGGATCGCCGTAGCCGCGCGTATCGACTCGAAAGACGTCGCCGAGAGTCTTTCGATATCCTGCGGTTTGGTCATACAGATCGCCCTTGAGGTCAAAAACGACAGCACTCCCCTGCCATGTTAAAAGTTGTGAAACCGCGAGTAGCCCTTTTCCTCCTCCCGTTGGGGCTTCGATCAGGATGTTTCCCAAGTGCGGGCGGGTTGCTGTTGCCCTGACGTGTACTATGCGGGAAAAGTGGTTGATGCCTAATATGAGGCTGTCAGCTGGGAGGGTGTCTGTTGAAAGATCGGCAACTTCGTGGTCATTGGCAAAGCGGTCTTTGTACAGGGCATCAGACTTTGCAAAGTGGGCACTCCACCAGCTGAGGACTAGGGCGAGGGGGTAGAAAAAACGCTTAATTGCTCTACGGATAGTATTGAGTTTTATAACGAGCGCTCCCACCCTCTCCCCTTTCTCTGCAAGCCTCGCTCCTGCTTTTTATGCAGTGCCGATCCACAGGAAACACAGTGGTGGCCTGTACGGCCGTTATGTAATTGCGGAAAGTTACAGCGGGGACAAATACAGGAAGGCTCGAATTTTTCCCTCCTGAATCCTCCTTGTTGTATTTGCTGGGGTGTTTTCTCGTTCCTTTGGACTGGAAGAGAGAGGTGCTTACTAAACTTCAGGGATTGGTAGGTTTTTGGCTGCCTTACAGTATCCCGCCACTGTGTGCGCTCCTTTCCCGGTTCAAGCTCGCGGCGTTGTTCCCTGCAAATCGCTGTTGTTTCCCTGATAAGTGCTTCAAGTTCAAACTTCTGTAAACGCCTGGGTATCGCAGCGAGGATATGGACGTGGCGTATATCGGTGTGGTCATCATGGAGGGAGCCCGCCCAGGGAATTGTTGTTTTGAGCCGTTTTTCTAAGCGTTGCATCATCTGTCGGGTCAACTTCTGCATGTTTAGGTCGCGTTTGGCGTCCTCCTTGATAGGGTCGGGGCTCAATTTAAGGCGGTAGAAATACCTCCCCTTTCTCCCCTCTTCATCAATAAACTGGTAGGCCTCATGCCTTCCCATGATTCCCACACTGTTGAAAAGCGGCCGGGTGAGTTTTTCTTTGTCTCTGCCTGGTCTCTCCTGGATGTAGCGGATATTGGCCTTTGCCGTTACCCGCTCCCCTATCCCCTTTCTGACATAATTCGCTTTGACTACTGCCATTTAGAAAGTCGGTCTCTTACTTCTCCTCGTCCACTATCCAGCGATTCAGCTCTTTGATGAGTTCCTTCAGCTCCGGTGAACGGTTGGTGATCTTTTTCTTGGCATCGTCCAAGCTTCGGTCGAGGATATCGTTGAGGACATCAGGCTTCAGGACGTTTTGGGTCTTGGCTGGTTGTCGGCCTAAAATATTGACGGCTACTCCCCTTGTCTGCTCAATGGCAATACAGGCACGAACCAAGAGTGATGCCATACGGTTATCCCTGCCTGCCATATATCGCCTCAAAACGTTTTCAAAAACCGGTGTCAGGAGCGCGCCATAAGACATGTCCACGTCAACCTGAATCCCCTTCTTGAGGAGTGCGGCACCAGCTACCGATTCACTGAGGCCTTGACGCTTGGCTCTGCGCTGTACCTCTGCTTTAACTATGGGGTCAATCCACAGGGTGAGTTTTTCCTTGGGTTTTCTGGCCTTGGGTGTGTTTTGTGATCGAGGGGTATTTGTCGTCAATGGTTCCGCGCGCATGGGGATGTGAGACCGCGCAGGCTGGGCTGTGGCTGTGCGCGCGCTTGTTTTTGCGCGCTTATCTTGCCTTACATCCCCATGCGCGTCTTTGTTTTTTGCTGTTTTTTCCTGGTTTATGAAGATGTTTCGTTGAGAATGAGGGTGTAGGTTGTTCGTCATAGCAGGTGTCGCAAATTTTCTCAGATTTACGACAATGCTATATTAGCAAGAGCCATTATTATTGACAAGAATAAGTTTATTATGGGCTAAATGTTACGGTTACCCCGTACCCCTAGTACCCCCCGTACGGGTAGTACCCCTAAAAATTAACCTGCAACATATGCAACATACTGCTACTTGACATGGCTTTATTACTTGTCTATTCTAATATAAATGAAGGCATATTTAAATGCCTCAGAGATTGCCAAGCTTCTAAAGGTGAATCGTGCAACAATTACCAGATGGGCGAAAAAAGGCATTTTTAGAGGTGCAATACAAGTACAAGGTACGCATCAGTGGCGGATTCCCCTCTCAGCTTATGAAGAGGTGGTAAAACAAAAACATAAAAATGAAAGTCGTTAGCTTTTCAATTTTCAAAGGCGGAACAGGCAAAACAACATCAACAGTGAGCACTGCGGCTGCGTTGGTTAAAAAAGGAAAGAAAGTTTTAATTGTTGATTTGGATCAACAAGCATCAGCTACCCGCTACCTCGATTTAGACCCCGAACAAACCCCAAGCCTCTATGAAGTATTCACCGGTGCAAAACCAGCACAACTAGCCATTCGGAAATCTGCGTCAAAGATTGACGTTTTAGCCTCACATGTCTTAATGGCTGCTATAGAAGAAGCACTTGAGCCAGGCGATGAATTAAAGCTTTCGGAGTTCCTCACTCCCTTAAAAGCAAACTACGACTTTATACTTATAGATAATCCGCCAGGAAAAGCGATGCTTGCGTTCAATGGCCTTGCAGCAGCGGACTTAATTATTATCCCTGCATCTTCTGAGCGCATGGCAGTTGATGGGGTTGCTGATTTAATAACCCACGTACAAAAGATTATGTGGTCGAAATTCGCACTCACCCATCAAGAGCTGAGAATTCTTTTTACAATGTACCGATCAACCACTACTCACTCCCCCGCTATTGTGGCAAATGCGAAAAAAATTTGGCGGGATAATGTTTTAAATGTCAAAATACCCCACTCTACAATATTTTCACGTTCTTACGACGAGAGAATACCTATTGGGACGCTTGATTCGACACATCCAGGGGCTATTGCCTATGATGTATTCGCGCAGTGGTTAATAGATTATGAAAACGCCCAGAGTTAAGGACTTTGATCCAAATTCAAAAGAGGTACCGGTATTAAAATCATCTTTAGATAATATGCCGGTAATTCAGAAGTCTAAGCCGGTAGATACTGATGCGAAAAATAAACCCGTACCCCCCGTACGGGTAGTACCCCTAGTTCCCCCTATTCAGCCTCAAAAGCGTGTTATGAAACAACGACATCCCTTCGATATTTATCAAGACCAGTACAACTCGTTAAAGGAAATGTCTGTTGATGACCGAAAACAAGGCGGGGTTGGAAGTATGAGCGCAATGGTACGTGAAGCTATTGATAACTATATCTCCTCGAAAAAGAAAAAATAAAACACACACCAACCAGTACATCCCGTACGGGTAGTACCCCTAGTACGGGTCGCCCCGTACTGTACGTCTCGTACCCCCAGTACATCCCGTACGGAACTATGCAAAACAAAAATCTTATGTTTTGATAACTATATCAATCGTTATCGTAATGAAAATTACTATCACGAAAGGAGAGCAGACACAGCAGCCGGCATTTTCCTGAATAGGGTTTGCGAATAAAAATGCACTAGCTGGCCGGGGAACTTTGACACTGGACAACCTCATGCAACTGGTCATGATCCGGAAATATCCGGAGCATGAATAGGGGAATGGGAGAAATCCCTTAACCTGAGTCACCTCAGCGAAAAAACGCTTATACGTCGAAGATACTGAAATCTCAGTACCTTATAAAAAAATCGACGCGTAAGCGTCGCTAGGCAAGCATAGGAATACAGGAGAGAAGAAGACCGGAGAATAGGGGAGAGAGGGAGAGCCTCGTAAGAGGCTAGTTTTGTTGTGGGAAAAAACGGGGCAGACTCACATTTTTGAAGAAGCACATCTGTGTATCGTACGATACACAGGGAAACCTCGCCATAGTCGGCTTGGACGAAGGGCGGGATTTCCGAAATGCTTGCCGGAAACAAACAGGCGTGGTAACTTTCTCAGTCGGGTATTACGGTATTTCTACAAGTCATAGAGCATTTGCAGTAAGTATTACTGAAATACTTAAATGGTATTACTGAAATACTGAAAGGGAGAAAGCCCATGCCATATAAGCCAACAGGAAGGCGGGTAGGACGTCCGGAAAAAGAGGATGCGTATAAGCCGGTCTCCGTCAAGCTACCGCCTGATCTTCTTGAGCGGGTGAGGCAGTATGCCCTCATCCACCAGCAGTCACTCTCAGAGCTTATCCGGGATGGCCTTGAGTGGCGTATCAGTGAGGGAGACGTTGGATATTTCCGAAATACCGAAAATCAATCTACTACTCAAGCGGATACCGGAAATACGGTAATACTCCGAGAGGTGAAACGACTGGTGGAGCGATTAGCAGGGATCGTAGGAGCATCTGAAGTGAGAGCGGCACAGGAGTTACGGGAAGAGCTTGATTATGGTAATACAGTATTACAAGAAACGGCACGGTCTGTACACCCCGTAGAGCAGGGGATTGCGTTTGCTGAGGACGTGGCCGGAGAAGCAGAAGGTAAAGCTCAACCCCTACCTGATCTATCGAATTACGATAATACGGTAATACAGGAAAAAGCCTCTTCTCGGTCACTCGGCAGACCAAGTATCATGCGTGAGCCGATTATTGCGCTTCTGCGGTCACATCCCGAAGGCTTGAGTGCTGAGCAAATCCGGGGACTTCTCCGCCCTGAGAAACCCCTTGGTGACACGCTACAGGGAATGCGGCGCTCTCACTCTGTGAGGACAGAGGGCAATGGGCGAGAGATGCGCTATTTTCTCGCCTAAGGAGGGGAGAGGCTCATCTGATCTGTGAGCGGATCGGCGATTCTTGCAGTGTCGAATTGCTACAGTTTTTGAGGCGGGGGATTACCGATGGAGAAGGAATGTGAAAAAATTAAGCACTGAATAAATGTCGTGCGGATCGTATTCGTAGAGCAATTGGTACTTCTTCAGGCGGGCGAGGATAGTATTTTTGCTCACACCAATATAATCCGCCCATTCCTGAAGGGTGATAATTTTTCTCCGGGATGTGGTTTGATGGGGTCGCCAGCTCATACACATTACCTTCCCTTCCAGCACGTTGTAATCAGATACGTGGTTTCCGATTGCAGAGCTTTCTGGATGGAAGGTTGTATGCGCTTGTAGTACAGCCCAATGGAATAGCGGGCATATTTATGCATAATCATTCCTGCTCTGCCTTGCCTCCCGTGTCTGAACGCATTCTCAATGGTTTCCCGGTCTAGCTTGTGCTCGCTCATTTTTTGGGTTGCATGACGAGTAAGAATGATTTTTCCGCTTCGTGGTTTTTGCAGCCCGAAAAGCTGTCTTAATGCCTCCCTCCCTATGTCTTTGATAAGTTGCTTCATATGCTCTTAAAAATATTGTACCATATTGACCTAATAGTGTCAATATTTACACCTCATTGACTTAATGTTGTCAAGATAATGTAAGGATTGTGTGAGGCTAATATCAAGATTAGGTCTTCAGGTTGGGCTAAAATACACATAGAAGGTGAGAATAAATGAAAAGAATTTTTGAATATATAGAACATATTTTTAGGGCTTATAGATTATCAGATGACGATATTATCGTTATGGCTAAAAAATGATATTGGTTTGATCTGAGTATACACAAGTGGATAAAACAACAGCTTTGAGCCTTGCCTGCTATCCCGATTCAATCGGGCTGGAAGGGAGAGCTTAGAAAGGAGGTGAGAATAAAATAAATATGTCAACAAGAAGTAATATTATAGTTGAAGATCAATATGGCCGAGTTCAGGTATACCGACATTATGACGGTTATCCTGAGGGAGTTATACCAGAACTTATTAAAGCTTTAGAATTTGCATGGCCGTTACCACGTTTTGAAGCAGATGATTTTGCAGCAGCAATTGTCAGAGCATGGAAAGACGAAGGTGGGGGCAATATTCGCATAGACGGAAATCCAAAAGCCTTTGAATTGGTACATGGCGATACCGAGTATGTGTATGTCATTAAATTCGACAAAGACAAAAAAGAGCTATTCGTAGAAATTTACGACTGGCATGATTACTATCTTGATAAGGCTGATATTACAAAAAAATCATTCAAGCCAAAAGTGACGCGAAAGATATATTTCAGTCAGATTGCAAATTATAAAGCTGCTTAGTAGTTTTTCATGCCCCTTACTCCCTTAAAGGACATCATAAAGCTAAAAAGAGAGGAGGTGGGAATATGAATTTAATAGAAAAAGTATTTGCAGAAATGTCAACAGATGCAGACGGTAATGAAAAACAGGCTGCAATCTTGGAAGATGAATACATGGACGCAACTGTAGATCAAAAAAAGGCAATAGACAGGGTTTTTATAGCCCTTTGCGGTTGGAGTCTGAAGACACTTATACAAGGCCATGAGGCGACTGAATCATATAATCCATATAAATAAGCCTGCCCCCTGCCTCTTGTGCCTAAATCATTAGGCTCAGAAGGGAGGAAAAGACAATGATTTGACAAAATGGAATTGTTTGGTACGATACAATTATGAATAGAGCAGTTATTACATTAAAAGAATACCAGGGTTTTCAAAGAGCCTATGACTTTTTCAATAGGGAACTGTTTGCAGGTAGTCTGCCGCAGGTCTTAGTGACGTTACAGCGGCATGCGAACACCAGGGGGTACTTTTCCCCGGAACGGTTTAAAGGACGCATTGATAAGCAAACGGTGCATGAACTCGCGCTCAACCCAGACAATTTTACCGGCAGGTCAGATGAGTCGATCCTCTCGACGCTTGTGCATGAAATGGCGCATGTCTGGCAACAGACTTATGGAGAGCCTTCACGCCGTGGGTATCACAACCGGCAATGGGCGGGGAAGATGCGAGAGGTCGGCTTACAGCCAACATCGACAGGGGAGCCGAGGGGAATGGAGACAGGCCAGTCAATGACGCATTACATCATCCCTGAAGGTCGCTATGCTAAGGCGTATGCACAGCTCTCAGCTTCCGGGTATCAGCTCCACTGGCAATCTCTCCCAGCGGTCGGTAGCGCGAAGAAATCAAGCAAGAACAAGTTCACTTGTCCGGAGTGCGGACAAAACGCCTGGGCGAAGTCGGGAGCCCGCTTGATCTGCGGGCAGTGTTTCAACAAACCAGAAGGCGATATTCTATATATGATCTCAGAGCAACTGTCGTAAAACGTTGAAGCGATATGAGATAATTGTCCAGACTAAGGAGGTGATTAAATATATGAATTCAAGAATTCCAACAAAAGAAGAAAAAATTGAGTTAATAGAATTTCTGCTTCGGCATGACCTTCAAAATGATGAAAATGAAAGAGTGAATATTGAAGGATTTGTTGA
>WNFS01002781.1_pt1 | contig 15443 bp, 19 predicted proteins | sample 5400141 | NCBI WGS metagenome assembly WNFS01 (sample SAMN13153358, study PRJNA577476) | soil metagenome | isolation source: 60 cm saprolite under Madrone tree | place: USA:California | collected 2016-06-14
AAATGGACATCTTGTTCCTCCCTTGTGAACTCCAACGAGCTGCCGCCTTTTTCTCGGGCTTGAGGGCAGCTGTTCTCGTGGATTTAGACCTCTCATTGCATTCAACGCCCCCAACTCAGCGGATCACGCACAAGGCGGGTCTGCGCAGCGAGGCGGATCGGGGCATTCGCGGCGCCGAAGCCTGTGTAGGCGCGCCGCTCCACAAGCTCAAAGAAAAATCCGCCGTCGAAGGTCTTGGTGTAGATCTGGAAATATTCTCCCGTGTCCTGACGGTCGTAGAGCACGTTGTTGGCGCGCAGCCGGTCGAGCGCACCCGGCTGCAAGTCGATGCGGGCCTCGAGATCGTCGTAGTAGTTTTCCGGGATTACCAAGAGTTCGACTCCTCTTGCGCGCAGCCGCTTGGCGGTTGCAAAGATGTCGCTCGTCGCAAAAGCGATGTGCTGGACGCCGGAGCCGAACAGGTCGGTGAGGAAGCGTGACGACAGCGTCTGGCGGCTTTGCGAGGCATTGAGCACGAGCCGGAATGCGCCGTCTGAGGTTTCGACGACCTGGCTGTGCACGATCCCGCCCGGGTCAAGCACGTCCTGGACCGGCGTCTTCCGCACCTTAAGGAGCGAGGTGTAGAACAGGAGCCAGGTCAGCATCTCCTCGTGCTGCATCGACTGCGAGACATGGTCGAAGGCGATGAGCCCCGCATCAGCGCCGCCGTCGGCTTGTGGCGGCGTGTCAAAGTCGATCTCCCAGTGGCGGCCGAGGTCGGTCTTGTCGTCGACGAAATAGACCAGGCTGCCGCCGAGCCCACGCACCGCCGGAATGTCGATCTCGCCGGTCCGCACCACCTGCCGGAATGGCAGGTCGAGGAGCTCCGCGGCGCGGCCGAGCGTCACGGCGGCGTCATCCACCTTCAGCGCCATCGCGCAGACGGCGGAGCCATGGGTGATGTTGAAGGAGTGGGCGAAGCCCTCCTTGTCGCAGTTGACCACGAGATTGATATCGCCCTGCCGCCAGCGCGTGACCGCCTTGGATTTGTGGACGCCGGCCTTGACGAAGCCGAGCGTGCCAAGCGCCGTCTCGAAGGTTGCGCCAGCGGCTTCGTCCAACGCGAACTCGACGAAATCGATACCGCCGCAATGGGCGCGCGGCGGCAGCTGCGGCAAGCCCGTCGCCGGCGCTCCGCTCCGCCGGCGCAGCTCGTCAAGCATCACCAGGAGCGAACGCTGACCGTCGATGGCAACGGAACGCGCCGATCCGGCTCTGAAGCTGTCGTTGAAGATTTCCAGTGAAACGAGCCCGTCGAATCCGGTCACCCGCAGGGCATCCATGAAGGCGTCGATGGCCAGCTCGCCTTGCCCGGGAAAGCAGCGGTAATGACGGCTCCAGGACAGGTAGTCCATGTTGAGCTTCGGTGCGTCGGCGACCTGGACCAGGAAGATGCGGTCCTTCGGAATGGCATGCATGGCATTGAGATCGGTGCCGCGCGCGAGCATGTGGAAGCTGTCAAGCACCAGCCCGACGGCCGGATGGTCGGCGCGGCGCACCACCTCCCAGGCGTCGCGATAGTCGTTGATGTGCCTGCCCCACGCGAGCGCCTCGAACGCAATGCGAAGGCCTCGCCGTGCCGCCCGCTCGCCAAGCTCGCGGAAGTCGGCCGCCGCCCGGTCAATGCCGCCCAGCGAATCGGGTGACACATTGCTGCAGATCATCAGGAGGTCGCAACCGAGCTCATCCATCAGATCGAACTTGCGCTCGGCGCGGGAGAACGCTTTTGCGCGCAGCGGTTCCGGCATTCCCTCAAAGTCGCGAAACGGCTGGAAGGTGACGGCCGCAAGGCCGAGATCCTTGATCCGGCGTCCGACCTGCGCCGGCGCGCCATCGAACGACAACAGGTCGTTCTCGAAAATCTCCACCCCCTTGAAGCGCGCGGCGGCGATCGCCTCGAGCTTCTCATTGAGCGTGCCGCTCAGGCAAACGGTGGCGATGGCAGTCTGCAACGACGTCTTCCTCTCCGTCCATTCGTTCCCTGAGACCTTAGCGCAGGGCCTCCAGGGTCGCGAAGTGCCTGATCATGCGCTCCCTATCGGGTTCGCGCCCGGTGAACAGCCGGAACGCCTCCGCGGCCTGGAACACGGCCATGCCGCCGCCCGCCATGGTGCGGCAGCCCCGCTCACGGGCGGCGCGAAGGAGCTTGGTCTCGGGCGGAAAATAGATGATCTCCGCAACCCACAGGTCCGGCCGCAGAAGCTCGCGAGCGACCGGCATTCCGGCGTGGCTCGCCATGCCGACCGGAGTGGCGTTGACGATGCCGTCGGCTGTATCGACGGCCGCGGCAACGTCGCGCGCCGCGATGGCGCGGCCCTCGCCGAAGCGGTCGCGTAGGCCCGCCGCGAGCCGGTGGGCGCGCGCGCTCTCGGTGTCGATGATCGAGAGCTCGCCAACGCCAAGTGCGAGCAACGCGTGGGCAACCGCGGCCCCGGCCCCCCCGGCGCCGAGCAGCACCACCCGCCGTCGCGGCACGTCGGCGAGTTCACGTCTGAAGCTCTCGGCGAAGCCCGACCAGTCGGTGTTGTGCCCGACCAGGCGGCCATCGGCCGCGAAGACGACGGTATTCACCGCCCCGAGCGCGCTTGCAGGGGGCGACAGCTCGTCGAGGAGCGGAATGATCGCCTGCTTGCACGGATGTGTGACATTGAGGCCGGTGAAGGCGAAGCGGCGGGCCGCCACCAGGAGCTCGGGCAGGGCCTCGACTCCGAGGCGGAGAACCTCAAGATCGACGAGCCGGTAGATATAAGCGAGGCCCTGCGCGGCGCCTTCACGCTCATGCAGCGCCGGCATGCGTGACGGCTGGATGCCCATGCCAATGAGCCCGACCAAGGTCGTGCGGTCCGAGCCCGCAAAGACGGCCGCCCTCGACACCGCGACGCGACCATCGCGTGGCGCTTCGATCGACACGTCGGCAGTCTGCATCGCTCGTCCCGGAACCCCACGAGTTCCGCCCGCTCAGTTTCGATTTTCGGTACTATGTACCAGTTAGTTAGTTCATGCAAACAAAAAACGACGGATTCTGGCGATCTTCGTATCAATGCTATGTTTTATAAGATAAAAACAGAATGCGCCGAACATCGTAGGATGGACTGAGTAGTTCAAGTGGGATAAAAAGCCGATACCGATGACGGAGACGGCTGATGAGACCGACGAACGCCCGGCGTTCAGAGAAGAGGCTCGGGTCTCGCGGTCATGGCCGCAAGACCGGTCGACGTCAGGTCGCCGAGCGGCGGGCCCAGGACCCCAATGGCACCAGAAGGAACATCCTGGAGATTGCCACCGACGAGTTCGCCAACAAGGGCTTCAGCGGGGCGCGGGTCGACGACATTGCGGCGCGCACCAACACCAGCAAGCGGATGATCTACTACTATTTCGGCGACAAGGAGGGGCTCTTCGCCGCGGTGCTCGAAGAGGCCTACAGCCGCATCCGCCAGATCGAGGCATCGCTCGAACTCGATCAGATCGAGCCGGAATCGGCCCTGCGGGCGCTGGTCGGATTCACGTTCGACTACCAGAATGCCAATGAGAGCTTCATTCGCCTGGTGATGATCGAGAATATCCACAACGGCGTTCATCTCGCCCGGTCCAGGCGCATCGAAGAGCTGAACTTTTCGGCCATTACGACCCTGCGCGACATCTACCGGCGCGGCCGGGCCACGGGCGCGTTCCGCGACGGGATCGACGAGGTCGACCTGCACATGTCGATCAGCGCCCTATGCTTCTTCAACGTCTCCAACCGCGCGACCTTCTCGCGTATCTTCAAACGCGAGATGGCAACCCCGGACGCGCTCGCACGCCGGCGCGAAATCGTGATCGATACCATCATGCGCTACGTCAAGAGCATTCATCATGGAAACGGTCGGCCGACTATGGTTGAATAGCCCGGGCGAGCCGCCGCCGCCGTGCGAAAACCGGGACGGCGCCCAAACCGGAAACGCCAACAAGGGAAAACGCCAACAAGGGACGAACGCGATGAAAACATCCATTTTCGCTGCCATCGGCGTCGTCGGCCTCGCGCTCGGCGCGCCGCCGGCCTGGTCTCACCATTCGGGCGCAATGTTCGAACCGGAAAAGGTCGTAACCCTCGAAGGCACCGTCAAGGAATTCGAATATACCAATCCGCATTCCTGGCTCTACGTCACCGTGCGTGACGACAAAGGCAGCGAGACCTTGTGGGGCATCGAGGCCGAAGGCCCGAGTGCGCTGATGCGGGCGGGCATCAAGGCGAACGCACTGCGACCCGGCGACCAAATCACCGTGCGCACGCGTCCGTTGCGCGATGGCCGGCCGGCCGGCGCCTGGGTCTCGGTCACCAAATCGGATGGCACCGTGCTCAATCCGCGCCCCGGCCCGATCCCGGCACCGGCGCCCGCGAACTGACGCGCCGTGAGGAGGGAGCATTTTGCGGTCAGGCTGAGCCCTCAGTGTCATTGCCCGGCTTGACCGGGGCAATCCAGTATCCCCCGGTCGGTGGTTACTGGATCGCCCGGTCAAGCCGGACGATGACAGCAGAGTAGGTTGCAAGCTAATCGAAAATACCCGAAACCTTGGCTTTCGTTGGCCGCGGCAATCGCGCGGATTTGCCAGCAACACTGGGAGGATGCAATGATCGCGAAGGCGACGAACGGACACATAAGGATCGTGCTGCCGCTGTGGGCGGCGGTGCTGACGGCATGCTTGAGCTCGCCTGCCCTCGCTCAGCAAAAGGGCGTCACGCCGTTCGGCCTTTCTCAGGCAGAACGCGCCAAGGTGGCCGCGACCTTGCCGAACTGGTCGGGTCTGTGGAACCCGGTGGGCGGACTGATCTTCGACCCCAGCACGGCAGAGCCCAAGGGCAATAACGCGCAGCAGCCGGGCGACCGCGAGCGTCCGCCCTACAACGCCGAGTGGGAGGCGATCTACAAGGCCAAGCTCGATCGCACGCTCGCCGGCTACTTCACCGATCCGATCACCAATTGCCTGCCTCATGGCATGCCGCGCCTGATGGGCGGAATTCCGGGGCCGCTTGAATTCGTCGTAACGCCGGAAATAACCTTCATCATCTGGGAATACGGGCCGCAGCTGCGCCGCATCTATACCGACGGGCGCGACCATCTGGCCCTCGATGAGCGTTTCGATTCCTGGACCGGGCACTCGATCGGCCATTGGGAGGGCGAGACGCTGGTGATCGACACCGTGAGCATGCGCGGCGACACCCCCTATGACCGCACCGGCGCGCCGCACAGCGATAAGGTACACTTGATCGAGCGCATGCGCCTCGTCGACAAGGACACCTTCGAGAACGCCATGACGATCGAGGATCCGGTCGCGTTCACGACGCCGTGGCATGTCAACCGCCGCTATCGGCGCCTCCCGTCCGATACTTTCGTCGGCGACTCGGCCTGCACCGAGACCCAGCATAGCCCGATCATCAACGGCCAGACCCAGTTCATCCTGCCCAATGATCCGCCCGGATATTTGCTGGGCCCGATGCCATTGCCGCCGAAGAAATAATACGGTGGCAAACAAGCAAACAAGGAGGTGACGAATGGTTCACATTCTTGGCAAGCTCGGCCGCCGCAGCGGCGTCATCAGTGGTGCGGCGGCACTTTGCTTCACCCTCGCAGCTTCGTCGCCGCAAGCTCAGGCGCAACTCGCCGACGAGCCGCGATATGCGCCGGGCGGCGACCTCGTGCTGCCGAGCGGGTTCGAAACGTGGGTTTTCGTCGGCTCCAATCTTGGATTGTCTTATACGCCCGATGCCGCCGCGGCGGCTGCTGCGCCGCCTCCACGCGCGGGACGGCAGCAATTTCACAACGTCTCCATCAACAAGGCTGCATACGATTATTTCCTGGCAAATGACCGGTTTCCCGACCGGACTGTTCTGGTGATGCAGGTCTTCGAGGCTGCCGACAAGGAGCCAAAGGACGTGTTGGCGAGCGGCGTGTTCAACGGCCGCAGGGTCGGCCTTGAGGTCGCCGTGAAGAACGCGTCTCGCCCGGACGGCAAGACGACGCCGTGGGCCTATTACAACTTCACCGACCCGTCAGACCGCTCCAAAGCGCTGGCGTCGGCCCCTGCGTTTCCCGATCAGGCCTGTGCGAATTGCCATCAGCGTCATGCCAGCATCGACAATGTCTGGGTTCAATTTTATCCGGCCTTGCGAGATAGGACGCGGTAGGAGCGGGATGGCGGATTGCAGCGAACCCACCCCCCGCGCCGTCACGCCATTCAATTCGTCTTGAGCTGTTCGGCGACCTTGGCGACGCCGGCCTTGGCGCAGGCCTCATCGCCGGTCTGGCTTGACCCGCTGACGCCGACGGCCCCGATGGTGTCGTTGCCGACATTGATCGGAACACCGCCGCCCAGCGCGATCACGTCGGCGAGCTGGCGCTGCGCAGCGAGATCCGCGCCGTCCTTGGTCTGCTGCGCCCATTCGAGCGATGGCCGGCGGAATGTGCGCGCCGTATAGGCCTTGCGTCGGGCCAACTCGAAATTGTGCGGGGAGGGGTTGTCGGATGCAATGAAGATGCGCACGCGGCCGGCGCGGTCGACCACCGCAACCGAGATGGCGACATTTGTTTTTGCGCATTCCTCGATGGCGCCCTCGGCGATGGCGAGGCCCAGTTTCCACGTAATGTCGCGCTGCGTCTGGACCTGGGCGTTCGCGGCGCAGGGCACGAGCGCGATGGCGCCCGCCACTAACAAGCCGGCTTTTGTGAACATGAAAGAATCCTCCCGTTGAGGCATTGCCTATCTTGCAAGCGCGGTTCGAGCGCAGCCGCTGCCCCCACCCTACCCTCCCCCGCAAGCGGGCGAGGGTGTTTCCGATTTACCCTCCCGGCTTGCGGGGGAGGGTAGGGTGGGGGCCACGATTAAAGGCCCTTGCGGCGCCACAATGCAAGGACCGCTGAACGCGGGACGCGCGACGCAGAAATCGCGCCGCCAACGGTCGGATCGATCTTGCGGCTCATACGTACCAACCGACTCCGCCCGGTTCCGCGCCCCCCTAATTGAGGCGGACCTTGGGCGAATGCCCTACGCATTTCCGCCGGGAATTTCGTGTCCAAAGGCGCGGTCGACAGGTTGTCGATCTCCTGCCCAGCTTGGCCGTGCCAACCGGCTCGGCCATTCATCTTTGAGCCTTTGAACTTGGAACCTCGTGTTGATCGAACCGAATTCCAGTTTGAGGTTAAGGCCACCGGCACCGGAAGGTGAGACATGAAATCGGAATGCGACTTCTTCCTTGATCGTGCGGCCAAGTGTCTCGACATGGCGGAACATCTCGAAAAACAATACCGCGGAGATTTGGTGCAGATCGCGCGTGGATGGGTGCAGCTCGCCCAGGAGGAGGCCGACTGGGATACCGAGTTGGCAGAAGATGCCGAGTTCGAGGAATCGGTCGCCGACGGACGGCCCCTGGACAACTGTGGATTGGTTCCGGTTCCAGATTGAGCGGAATTACACTTTAGCGTTGCCGGTCGATTTCAGTCGGCGCTCGTCCATCCACCGCCGTCACCCGCGGGCTTGACCCGCGGGTCCGTCTTTCTTCGCATAGACTTTCTTCGCATAGACCTGCGTCGCGCTCGCCGCAAAGCTGCTCCGCGGCCCCGCGCAGCCGCTGCACATGACGACCGGCCTCCGACGTCTTTCCTCGGGCGGCCAACTGCCCTACCCTTCCAACTGCCCTACCCTTCGGGTCGGGAGGAAGGTCCGCGCATGGCCACTGAGGCCGAAGCCTGTTTCACGATGCTGCGGCAGCCCGGTGCCCCCTTGCGCGGGCTCGTCAGCCGCATCGGCGGCTATCAGGAGAACGGCCGGCGGCTGCTAGGCGTCATCGAGATGGCTTCGCTCGTGGTGCCGCTGATCATCAGCTTCGGCGCTCCCTATGCGATCGCGCTCGGCCGCGCGCCGAGGAAGGGCGACGACTATGCGAGCTTCACCGCAGGCATCTATCCAGGCCACGTGGTGATCGATTCGACGGGACGCTCGGCCTGCATCCAGATCGACTTCACGCCGCTCGGCGCCTATCGCTTCTTCGGCCTGCCCATGCACGAGATCTCCGCGCGCATGGTTCATCTCGACGACCTTCGCGACGCCGACATTGCCGTCCTGCGCCGCAGGCTCGAAGATATAGAGGACTGGAACCGGCGGCTGCATCTCGCCGAGGCGTTCGTCGTCGAGCGCCTCAGGCACCGCCGCGCGGTGAGCGCCGGCGTGGCATCGGCCTATCGCGAGTTGGCGTGCTACCACGGCAATGTCCGCGTCGCGGCCATCGCCAGGCGTCTGGACTGGAGCCGCAAGCACCTGGCTCAGCGCTTTCACGAGGAGATCGGCGTCTCGCCGAAGCAGGTGGCGCGCATCCTGCGCTTCAACCGGCTGCTTGACGTCGCGCAGCGTGAGGAGTCGCCGGATTGGGCGGGCCTCGCCGCCGAGTGCGGCTACGCCGACCAGGCGCACATGACACGCGAGTTCGCCGAATTCGCCGGCACGACGCCGACGCGCTGGCAGATGCAGGCTGCCTGACCTGGTGCACGCCAGGTAACATTCCTTCAAGACCTCGAAACGCGATCGAGCGAAACTGCGTTCATTGAAACTCGCGAAGGAGAAGTTCGATGAGCAGCGAAGCCCCACGCGTCTACGCGACCTTCCGCTACCGCGAGGCTGCCAAGATGATCGACTGGCTGTGCCGGGCGTTCGGCTTTACGGTCCGCGTCCGATACGGCGAAGGCGACGACGTGAAGCACGCCGAGCTGGCACTGGGCTCGTCCATGATCATGATCGGCCACACGCGCGACGACGCCTATGGCAGGATGGTGGGCGCGCCCGGCGGCGGCGGTAAGTCCACCTACATCGCGGTCGACGACGCGGATGCAGCTTTCGCCAGAGCCAAGGCGGCCGGCGCGACGATTCTGGAAGAACCGGTCGACCGCGACTACGGCAGCCGCGATTTCATCTGCGCCGACCCCGAGGGCAATGTCTGGTCGTTCGGCACCTATTGGCCGAAGGCGGACGAGGTAGGCCAGGGTCTGTAAGACATTTACGCGGCGGAGAGGCGCACGTTACGCGACCTTCAGCCTCAGCAACGCATCGGCGTTGGCGTGGGTGAGCTTGGCCATGTCGGCCGGCGCCAGCGAGATGCGGTCGAGGAATACGCGCCCCTTTGCGTTCGCCGCATAGGGGTAGTCGACGGAGAACATGAGGCGGTCGATGCCGAAGGTCTGGAGCGCGGCCAGGAACGGCGGCTCGCTGAAAATCCCGCTCGTGGTGAGCCACACTTGATCCAGGATGGCGCGACTGACCGGACGCTTGAGGTGGTCGATGTCGAGGGCGAAGACCTCATCGGCGCGCGCCAGCATCATCGGCAGCATTTCGCCCATATGGCCGATAATCAGCTTGAGCCGCGGATGACGATCGAGCGTTCCGGCGACCACCAGGCGCAGGACGTGGATCGCGGTCTCCGAATGCCAGCCCCAGCCGGCGCTCTCGAGAACGCGCGCGGGACCTGCCGGCAGATCGGAGAAATAGGCTTGCCGCACGGGCTCGGGCGGCAGGTGCGGATGGACATAGATCGGCACGTCGAGCTCGGCGGCTGCGGCCAAAAGACCGTCATAGCTCGGGTGGTCGAGGAAGCGCCCGTCCGTGGTGCCGTTGATGAGCGCGCCCCGGAAGCCCAGCTCTTTCACGGCGCGCGTAAGTTCGGTCGCGGCCGCGTCCGGGAGGAGCATCGGCAGCGTGGCGAAACCCGCGAAACGATCGGGACGACGGGCGACGGCCGTCGCGAGATGATCGTTCAGCTCGCGGCTCATCGCGACACCCTCGGGACCGGGCACGAGATCGGGGCCGGGGCCGGTGTTGGAGAGAACCTGCACCGTAATGCCCGCCTCATCCATCGACTGCAAGCGCCGCTCGCCAATCTCGGGAAGGAGCTCAAGGGGGTTGGGGCCGCTCGGGGGCAATGTTCTCTTGCGGAATCCGCGGCGGCTGACGGCAGCCGCATCGATGCGGCTGGTCAGCGCCGGAACCGTAAAATGCTCCTCGATAGCGACGGTGCGCATGGGCGGCCTCCTCCGATTGCTCGCCGCGTTGTGGCATCGTTGCCGTCATCCGGCAAGCGCATGAAAACGCCCGTTCGCTCTTTGCTAGAGCGCGTCCCGGTCATATTGAACCGGTTATTCGGCGTCATGGCCGGGCTCGTCGCCCCCGGACTTGATGCGGGGGCCATCCCCGTCTTTCTCACGGAAAGCCCGCAAGAAAGACGGGGATGCCCGCGACAAGCGCGGGCACGACCCAAGAGCCACGGCCGGGTGCGGATTTGACCGCTTTCATGGAATCGCTCTACCAGGAACCGTTGCGCCCTTTGCCCTTGCTACCTTTCGCGTGGTTTGTTTCGCCCGAACCCGCGCTCCTGCCGGCGGCTTGATTTTGCTGGCGGCAGGCACTAGGTAACTGTGTCGCCTGCGGGCCTGGTTTTCGGACTTCCGCGGCGATGGTATCCCACAAAAGGGCCCGCGCGCGGTCTCATCCGTCAAGGATTGGGGCAAGAGGGGGGTGTGCGGTTTCCTCCGGTCTCGCCGGCAATTCGGGTGCGGCGGTTGGGGGGCGCAGCCCGAAAGGGAGTGCGATCGGTACGATTGGACGACGATTGGACAAGATCAATGGCAAAAGTCAGCCCCTTCAAGTTTTTGCAGGAAGTGCGCCAGGAAGCTGCCAAGATCACGTGGCCGAGCCGGCGCGAGACCACCATCACCACCGTCATGGTGTTCGTGTTCGCGGCGGCCGCGGGCGTATTTTTCCTGTTGGCGGATCAAGTGATCCGCATGACGGTGACGTTGGTGCTCGGCATCGGTAGCTGAGTGGAATATTCATGGACATGCACCCGACCGTAATGGTGTTCGTGCTCATGGCGGCGGCGGGCGTGTTCTTTCTGATGGCAGATCAAGTGATCCGCATGGCGGTGATGTTGGTGCTCGGCAGTTGAATGAAAATTCATGGACATGCACGAGACGACCGTCACCACCGTGATGGTGCTCGTGTTTGCGGCGGTCGCGGGCTTATTCATCGTGTTGGGGATCAGGCGACTCGCCAGAGGGGCGCTTTTTTGCTGGGCATTGTCAGTTAAATGAAAACCGTGGGAACGACGGCTATGGGCAAGCGCTGGTACATCATCCACGCCTATTCGAACTTCGAAAACAAGGTGGCAGAATCGATCCGCGAGCAGGCCAAGCAACGCGGTCTGTCGGATTTGTTCGAAGAGGTGATGGTGCCGAAGGAAAAAGTCGTCGAGGTGCGCCGTGGCCGCAAGGTCGACGCCGAGCGCAAGTTCTTTCCCGGCTACGTGCTGGCGAAGATGGACCTCACTGACGAGGCTTTCCACCTCATCAAGAACACCCCGAAGGTGACGGGCTTCCTGGGCGCAGATAACAAGCCGACGCCGATCTCGGAGGTCGAAGCGGCCCGCATCCTGCACCAGGTCCAGGAAGGCATCGAGCGGCCGAAGCCGTCGGTTTCCTTCGAGGTGGGCGAGCAGGTCCGGGTGTCGGATGGCCCGTTCGCGTCCTTCAATGGCATCGTGGAGGAGGTCGATGAGGCGCGATCCCGCCTCAAGGTCGCGGTGTCGATCTTCGGCCGCGCCACGCCGGTCGAACTGGAATTCGGGCAGGTCGAGAAGGGCTGAAGCGGACGTCGTTTTGATGGAATCACGGCTGTGTCATCGCCAGCGAAAGCGGGCGATCCAGTAACCATCCGACTTCGTTTTGGGCACGGCCTCAGTTCTTCCTGAAGTGCAGGGGTTACTGGATGCCCCGCTTTCGCGGGGCATGACACCGCAATCAATGGACTATGAAAACCTTGCGGGCGCAAAAAAGCGCTTGCATCCGGCGCGATTGCGGTTAAGTGACGGTCTTCCCGCTGCATTCCGGTCATCGGGACAGGCGAAGGTTCGGAAAATCCGAACTTGACTGTTTGTGGAAGGCGACGCCCGGTTGCCAACCGTTCGTTCGAGCCGCACCACGAGCCCGGCACCCTCTCCCGATCCACTCCCGCGAGCGCGGGAGGGTCGGTAGGCGGTGCCGCAGGGAGTTGTTCATGGCAAAGAAAATCACTGGCTATTTGAAGCTGCAGGTGCCGGCGGGTTCCGCAAACCCGTCGCCGCCGATCGGCCCCGCGCTTGGTCAGCGCGGTCTCAACATCATGGAGTTCTGCAAATCCTTCAACGCCCAGACCCAGAAGCTTGAGAAGGGCACGCCGATCCCGGTCGTCATCACCGTCTACGCCGACCGCTCCTTCACGTTCGAGATGAAGACGCCGCCGGTCTCCTTCTTTCTCAAGAAGGCGGCCAACATCCAGGCGGGCGCTAAGGCCCCCGGCCGCGATAAAGCCGGCGCCGTCACCCGGGCGCAAGTCAAAGAGATCGCCGAGCAGAAGATGAAAGATCTCAACTGTGATACCGTCGAATCTGCAATGCGGATGATCGAGGGCTCCGCCCGCTCGATGGGTCTTGAGGTGAGGGAGTAAGCGCCATGTCGAGCCACGGGAAGCGCGTTTTGAAGGCCCGGGAGGGCATCAACCGGGAAAAGCTCTACGCCCTCGATGAGGCCGTGAAGATGGTCAAGGAGCGGGCCAAGGCGAAATTCGACGAAACCGTCGAGATCGCCATGAATCTTGGCGTCGATCCCCGCCATGCCGACCAAATGGTTCGCGGCGTCGTGTCGCTTCCGAACGGCACCGGCCGTACCTTGAGAGTTGCGGTGTTTGCCCGCGGCGCCAAGGCCGATGAGGCGCGCGCCGCGGGGGCGGATGTCGTTGGGGCCGAGGATCTGGTCGAACGCGTTAACAGCGGCAACATCGATTTCGATCGCTGCATTGCGACGCCGGACCTGATGCCTCTGGTGGGGCGGCTCGGCAAGGTCCTGGGCCCGCGCGGCATGATGCCGAACCCCAAGGTCGGCACCGTGACGATGGACGTCACCGGCGCCGTCAAGGCCTCGAAAGGTGGCGCGGTCGAGTTCCGCGTCGAGAAGGCCGGTATCGTCCATGCAGGGGTTGGCAAAGCGTCGTTTTCTGCCGACAAGCTGGTGGAAAACATCAGGGCTTTCGCGGATGCGGTGCAGAAGGCAAAGCCGCAGGGCGCCAAGGGCCAGTTCATCAACCGCATCGCCATCTCCTCCACCATGGGGCCCGGCGTAAAGATCGAACCGGCGAGCGTGATGGCAAAGCACCGTTGCGGCACACTGAGGAGCATTACCCGGAGCCGGCGGATACGCTTCCCGGAAGTTGTAGCGTGCTGGTCGAAGTGCGAGGCGGTTGTGGGTGGCAAAATTGGCCGCACAAAAAACAAGAAAACCACTTAAAAACCACTTGGCAAGGGCGTGCTGGCCCGCTAAATAAGGCTCACTGGCGCGTCGGCCATGCGGTGTCGGCGCGCTTTCGCGTGCTTTCTAGCGAAATTGGTGGTCAAGGATTTTTTCCTATCAGGAATCCGATCGGATCTTTCTGGAAGGGAAAGTGAGCCGACGTCAGTTTCGTGGTGATGAAAGCAATAGCCATCCGGCGGAGTCCGGGTGGCGTCCTGTCCGAGACTGCAGGCGTCTGAAGCATCACGCGACGGCTTAATTCAGAAGCTTAGGCAACAACTTAGGCTTAGGTACCTGCACAGACGGGTGAAGATCGGTTACGGGGGCAACCCCGCTACGGGTTCGAACCTTTAGACCTTGGCTGCGCTCCTGTTGATGGTGCCGGTGCAAGGGGGCAGGGCATGAGGAGCATCGTATCGCCTCAGCCCCCCACCCTACCCTCCCTGTCTGGGGAAGGGGTAGGGTGGGGGGCCGGCGGTGCGGTTGGTCGTAAACCGGCGGCTTCCAGCTACCAAAATTCGGGATTGAGCTCAATCCCGAACGGGGGCGAATAGCCGCCAACCGGAGAGAGCAAGTGGATCGAGCGGCAAAAAAAGAGCTCGTCACGGAGCTGAATGGGGTTTTCAAAGCCTCGAGCGTCGTGATTGTGGCTCACTATGCCGGCCTCACGGTTGCCGATATGCAGAAGCTGCGTATGCAGATGAAGCAGGCCGGCGCCAAGGTGAAGGTCGCCAAGAACAGTCTCGCCAAGATCGCTCTTGACGGCACCGACGTAGCCGTGGTCGCGCCCCTCCTCAAGGGGCCGACGGTGATCGCCTATTCGGGCGATCCGGTAGCTGCGCCGAAGGTCGCCTCAGACTTCGCCAAAGCGAACGGGAAGTTCGTTATCCTGGGCGGAGCAATGGGCAGGACCGCCCTGAACCCCGACGGCGTCAAGGCGCTTGCCGCGCTGCCGTCGCTTGACGAATTGCGTGCCAAACTCATCGGCCTCGTGCAGGCGCCGGCGACCAAGATTGCGCAGCTTGTCAATGCCCCCGCCGCGAAGGTTGCGAGGGTGATTCAGGCCTATGCCGACAAGGGCGAAGCCGCCTGACGTGCTTTACCAAATCGCGTTGAAGTTCGAACCTGAAGGATAGCGTTACAATGGCTGAATTGTCGAAACTCGTGGACCAACTTTCGAGCCTCACGGTGCTGGAAGCCGCCGAGCTGGCGAAGTTGTTGGAGGAGAAGTGGGGGGTTTCCGCGGCTGCCGCGGTCGCAGTTGCGGCCCCCGGGGGCGGGGCTGCTGCGGCCGCTCCGGTCGAGGAAAAGACCGAGTTCACCGTCGTGCTGGCTGCGGCCGGCGACAAGAAGATCGAGGTCATCAAGGAAGTTCGGGCGCTTACCGGATTGGGCCTCAAGGAGGCAAAGGATCTCGTCGAAGGCGCGCCTAAAAACGTTAAAGAGGGCGTATCCAAGGAAGAAGCCGAAAAGGTCAAGGCCCAATTGGAAAAGGCAGGCGCCAAGGTGGAACTCAAGTAGCAGTCTGGTGCTTCAAGCCCGCACAGGAGGAAGTTGCCCAAAACATCGGCGCGGGCCGGTGCAAAGTATGCACGCGCCCGCGGCCCCCTTCTACCCTCCCCGCCATGCGTGGGAGGATGGGAAAGCCGACGGCGGCGGCCGTGGCGGCCGCCTAGCTTTGGTGATTGATGAACAGACGCCTATATATGGTTTTGATTAATCACACCATGCTTGAGCGTACAAAACGTTGAGAGTAGCTGAGTACCTGCTCCTCATGTGCTTGCGTGGGCGGGATCGGTCCCAAGAAGGCGGGAATTATTCGTTCCGCCGCGTTGTTTCCTGTTCCGAGCGGAACCGTCGAGGTTCGCCGGAAGGCTCCGCCGCCCGTCAGGGTGTGCGGAGGAAGTAAAGAGGCCACGATGGCACAGACGTTCACCGGTCGTAAACGGGTCCGCAAGTTCTTTGGCAAAATCGAAGAAGTCGCAGAGATGCCAAACCTCATCGAGGTCCAGAAGGCATCCTACGATCAGTTTCTCCTGGTCAAAGAGCCGCATGGCGGACGTCCTG
>WNFS01002849.1_pt1 | contig 15442 bp, 10 predicted proteins | sample 5400141 | NCBI WGS metagenome assembly WNFS01 (sample SAMN13153358, study PRJNA577476) | soil metagenome | isolation source: 60 cm saprolite under Madrone tree | place: USA:California | collected 2016-06-14
GCGCTGGAGCGTTCCGGCTACACGGTAGACGAAGCGCCGGACGGGACCGCCGCCATCCAGAAAGTGCGCGCGCGACGGTATCTTCTCGTCATCACAGACCTAAAAATGCCGGGCGCTTCCGGTCTCGACGTCTTGCGCGAGACCAAGCACGCCGACGCTTCCATTCCGGTAATCCTTCTGACCGCGTTCGGCTCCGTCGAAGAAGCCGTCACGGCCATGAAGGAAGGTGCCTACGATTTCCTTCAGAAACCCGTCGACCTCGATCATCTCAAGCTCCTGGTACAACGCGCCGCGCGGCAGCAGGAGCTCCTCCGCGAAAATTTGCTGCTCCGCGAAGAGTACACCGCGCGTTACGGTTTTCCCCGCATCGTCGGCGAGCATGCTTCCATTCGCGAAATCAGCCAGCAGATTCAGCGCATCGCGGCGACCGATTCCACCGCGCTGCTTCTGGGCGAAAGCGGCACCGGCAAGGAGCTCTTCGCGCGCGCGATTCACCATTTGTCCAACCGCCGCGAGCAGCCTTTTGTGGCCCTGAACTGCGCCGCAATCCCCGAGGGATTGGTCGAGAACGAATTGTTCGGTCACGAGCGCGGCGCGTTTACCGGAGCGGGCGCCCGTAAAGTCGGCAAGATGGATCTCGCGCACCATGGCACGTTGTTTCTCGACGAAATCGGCGAGCTGCCGCTGGCCATCCAGGCCAAACTCTTGCGCGTGCTGGAAGAGCGGCGCTTCGAGCGCGTCGGGGGTACGCAGTTACTCGAAGTGGATGTGCGCATCGTCGTCGCTACAAATCGCGACCTCCAGAAATTGATGCAAGAGAAGTTGTTTCGCGAGGATCTATACTTCCGCATCTCCGCGGTGCCCATCACCATTCCGGCTCTGCGCGACCGCGGAAACGATGTGCTCCTGCTGGCTGACTACTTTCTCGATAAATTCAGCCGCGAATTTGCCAAGCCCGGCCTGGAGCTCTCCTCCGATGCGAAACAGCGGCTCCTCGAGTATCGCTGGCCCGGAAACGTCCGCGAACTGCAAAACACACTGGAACGCGCTGTGATTCTTGCCGACGGGCTGAGCATCCGTGCCAGCGGCTTGCAGCTCCCTTCGCCAAAGCCGGATCTCCAAAGCATGCCGGACGGGATGCTGCCGGAGAAATTCAGTTGGGAGGGCTCGCTGGAGGAAGTGACGCACCGCGCAGCCGGTCACGTCGAGCGCGTCCTGCTCGAGAGCACGCTGCGCGACTGCCAATGGAACAAGACGCGCGCCGCCGAACGGCTCGGAGTTTCACCCAAGACGCTGCTGGCGAAGATTCGCGCCGCGGGCCTGGAAGAATGAGATTGGCGCAGCGCTATCCCCTAATTCCGGTGTGGAGCGCCACAGAGCCTAGCGTCCAAAGCTGATACTCCACCGACGCAAACCCGGCCTTGCGTATGAGAGACGCCAACTCGTCAGGGTGGAAGAAGCGCGCCACCGAGGCTGGCAAATACTTGTACGCGTTAGGATTCCCAGAGAGCAATCCCCCGATCTTCGGCAGGACCGCGCGGCAGTACCAGCGATACAAATCGCCGGCGAGGCCTGGTGGCGGCTCGGTGAATTCCAGAATTGCCAACGTGCCGCTGCGCTTCAGCACTCGCCTGATTTCCGTCAGGCCGCTCTCGTAGTTTGCCAAGTTGCGAAAACCGAAGGAGGTCGTAACCAGATCAAACGAACTGTCGGCAAAGGGAAGCCGCAATGCATCCGCCTCGAGAAAGGTCACGGGCGCTTCCAATTCTGCCCTTAGGCTGCGCGCATGCGTTTTGGTCTTCGTAGTCGCGCGCACCAGCATGGCGTGAGAAAAATCCGCGCCGGTAACCTGCGCCGGACCGCTTCGCGCCAGAGCCAAAGCAAGATCGCCGGTGCCGCAGCAGAGATCGAGCACCCGCGCATCGCGCCGCTGCAAAATCGGCCGCAGACGCCGCGCGGTCCGCGCGCGCCACACGCGATCCTGTTCCAGCGACAAAAGATGATTCAGGAAGTCGTAGCGCGGCGCGATTTCCGTGAACATCTCGCGGACCTTGCGCGAAGCGTCTGCCTCGCTTTGCGCACCTTCCGGGCGAGTTCCCTTCGCGGCCGCGGCAGCTTCAGCCATGGACGTGGCCGGAATCGCAGAAGAAATGAGGAGCAAAGCGCACAACGCGCTCGACCGCCGCCAGCGGCACGCCGTCGTACGACGCCGCCTTCCCGATGCGCGGCATCAGCACAAACCGCAGCTTTCCGTCGCGCGCCTTCTTGTCTGACCGCATCGCTTCAAGCAACGCGCGAGCCGGCACGCGCGGCCACGCCGGCAGCGGACCCATGCGTCTCACCAGCGAGACAATCCGCGAAACATCATCAGCGCGAGTGACACCTGTCTCGTGTCCCAGAAGCGCCGCCGCCATCATGCCCCACGCGACCGCTTCCCCGTGCTGGTAGCGCTGGTAGTGCGTGCCATCATGCCCCACGCGACCGCTTCCCCGTGCTGGTAGCGCTGGTAGTGCGTGACGCTTTCCAGCGCATGGGCAAACGTGTGGCCGAAATTGAGTATTTCGCGCAACCCCGATTCTCGCTCGTCGCGCGTCACAACCCGCGCCTTGATGGCCACATTCCGGGGAATCAAATAATCGAGCGCTGCGCGATTGCGGCGCTTCACCTTCTCCATGTTTTTCTCGAGATAGGCAAACATCTTCGCATCCGCGATCACCGCGTGCTTGATGATCTCGGCAAGCCCGCCGCGGAATTCACGCTCCGGCAATGTCCGCAGCACTTCCGGATCGGAAAGAATCAGCCGCGGCGGATAGAACGCGCCGACAAGATTCTTCCCTTCCGGCAGATTCACCCCGGTCTTGCCGCCCATCGAACTGTCCACTTGCGCCACAACCGTCGTCGGGATATGCACGAGCGCGACCCCGCGCAGATAGGACGCAGCAACGAAGCCGGCCACGTCTCCCACCACTCCCCCGCCCACCGCCAGGAGCAAAGATTTGCGGTCTGCCCCGCCCTTAACGAGGTCACGCGCGAGCGATTCGACCGTGCGCAAATTCTTTGCCACTTCACGGTCATTTATAAGGTGAACCGCGCCGCGATTCTTCACGCCAACGCCGCGCAGCAAACCTTTACCAATCGCCCTCCAAACCTTCGCAGACGATACGATGTGCATGCTCGAGAATTTCCCAAGCTTCGCGATCTCGTTCGCCGCGTGGCGAAGCACTCCGGCGCCACACACCACCGAGTAGGATCCAGCCGAAGACTGAACCACAATGCGTTTGATTCCCATGAATTCGACGCTTGGCAATGTAACACGCCATCGAAAGCGGAATGTAGTGGCCAGCTTGCTCTCGGCCATGGCAAACGCAATTCGCGCAATTCCTTCGTGCTACCATGGGTTCGCCCGGCACTGCCGCTCGTCATGACTGCTCCCCGCAAGACTCATCATGCCGATTATGCTGTCGTTGGATCGGGTGTCGCAGGTCTCCGCGCCGCCATCGAGCTGAGCCAATCCGGCAGCGTCCTGGTTCTCGCCAAGTCCGATCTCAGCGATTCCGCCACCGCTTGGGCCCAGGGCGGAATCGCCGTCGCACTCAGCGACGAAGATGAAATCAGCCTCCACCAGCAGGACACCGTTCAAGCCGGCGACGGCCTTTGTCGCGCCGATGCCGTGGCCTTGTTGGTGGAAGAAGGCCCCAAGTACATCACGGAGCTAATCGAGTGGGGCACAGAATTTGACCGCGCCGGCACCAAGCTCGCCTTCACTCGCGAAGCCGCCCACAGCCGCTCCCGCGTTTTGCACGCGCATGGCGACTCCACCGGCCGCGAAATCACCCGCGCCCTCCTGGCCCGCGCGCACTCGATTCCTCATCTCCACCTGCGCCCGCACGCGTTCACCACCGAGCTCATCGTTGAATCTGGCGCTGTCGTCGGCCTGCGCTTCATCGATGAACTCGATGGTTCGCCGCACGAGCTGCGCGCCGAAGCGGTGTTGCTCGCTACCGGCGGCCTCGGCCAGGTTTACCGCGAAACAACGAATCCCGAGGTCGCCACCGGCGACGGCATGGCCATCGCTTACGACGCCGGCGCCGCGCTCTCTGACATGGAATTCGTACAATTTCATCCCACCGCGCTGGCCGTTAAGGGTGCGCCGCGCTTTCTTCTCTCCGAAGCGCTCCGCGGCGAAGGCGCCATCCTTCGCAACATCAACCTTGAGCGCTTCATGAAGCGTCACAACGAAGCACAGGAACTCGCCCCGCACGACGTCGTCGCCCGCGCCATCGTCAGCGAGATGCACCGCACCAACAGCGAGCATGTTTACCTGGACATGACCGCCAAGCCCGAAGGCTTCGTCGAGAAGCGATTTTCCCGCATCTACGCAACGTGCATGAGCTACGGTGTCGATCTTGCGCGCGACGTTGCTCCGGTCTGCCCCGCTGCGCACTACATGATGGGCGGCGTGAAAACCGATCTCTGGGGCCGCACTTCCCTGCCCGGTCTTTACGCCGCGGGAGAAACCGCCGCAACCGGAGCACACGGCGCCAATCGGTTGGCCAGCAATTCTCTTCTGGAAGGCTTGGTATTCGGCGCGCGCAGCGGCCAGGCGATGATGAAAGACGCCCCAGTGAAGAAGAAACACGCCGGGGGACTACCCGGAAGCGTCGCACCGAATCCCGCTGAACCCGCGGAAGCGAAACCGCACAACAACGTGAAACACCCGCAACCCGCGGCGCGGACGAAAATTCGCGACATCATGTGGCGTCTGGTAGGAGTTCTTCGCAACGGGAAAGAGTTGACCACCGCGATCGAGCAACTGCAGTCCCTCGAACTGCCGAAGGCAGACAAGCACGACGGTCCGGAATGCGAGCTCCGCAACATGCACGCTCTAGCGTTAGTGATGGCGAAATCCGCGCTGGCGCGCCACGAAAGCCGCGGCAGCCACTACCGCTCCGACTTCGCCTACCGCAACGACGACGATTTCTCCAAACACTCCGTGGCGCAAAAGGGCAAAGAAATCCACTTCGAGGCCTGAGTGGTACGGCCATTTTTGGCTGTGTGCCTTCGCAGACTCAAACTTTACCTGGCTTGAAGTTGTTTGACGCTTTCCAGGAGAACGTGCCCGGTAATCGCCAAGCTCTTGGCGCTGACCTTGTCGAGCGTATCCTCCACTGTGTGCCAGTAAGGAATCTCGAAATTGATCACATCTACCGCAGGCACTCCGCGTTTCAGAAATACGATGTGATCATCTACGGTCGCCGAAGACTCATTCACAAAAATATTCGAGTAGCCAAGCCGCACCGCGGTCGACCAAATCAAGTCGGTAAGAGCCTTGGTCGAATCAGCCTCGCGCCTGAACCGCAAGTTCCGGCTGCCCACCATATCCGCGAGCAAAACTGCTTTGATCTTTGGCAGGTCGCCGCTCATCGCCAGCTTCGCCGCCATCTGCCGGCTCCCATAACGGTTGTCCGGGTCCTGCCAAATAAATTTCACGGCCTCTTCGCCATCAAAAAAAGTTATCCACACTTGATAAGGGCCACGCTTACCGCAAAGCAGCCGCGCCAGCTCCAGCATTACCGCCGTGGAAGACGCCCCATCATCCGCACCAACAAAATTCTCCAGCCGTTTCGTGTCATAGTGCGTAGCCAGCATAATGATCTCTGGCTTGTCGCCGGGAATCTTCGCCACGATATTCTTCATCGGCAGCCGCCCCGCAGGCGTATCCGACGAAAACGAGTCGCTTTCCACTTTGCAACCGTAACTCGTCAGCTCCGACTGAATGTACTCCTGCAGTTGCCCAATCGCTGCCGAGCCAGAAGCCCGCGGGCCAAATCCCACCTGCTTCGCAACGTGCGCAAACGCGCGCTTGCCGTCGAAACCTCCCGTCTTCTCCGCAGGAGGAGCTTCATCGCCAGCCTGCAGCGGCGACGTTGCGGGCGCCGCGCTCACTGGCGCAGCGCCATCGCCGTCCGCCTTCGCCCCGCATCCAGCCACCACCGCTGCACCCAACGCCAGCATCACCAACCTCGTGTGAAAATCCATTCAGCGCGCCTCCGCCGCCGCGGCCAACTGCCGTTCCTTCTTTCGCACCACCATGGCCGATACCGCAATCCCCACAAAATACAGCCCGATCATCGGCGCCATAAAAATCAGCATGGTCATGGCATCCGGCGTCGGCGTGATGACCGCCGCCACCACCGCGATAATCAGAATCGCGTAGCGAATGTTCTTCCATAGGAACTTCGGCGTGACAATGCCAAACAGCGACAGAAAGAAAACCAGTATCGGCAGCTCAAACACCAGTCCCAGACCCAGCAGCACCAGCAGCGTCAGATCAAAATATTCATTGATGCTGATCATCGGCACCACCGGCCCCTGGAAGCTCACCAAAAACTTCAAAATGTAAGGCAGCGTGACAAAGTATCCGAACGCAATTCCGGCCAGGAACAAAAACACGGTGGAAAGCAGAAATCCGGTAATGGCGCTGCGCTCGTGCTTGTACAGCGCCGGCGCCACAAAAAGCCAAATTTGATACAACACCACCGGTGACGCCAGCACAATTCCGATATAAATTCCCAACGAGATGATTAAATTAAAAAATCCCGCCGGATGCGTGTAAATCAGCTTCGGTTCCAGGTGCGCGTCGGAAAGCGCCTTCAGCATCGGATGCGTAACATAGTTGATGACATACTTCGCGATGTACACGCCGACAAACGCGCCGATCGCAATCGCAATCAGCGAATTGATGATCCGCTTGCGCAGCTCGACCAGGTGCTCAAAAAACGTCATTTGCCCGCCGGTCTCGGCTGCGTCTTCGTGGTGCTCGCTCGTCGGCATTTTGAGGTTTTCAGGATTATTCTTTCGTTCTCAGTTATCCGCTTTTTGCGCCTTCGCCTGCAGCTCTTGCGTCAATGCAGTCTCAGCACCCTCGCCGCCGGTCGGTGCGCTTGGCGTCTCCATATCCGCATCGCGCGCCACGTTCCCCTCCGCCACCGGAGCAACCACGGGCCCTTCGCCCGCTTCCGCAGCCCCCGCTTCCGTCGCGCTCGCCGCTGCAAACTCCCCGCCACTCCCCTGGGGCTCAGCACCGGAGGGCGTTGCCGGTTGCGTCTGCGCACCGGCAGCGGCTGACGCCGCCTCAGCCTTGCGCCGTTCGGCCTCTCGCGCCTGACGCTCCAAGTCGCGCATTTCCTCTTCAAAGGCGGACTTGAAATCCGTGGAAGCCTTGCGAAACTCAGCCATCAGTTTGCCCAGTCCGCGCGCCAGTTCCGGCAGCTTCTGCGGGCCAAATACGACCAGCACAATCACGAACACCACGATCATGTGTGGAACGCTAAGCATGATTCTGAGCGACCAGAAAAGGCTCCGTTGGCATCATAGAGAAGGGCGTTCGGAAGTGTCAAACGCCGGTACCCGCTGTGCTATACTTCTTAAGTCAGCCGATTACGCGAGGGTAGGATGAAACCAGAGCGTCGCGGGGTTTTCCTTGTAGTCGCGGTACTCCTTGTATCTGCAGTCCTGGGCGGCATTTACGGGCCCAATGTTCGGGCCACCACGGCCTCCACTGACGATTACCAAACCTCCGTCCGCGACTTCACCCGTGTTTTGGACGTCGTGCAGGCCAACTACGCCGAGCCCGTCGACGTCGACAAAGCCGTGTACCAGGGCGCCATTCCCGGCATGCTCCGCATGCTCGACCCGCACTCCAATTTCTTTGACGCCCGCCAGTTCGCTCTCCTCCGCGAAGATCAGCGCGGCAAGTACTACGGCGTCGGCATGATCGTGGCCCCCCGCGAGAATCACACCGTGGTCATGGCACCCTACGTCGGAGCGCCCGCCTACAACGCCGGCATTCGCCCCGGCGACGTCATCATGAAGGTCGACGACAAATCTACCGATGGCCTCACCACCAGCGATGTCGCCGACATGCTCAAGGGCGCCAAAGGCACCGTCGTCAAAATCACGATTTCGCGTGAAGGATATGCGGAACCGCTGGTGTTCACCGTCACCCGCGACGAAATCCCCCGCCACTCGGTGGACATCGCGTTCCTACTGAGACCCGGTATCGGCTACATCCGCCTCTCCGGCTTCAACGAAACCACTGACCGCGAAATCGCTGATGCACTCAAGCAATTGAACGCGCCCTCGCTCGACGGCCTGATTCTCGACATGCGCGGCAATCCCGGCGGTCTGCTCAACGAGGCCGTAGCTGTCGGCGACATGTTCCTGGATAAAAATCAGCTCATCGTCTCGCATCACGGCCGCGCCTCCACCGAGCGCCGCTACTACGCCATTCGCGGCAATCAGGGTGATAACGTCCCGCTTGTAATTCTCGTCAACGGCAATTCCGCCTCCGCTACAGAAATCGTTTCTGGCGCCGTGCAAGACCATGATCGCGGCCTCATAGTCGGCGAAACCACTTTCGGCAAGGGCCTGGTGCAAACCGTCACGCCGCTCAGCGAAAATACCGGCCTCGCGCTTACCACCGCGCGTTACTACACGCCCAGCGGCCGTCTCATTCAGCGCGACTACAAATCCATCTCGCTCTACGAATATCACTACGAACGCAAAGTTCCCGAGCATCCGACGGAGGTCAAGCTCACCGACAGCGGCCGCCAGGTAACCGGCGGCGGTGGCATCACGCCGGACATCGAGGTCCCCGCGCCTAAGCTCAGCAAGTTCGAAGAAACCTTGCTGCGCTCCGACGTCTTCTTCTACTCCAACCAAGGTGTGGGGGGCTTCACGCGATACTACCTCGGCACGCGGCCGACCATCACCAAGAGCTTTGAAGTTGACGACACTGTGCTGCGAGACCTGCGCAACTATATGAGCAAGCACGACGTTCGCTACACCGAGCCCGAAATCAGCGAAAACCTCGACTGGATCAAGCGCAAGATCAAGCAGGAAGTCTTCCTTTCCAGCTTCGGCGAGCAAGAAGGCACCAAGGTCCAGCTCGAGGCCGACGCGCAAGTCCAAAAAGCGGTGGAAGCCATTCCCCAGGCCCGCGCCCTCTACGAGAACGCCCGCAAGATCGTAGCGCAGCGCGCCGGCATCACCCCCGACCGACCCTAAACCCCGCGATCTGCGGACGCATGCCTCGCATCATTACTCGGCGGTTGGGGTTTGCTGCGTCTCGCCAGAAGGACCCTTAGAAACCACTTCCCGGTCGGCCTGCCGCAGGTCTTCAGTTGTTGCAGGTCCCCGGTCACCAGGAGAGTTGAATTTCATTCGAGGAACAAGCCGCCGATTCAATTCCTGCAAGAGAGGAAAGAGTTGGCTCAGCGGCCCTTGGCGTCCTTTCCTCTCAGCACGAGACAGGTCGACGCTGCCTTGGCAATGAGCTGGCCGCCTTCGTCTGTAATTTCGCACTCGATATAGCCCAGACTCCGCCCGCGGCGCACCACTTTGCCCTCGGCCTTCAGACGCGCCCCCCAGACGGGCCGGAAGAAATTGATCTTCAATTCCACCGTTGTGAAGGATTCCTCCGGCGCAAGTGTGCTCGCGAACGCCATTCCCATCGCGGCGTCAGCGATGTCGCAAAGAATTCCGCCGTGCAGCGTCCCCATCGGATTGGCGTGCTGTGGTCCAGCTGCCAACGTGACCAAGGCCCGTCCATTTGCAATCTCTTGCGCTTCGAATCCAATCAGACGGGCCACCGCTACATCGTTCGTCTTAGCCCGCGTCCTAAAGTCGGGTTTCGAGGGAGTCTCCGGAGTGCTCATGACTTTGCCTGCGGGCGCAATGTTCACGGCCTACTGCTGCCAGCCTCCGCCGAGTGACCTGTAAAGCTGCACGAGACTCTGGTACTCCGTGCCGCGTGCGCCCGCGAGTGTGAGTTCAGCGGAAAAGAGCGAGCGCTGGCCGTCCAATACTTCGAGGTAAGTCGTCGTCCCCCCTTGGTAGCGCATGGTGGAGAGGCGCACGGACTCCTGCAAGTCAGCAACGGTATCCTGCTGGCGAACTCGGACCTGATGGAGTTTCTGGTAGCCGATTAGCGCATCCGATACATCCCCAAACGCGCGCTGAATCGCTTGCTGGTAAGCAATCAGAGCCTGTTGATGTTGCGATTCGGCTGCCCGCAGATTTCCGCGAAGAGCCCCGCCCGTGAAAATGGGCTGACTCACTTGAGCGCCGTAAGACCAGGTTCCGACTTGCGAGCTCATCAGGCCGGAGAAAGCGCTGCTGCGCCCGAACGCGCCGCCGCCCGAGCCCGTCAGGGAGATTTGCGGAAAGAACTGGGCTTTGGCGACTCCGATTTCAGCGTTTGCGGCGACCAGGACTTGCTCGGCCTCGCGAATATCGGGGCGGCGCTCGATCAGCGAAGAAGGAAGGCCCGGTGGGACGTCGGGAGGAAGATGTTGGTCAACCAGAGGGAGTCCGCGATTCACAGCCTGCGGATAATTGCCGAGGAGAATGCTGATGGCGTTCTCCTCCTGAGCGATTTGCCGTTCCAGGTCGGGAATCTGCGTATTTGCGGTATCGAGGACTTGCTGAGCCTGCAAAACGTCAAGCTTTGTGGCCACGCCGCGTTCCAGGCGCAGCCTGGTCAGTTTGACCGAATCTATTTGCGTATTGACCGTTTCATGCGTGATCTCAAGTTCCAGGTCGAGTTGCAGGAGCGCGAAGTAGTCGCTTGCGACGTCGCTGACGAGGGTCAGAATGACCGTCTGCCGCGCATCCTCCGTGGCCAGCAACTGGGCGCGCGAGGCTTCGTTTGCACGGCGCAGACGGCCGAAGAAGTCCAACTGAAACGCGGCGTCACTCGCAAGGGTCAAGAAGTTGAACTTGGTTTGAAAATTGGATTCTTTTCCGCCGATAAAATTGGCGTTGCCCTGCACTTGCGGGAAGAGGCTGGAGCGAGTGATCGCAAGCTGGGCGCGAGCGGCGTTGATGCGCTCGGTCGCAAGTTGCAGGTCGTAGTTTTGCTTCAGCGCTGTGCGGATGAGTTCTTGTAATTGCGGGTCCTGGAAGACCTGCCACCACGGAAGATCAGCATAGGACGCTGCCTGAGCCTGGAGCTGGGAATTTTCGCCTGTCTCCCGATAAGTGGTCGGAGTCTGAACCGCGGGGCGATGGTAGTTGGGTCCGACCATGCAACCGGCGAGGAAGCCGGGGGCCAACATCAGAATCAACCGTACTGCCAAGTTCTTCATTCGCAGCTCCGTTGCTGCTTCGGCGCACTCGTCGCGCTGAAGTGCATATCAATCCGCCGGTGCCGGCGCGGGCTCCGCCGGCAAATCTCCCGAGGCCTTCTTGCCGGCACCCGACCATTTCTCGACGAGGTAGAAGATGGCGGGGACAAAGAAGATTCCAATCGCGCTGGCGGCCATCATCCCGCCGATCACTGTGGTGCCCATGATTTGCCGGGCCACCGAGCCAGCTCCAGTTGCCGTCCAGAGAGGCACGCAACCGAGAATGAACGCGAAAGAGGTCATCAAAATTGGCCGCAGACGAAGCCTGGCGCCTTCGAGCGCAGCGTCAGCCAAGGGCTTCCCTTTCTCGTATTCGTCCTTGGCGAACTCGACGATCAAAATGGCGTTCTTGGCGGCTAAGCCGATAAGCATGACGAGTCCGATTTGCGAGTAGACATCGTTCTCAATCTGGACCATGTAAGGTGGCAGAAAAAGGCCGAGCATGACCCGGCGCAACAAAAGAATTCCGAAGGCTCCGAAAATTGCTACTGGCGTGCTTAACAGCACGCTGAAGGGCAGCGACCAGCTTTCATACAACGCTGCCAAAATAAGGAAGACGAATAACAGCGAGAGTCCGAAGATCACCGAGGCGGGCACTCCCTCCCGCGCTTTCTGCTCTTGAAAGGACATGCCTAAGTAATCGAAACCCATTTCGCGCGGCATGGTTTGCTTGAAAACTTCTTCAAGCGCCGCCGTGGCCTGGTCCGCACTATAGCCCGGCGCCGCGCTGCCGTTGATTTGCGCGGAGCGGTATTCGTTGAAGCGCATCGTAAACTCCGGCCCGAGCCGCGGCTTCACACTTATCAGGGTGGAGAGGGGAACATCCTCTCCCTTGTTATTGCGAACATAGAACTGTCCGACATTTTCCACCTTGCCGCGGTCTTCCGCTTCTGCCTCGATATAGACCTGCCACTGGCGGCCGAACCGATTGAAATAGTTGATGAAATATCCACCCATGAACGCTTGAACGGTCCGGTAGACATCATTGAGGAGCACACCCTGCTTCAGGACCTTGTCACGGTCCACCTCGACGAACTCCTGAGGCACGCTGGCCAGGAAGGTAGTGCTCACGCCTGCGATCTCGGGGCGCTTGCGGGTCGCGTCCAGGAAGGTGGTCAAATTCTTCGCCAGGAACTGGACATCGTTGCCAGCGCGGTCCTCGAGGACGAAAGTGAATCCACCCGAGGTGCCGACGCCGGGAATGGCCGGCGGGGAAAAACTGAAGGCAATGGCCGCGGGCAACCGGCTTAATTCCCGATTGAGGTGCGCCTTGATGGCTTGAAATTGTTCGGCTCGTGTGGTGCGCTCATCCCAAGGCTTGAGCGTGACAAAAAAGAACGCGTTGTAACTGGTGCGTACAAAGCTGAGCAAACTAAAACCGACGACACTGGTCGAGTATCGAACTCCCGGTGTATTTGCCAGGATTTTTTCAACGTCAGCTGCGACGGCCGTCGTGCGTTCCATCGAAGCTCCGTTCGGAAGCTGGAGATTGATGTAGGCATAGCCCTGGTCTTCGTCCGGAAGGAAGCTCGATGGGACTCGGTTGGCAAAAAAACCACCCGCCAAGCCAAACGCCACGAGCAACACAACCACCACGACGGTCTTGCGGACCAATACTGCGCTCCAACGGACGTAGCCCTCCGTGGCGCGCTCAAAGACGCGGTTAAACCAATCGAAAAATCGCCTCAGTAATCCTCTGCTCGGTGTCCGCGGCTTGAGGAGCAGTGCGGCAAGCGCGGGACTGAGGGTCAGTGCGTTAAACGCAGACAGGAGCACCGAAATCGCGATGGTGACCGCGAATTGCTGGTAAAGCCGGCCGGTGATGCCGGGAATAAAAGCTGTCGGCACAAATACGGCGGAGAGAACCAGAGCGATGCCAACAACGGGGCCGGAGAGTTCTTCCATGGCTTTCAAGGCGGCGGCCTTGGGAGTCATCCCCTCTTCGATGTGTCGTTCCACACCTTCGACCACGACGATGGCGTCGTCCACCACCAGACCGATCGCCAGCACCAGGCCGAAGAGAGAGAGTGTGTTGATGGAAAAACCGAACACCGGGAAGAGTACGAACGTCCCGACCAGCGAGACCGGTACGGCCAACAGCGGGATCAGCGTAGCGCGCCAGCCCTGCAAGAAAAGGTAGACCACCAGGATCACCAGCGCGATGGCGATCAAAAGAGTCACGACGATTTCCTTGATGCCTTCCGTGACCGCGCGCGTCGTATCCAGCGCGATGGCGTAATCCATGTCTTCCGGAAAGCGCTGCTTCATCTCGGCCATCAGCTTCTTGATCCCTGCGGCTGCGTCAACCGCGTTCGAACCCGGCAGCTGGTAGGCAGCAATGATGGCGCTCGGTTTCCCATTCAGGCGGCCTGCGACGCTGTAGTCCTGGGAACCCAGCTCGATCCGGGCGACATCGCGGACCCGCACGGTCCCGCCGTCGGGCGTCTCGCGGACAACGATCTGTCCGAATTCTTCCGGGGACACAAGGCGGCCCTGCGCGAGAACCGAGTAGGTAAATTCCTGGCCCTTGGGTGCCGGTTCGCCGCCCGCCTTCCCGGCTGGGTTCACTGTGTTCTGGGCCTGAATAGCGCTGACGATTTCGGGAACGGTGATGCCCAGCTTTGCCAATCGGTCGGGTTTTACCCACAGCCGCATCGCGTATTGGCCCGCACCGAATATCTGAACGTTGCCGATGCCCGGCGAACGCGTGAACGGATCGTTGATATTGATGTACGCGTAGTTGGCCAGAAACTTGGCGTCATACGTTCCATGCGGCGAGTACAAGGCAACTAACATCAGAGGAGCGGTTACCGACTTTCGGACGGTAATTCCGTAGTTGTTGACGTCCACCGGAAGCTGAGAAGCGGCCTGCGTTTCGCGCGACTGAGTGAGAATAAAATCCGTGTTCGGATCGGTTTTTATGTCGAAGTTCACGATCAGAGTCGTGTTCGAATTGCCGGTGGCGTTCAGCGAATACATATAATTCATGTTGTCCACGCCGCTCATCTGTTGTTCGATGGGCGTGGCTACCGCCTGCTCGAGGGTTTGCGCGTCCGCGCCGACATAGGTGGCCAGGACTTGAATCTCCGGAGGCGCGATCCTGGGGAACTGCGCGATCGGCAGACTAAGGATCGTGATGGCGCCTACAATCACCATGACAATGGAAATCACCATGGCGACGATGGGACGATTGATAAAGAACTTTGACATCGGATTACCTTGCCTTCGTCTCCGCGGCAAACGGCTTAGGGTTCACTTGCATGCCCGCACGCACCTTCTGTACTCCTTCGCAGACCACGCGCTCGCCCGGCTTCAGCCCTTCCGCGACAATCCACTCGCTGCCCACACGGTCGCCGACTTTGATCGAGCGGATGCTCACTTTGTTCTCGCCGTCCACCGCCGCCACTTGGTAGCCGCCTTGCAACTCCGACACCGCACGCTGCGGCACCAGCAGCGCGTCTTTCTGGACGCGGACAGCCGTCCGAACTCTGCCGTAGCCGCCGGGGCGCAGAATATTTCCAGGATTCGGAAACAGCGCAGCGATGCGAATCGCGCCCGTACTCTGATTGACCTGGCGGTCCGCAAAGTAGAATGTGCCGTCACGTGGATAGGTTGAGCCGTCGGCCAAAATCAATTCGAGGCGCAGGTTCTTGTCAGCGGCAAGCCGAGTCGTCTCCGTCGGGAACCGTTTGTTCCAATCGAGATACTCTGTTTCGCTCACCGTAAAATAAACCTTGATCGGGTCGACGGTGGACACGGAGGTCACCGGCCCGCTGCTTGGATTGACCAGGGCGCCCACCTGAAGCTGAGCCTGCCCAGCGATGCCGTCTATCGGTGCAACCAGGCGCGTAAAATCGAGGTTGATCTTGGCCGTTTCGACGGCAGCCTCAGCCGACTTAATCTGGGCTTCAGCGGTGGCCACCGTGGCCTTCGCCGCCATGTTGTTCTGGACGGCGTTGTCCAGATCCTGCTGGCTAGCCGCTTGCTCTCTCGCCAGAGGGGTGTAGCGGTTGACATCAAGTTCGGTCCTGCCTTGCACGGCCTGGGCGTTGGCAAGCGCGGCCTTGGCCTGCGCCGACTGCCCTTCCGCTTGGTCGAGCGCTGCTTGGAAGGGCCGCGGGTCAATCTCGAAGAGCAGCTGTCCCTTCCTGACGAATGCGCCTTCCTGGTAGCCCTGCCGCAGCAGGTAGCCCGTGACCTGTGCCCTGACGTCGGCATTGGTCATTCCGTCGAGCGTGCCGATCCACTCACCA
>WNFS01006396.1_pt1 | contig 15438 bp, 13 predicted proteins | sample 5400141 | NCBI WGS metagenome assembly WNFS01 (sample SAMN13153358, study PRJNA577476) | soil metagenome | isolation source: 60 cm saprolite under Madrone tree | place: USA:California | collected 2016-06-14
GGATTAGGACTGGCCGTCGCTGGTGCCGCGATTGGACTGATTGGCGCGCTGATCGTTTCGCAGTTAATGGCCGGACTGCTGTACGGCGTGGGGCCTACCGATCCTATGACCTTCGCGTGTGTCGTCGTTCTTCTGCTGGGTGCCGCAGTGCTGGCTTGTTATTTGCCGGCGCGGCGGGCGCTACGCGTGGATCCATTGGTCGCGCTTAGACACGAATAGCCAGGCCGGTAGCCAGGAGTCGATCGAGTGGAGCAAGGCAAGAAGACGCTCGGGGCGGAAAATTAAGGGCGCAACGACCTGTTACGGTTGTTGCGCCCTTTTGAACTGAGCCGTAAAGTTTCGAGCCTGCTGGCTCCGCCCGGCAGCGCTGACTCGCCGTTAAGCTAATCGCGCACGGTCCGAGCAAAACCCGTAAGCCTGCGAGCTTTTCGGCTCGATCTCAAGCGCAGCAGCCGTTAGGTTGTTGCGCCTTCTGAACTGAGCCGCAAAGTTCTTACGCTTCCGGTTCAATCTGGCGCGGAAGATATTCTTTGCGCTTTGTTACGTCAAGCGGATTATGGCAGCGTGTCTGTGCAAATTTGTGAACGTGTGTGCAAAAAGAAGGAAAGGACGAGAACTGAGGACGCTCCTTATTGCGGCCATAAAGATTTCCGAATTAGGGGCATCTGAATATCAGCTTTGACAGACTGAACAGTTTGGGAGTAGCATCCCCGTTACAAAGCCATATTGGCTCTTTGCAAGATTTCTTTCTTCATTGTCGAGAAAAGGGAGTGCACCCAGGTGCCGAGTGGCTCTGCTTTTGGGGGAGTAGTCACTTTGATCAGGGGCGGGTGGTCTGCAGAAGTCAGCTCTAAGGCGCAGGCAATTCGGGGTGGATTGAGCGCTGGTGAGCTGCTCTGAAAATCGACTAGGGGGTGGGAGTATGAGGCGATTGTTCCTCGGGTTAGTGATGATTTTGACTTTGGGTGTTGCAGCGAATGCGCAGACGTTTCGCGGAGCAATTAACGGGACGGTGACGGATCCGTCGGGCAGTTCCGTGCCGAACGCAACAGTGAAGGCGACGGAAACGGCGACGGGGATTGATCACGCGACAGTCACGACGAGTGACGGCGCGTTTGCGTTTCAGGATATCCCGCTCGGCACTTACAAGGTCACTGTCACGGCGACCGGTTTTCCGGCGTACGCGGTCGACAAGGTGGAGGTGGTGGCGGGAACGATCTACACACTGAACGTCAAGCTGACGCTGCAACAATCCACTACCACCGTGGAAGTCTCCGCCGCGGCTATCACTCTGGATACGACCACCCAGACGCAGAACATGACTATTACGTCCGACGTTGTGCAGGACATTCCGCTGAACGGACGAGATTTCACGCAGTTGATTGGTGTCGCGCCAGGCTTTGGGGGTTATGCCGCCGGTGGATTCGGATCGGTCAACGGAACGCGCGCCAACCAGGTCAATTGGCAGATCGACGGAGTTGATAACAATGACTTCTGGCATAACGTTCCAGCTGTAAATCAGGGGGGCGTTTCGGGGATTGCGGGCGTCGTGATGCCTGTCGATGCGATTGATGAATTCTCGGCGCAAACACAGTCAGGAGCCGAGGGTGGACGCAGCGCGGGCGGGACGGTGAACGTCGTGATCAAGTCCGGCGGAAACACGCTCCACGGCTCGGTTTACTATTACAATCGCAACGAATTCTATGGTGCCAGCTCACCCTTCTTCCGTCCGACGGCGTTCGTCCCGAAACCTCCTCCAGTGCGCAACGAGAATTATGGTTTTACGGTAGGGGGTCCTATCTTCAAGAACAAGACTTTCTACTTCTTGGCGTACGAAAAGCAGCAATACATCATCGGCTTGTCGGGGCTCGCCACAGAGCCTTCTGATGCATGGGTTGCGGTCGCGGCCGATTTGCTCGCCAATCCAGGAGGAAAATACGGTGCCTATGCAGCAGTGCCCACCAGCACAACTTCGTCGAATCTGGTCGGATCGAACGGTCTATGGCCCTCGATAATAAAACCCCTCCCGGCGGCGAATAACAACTTCTTTAGCCCCGTAGCCTCGACTGGCTATAGTTACAATGGCGTCGTAAGAGTCGACCACAACTTTAGCGACAAGGAACACCTCTATCTCCGATGGTTTGGCGGGCAGGGTAGCCAAACGGCACCGCTGGGAGGCAGCGCTGCGTTAGGGACCGCCAGCTCGAGCTTGAAAGACTATTTTGAGGTCGCCCCCCTACACGTGTTCAATTACTCCGCCGTGTTAAATTCAACTATATCTTCGAGGTTCACCAACCAGCTGCTTTTCGGCGCGAATTACTTCAATCAGATATTTCATGACTTCAACAACGGTTTCAATACGAAGACACTTGGCTTGTTCCTTAGTCCCGACGCGACCAACAAAGGGCAATATATCCTCGGCGCTCCAAATCTCCAGATTTCCGGGTTTGAGAACGTCGGTCTTACGCCACCAGAAGGACGGAGTGATCTTACCTGGCACATTTCCGATATCGTTTCTTATAACCTAGGAGCGCACCAACTGCGTTTTGGAGCAGAGGTACGCCAAGCGCACCTCAATGAGTTCTACCATCGTCGAGGACTCGGCTCGTTTACGTTTGATGGGTCCCAGGGACCTTGGGCCGCGACCTGCGCACCAGCGCCGCCTGCTCCGGTTCCTGCGGGATGCGCAGCCTTGGTTAGCAGCGGCCAACTGTCCAATGCTGAAGCCCTGGCTGATTTTCTTGCTGGCGATGTCCAGTCTTCCTCCATTGCAGTTGGAGATCCGGAGCGATGGGTTATTGTTAATGCCTTCAATCTTTATTTTCAGGATTCCTGGCAGATTACCAAGAAGCTGAACCTGAACTACGGTCTGCGCTACGAATACTTTGGACCGCTCCACAGCAGCAAGAAGGATCTCGCCACGTTCGTTCCAGGGCAGGGAGTGGTCGTGCAAGGAAATGGCATAGACTCAATTTTCCCAGGGGACAAGAACAACGTGGCTCCACGACTTGGATTTGCGTACCAGCCCGGATCCAAGGGCGATCTCGTGGTGCGTGGCGGAGTTGGCGTGTACTTCGATCAAATCAATCTAAATCCATTCTTGGACTTCCGTCCGCCTCTGAGCGGTGCGGCAGACGGTTTGGAGGGCAACCCAGTAGGCCCACGGGCCGTGTCCACCTACAGTACAGATATTTGCGGCTCCACGGCGTATAACTGGACAACCATTCAGCAAACGGCGGTATGCCCGGTAGGCACACCGCTAGCTGGCACCGCCAACTCTGCGGGCTCAGTCTTTGCGGGTGTAACACCCTGTACTGATCCGAACTGCACGAACGCTCCCGGACTCGGCGTGTTCGGCGTCAGCAGGAACTTCCGTACACCGTATTACTATCAATACAGTCTTCAAGTGGAGAAGAGCTTAGGTAGCGCCGCGGTATTACAGGTAGGGTATGTTGGTGGGGAAGGGCGCAAACTAAATGTGGTCTCGAACATCAATCAGAATGGTGCATTTCCAAACTTCGGCTCCATTCTCCAGCTGAATAGTGCAGGAACCTCTAATTACAATTCTCTGCAGACTACCTTTAGGCTTCGCACATGGCACGGGCTGACGTCCACGCTTGGCTATACGTGGTCGCATGCTTTGGACGACGTCACCGCCTATCGTGCAGCCGTCTTGGACGACGCTTTCAACAAGCACCTGGACTACGGCAATGGCGATTTCGATACTCGTCACCTGTTTACGGCGAGTTTTGCATACGCTGTGCCTAAAGCTTCGTGGGCCAGGGGCTGGTCCAGTTATGCCGTCAACGGCTGGGAATTGACCAGTCTATTGAATTTCCATACCGGAAACCCGAATGACCAGACCCGGTTGGGCCTGGACGTGATTGGTGACCCGTTTAAGGGTGTCGATCACACGTTCTCCGCTGCAAACGGAGGAGAGCAGTGGTGGAACCCGGCAGCTTTCGCGGTGCCCACAGGTGGGGCGCTCTGCCCGCTTACTGGTACGGGATTTTGCGGTAACTTGGCTCGCAATAAGTTCTATGCTCCTGGGTATGCGGATGTGGATTTCTCCGTTTTCAAGAACATCCCAATCACTGAACGGCTGAAAATCCAGCTCCGGGCGGAGATGTACAACCTTTTTAACCGCATCAATTTATCCCAGGGGATCGGAGCGCTGGGCATCAGTTGCGGAACGTCAACGCCCGGTGCGCCGTGCAACACAAGCGCGGGCTTTGGACTCGCAACGTCCACTGCAGGCACCTTTTTTGGCGCTCCGGGAATTGGTCCGGGCGAGCCGTTCAACATGCAGCTCGTGGCGAAGATCATCTTCTAACGCGACGTTACCTGCTTTCTAGGCGCGCGGGGGCTTCGGCCCTCGCGCATTTTTTTGGGGCAGGCTGTGCGTCTGGCCGGTTATTAGTTGTGCAAATAGGTGTTGTCCTCCTGGGTTGTCCTGCGGAATCTCTGCTAGCCTGAAGTTACGGAAGCACTTACTGGTTGCGCGGTACGCCTGTGAAGAAGACACGCACCCGGTCGGATTTGGTCGCGGTAGGTCCCCAGAAAAGTGCAAGAACGCCTGGAGCTGGACAGAGTCTAGCCGAGGGGAGTTCGCGGTCACTTATGGGTGAAGAGGAGAACTGACGTGAAAAAGGCAATGATTTGCCTCGTGGTTACAGGAACGCTGGGGTCCTTGGCTGGAGTCGGGGTTGGGCCGGCGCTCGCGCAGGGGAGCGGAGCCGCAGCGTCCAGCGTGTCGCGTACGACCAAGGCCGTGAATTTCCGGCGTGCGGGCGGGTCCACAAAGCTGGATTTTCATGGCACGGACTTGATGCCGACCGCGAGCGGCGAGGCGAAGGTAGAGAGCAAGAGCAACCGGATTGAGATTGACGCGAAATTCGAGAGTTTGGAAGAGGCGACGAAGTTTGGGCTCGAATACCTGACCTATGTGCTGTGGGCCGTGTCGCCGCAGGGGCGCGCGGTAAATTTGGGCGAAGTGGTGCTGAATCACGGCAGCGGGCACGTGAAGGCGATCAGCGATATGCAGACGTTTGGCATGATTGTGACGGCGGAACCTTATTTTGCGGTGCAGCAGCCGGGGAACGTGGTCGTGTTGGAGAACGTGATTCCGGCGGACACGCTGTCGAAGGTCGAGAATATTGATGCGCGGTACGAGTTATTGGGACGCGGAGTTTACTCGTCGTCGAACACAAAGATCGAGAATGCAATTTTTGGGATCGACCGCAAGACGCCGCTCGAGCTGTTTGAGGCGCGGAACGCTGTGAGAATCGCGCGAATTGCACTGGCGGACAAGTACGCGGCAGCGATCATGAGCAAGGCGGATCAGCAGCTCAAGGGCGCGGAGGATGTGTACCGTTCCGGGCGCGATAAGAAATCGGTCGATGCCGCGGCGCGCGAAGTAGTGGAGACGGCGGAGGAAGCTCGCGTCATGGCGGTGAAACAGAAGGCCGAGGAAGACGCGCAGGCTTCGGTGGCGGCGGAAAAGAGAGCTGCGCTGGAACGCGAAGCGAAGGCGCGTGCGGACGCGGCCGCGGAGGTAAAGCGGCGCCAGGAAGCAGATCAAGCGCGCGCGGCGGCAGAAGCGGCGAAGGCGGAAGCGGAGCGCATGAAGCAGGAGGCGGAGCAGGCATCGCAAGAAGCGGTTCGGCAAAAGCAGGAAGCCGAGCAAGCTCGCGCGGCCGCTATGCAGCAGCAGCAGGTGGCGCAGGCGGCGGCAGAGCAAGCGGCGCGAGATCGTGCGGCGGCCCTGACGCAGCAGCGCGAAGCCGAGAAAGCGCGGCAGGCTGCGGCGCAAGCGGAAGCGGAAAAGTCGCAGCTTCGCTCACAGCTGCTTTCGCAATTGAACTCGATTTTGCAGACGCGAGATTCGGCGCGTGGCCTGATCGTGAATATGTCGGATGTGCTGTTCGACACTGGAAGCTACACGCTGAAAACAGGGGCGCGCGAGAAGCTGGCGAAGATTTCCGGCATCGTGCTGGCGCATCCGGGGTTGAACCTGCAGATTGAAGGGCACACGGACAGCGTGGGCAGCGATGAAATGAACCAGCAACTTTCTGAGCGGCGTGCGGATTCCGTGCGCGATTTTCTGGCGGAGCAGGGGGTGCCCGGCTCGGCGATCAGTGCGCGCGGGTTCGGGAAGACGCAGCCGGTTGCGTCGAATGACACTGCGGAAGGGCGGCAGAGGAATCGTCGCGTGGAGCTGGTGGTGAACGGCGATGCGATCGGCGGCGGAAATGCCAACGCGGCGGTCACGTCGAATCAGTAGGGGTTCGGCGCGCTGACGCTTAGGAAGTTCTCCGAAAAGATTAGCCTCTCTCAGCGGCGTACAGCCAGAAATGGCTGTCCCACTGTTACACGCCGACAACAAACGATCCGCCAGCTACGTACGCGTAGGCCATGCGCGGCGTGTTGTAGGCGAAGCCCGGGTTTCCCTTGCGATCGAGAAGAATCAGGCCACCTGTGGCGTGGGTGCGTTTGGCCAAGAGGCTCACCGCTTCGCGGGCGGCGAGGGCCGCCACATCGGGAGTCGACGGCTTTGGCAGAATCGATAAAGAAGGATCGGGATCGGAGCCGATCGGGTGGCGCAGGAAGTCCGCAGCCGTCTTCGCTAACACCACTTTCATGATGGCCTCGCCGTAGCCGGTACAAGAAACGCCGCCGACCTCCGCGTCGGCGTAACAGCCGCAGCCGATCAGCGGCGAATCACCCACACGACCAGGAAGTTTGCAGCAGGTGCCGCCCGTGCTGGTGGCGGCAAATAAACGACCATTGCTATCGAGAGCGACGGCGCCGACGGTTCCCTGTTCGTGGCCGCGGTGATGCGCTGCGGCGTGCTTGCTGTTGCGACACTTCAGCCATGCGTCGTGTTCGGTTTCGGCAATGAGGTCTTCCGGTGCGCACAGCTCCAAACCTTGCTTCAAGGCAAAACGTTCGGCGCCTTCGGCAACGAGCATCATGTGCGGGCAATTTTCGAGGACCTGGCGCGCGAGGCGGATGGGATTGCGGATGCGGCGCAGCGCAGCGACGGAACCTGCGCGCAATGTGGCGCCGTCCATGACGATGGCGTCGCATTCGGCGTGGCCGTCGAGTGTGAGGTGCGAGCCGAAGCCGGCGTCGAATACGGGGTCGTCCTCGAGAACGATGACGGCAGCTTCGACAGCGTCGAGCGCTGAGCCCCCCTGATTGAGAATGGACCAACTGGCGGCGAGGGCGCGCTCGCAACCGGCTTTGCACATATTTACAGCTTCATCGGGAATGTCCCAGGCACCGCCGTGAACAATGAGCGAAGGTTTCATGAGAACTGAGAATGGCAAAGCGCGATGGTGGTTGTCCAGGAGTTGGCGGCGTCTAGCGCGGTGATTTTGCCATTACATGAAAAAGTCGAGCAGGACTAGTAAAGGGCCGAGAAATGCCAGCACCAAACCGCCGGTCATAGGGCTGCGAGGAATCCGGGAAAAAGAGCGGGCGAAACTTGCAGGCACAGCCTTGAGACGCGAGTCAGGCCGTGGACCGTAAAAGGGACCAACCGCGGTATAGCGTGAAAAGCTGCGGCGGACAGCGCAAGCCTCGTCCTGGATCCAAACAGAAACTTCCTCGCGGCCGCGCCAGACGAGCGCAGTGCCACACATAAACACCAAGTAGCCTAGAAATGTAAGCAGTCCGAGACCCGAGCCTTCACCCCAATACATTTTTCCTCACACGCGCCGAGTGCTTTGGTTAAGACGCGAAAATAAGCCGCCGCGTTACTCGCCATCGTGAATCGTGACGAGACGCACGACTTCAAACTCTTTCTGACCAGCGGGGGTGGAGACTTGCACTTCGTCGCCGACTTTACGGTTAAGCAAAGCGCGACCGATGGGGGACGTTGTGGAGATAAATCCCTTTTCCGCGTCAGCTTCTTCTGAGCTGACAAGCTTGTATTCGATTTTGACGTCGCGGCCGGTATCAAGCACAACGATGCGAGAGCCGTAGCCGGCGCGGTCCTTTGGAATATTTGTGAGATTGAGCATGCCCAGGTCGCCCATTCGTTTTTTGAGCTGACCGATACGCGCGTTCACAAAACCCTGGCGCTCTTTCGCGAATTTGTACTCGGCGTTCTCCGATAGATCCCCATGCGCGCGGGCGACAGCAATTTCCTTGGGGAGTTCGACGCTCAGCTCATGCTCGAGCGCCGTCAGCTCATCCTGAATCTTCTGTTTAATCTTCTGCAATGGGTCAGACATAACGAATAAGGCCTATCCAAGCAGGGCGAAAGCAAACTCGATCACACGCCCCGCAAGCTTTTAATTATACCTGCGCAATGACTAATTATAGAGGGAGGCTAAGGACAGCTACAAGATACGATGATTTGCGGCAAAGAACAACGGAAAGCGGGAAAGTGCCGCAACTTTCGGAGGCCACATTCATCAAAACGGTGACTAACAGAAGCGTTAGGCGAGGCAATATGGGGTTAGCACGTAATCCGTTTTCGTCGACGAATATTCCTCAAGGGCTCATTCCTCAGGGAGCGGCAAGCGAAGGGTCTACGGCAGGATCTGGGCAAGAGCCAGCCGGCGGGATACCGCTGCGTAAGTTTGGACGTCATGAGGTGAAGGTGTCGGCGCTCGGGTTCGGTGGACACCACCTGGGAGACGCGGAGAACGTGCAAGCGGCGATCCGCATGGTGCAAGAGGCGGTGGATAACGGAATCACGTTTTTCGACAACTGCTGGGAATATCATGTCGGGAAATCAGAGGATTGGATGGGGATGGGGTTGAAGGGGCGCCGCGAAAAAGTATTTCTGATGACAAAAGTGTGTACGCATGGTCGGGAATCGATGCTGGGAATGCAAATGTTGGAGCAGTCTTTGCGGCGACTGCAAACAGACCATTTGGATCTTTGGCAGATTCACGGAGTGAGTTTTGAGAATGACCCGGATCTCTTTATTCGGCCAAACGGAGCGGCTGAAGCGTTGCGCAAGGCGAAGGAGCAGGGCAAGGTGCGCTTTGTGGGATTTACCGGGCACAAGGATCCCGCGATTCACTTGAAGATGCTTGAGACGGGTTTTCCCTTCGACGCGGTGCAGATGCCGCTAAACGCGTTTGATGCGCACTTTCACAGCTTTGCCGAGCAGGTGCTTCCGGAAGTGAACAGGCGGGGCATGGCGGCGCTGGGAATGAAGCCGCTGAGCGGCCATGGCGATCCTATCGAGCAAGGCGAATTGAGCGCGGAAGAGGCGTTGCGGTATGCGATGAGCCTGCCGGTGACGACGACCATTACGGGAATCGATAAGCCGGAGGTATTGCGGCAAAACTTGAAAATTGCGCAAGGATTTACGCCGATGACGGCGGCGGAGATGCGGTCTTTGCGTGAGCGGACACGGCAAGCGGCGGGTGACGGGCGATATGAGCTGTACAAGGTATCGCTAAAGTTTGATAACCCGGAGGCTCGCATTGCGCATAATTTCCCGCTCGATGAACAAAGCACGGAAGTGAAGGAAATGTTGAAGGCCCCGGAAAATACGGGGCACCCATTCCCCGATGTAAGGCCACCACAACCATAGATTTTGGAGCGCAAAATGGAGAACAAGAGAGGATTCACGAGGCGCAAATTTGTCAAGGCGAGTGCGGCGGTTATGACGGCTTCTTTTGTGGCTCGACCGGGGTTAGCGTCGGGTGCGAGGACCCAAGCAAGAGAAAGTGAGAGTGTACCGCACCGGCCTTTGGGGAAGACTGGGGCGCTTGTTTCGTGCTTGGGAGTCGGAGGGTATCACCTCGGGTCCATCAAGGAAGAAAAGGATTCTATAGAGCTGGTGGCGCGGGCGCTGGATGCGGGCATCAATTTCTTTGATAACTGTTGGGAGTATCACGACGGTGTGAGCGAGGAGCGCCTGGGCCTGGCGTTGAAGGGCAAACGTGACAAGGCTTTTGTGATGACGAAAGTGTGCACGCATGGACGAGGCAAGGACGTTGCGATGAAGCAGCTCGAAGAGTCTTTGCGCCGGTTGCAGACCGATCATTTGGATTTGTGGCAGATTCATGAAGTTGTGTATTGGAACGATCCGGAATTGGTCTTTGCGCCGAACGGAGTGGCCGAAGCGTTGCTCGCCGCGAAACAGCAGGGGAAAGTGCGCTTTGTGGGATTTACAGGGCACAAGAATCCTGCGATTCATTTGAAGATCCTTGCGCATGACTTTCCCTTTGACACGGTGCAGATGCCACTGAATGCGCTGGACGCGACGTTTCGCAGCTTTCAGCAACAGGTATTGCCGGAGGCGAAAAAGCGGGGCCTAGCCGTGCTGGGCATGAAGAGTTTGGGCGGGAGCGGCGAGATTGCGGTGAACGGGGCGGTTACGCCGGAAGAGGGATTGCGTTATGCCATGAGTTTGCCCGTGGCGACAACGATCAGCGGAATGGATTCCATGTTCGTGCTGGAGCAAAACCTGAGAGTGGCGAAAGGGTTCCAGTCGTTCGCGGAACAGGAAATGGCGGCGATACGAGAGCGGGTCCGTCCTTTAGCTGCAGATGGGCGATACGAACTTTTCAAGACGACGACCAAATATGACGGGAAGGTCGGGCGGGAACAGCATCATTATCCACCGGTAGAAAAATTGCCGGTGTAAGCGGCGTGCACACTTCTTACGCTTTGTGATTCAACGCACATTCACTTGAAGCGACTGCGACTTCGTATTCCCTGAAGCGTCGCTTATGGTTAGCGTGTACTCGGTGGTTTTTGCCGGCGACACGTTGACGCAACGCGCGTACGAAGGCCAGACCGCGTTCGGCTGAGGCTCGAGTTTCACGGCTTTGGCATTGGCGACGCCATAGCAGAGTTGCACGCTTTCTCCTTTGTGAATGGCACCTGGACTCGCATAGAAACTCTGGATGGCAAGTTCCTTGCCGCCGAGTTGTTCAAGGGCGATACGGTCGCTTTCCAATTGTTTCCGCGCGGTTTCTTCTCGAGTACGGCGCTCAATTGAGCGGTTTTCTTGCCAGCGGGAATACAAGATCCAAAGCACAACAAGGAGCGCTGTACCGACGAGCAGCGAAGAATACAGCAGCGGGTTCTTGAACAAGGTTTTTCCCCGATGTTGTTCTTGCGTGTCAGTCAGCACGGTAGCCTGTTGCGAGGAAGAGTGCGGTCAAGATTTGGTGAACGTCCAACGCGTGACGGCCTCCGTGAAGTTTTCTGCGTGCTCGTCTTGGCCAAAGACGGTTTCAGGAGTAACTCGGAAAACTGCGCTGCCCGAAGATTCGAGGAGAGGCCCGAGGTCGCCGCCATACTTGCGATTGTAGATTTCGATTACCTGTTTCCAAACGGCGCGGTCCGGTACCTCTTGCGCGGTGCCTTCGAGAATTATGGCCTCATCGGCCTTTTCCGTGCCGATCGCGCATCGAGAGTTGCCGGCGAGATTTCTTGCCTTACGCGTGCGAGATCCAGTGCTGAACCAAAAAGCGTCCTGCCACCAAATGCCCCAGACCACCATGAGATGTGGCTGTCCATCGAGGCGAGAAGTTGCGATCCAATAATTGTGAGATTTTTCAAGGCGTTCAAGCGCCCAAGACCAGGGTTTGAGCGAGGAAGAGTCGGTGGGCTTGTCCAGCGCATCTGGCCAGTACGGATGACTCGCTTTTGGTTCGAGCATGGAGTGCCTCGTGTCGGGCATGGACCATGAATTCTAGCAGGCGGAGAACAACGAATTCCTTATTCTCATGGGAATAGAAAAGTGATCGGGCGTGTTGAGATTGTGAACGCGTGGTTTTATGAAACGAATGCGCAGCCGACGCGGAAACTGCCCTGGGTGGTGCGTTGAGACCAAACGGGTTTGAGGCTGACGCGCACAGGCGGAAGAATCGGGACATGAAGAACGGCCAAGATATTTTCCGGAAGATCTTCCTGCGCGTCAAGTTCGATAGCGACGCCTCCGAACCCGAGATCAAGAACGCGCGCGCGGCGTGTGCCCTGTTCTCCGAGCGTGGCGTACGCGTTCGTGCCAGCCATCGAGACGCGCTCTGCCTTGCGTTGGACGGCATAGCCGCGTGAAGAAGGAGCTTGAGCAGGCGCTGCAGGTTCCGGTGGAGCGGCCTCGGATTTTGCGGGTGGCTGGGGCTGAGGCTCGGACCGGTCTGGGACTCGTCCGGACTCAATGGAAATCGGCGCTGGCGGAGCTGTGGGGCGCTCCGCAGCCGAACGAGCTTCTGGTGGAGCGGGCTCGGCTTGAGTCCGAGTTCCCCCATTTCCAGACTTGCCGTGATTTGCCTGCTTTAGGCGATAGAGCCGCTCATCGGCGACGCGGATTAACTGATCAACCTGCTCGCCATCCTGCGGGAAAGTGGCGACGCCGTGGTCCATGCTGACACCGACGGTCAACTGCAAGGGCTGAAGCACTTCAGCAAACACGGTTTCTACACGACGGCTAAGCGCCAACGCTTGCTCGGCATCTGTTTGCGGCAAGAGAAGGGCGAACTCGTCTCCGCCAATTCGAAATGCAGAATCGGAAGTACGAAGAGCTTTTTTGAGCGTGGCTGCGGCGGCACGGAGAACCTCATCGCCGCGCGGGTGACCGTGCTTGTCATTCACTTCCTTGAAGCGATGAAGATCGAGAACAACAAGTCCCAATGGCGAACCGTAACGGCGACCGCGATTGAGTTCTTTCTCGAATGTTTCACTGAAAAGGCGGCGATTGTAGAGGCCGGTCAGCGGATCGGTGACGGCGTTTAATTGCAAGACCTTCAGGTCATCATATTCGATAACTATCGGGACTCGGAAAAGTCCGGCGGTCGCGAGAACATCCATCAGCGCGGTCTTTAGAGCGACAGGGCGACCGAGATTTTCGCTCAACTCGCGGCGACGCAGAAGCATTTCGTCCCACAACTGGATGCATTGTGTTTCGCGCAAGTCCAAGTGAGTGATGGCGCGAATATATCGTTGCAAGAATTGGCCGCGTGCAGAGAGGTCGAGACTTTCGAGCGTGTCCGCAAGAAGCTCGAGATAAGAATCCTCTACTGGCAGACGAGGGGGCACAGAAGCGCCGGGGCTGGGCATGCTGGGTGGTTACCTAACCTCTGCCTAATCCCCGCGGGGTATGGGGAGAGAAGGAAACTTCTCTGATGGAGGAGGAGCAAGTGGCGGTCCATCCGTACCATGACGGTGAAGCGCGAATTGTCCCCAGCCACCGAAGGCAGGAGTTTCAGCTCTTATGCTATCTCAAAGCAAACATTAAAGATAGACAGTATTTGAACCTGGGGGAATTCTGGACCGAGGTCATCGTTGGCCGGTGTAACGAAAATACTCAGGAACAAGAGGTAAAAGAAAGAGCAGGTAATTACTCAAGTGGCCGTAAGAATTCCAGCCCGAATAGGCGAATATCGCCGGTGACCCAGTGGCGAAGGACCTTAGCCGAGATCGGTGGAGTCTCGTTCGGAACGACACTAGAAGACGAAGTGGGCGATGGTGCAGGCACAGTGATGCTGACCACCTGATCCGGGCGAAGGAAGTGGGTCGAGGCAATGCAGGCGCCCGTTGCGCTAATGTTAAGCGTCTTGGTGAGCTCAATGAACTCCACGCCAGAAGTATCAACGCCTCGCAGAAAGACAGGTACCTGAAGACGGATACGCGGTGAGCCGCGACGCTGAGCAGGTTGCGATCGCTCGCCCTTTTTATCAATTTGGATTTCCAAACGCCCCCCGGTTGGTACCAGCGAACTAGTACGTGCATATTCGATGCCAGGAAAATTGAAGTGCTAATAAGATCTGTAAGTGACAGACATCATAGCCAGTTAGGTAGCAGTTGGAAGCGGAATCGATCCGAGGAATTGGTCGGCTTGTGGTTTCTCTTCGGCTAACTGCTTCCTCAAATGTGCAAATAGAACGCTTTTCCCATTGACACGTGAGTACCTGTTTGCGAGTATGGCGGCACCGAAAAAGAGGAAAATTTTTTCCCACAACCCTGGTGACCTCAAACGAATGAGTGGAACGACTGCAAATCCGGCGGTAGTCGATTCGCGTGCCTCAGCAGGTTTCTCAAGAGGCGCGGTTGTGAGCCTACTGGACGCGGTGGAAACTGCGGTCGTTGTGTCTGAGCGCAGCGGACGCGTTGTGCTAGTAAACGCACAAGCACGCGAGTTGCTAAGCATTGAAATCGGGCAGGATTCGGGAACCAACCTGTTTACTGAAATACTAAATACCGACAGTTCGCGGCTCTTTCGAGAGATTGAAAGCGGAAAGCATGAACTAAAGCTACCGGTGATGCGTGGCGGCGAGACATTCTTCGCCAGCATCCAGTGGATACCAGAGCCGGATTGGGTGGTCGCACGATTTGTACGGCAAGACGAACATACCGGGCCCGATCCGGCTACGCAGATCACGGTGCAGGAGCTCCTGCAAGAGCGCGAAATCACGTACCGCAATTTGCTTGCGGCGTATTTGAAGCTGCAGGAAGTGAACCGACAGAAAACTGTGTTCCTGGCCTCCGCCGCGCACGAACTGAAGACGCCGCTAGCCGTGATCAAGGGCTATTACGATTTGATGTTGACCGGTTCGCTGGGAAAATTGTCGGACAAGCAGAGAGACATCCTCGAGGAATCGAAAGAAAGCTGCGAGAGGCTTGTACGCCTGGTGTCGATGTTCTTGAATTACTCGGCCCTTGAAAGTGGAAAGTTGGTGCTGCAGCTTCGGGATCCTTCCATACCCAACTTTCGATTCGATTACCAGAAGGTGCAGCAGGCGGCGGCGAATTTACTGGATAACGCGTTGAAGCATACTCCGGCTGGCGGCACGGTGACGCTGCACGCAGGGCCGCATTTTTGGGAGAGGCGCGTGGCGGAAGTTGCGCCGCTCCAGGAGCGGAGACGGTTTCGCCTGCCGCGCCCGAACAGCGTGGAGGTTTCCGTGGCGGATACTGGCCCTGGAATTCCCGCGGAACATCACCAGGAAATTTTCGAGGATTTTGTGCGGGTCGATCGCAACACCACGGGAATGGGTTTGGGGCTGGCGATTGCGAAGCGGCTGATTCAGGCGCACCGGGGAAAAATTTGGGTGGAAAGTGAACCGGTTGGCGGGAGCAAGTTTACGTTTCTGTTGCCGATGGATCAGAGTTGATCGGCTGGAATTGACCGAAATTCGAAGGGTTGATTGCGAAGGAGATTCCGATGGCTGCTGTCAAAGAAAAGATTTTGGTAGTTGACGACGAACCAAGCATTCGAAAGTACCTGCAAACGTTGCTCGAGGTGGATGGCTTCGACGTGGAAACCGTGAGCTCCGGCAAAGAGGCGCTTGGGAAGATAAATGCGGGAGAACGGCCGGATTTCATAATTCTCGATGTGTTGATGCCGGAGATGAACGGGCTGGACACCCTGAAGGAGTTGATGCAACTGGACCGCAGCCTGAACGTGATCATGCTGAGCTGTTCTAACGAAGTTGGCACGGTAGTGGAGGCGATTCG
>WNFS01001982.1_pt1 | contig 15435 bp, 9 predicted proteins | sample 5400141 | NCBI WGS metagenome assembly WNFS01 (sample SAMN13153358, study PRJNA577476) | soil metagenome | isolation source: 60 cm saprolite under Madrone tree | place: USA:California | collected 2016-06-14
CCTCGGCTTGGGGGGTTCAATCCTTGCCGAGGGCTTCCTCAATTCAAGAGCTTTGGGGGGCTCTTGATCGATCGTTTACCAGAACTTGTAGTTCATGCCGGCGCGCCAGATGTAATCCTGGACCTTAACTTGGCGCGAGCGGTCCAACGAGGACGTGTTGTACGTACCGAAGTCGGCGTAGAGAAATTCGCTCTTGACCGACCAGCCGTAGCCCAGCGCGTATTCGATGCCGCCGCCAGCGGTCCAACCGCTGCGGGTCGTGCTCTCTTGGCGGCCGGTAAGGATCGGATTGACGGTGTTCCACTCCGAGGCGTCGATTTTTGCCCAGGCGCCGCCGCCGGTCACGTACACAAGCGTCCTGTCCCCAAACCACCAGAAGTTGTTTAAACCGAGCCGGCCGCGTGCGGTGACGAACCAGCGCTCCTGGGTTTCGGAAATCCAGGTCGGCCGAGCAAGCTCGATTCCCTGGCCCGACTTGTTGACCGCAGAGCCGTCGCCCTCGATGCCGAACACCCACGCGCCCCACTGCCAGTTGCAGCCGAGTTGGCCGCCACCGATGAAGCCCGACAGGTCGAAGCTGTTGGTAATGGGGACGCCAGCAGCATCGAAGTGTTGGCTGTTGCCGCTCGAGGTCCCGGCGCTGGCGCCGACATAGCAGCCGTTCCAAGTGTAGACGGGAGCGGGCGGCGGTGGAGGTGTATATGCCGGCACCCCCCTGTCGGCAGCGAATGCCGCCGACGTTCCCAAGCTCACCGCGACGAGCGCTACGCTTCCGAGAAATAGCTGTTTCATGTGAACCCCCCGATTCCTATGACCCAAACATATACTCGCGATGCCGCTTTGTCTGTGATGGTAAAGCCACAGTGCAGCGGAAAGCGCGTGCTTGCAGGTCCGCTTGCAAACAGGACGGATCGGCGGATCGTGAGCGCGTTTACGCGCGGTATGTGCCTCGCATGACGTCGCTTTCAGCCGCGCTGGTTGCGCCCATCAGGGAACTGCGGCGAAGTCATCCGGCCCTGCGGCCAGCCTTCATGCTGTCCCACCACGGGCAGATGCCGGGCATGAGATTGTAATTGCCGGCGATCACCTGGACCGGCTGGCGCTGCCCGTTCTCGGCGGCTTCGATGCACAGCCGGCGCGACTCCTCCTTCTTTTCCGCCGACATCCAACGGCGCTCGTGGCCCCACAGGCTCGGACCGAATTTGCGTTCGAACGGATTCCAGCCGGCGTCATCGATCAGCTGTCCGCCCCAGCCGTACTCGACCAGAAAGCCCGACGGATTCCACGTGTAGAAGGAAGTCACGTAGTCGCCGGAATGACGACCGAGCGTGACCCCGATGCGCTCGGGATCGCCGAGGGCAAGATCGTAGCCTTGGCCCACATCATCGAAGCTGTAGAGCTCGATCATCATGTGATGAACCATGTTGATGCCGCTCTCAACAAAGGCGATGCTGTGATGGCGCGGATTGACGTGGAAGAAATAGCCCGGGAATGGCCGCAGCCAGTAGTCACTGAGCTTGAACTCGAGGACATTCTGGTAGAACGCCATCACCTCCGCGATGCGCTCGAAATGCATCACCACGTGGCCCATGCCGAGCGGACCGGTGCGGAACCCGGAGATGTTGCGGCCGGGCTTGAACGAATCGGTGGCGCTCTGCGCGCCGTGGAAGATTTCCAGCCGGTTGCCGCCGGGATCGCTGAGCACGATCAGGTCCGTAACGTGCCGCTCGCCGGCGAGCGCGCGCGAGCCGCGCGCGACCTTGGTCCCGGCCGCTTCGATGCGCGCCGCTACCTTGTCGAGAGCGGCGGCGTCAGCGACCTCCCAGCCGAAGAAGGCGATACCCTGGCCGCCATCGGCGTCGATGACCAGGCGCTGTTTGCGGTCATCCATACGAAAGGCCAAGCTCGTGCGGCTCTTGTCGATGCGCTGCAGCCCGAGCAGCTTTTCGCCGTAGCTCGCCCAGTCGTCGAGAGTCTTGGCGCGGACCCCGATATAGCCCAACGCTTCGATGCCCATGATGATCCTCGCGCTTTGGCGCTCGAGCACGCAACGGTGCGTGGTCAGAAAATAGGCGCTTACCGCTCAAACCGCCAGCCGTCGTGCGACGGTCATAGAAGGCCTATTATTGGCGCCCCAGGTTCGCCTAGCCATATCGTGCGTGCTTCTCGAGACGAATTCCGTTCGACGGTGTTGCATTATTTAAAGACAGGAGAATTTGGTGACCACCGACTTCGTGCTGCTGCTCGGAATTGGCTTTGTTGCGCAGTTGGTGGACGGCACGCTCGGCATGGCCTACGGCGTGCTGGCGAACACCACTATTCTGAGCATGGGCATTGCCCCGGCGCAGGCGAGCGCGCTCGTCCACACGGCCGAGATTTTTACCACGGGTGCTTCGGCAGCTTCGCACATCTATCATCGCAATGTTGATTGGCGGATCGTGGCCCGGCTCGGAGTGACTGGCGTATTGGGCGCGATTCTGGGTGCTTGGATCCTGTCGAACCTTGACATCCCCGCCGCGCGGCGCTGGGTTTACGGTTATCTGCTGCTCATGGGATTGTACATTCTCTGGCGATCGATGCGGATCGCGGTCGCGCCGCGAACGCCCGCAGGGTGGGTTATTCCACTCGGATTTGTCTCCGGATTTCTCGACGCGAGCGGCGGCGGTGGCTGGGGACCCGTGACGACTTCGACGTTGATCGGCTCCGGGCACCCGCCGCGGGAGACTGTGGGCTCGGTCAATACCACCGAGTTCTTCGTCACGGTTGCGGCGGCCGCCACATTCTTTGCCGAGCTTGGAGCTTCGCCGCTCGAGCACCTTGTTCCACTCGTTCTCGGGGGCGTGCTGGCAGCGCCGTTTGGCGGATGGGCGGTCAAGCACGTGCCGGCGCGGGCCTTGATGATCGCCGTGGGCATCTTGATCGTGATTCTCTCGACATTCCAGCTCGTGCGGGCCTTCCGTTTGATTTAGCAGCCGATGGTGCCACTGCGCGGCTGCGCCGCCCGGCGCATCAGGAACAGGGTTTGTGCTGACCCGGGCGACTCGTCCTCTCACGACGCTCGCGCCGCTGCTCTCGCGGTAAGCTTGTTCTTCAGGCGCGGATAGGCGCGCAGCGCATTGCCCTCGAAAATCTTCTTCTTGTCCTCGGCCGAGAGCTCCGGCGCGTGGTCGATATAGCGTTTGGTGTCGTCGAAGTCGTATCCAGTCTGCGGATCCTTGCCCCGCACCGCGCCGACCATCTCCGAGGCGAACAGAATGTTGTCGATCGGCACCACCTTGGTCAGAAGATCGATCCCAGGCTGATGATAAACGCAGGTGTCGAACCAGACGTTGTTCTTCATCATCTCATCGAGAGGCGGCCGTTTGTTATTGATTGCCAACCCCCGATAGCGACCCCAGTGAAAGGGCACCGCGCCGCCGCCGTGCGGGATGATCAGCTTCAAGCTCGGGAAATCCTTGAACAGATCGCCCATGATGAGCTGCATGAACGCGGTGGTGTCGGCATTGATGTAGTGGGCGCCGGTGCCGTGAAAGCAGGGATTGCACGAGGCGCTGACGTGCACCATCGCCGGCACGTCAAGCTCCACCAGCTTCTCATAAAGCTTGTACCACCACCGATCGGTCAGCGGCGGCGCCGTCCAATAGCCACCCGAGGGATCGGGATTGAGATTGCAGCCGACAAAACCGAACTCCTTCACGCAGCGCTCCAGCTCGCCGATGCAGCTGTCCGGCGACACACCCGGCGACTGCGGCAATTGGCACACGCCGATGAAGTTGTTCGGATAGAGCGTGCAGACACGATGGATCATCTCGTTGCACAGCTGCGACCAGGTGAGGCTCACGTTATAGTCGCCGATGTGATGGCTCATCCCCATCGCGCGCGGAGAGAAGATGGTGAGATCGGTGCCGCGCTCGCGCTGAAGCTTGAGCTGTGCGCCTTCGACGCTCTCGCGGATTTCGTCGTCGGAAGCCTTGAGCGAGGCCTTGGAGGGCTGTTTTGCAGGGTCTTTCAGATTGTCCACCTGCTCCTTGCGCCATCGCAGCAGGTCTTTCGGCTCGGTCGTGTAGTGGCCGTGGCAATCGATGATCATGGCACCGTTCGCTGCTGTTCGGATTGGGGCGCACGCCTTCGAAGGCGGAGCCAGAGTCCCCTCCCGCGATGAATGCTACGAACCGGGCTTCACCGTTGTCAAACCAGGATTGGCCTCTGTTAGGATGCGGATGCAAACCTCACCGCAGGGGAAAAGCATGGCCGATATTCCGCGTTTGAACGGTGTTATCCGCGCCCTCGAGGCCGGCAAGCCGGCATTCACGTCGTTCTGCCAAGCCGATCCGGAGACCGCAATCGCGATGTCGACGGCCAAATACGACGGCATCGTTTACGAGATGGAGCACAATCCTTGGGACATCCGGGCGCTGCGGGATAGCCTGCAATACATGCTCAACCGCGGCCAGATTGCCAAGTCCGGCTCGGTTGCGCCCTCGGTCACACCCTTGGTGCGCATCCCTCCCAACGGTGCGGAGAAGGCGCAGTTTCAGGCCAAACAGGCGCTCGACCTCGGCGTCTATGGGATCATCTGGCCGCACATTTCCTCGCTCGAGGAGGCGTATAACGCGGTCGCAGCCTGTCGCTATCCGCGCGTGAAAAGCGCGCCGCTCTACGAGCCCGCCGGCATCCGCGGCGACGGACCAACCGCCGCGGTGCGCTACTGGGGCCTTTCCCAGCAGGACTATTACACCCGCGCTGACGTGTGGCCGCTCAATCCCAAGGGCGAAGTGTTCGTGATCCTGATGATGGAGGACATGCGTGGCATCGAGGCGCTACCGGCCATTCTGGAACAGGTGCCCGGCATCGGCGCGATCCTTATCGGGGAGGGCGATCTCTCTCAGGAGCTCGGCTATCCCCGGCAATACGAGCATCCCGAGGTGCTCAAATGGATGGCGCGGGTGGTCGAGACCTGCAAGCGGCACAACGTCGTCGTTGGCCACCCGCACGTGGATGCCAACAACGTGGAGCGCATCCTCGCCGAGGGTTATCGCTTTCTAATGGCTGCGCCCGTGCGCAGTTACGCCGCGCTGGAGAAGGGGCTCAAGCTCGCCGGGCGATCATAGTTTCAAAACCTGAGGACAGGACGAACGAACGGCGCTCCTCCACCCGCTGCCGCACCGCGTGTTCACGATCTGGCCTACTTCCGGCGCATTTCCTATTGGGGGTAAAGTGCTTCGATTCGTGCACCGCTCGGCGGAATGAGGCACTCCACCAAACGATGCACGAGCCGGCAGTCGCCCGACGCCGGCAAATGCGGCAATGGGGCAAACGGGAATGCCGGACGCGTTCCGGATCACCGTGGAGGGCTTTGGGGCTCATCCGCAGCACAAAGCGCGTGCGCGCGCGTCCACCGCCCGCCGCCGTGGCCAAGTCCGCGCTACACTCCTCGCTTTCTCAACGGTGCTGCCTGGCGAGGGCGCCTGGGCCGCCGGAGGACGCGAATTCCCCGGCTTCGAGGCCTATCTTTCCGTCCTTCCGTTGCTCGATCGCGACGATATCGCCGCGCTTGCGCTCACGCTCGGCATCCTCTGCTTCGCCGTCGTCAGCGCGATCCTGTTCGTGCGCACGCGCCGGCATTTGGCGCAGGTCGAGGCGGCGGCACGCGATGAGGCCCTCGCGTCCAAGGCCGCGATCGATCGCGCCTATGCGCTATTATTGTCCGAGCCGCAAATCCTCGTCGCATGGCCGCCGGCGGCTGACGAGCCCGAAATCATCGGCGATCCGGCGCTCCTGACCACGGCGGGCGCAGGCCTGCTCGATTTCGGCGCTTGGCTCGAGGCCGACGCAGCGCGCGACATGCAGCACTCCATCGATGCATTGCGCGCGCGCGGCGTGAGCTTCGCCATGACAGTGGCTACGCTTGACGGCCGCATCATCGAGGCGAAGGGCCAAGTGATCGGCGGGCGAGCGATTCTGCGGATGCGCGAGGTGAGCGGCGCCAAACAGGAACTCGCCGAGCTCGCCCGCCGCTACCAGAAGCATGTCGACGACAGCGCGGCCATCCACGCCTTGATCGCAACGATCCCCGCCCCGGTGTGGGCGCGTGACGAGGCGGGCAAGCTCAGCTTCGCCAATCAAGCCTATGCGCGTGCGGTTGAGGCCAAGGATGGCGCCGAGGCGATCGAGCGCGGGGTCGAGCTGTTCGAGCACGGCGGGCGCAGCGAGCTCCTGCGCGCGCACGGGGCAGTCGAACCCTACTGCGGGCGGCTCTCGGCAGTGGTCGCGGGAGAGCGCCGCAGCTTCGACGTGACGACCGTGCCCGCCGCACGCGGCAGCGCCGGCATCGCCGCTGACGCCACCGAGGCGGAGCTGATGCGCGGCGAGCTCAAGCGCATGATGGATGCCCACCGGCGCACGCTCGACCAACTCGCGACCGGAGTAGCGATCTTCGGGTCCGATCGGCGCCTTTCATTTTACAATACCGCCTATCGTTCGCTCTGGGATCTCGAGGCGGCTTTCCTCGACCAGGGCCCCACGGACGCAGCCGTGCTCGATCGCTTGCGCGCGGCGCGCAAGCTTCCGGATGAGCAGGACTTCCGGCAATGGAAGAGCGCCCTCTACGATGCCTACCGCGCGGTTGAGGCCAAGGAGCACATGTGGCATTTGCCGCAGGGCCGCACCATGCGGGTCGTCACCACGCCAAACCCTGAAGGCGGCGTGATCTACCTGTTCGACGACGTTACCGAGCGGCTTGATCTCGAACGCCGCTACGATGCCTTGATCCGCGTCCAGAGCGAGACGCTCGACAACCTCACCGAGGCGGTGGCCGTGTTCGGCAGCGACGGCCGGCTTCGCCTCTATAACCCCGCCTTCGCTCGCATGTGGAAACTTTCGCCCGAGATGCTGTCCGGCCGGCCGCACATCGAATCCATTAGTGATTGGACGCGCCCGCTCCACGGCGACCATCCCGTGTGGCAGAGATTGCGGGCGACGATCACGGCGATTGACAATCGCGAGCCGGCGCTCGGCCGGCTCGAACGCCGCCACGGAACCGTGGTCGATTGCGCCACCATGCCGCTCCACGACGGGGCCACGCTGGTGGCGTTCGAGGACGTCACCGACACCGTCAATGTCGAGCGCGCGCTGCGCGAACGCAACGAGGCATTGAAGGCGGCGGACAAGCTCAAGACCGATTTCGTTCACCACGTCTCTTACGAGCTGCGCTCGCCGCTCACCAACATCATCGGTTTCGCGCATTTTCTCGGCGATCCCGTTACCGGTCCGCTCATGGACAAGCAGCGCGAATATCTGAGCTACATCACCGTCTCGACCAACGCGCTGCTCGCCATCATCAACAATATCCTCGACCTGGCCAGCATCGATGCCGGCGCCATGACGCTCAACCTGGGACCGGTGGATATCCGCAAGACCATGGAAGCTGCCGCCGAAGGCGTGCAGGATCGCCTGGTCAAAAGCGGAATCACGCTTGAAATTCATGCCCCGCCGGAGATCGGAAGCTTCATCGCAGACGAGCGGCGCGTACGACAATCGCTGTTCAATCTGCTGGCCAATGCGGTGGGCTTTTCGCCCCTCGGCGAGATCATTACCTTTGCCGCCCAGCGGCGCCGAGATGCCATTGCCTTCTCGGTGACCGATCGCGGGCCGGGAATTCCCGCCGAGGTGCAGAACAAGGTGTTCGATTGGTTCGAGACGCATTCGCTCGGCTCCCGCCATCGCGGGACGGGCTTGGGACTTTCCCTGGTGCGCTCTTTCGTGGAGCTGCACGGCGGCTCGGTGACGCTCGAATCGACGGTTGGCCGCGGCACCACGGTGACGTGCGTGTTCCCGCTGGCCCAAACGGCGGAGCAAAGCGCCGCGTGACCCGCGATGGCCATGCTCGCGCGAGCGGGCGGTGAGTCATGCCATGGCCCTGACAAAATCCGAGATGTCGACCTTTTCGGTGGCGCTGCCCGACGAGCACGCCACCCGCCGACTCGCAATCGATATCGCCAATGCGCTCGAACCCGGCGACCTTGTCACCCTCTCGGGCGATCTCGGCGCCGGCAAGACTACGCTCGCCCGCACCCTTATCCGCTATCTCGCCGACGATCCTGCACTCGAAGTGCCGAGCCCGACTTTCACACTGATGCAGCTTTACGAACTGCCGCAATTTCCGTTGATACATGTCGATCTCTATCGCCTCTCGGATCAGGCGGAGCTTGCCGAGCTCGGTTTCGACGACCTGCCGGAACGCGCGGTCGTGCTGCTCGAGTGGCCCGATCGCGCGGATCAGCTTTTGCCGCCCGACCGGCTTGACGTCTCACTCACACTGGTTCCCAAGCTCAAGCTCGAATTCCGCCATGCCCGCGTCACCGGCTATGGCGCGCTAGCGCCGCGGGTCGACCGCATGGCGGCTGCGCGCCAATTCATCGCCGAGAGCGGCTACAGCGAGGCGCTGCGCGCACGGTTGCGCGCAGACGCCTCAACGCGCTCCTACGAGCGCCTTGCGCTTGGGGATAAGCGCGTGCTGCTGATGAATTTCCCACGCCGCCCGGACGGCCCGCCGGTGCGCGGCGACAAGCCGTATAGCGCGATCGCGCACCTCGCCGATAATGTCGTGCCGTTCGTGGCGATGGCGAATGGGCTGCGGCAATACAGCTTCTCCGCGCCCGCCGTGTACGAGGCCGATCTCGAGCAAGGATTTTTGATCATCGAAGACCTCGGCGAAGAGCGGCTCGTCGCCGGCGATCCGCCGGCGCCGATCGCCGAGCGGTACGAGACCGCGGTCGACGTCCTGCTTGCGCTGCATGAACGGCAACTGCCCGATACACTGCCGGTCGCTCCGCATCTCGACTATCGCATCCCTCCCTACGACATGAACGCGTTCCTGATCGAAGCCGAGCTGCTGGTGGATTGGTTCCTGCCGCGCCTGGACGCTGCCGTCCCCGACACCGAGCGAGACTCGTTCCGCGCACTCTGGCGCGAGCTGTTGCAGCCGGCGATCGATGCGCCGCCGACCTGGGTCTTGCGCGACTTCCATTCGCCCAATCTGCTCTGGCTGCCGCAGCGCAGCGAGGCCGCTCGTCTCGGCCTTCTCGACTTCCAGGACGCAGTGATGGGCCCGCCTGCCTACGACCTCGCTTCGCTGTTGCAAGATGCGCGCGTCGACATCGTCGAAGAGACCGAGCTTGCGCTGCTCGGGCAATATGTGCGCGGCCGCAGCCGTCTTGTGGCCGATTTCGACGCCGCGCAATTCATCAAGATCTATGCAACGCTCGCCGCCCAGCGCGCGAGCAAGATTCTCGGCATTTTCGCACGGCTCGACATGCGCGACGGCAAGCCGCAATACCTGCGGCATCTGCCTCGGGTCTGGGGGTATTTGCAGCGCGCGCTGAGCCACCCGGCGCTCGAGGCGCTCAACGCGTGGTATATTGCCCACGTGCCGTCGTTAAATGCAATTTAAGCGCCAGCGGGCAGAACCCCTTGATGGATAATCGCCGAATCGCGACAGCGCCGAAACGCGCCATGGTGCTGGCAGCGGGGCTCGGCACGCGCATGCGGGCGTTCAACGGGCAGCTGCCCAAGCCGCTCGTTCCGGTCGGCGGCAAGGCGCTCATCGATTATGTGCTCGACCGCCTCGCCGCGCAGGGGATCGAGCGCGCGGTCGTCAACGTTCATCACCTCGCGGATCAGATCGAGCGCCATCTTGCCGGTCGCAAGCGGCCGAAGATCGTCATCTCGGACGAGCGCGGCGAGCTGCTCGGCACCGGTGGAGGCGTGGTCAAGGCGCTGCCGCAGCTCGGCGAGGCTCCGTTCTTTCACGTCAATTCCGACACCATCTGGATCGACGGGGTAAAACCCAATCTCGCCCGGCTCGCGGAGGGCTTCGATGCCGCACGCATGGACGCGTTGCTCTTGCTTGCGCCGGTAGCGTCCAGCATCGGCTACAGCGGGCGCGGCGATTTTTCGATGGCGGCCGATGGCCGGCTCACGCGGCGCGGCGAGCACGAGGTGGTGCCCTTCGTCTATGCCGGCGCCGCGATCCTCACGTCCGCCTTCTTTGCGGGTGCGCCGGAGGGAGCGTTCTCACTATCCCCACTATTCGACCGGGCGGCCGAGGCCGGGCGGCTCTGCGGGCTGCGCCTCGAAGGCGTGTGGATGCACGTCGGCACGCCCGAGGCAGTGTACGCCGCCGAGAGGGCAATTCTCGCCAGCGCGATCTAACGCCCGGGCTAGCCCGCGGCGCCTCTCCGTTCCGAAAATTGAGTCGCCGCGAATCAGTCCGTACACTTGAGCGGATGACCGCCGCGCCTGCCCCCCGCGTGTTCACCATCCCGGCCTCGGTGCCATTCGTCCCGACGCTCATCCGCGCGCTGATCGAGGGAAGGCTGGTGCCCGGATTTCCCGCTGCGCAGGACCCGCTCGCGCTTGCAGGCGCCACGCTCTATCTGCCGACGCGGCGCGCCTGCCGGCTCGCGCGCGACCTCTTCCTCGAGGTGATCGGCAAAGGTGCGGCGATCCTGCCGCGCATCGTCGCCATCGGCGACATCGACGAGGACGAGATCGCATTCGCGCAAATCGGAGCCGGCGCCCTGGCCGGCGACGCCCTCGAGTTGCCGCCGGCGCTCGGCGGGCTCGAGCGTCGCCTGCTGCTCACGCGGCTGGTGCTCAAATGGGCGGAACGCATTGCCCCCGACCGCGAGGGCGAGGCGCCACTCGTCGCCAACAATCCAGCCTCGGCGCTGGCACTCGCCGACGACCTCGCGCGGCTGATGGACGACATGACGACGCGCGGCGTGCCCTGGGAGCGGCTCGACGGGCTGGTGCCACAAACGCTCGATCGTTATTGGCAGCTCACGCTCGAATTCCTCCAGATCGCGCGCGAGAGGTGGCCGAAGATCCTCGCCGAGCGTGGCGCGATGGAGCCGGCCGCCCGGCGCGACGCGCTGATCAAGGCCGAAGCGGCGCGGCTCGCCGCGCACGCCGATGGACCGGTGATCGCCGCCGGCTCGACCGCATCCATGCCCGCGACCGCCGAGCTGATCGCCGCCATCGCCAAGCTCGACCGCGGCGCCGTCGTGCTGCCCGGCCTCGACCTCGACCTTGACGCGCGGTCGTGGCAGCTGATCGGTGGCCGCGATGGGGTGGACGTTTCGCCCGCCGTCGAGCATCCGCAGTTCGCGATGCAGGCGCTGCTGCAGCGTATCGGCATCGCCCGCGAACAGGTGCGCCTGCTGGCCACGCCGGCCGCGCATCGGCGCGAACGCTATGTCTGCGAGGCGCTGCGGCCGGCCGCTGCCACGGAGCGCTGGCAACAGCTCGCCGGTGGCGACGTCCCGTGGATCGAGGGCGCCCTCGAAAGTTTGGCGGTCATCGAAGCCGCCAATGCGGAGGAAGAGGCGCTCGCCATCGCGATCAGTTTGCGCGAGGCCATGGAGATGCCGCACAAGACCGCAGCGCTCGTCACGCCCGACCGCGCGTTGGCGCGCCGCGTGCTTGCGGCACTGGAACGCTGGAGCGTCGCGGTCGACGATTCCGGCGGCGATGCGCTCGCCGACACTCCCGCAGGACTGTTCGCGCGGCTGGCGGCAGAAGCCGCGCTTGGTGGAGTTACGCCGGTTGCGCTCCTCGCGCTCATCAAGCATCCACTCCTGCGGCTTGGCCGCGCCGCGGGTGCGCACGCACGCGCAATCGCCGTGCTCGAAAAGGCGGTCTTGCGCGGCCCGCGTCCGCGGCCGGGCACGGCTGGGCTCGCGCACGCGCTCACGGTGTTTCACACCGAGCTCGCAAAGCTGCGGCGCGGAGAACCATCGGATTTGCATCCCGCCGATCCGCGCGCCGACCTCACCGACGCGCAGCTTCATGAGGCTGCCGCCCTCGTCGCGCGGCTCGCCCCGGCGCTTGCCCCGCTCGAGGGGCTCGCGTGCGCGCCATTCGCCAAAATCGCGGCGCTACACCGTAGCGTCGTTGCGGCGCTGAGCGCGGACGCAACCGGCGTCCCGGCAGCCTTCCAGGGCCGCGACGGCACCGCGCTCGAGAGCGCGTTCGAGGAGATCGCGGCAAACGCGCACCACGCCGATTTTGCGGTGGAGGCGGCCGATTATGCGGACCTGTACCGCACGGCGATTTGCGACCGCGTGGTGCGGCGGCCACCGCTACCGGGCGTGCGGGTGCGTCTCTATGGTCCGCTCGAAGCGCGGCTGCAAAGCGCCGATCGCATGGTGCTCGGCGCCCTGATCGAGGGCACGTGGCCGCCCGAGATCGCATCTGATCCGTGGCTGAGCCGCCCCATGCGCCACGCGCTCGGGCTCGATCTGCCGGAACGGCGCATTTCGCTCTCCGCCCACGACTTCGCCCAGGCGCTCGGCGCGAGCGAGGTGATCCTCGCCTATCCCACGAAATTGGCCGGCACGCCGACCGTCCTCTCGCGCTTCGTCCAGCGCCTGGCGGCAGTCGCGGGCGAAGCGCGTTGGAACGAGGTCTGCGCGAGGGGAGCAAAATATCTCGCCTGGGCGCGCGCGCTCGATCGGCCCGCGGAGGTCAGGCGCATCGAAAAACCTGCGCCAAAGCCGCCGCGCGCCGCGCGGCCGACCGCGCTCTCAGTCACCGACATCGAGAACTGGCTGCGGGACCCTTACACGATCTACGCCAAGCACATCCTCAAGCTGCGCGAGCTCGATGCGGTCGATCTGCCGCCGGGCGCCGCCGATCGCGGTATCGTCATCCACGCCGCGCTGAGCGAATTCACCAAAAACTTCGCGGCCGCGCTGCCGGCCGATCCGGCCGACGCACTCATCGACATCGGCCGCAAGCATTTCGCTGCGCTTGAAGACTATCCCGAAGCGCGCGCGTTCTGGTGGCCGCGCTTCCGGCGCATCGCCCGCTGGATCGCCGGTTGGGAGAGGATACGGCGCGCCAACGTGACGGCGCTCGCCGCCGAGGTGCAAGGCAAGATCGATATTTCGCTGGGCGAGCGCGCCTTCACTTTGCGCGCGCGCGCCGACCGTATCGAGCGGCTCGCGGGCGGCCGTTATGCCATTCTCGACTACAAAACCGGACAGGTGCCGAGCGAGAAGCAGGTGCGCATCGGCGTCTCGCCGCAGCTCACGCTCGAGGGCGCGATTCTGCGCCGCGGTGGATTTCCCGATATCCCTGCCGATACCTCGATCGCCGAACTGGTCTACGTCTCGCTCAAGGGCGGCGATCCCGCGGGCGAGGGCGCGCCGATCGATTTCAGGGACGGCGACGCGGATTTCCATGCCGACGCTGCGCTCGAGAAGCTCCAAAGCGTCGCACAGCGCTTCGAGGAGGAGCAGCAGGCCTATCTGCCGCTGGTCCGGTCGATGTGGAAGAGCCGCTACGGCACCTATGACCACCTCGCACGGGTAAAGGAATGGTCCGTCGCCGGACCGGAGGATGCAGAGAGCGAATAATGCGCACGGCGGAGCAAATCGACCGCGTCATTCCCGACGACCTGCGGCGCCTGCAAATCGAGGCGTCGGATCCCGCGGCCTCGGCGTGGGTGGCGGCCAATGCCGGATCCGGCAAGACGCATGTCCTGGCGCTGCGCGTGATCCGTTTGCTGCTCGACGGCGTCGACCCGGCAAAGATCCTCTGCATCACCTTTACCAAGGCCGCCGCCGCCAATATGGCGAACCGCGTGTTCGACGAGCTGCGCCGCTGGACCGCGCTCGACCATGTCGCGCTCGCCGCAGCCATCAAGCGAATCTCGGACATTGAGCCGGACGCGGCGCGGCGCACGCTCGCGCGGCGGCTGTTCGCTATGGCATTGGAGACGCCAGGCGGACTGAAGGTGCAGACCATCCACGCCTTCTGCACGCGGCTGCTGCATCATTTTCCGTTCGAGGCCAATGTCGCCGCCCGTTTCAGCGTCCTCGACGAGGCGGCGCAAGCGCAGCTTCTCAGCGAGATCAGCCTCGGCGTGCTGCTCGACGCAGCCTTGGCGCCGGAAGAGGCGCTCGGCCGCGCGCTGGCCACCGCCATTGCGGGGACGTCTGATCAGACGTTCAAGGAGGTGATCGGCGAGGCGATCCGCAAGCGCGATGCCGTGCGCGCCTTTATCGACCACGGCGGCAGCATCGAGGCCGCCATCGCCGCACTTTGCGGCACGCTCGGCGTCGCCGCGGACGACACGATCGAGCGGGTGGAAAGCGAAATGACGGATGGTCCCATCTTTCCAGCATCGCAATGGCCGCAGGCGGCCAAAGTCCTGGCGCAGGGCGGCAAGAGCGACCAGGAGCAGGCGCGGCGGCTCCTCGCCGCGTCTGCGGCGGGCGCCCCGCAACGCGCCGGCTTCTATCAACAGGTCTTCGTCACCGGCAAGCTCGAGCCGCGCCAGCAAATCCTCACCCGAGCGACGGAGCTCGCCAGCCCCGCGCTTGCCGAGCGCCTCTGCCGCGAGCGCGAGCGGATGCTTTCCCTCATCGAGCGCCGCAAAGCCGTGGTCTGCCGCGACCGAACGGCGGCGCTCATCACCATCGCCGATGCCGTGCTCTCCCGTTACCAGGCGGTGAAGGACCGGCGCGGACAGCTCGATTACGACGATCTGATCGAGAAGACGCTGGCGCTGCTCGGCGCGCAGCGCGCGGCCTGGGTGCACTACAAGCTCGATCAAGGCATCGACCACGTGCTGATCGACGAGGCGCAGGACACGAGCCCGAAGCAATGGGAAATCATCGCCCGCCTCACGGCCGAGTTTTTCGCCGGGTCCGGCGCGCGCGCGATCAGGCGCACGATCTTCGCGGTCGGCGACGAGAAGCAATCGATTTTCTCCTTCCAGGGCGCGGCGCCGCGCGAGTTCGCGGTCATGCATCACGCGTTCGAGAAGCTGTCCAAAGCCGCCGAACATGAATTTCGGCACGTGCGCTTCCGCCATTCCTTCCGCTCGGGACCGAACGTGCTCGGCGCCGTCGACGAAGTCTTTGCCCGGCCCGAAGCTTTTGCCGGCCTCTCCGCCGATGCGGGCACCACCGTTCATGAATCGCTGCCCGATGCGGCTCCCGGCTTGGTCGAGATTTGGGAGATCATCAAGCCCGCGAGCAAACGCGAGATCGAAGCCTGGGATGCGCCGTTCGATCACCTCACCGAAACGAGCCCGCAGGTGCGGCTCGCGGCCAAGATCGCCAAGAACGTCAAGGGCTGGATGAGAGAGGGCGCGCGCGCGGGCGACGTGCTGGTGTTGGTGCGCCAGCGCGGACCCTTGTTCGAGGCGATCATCCGCGCGCTCAAGGACTTGCAGATTCCGGTTGCCGGCGCCGACCGGCTGGTGCTCACGGAGCACATCGCGGTCATGGATCTGATGGTGCTCGCGGACGCGCTCTTGCTGCCCGACGACGATCTCGCGCTCGCGACCGTGCTCAAGAGCCCGCTGTTCGGCTTCGATGATGCGGATCTGTTCGAGCTGGCCTGGAAGCGCAAAGGCTCCTT
>WNFS01005187.1_pt1 | contig 15435 bp, 10 predicted proteins | sample 5400141 | NCBI WGS metagenome assembly WNFS01 (sample SAMN13153358, study PRJNA577476) | soil metagenome | isolation source: 60 cm saprolite under Madrone tree | place: USA:California | collected 2016-06-14
ACGCTTTGGTCACTCGTGCTGCGCCGCCGCCTGGTGGCGAATTCGGTCCAGTGATTCTGGTTCAGGATCCTAGCGCAAATATTGCCGGGGCAATCTTCGAGGGCTTGGACTACGAAGCGATCTATATTCTCGACTCTTCGATCTTTGGGCACGGAGACTTTGGAAGGTTAACGACGACGGTCAATGGCACCTGGCTGTCCCGGGCTGAGCTTCAACCTACCCCGACCTCGAAACGATTTGGCATAAACGGCCAATTCCAGTCCACGTCGTTTACTCTGACCAATTCATTGCCATGGCACCGGGCCAATTTCAGCATCTTTTACGACGGCCCGGCTGACACTTGGGCTGGTGGTTTGGACGTTGGTGCCGTAGTCCACTGGACCGGCCAATTTGAAGACGACAATTTCGACCTTACTTTAGCAAGTAAGCCTCAAGAGCCCAGAAGCGGTGACCTTCCTAACCGCGCGCGCAAGGTGGCCCCATGGACCACGCTGGACTTGATCTTGAACTACACGTTTAACCTTCCACCGCCCGCTGCGGCTGAAGTGCCTGGCTTTGCCAAGGACGGGGGCAAAAACGTGAAGACGCACGACGGCAAAGAGAAGAATGTTGTCCCAGTCTCTACGGCCGAGTACGGCTGCAGCAACTGGAAATGGTGGCTTAACAACACCACGCTCACGCTTGGTATGCAGAACGTGACGGATGAAGACCCACCGTTTGTGGCTGGCAACTTCGAGAACGGCTACGACGAGGCGTTAGCAACCATCAAAGGCCGGTTCTGGTACGTCGGGCTAAAGAAGCGATTCTAGTTCTCTCCGTTAGTTACGTTAACGAAGAGGCAGCCCTGATGTTTTCGGGACTGCCTCTTTATTCTGCTCCTCTTGCTTCAAATCACACCAAAGGCTGGCTCTGGCTCTTACCGTGTGCTCGTTTGAAAGACCGTGCGCGCTGCGTTCAAGTATTGCAATGTGTTCTGCTTCTCTTGCGGGCTGTTGTAGTCGCTCCGCGCCGTTGCCCCAGCGATCACGCGATCGAGCCAGCTGACAAAATAGGCGGCGTCCGCTGGCGAGCGGGGCAGCTTTTGATCAACTGTTACGTAGATTGGGCTCGTGCTGGCATAAGGATAGATGTCCTGGATCTTCGGGTTTGAGTGATCGTTCCAGGCGCGCAGGACCAACCAACCGCTGGCCGGAATCTCAACCCTTTCACTGACATCGGCTTGTGTGCGCACCCCATTAAGATGATGACTGGCGATAACGCGACCGTTGAAGATCAACTCGAAGTGATCGATCGGCACGATGGACCGCAGAGATACGTGGTACGGCAGTGTCGTCGGCTTGATCAGTGTAATGTCATCCCCCGGATGTTTGCCATCGATCTCCAAACCCAGTAAGGGGCCGTTAGTGACGAAGGTCCGACCCTGTTTCAGACCCGAATGCAACTTTTCTGGGGTGGTCTCGCCGACAATGGCGATGAATACCCGATTCATGCCCACCGGACCGCGTAACGAAGCGTAGTTCGCCATCGCGTCGGTGCCTGCGCCGGCTGGGATACGAAAACCAAGATTGAGCAGGCGATACCATATGTCGGCGGTGGAACGGTGATCGGAGAAACCGACGAGCTCATAATAATCTGCGTTGCCGAGGGCAACATCGGCCGGCAAGCCATTACTAAGTTCCGGATCCTTGTCGGGGTTGACTGGGGCATCAAAGGGATGCGCATAACCGACCAAACCATGCTGCGCGTGGGCCAGGCCAGCGATCACACCATTGTGCGGATAGGGACTGGCCAAAGCCGATTCCCGATAAGCGGCAAAATCCGGGGTCAGGAAATGATCATCCAGATCGAGCAGACCTAGATGTCCCCAGTAGCTGCTATGAAATTCCTGTGCTTGCATCAGTAGCACGTCGTCTTTACGCAGCGGCCGGGTAGTGAACTGCGCGATATCGGGAATGCGTTCTTCCTTATTGACGATCAGGTTGTAGACGGCGTCTAGATGTTCGGCACGTGCCTGTTCGATCAGATTTAACGGAGTGTTGTGATAGTGCCCGCCATAATTCATGTGCACATGCAGGTCCGCGCTAGCGAAGTGGCCATATTGCGCCGGTAACCGCAGCGGCTTGAGCGCGATTGTCATCGTATTGCCGTCTTTCGTGATGCCGACTCGCCGTTCCGCGATGGCGTAGTCGAGGCCATGAGAGACCTGCAACTGCCCATCGCCAGTCGGTAGGATCACGGTGCATTCACCCGGGCAGTGGAAGTAATGGTTTTCGAACGGTTGCAGGCTGCGATCAAAACCGTCGTCGGCATGCATCCAGGCGTTGTCGGGCGCGTAAGCGCGACCATCGGCAGCAATCACACTCACTCGGGCCGGCACTTTTTGGCCATGCTCGTCACGCACACTCAACTGGAGGCGACCGACCTCTTTTAGGTAATGCCGTTGCGCTGCAGTGATGCGAGTCCGCGCGCCGCCGAGGACTTCCTGGATCCAGAGCGAGGTATTGCCGTCCTCGTTACTGATATAACCAATCCGAGTGCCGTCTGGCGAAAAGCGCGCTTGAGTCCTATCGAAGTCACCGAAGGTCAATGGGAACGGTGCGGCACCCTGCATGGTCGTCAGCCAGAGCTGTTGCCACTGGCGACCGTGATAACTGCTGAACAGAACCCGCCTGCCATCCGGTGCGACTTGCGGTTGCGTGCGCCACGCTGTTTCTTCACTAAAGATTTTTTTCAGATCTTGTGGCGCGTTCACAGCCACGCACCAGATATCACCTGTTCCATAAGCGACTTCCCGATTCGAGACGAACAACAGGCGTTGACCATCGGGAGTCCAAGAAGGATTGATCGCATGGTCGGTTGTGGCGTAGTAATAGCGATAGACGTTGCTGGTGTGTTCAGGCACCAAACGTCTCGCGCCGCTCAACCGATCGTCAGCAACCTCTGCGAGATAGAGATTGAAATGGCCACTGTCAGCGGTGGAAACGAAAGCGATCTGGTGGTCATTCGGCGAATAGCGCGGTTCGAGATTGATATCGCCATGCGAGGTTAGCGCGACTTCCGTGCCGGTTTGCAGATCGAGCTGCCACAACTCGATGGCGTCCTTCTGGTAGCGGGTGAATATAATATGTCGACCATCATGTGACCAATCCGGCTGGTAGTCGTAGCCGCCTGCGTGGGTAAGTTCACGCGCCTGATCGTCACCGATAGTCTGGCGCCACAGCGAGCCACCCATACTATAAACAAGCTCCTTGCCATCGGGCGAAAAGGTTAATGCCGATGGGCCGCTCGTTAGCTGCGGCAGATACATCTCGCGGTAGTAATAATTGTGCGGCAACTGGATTTGCGCCGCTACAGGCTTGCGCTCCGCCAGCGCCGAGAAGGGAGAGAGTAACAACAGGCCAGCCAGCAGAATCTTGGGCTGGCGCATTGTCATTCCCATTATTGAGCCATTGCTTCGACCAGGGCAGCCTCTAGCAAAGTCATTGCCTCGTCTACCTCCGCCACCGACACCATCAGCGGCGGCATGAAGCGCACTGTACTCTGCCCACAAGAGAGCAAGAGCAGGCCTCGATGAAATGCGCGCGTGATCACGGTATGACACGAAAATTTGCAAGGGTTGCGGCTGGCTCGATCGCTAACCAGCTCCATGCCGATCATTAGTCCTTTGCCGCGAACTTCTCCGATCACTTGGTGCCGCGACTGCAATTCGCGCAAGCGGTCCATAAAATAAGCGCCCACTTTCTCGGCATTAGCCGCGTACTCGCGTTCGATCAGGTCGAGTGTCACCAACGCGGCGGCGCAACATAGCGGATTTCCACCGTAAGTGTTCGCATGCGCGCCAGACTTCCATTGTTGCATGATGCTTTTCTTAGCTACTACCAGACCGATCGGCAGGCCCGAGCCCAGGCCCTTGGCCAGCGTCATGATATCCGGCTGCACGTTCCAGTGCTGGCAGGCAAACATTTTGCCGGTGCGCCCTATGCCTGATTGCACTTCATCGAAAATCAACAGAATGCCGTGGCGATTGCAGAGTTGGCGCAAGCCCGCCAGAAATCCATCGGGCGGTACCAGGTAGCCGCCTTCGCCCTGAATCGGCTCGACCAGGATGGCGGCGACTTCGCTGGCTGGCACGTTGCTGACGAACAAGCCGTTCTCTATATAGTTAAGGACGGCCTGACCTTGATCCTCGCCCGCGAACAGCGGTCGGTAAGTATTCGGAAACGGCACGTGGGTGACACCCGGCATGGTCGCGCAACCTTGCTGCTGGGTTTGCTTACTGGCAGTGAAAGCCAGCGAACCCATCGTGCGCCCGTGGAAACCACCGAGAAAGCCGATGAATCGCGAGCGTCCACTGACATAGCGCGCCAGTTTCAATGCGCCTTCCACCGCTTCGGTGCCGGACTGGCAGAAAAAACTCTGCACCGGCTCCCCCATCGGTGCCAGTGCATTGATCTTTTCGGCGAGGGCGACTTGCCCTTCGTGCCAGTAATCAGAAGAAATGTGCAGAAACCGATCTGCAGCGTCTTTGATCGCTTGAACCACCTGCGGGTGTGAATGGCCCGTGCTGCAGACGGCAATGCCTGCGGCAAAATCCAGGAACCGATTGCCATCTACGTCCCAAACTTCGACACCGCGACCATGCGACATCACAAACGGGTGCTCGCGCGGATACGAGGGTGACACCACTTTGGCATCGCGGGCCAGCACAGCCCGCGCTTTGGGGCCGGGCAATTCCGTCCGGATAGCGGGACGGCTATCGGAACTCTTGTTCATGCTATTGACCTCGCTTGCTCGAGCGATGGACGCGGAGTTTTCCTGAATCGACGCGCATCGCCAGCATGCGCGATATCCGTTCGCTTGTGCAGGTCGCGAAGAACGCGCAGCTCGTCTGCGGTGGGCGGTGCGACAACGTCGATGATATCGGCAACTGCCAGTGGCCAGCCTGTTGCCGCACGGACCTTGTCCACACTGACGTTCTCATAGCGGGCCACTAGCGTGAGCTCCTGCGACCCGGCCGCTGGCTTGAGCACACCCAAATCAGTGATCACTCCTTGCGGTCCCGCACCGGGGATACCACGCCGCGCTCGCTCGCCATTTCCATTTAAAAAGCCTGCGCTCGTGCAAAAATCCAACTGCGCGACAAAGCTGCGCGGTGATTGTTTCAGCACGACAAAAATTTGTTTGGCGTGGTGGGCAATTTCCGGCGCACCACCAGCACCCGGCATCCTCGTCTTTGGCTTTCCGTAGCCGCCAATGACAGTGGTATTGAGATTCCCAAAGCGATCGATCTGCGCCGCGCCAAGAAACCCGACATCGATGCGACCAGCCTGCAGCCAGTAGGAAAAAATTTCCGGTAAGGGCACCACGGCGTCTGCCGTTTCGGCCAACTCGCCATCGCCAATCGATAACGGCAATACCCTCGGCTGCGTGCCGATGGCGCCAGATTCGTAGATGAGTACGATGTCCGGCGCGTGAGTTAGACGTGCGAGATTCGCTGCCGCGGAAGGAACACCGATGCCAACGAAACAAACGCAGCCAGGCCAAATCAAACGCGCGGCCGCGATCGTCATCATTTCGTCCGGCGTATATTTATTTAGAGAAGAGGAATCGACGTTCATGCGGCCTCCGCCAAGCTGTCGAGAAATTCTGCGTGGTCTCGGCTACTGATCACGTGACGATCGATCCACTCAGAAAACCGTTCGCGGTCGCGAGCGATTTCATCCCAAGCCAGATAAAACGCGTTGTCTCGCGCGTAGTAGCCGAGCGCGTAGGACGGATAAGCACCGGTTGGCACTTCGGCAATCGCTGTCACCACCCAGTGAGGCAAAACAATTGCATTCATCGGCGCGTCCAACGACTCGACGACTTCTTCAACTGTGACGATCAGCGTCGTCGCGGCCAACGCCGATTCTTTCTGTGCGCCAACGATGCCGCGAATAAAAACGTTGCCCTGTCGATCGGCGGCTTGCGCATGTAAGACGGTGACGTCAGGATTAATCGCGGGCACGGTCGCGATCTTCTCGTTTGTGTAAGGGCAGCGTACTTCGCGCACTTCCGAGTTAACGCCGGGAAGATCGGTTCCGACGTAGCCGCGTAACATTCCAAATGGCATCCGAGCCGCGCCTGCGATGTAAGCCGCCGCCATTCCCGCGTGCGAATGTTCGTGAATCTCCAGCGGTCGCGGCCAATCATTTTCGACCGCATCGCGCAGCCGATGCAGCGAGCCGACGCCGGGATTGCCACCCCAGGAAAACGTCAGTGCACGGGCACAACCAACACCAATCAATTGATCGTAAATCAAGTCCGGCGTCATCCGGATCAGATGCAGATCGCGTTTTTTCTGGCGCAGAATTTCGTGCCCGGCTGCGAACGGAATCAGATGGGTAAAACCCTCTAGCGCCACGCTCTGACCATCATGGATATATTGATCGATGATTTCTTGTAAGCTGCCGAGTTGCATCGCCTATTCCACTTTCGTCTGCGATTGTTCGCGCAGGTATTGCGCCAGATAATAAAACGAGGCGATCCCTTTGCCCGACGAACCCGACCCTTTCCAGCCACCGAACGGTTGATAGCCCGGCCACGCACCAGTGGTGGCACCTTGGGGACGATTCACATAGGTGACTCCGGCCTCAATGTTGTCGAAAAAGTAGGCTGCATCGTCATCGTTGCCGTAGAGACCGGCGGTTAGTCCGAAACGTGAATCGTTGGCCAGCCGGATCGCTTCGGCGCGGTCGCGTACGCGACAAACCATCGTGATCGGGACGAACATTTCCTCTTTGAACAGCGGATGCGTGGCCGGCGCTTCAGCCAGCGTCGGCGCGACAAAATAGCCGTGCGTCAGTTCACCTTCGGCCAGACGCTTGCCGCCGGACAAAATTCGCCCGCCGTTTTCGGTAAGTTCTTTACTGTAACGCTCGTAGTTTTTCAGCGCGCTGGCTGTGGTCACCGGCCCGAGCCAATTTTCCTTTCGCGAAGGATCGCCAATCGTAATCGCGTTGATTTTTTCCTGGAGCTTCTTGATCAACGGATCCGCGACTTTGTCATCAACGTAGATTCGCGACACCGCCGAACATTTCTGTCCGCTCAATCCAAACGCTGAACGCACAATCCCGTCTGCCGCGCGATCGAGATCTGCATTCGCAGTCACAATGCAAGCGTTCTTGCCGCCCATTTCGGCGATGCACGGTCGCGGATATACGCCACTGGCCATGGTGCGGTAGATATGCATGCCGACGTCAACCGATCCGGTGAAGGTAATTCCGGCGGTATTGGGATGGTTTAGCAATGCCTCACCAACTACGCTGCCGCCACCATTGAGATAATTGAAGACTCCGCGCGGAAGGCCGGCATCGCGGATACAGTCTGCGAGCAAACGTCCGGACCACGGCGTATCAGTCGCAGTTTTCAACACGACTGTGTTTCCTGTAATTAAAGCCGCCGCCACCGGCCCGCCGGCAAGTGCAAACGGAAAGTTATACGGTGCGATGACCACCCAGACACCGTAAGGCTTCATCACGCTGCGATTGTGCGAACGGAAATCCGGAAGCGGATCATCGGGCAAAGGATTATCGAATCCGTTGTGTCCGGCATAATCATCCGCGTAAAGATTGAAAAAGTCCGCTGTCTCCTGCACTTCTCCCAGCGCTTCCATTCGGTTCTTTCCAACTTCCAACGACATCGCTGCGCCGATGTCGTAAACGCGTTCTTCGATGAGCGCAGCAACGCGTTTGAGCGAACGGACGCGCTCTTCCATCGGTGTCGCGCGCCATCCTGAAAGGGCAGCTTGAGCCGCGGCCATGGCATCGTTTACATCATCAACAGTCGCGAGCGAGAAGTGCCCCAGGACGCGGCGCTGATCGATTGGGCTGCGTCGAGTGTCGTGCTTCGCGGTGACGCGGTCCTCGCCATTAATGTAGAGAGGATGGGTCGCGCCTAACGAGCGATTGAGTTCAGCGAGTGCAGCGTCAAAACGCGTATGCATCTCCGCCGGCGGATTAAACATGGTTGCGTAAGTCAGTTTGAAATTCATGCAGCCTCCATTTCGCTTAACAGGCGATCGAGCAAAGCCAAGGCATCGCTCAATTCGCGTTCTTCAATTACCAGCGGCGGTGCTAGGATTATCAGGTTTCCGCGGACAGCAAAAGACACACCGAGACCGCGTGCTTTTCGCACGAGCGTCGTCAGTTGCGGAGGCGTTTGCGGCCAAGGTGCCAGCGCCGCGCGACTAGTTTGATCGCTGACTAGTTCAACGATCGCAAACAAACCTTGCCCGCCGCGAACATCACCAATTAACCGATGCTTTTGCTGAAGGCGTTTTAATTCAAGGAACATCTCGCCACCCAAGCGGCGCGAGCGCTCGATCAATTTTTCATTTTCATAAGCGCGAACCGCCGCCAATCCGGCGGCGCAAGCAAGGGGATGACCGCAGTAAGTTAAGCCAGTGAAGAGCATCTGCGTTTCTAAACGCCGGGCGACATTTTCGTTCATCACCACGGCCCCGAGCGGCAAATGTGCACCGGTCAGTCCTTTCGCGAGTGTCATCAGATCTGGCTTGCCGGCGTCACCGTATCGTTGCCACGCAAACCATTCGCCACAGCGGCCAAACGCGCTCATGACTTCATCGGCGATCAGGCATACGTCGCGCGAACGCGTCACCTCGCGCAAGCCAGGCCAGTAGTTATCCGGTGCCACGATGCCATTAGTTCCAGCATTCGGCTCCATCAAGACAGCGGCCACGGATTGTGCGCCCTTGCGGTCGATTTCGCCAGTCACGGCGTCAACCGCAAGACGGCCACAATCCATTTCGCTGCTGCTACCAAATGGGCAACGATATGCGTACGGCGGTGGAACATGCGTTACCGCGAACTGCTCCGGATCAATTTGGTGACTCGTGCGCGCATCTCCGGACAAGGCCATACAGGCATAAGTGGTCCCATGATATGAGCGATCTCGAGTGATAACCCACCCTTGCTTCAGCCCGCGGGTCAACCGCGCAAATTTGACGGCGTGTTCGTTGGCATCTGCACCGGCCAACGTAAAAAAAACCCGGCCTCGCTCAAAACCCGCCTTCTCCAACAAGACCTTTGCAAGTTCTGCCCGTGGCTCCGCGCCCCAAGCGGAAGTAACGAAACATGAACGCTCAGCCTGCTCACAAATCGCTTTCACTACAGCAGGGTGTTGATGCCCGAGATTGCTGCATTCGGACAAACTGCTCATGTCCAAATAATCATGGCCGTCCGCATCCCAGAAATGGGCGCCACGTCCGCCGACAATGGTGGGGGCCTGCCATTGGGCCGGCACACACCAACTGTGCAAAACGGTATCGCGCTCGCTCACCATCGGCAAAACAATTCGCGAGCCGGCTGGATCATAGTTCGATAATCGAACATCAATTCGCATTGCGCACTCCATAAAACCCGTTAACCTGCCGCTGTCAATCAATTCGTTTAAGGCTCTTTATAATGTTGCGTCCGTCGTTCACCAATAGTCCCGATTACATTCAATCGCTGGACCGTGGGCTGCAGGTATTGCGCGCGTTCAACCGCGAACGGCCCCGTTGTACCCTGTCCGAAATCGCCACGCAGATCGGTTTGTCGCGCGCGGTCGCCCGGCGCAGTTTGTTAACCCTGCAACACCTCGGCTATGTGGCCACGCAAGGCAGGCAGTTTTTTCTGACACCGCGCGTGCTCGAGCTCGGCTATAGCTATCTTTCTTCGCTGGACCTGACTGACTTGGCGCACGAGCCGATGGAAAAGTTGTCGCAGCGGGTCGGCGAATCGTGCTCGATGGCTGTGCTCGATGGCAGCGAGATCGTTTATGTAGCGCGCGTGGCGGTTCGTCGCCTGATGAGTGTCGCGCTCGGCGTAGGCGCGCGATTGCCGGCATTCGCCGCCTCGATGGGGCGGGTATTGTTAGGGGACAAATCGGACGACGAGCTCACCGCCTGGTCGATTGCGGTGCCGGTTCGTTCCGCTACAGGACAGGCGGTGTATGGTCTCAACGTCAGCATGCGTTACAGCGACGATGTGCAGGCGTTGGCGCGGAAAAAAATGTTGCCTGCTTTGCATCGCGCGCGTGAGGCGATTGAAAGCGCTATGGCACGAGATGGTTGGCGGCCGTTGACGATTTCCCGGAACGCATGATGGTTGATGTTTTCATCGCGGCGGCAACTCGAACACCGTTCGGTCGATATGGCGGTCGGCTGGCCGCATTGCGCTGCGACGATCTGGCGGCGGCGCCGATCACCTCATTGATGGCGCGTTATCCTACTGTGGACTGGGGCGCGGTGGACGAAGTCGTGCTCGGTTGCGCCAATCAGGCCGGCGAAGACAACCGCAATGTTGCGCGCATGGCCACGTTGCTGTCCGGTCTGCCGGAAACAGTGCCGGCGGTGACGGTGAATCGACTGTGCGCTTCTGGTCTGGAAGCAATTGGTCAAGCCGCTCGCGCGATCGCCGGTGGCGACGCGGAGTTTGTGATTGCTGGGGGCGTCGAAAGTATGTCTCGCGCGCCGTTCGTCATGCCTAAAGCTGAAGCTGCATTTACTCGCGAGCAAAAACTGGAGGACAGTACGCTCGGATGGCATTGCATTAATCCGGTGATGCAGTCGCGGTACGGCGTCGATTCGATGACGCAAACCGCGGACAACCTCGCTCGCGAACGCGGCATTACACGCGACTGCCAGGACGCATATGCATTGCGCAGCCAGCAGCGCACTGCGCGCGCACGGGCGGAAGGTTGGCTGGCCGAAGAGATCACTGCAGTGCAAATCAGCAATGGCAGCGACAGCATCATCGTTGATGAGGACGAACATCCGCGCCCTAAGATCACGCTTGAGCAACTGGCTAAACTGAAACCACTTTTGGGCACGGATAGCACCATCACCGCAGGCAATGCCTCCGGCATAAACGATGGTGCCTGTGCATTACTACTGGCGTCGGCCGCAGCGCTGAACACACACCGCTTGCAACCCTTAGCGCGCATCATCAGCGCGGCGGCGGTCGGAGTTGCTCCGCGGATCATGGGCATCGGACCAGTGCCAGCGATCCACAAATTGCTAACCAAGATTGGGCAGCGCCTCGACGAGTTCGACCGCATCGAAATCAATGAAGCCTTCGCCGCCCAGGTGCTCGCTTGTACGCGTAGCCTCGGTCTGGCCGATGATGCTGATTATGTCAACGGTAACGGTGGCGCGATCGCGCTCGGGCATCCGCTTGGCGCGAGCGGTGCGCGTTTGGTGATGACTGCCGCTTATGCTTTGCGCAGACAGCAACAGTCGCGTGCCTTAGTGAGTCTTTGCGTCGGTGTTGGCCAAGGCGTTGCATTGGCCCTCGAGCGGGTGTGACCAAATGAAGATGACTTCACTTGCGCTTTCCATCACACAAGAGTTGCAATGAAAACTAAATACGACGTGGTTGTCCTCGGTGCCGGACACAATGGTCTCGTGGCCGCGGCTTATCTCGCGCGGGCCGGTTTGAGTGTCCTGGTGTTGGAGAAAAATGACTACATCGGCGGAGCCACCACCTCGCAAAAAGTTTTCCCGGACTACGATGCATATCTGTCGCGCTACTCTTACCTGGTCAGCTTGTTCCCGGAGAAAATTATTCGCGATCTTGGCCTGAAACTCGAGCTGCGCAGACGCGCGACCAGGTCGTTCACGCCGTATTTGAAAAATGGTCGCCACGACGGCTTGCTCTTGAGCAACGTCTCCGAGGAAGCGAGTCGTCAATCCATCTTCGAGCTTACTGGAAGTTTTGCGGAGGCGGAGCAGCTCAAGAAATTTTACGGCTTGGTTCGTGTCTTTGCCGAAAATGTCTGGGACACAATGCTGGAGCCGCTCGTGGCGAAAGAAGATTTCCGGCGTTGCTTCGACGCAGACGATACACACCGCGAGGCCTGGCGCAGTTTGGTTGAAGAACCACTCGGTTGCGTAGTGGAACGCTATTTGCAAGACGATTTCCTTCGCGGTCTGGTTTTCACGGACGCGAAGGTTGGCCTCTTCACTCATCCCTACGATGAGACGCTGCTGCAGAACCGCTGTTTCCTCTACCACGTGATAGGGAACAAAACCGGCGAATGGAAGGTGCCCGTTGGTGGAATGGGTGGTGTCGTGCGCGAGTTGGAGAAGGCCGCACGAAACAGCGGGGCGGAGATGTTAACGCGAGTCCATCTTCACTCGCTGTATGTGACCGGGAAAAAGCGAGGCGCTGAATTTGACTGCGATGGAAAAACGCACGCAATCGAGGCGCGCTTCGTTCTTGTAAACTTTGGCAGGAACGTGCTGGCGAACTTGCTGGGTAGACCGTATCAGCCGGATCGGACAGATGAGGGCTCGGTGTTCAAGATCAACATGCTCCTCCGCCGGTTGCCGAAACTAAAAACGAAGCGTCACCCCGAAGCGGACGCTTTCTGCGGCACGTTTCGTATTAACGAAGGCTACGGCGAAATGAACCTCAGCTATCAACAGGCCTTGCAGGGGCAGCTGCCCGACAAAGTTCCTTCCGAGATCTATTGTCACACGCTCACCGATAACAGTATTCTATCGACAGACCTGCGCGCGCAGGGATTCCACACCATGACAGTCTTCGGTCTCGATACGCCATGGCGTTTGTTTACCCAGAACAATGATGCGATGCGTCAGCGCGCGGAACAACAATTCGTCGAAGAACTAAATGGCTGGTTGGCGGAGCCGCTGGAAGATTGCCTTGCTATTGCACGCGATGGGAGTTTCTGCATCGAAAGCAAAAGTCCAGTCGACATCGAGGAAGCACTCGGCCTCTACCATGGCAATATCTTCCAGAACGCACTGACGTTTCCTTTTGCCGAGACAAAAGAACAAATGGGTGGGTGGGGAGTTGAGACGGAATTTGAGAAGGTCTTTCTCTGCGGCTCAAGCGCACACCGCGGCGGCGCAGTCAGCGGCATTCCTGGTCACAATGCCGCGATGAAGGTGCTGGAAACAATCAAGGTGAGGAAGCTCGCGCCGCGCACGAAGATCTCGAGTCGACCCGCGCCGTCGGCAAGATTGTCCTAAGGTTCTCCTAGCGTTTGATCCACTTCGCGTACCAATCGAGATAGCGTTTGTAGCGATCAATGATATAGCTCGGCTTTTTCAAATCGTGGAATTGGCCGGGATAAATCACGAGCTCGGTGGAGATACCAAGGCTGCGCAATGCTTGATACATTTGTTCGGTGTTAAGAAGCGGCACGTTGAAGTCGCTTTCGCCGCAGAGAAATAATGTCGGCGTTTTGATGCGGTCGGCATGCAGGAACGGATAGGAAAGTCGCAACCATAATTCCGGATTTTTCCACGGCAGGCCGAGTTCGTTTTCGTAATCGCGAATGTATTCATCGGTGCCGTAGCCGGCGAGCACGTTGGAAGCTGACGCGCCGCTGACCGCGGCTTTGAAGCGCGTAGTCGTCGCGATAATGTAGTTCGTGAAAATTCCACCGTAGCTCCAACCGCCCACCACCAGACGGTCGGGATCGGCGAGACCACGCGCGACTGCATCATCCACCGCGGCCAGACCGTCCTCGACATCGACGCTGCCCCAGGCAGCGTAAATTCCCATCGCGTATTTTTCGCCGCGGCCAGTCGAGCCGCGCGGATTTGGCATGATGACGGCGTACCCGTTGGCTGCGAAGAGCTGCTTCTCGAAATCGAATTCGTTCGTGTATTGCGATGCCGGTCCGCCATGCAACCGCAGCAGCGTCGGAATCTTTCCCACCACCCCATTTGGCCTAACGAGGAATCCGTCTACTTCGGTCCCGTCCTTGCTCTTGAATTTTGTCTCGCTCACCGGCGCCAGTTTGATCTGCGAAAGAAAGGCATCGTTTTGTTTCGTTAAACAACGCAAACTATTCTTTTCCGCGGCGAAAATTTCGTACGGCCGTTCCGGCGTACTCGCTCGCACGATGACGTTGCCGTTTTTGCTTACATCGTATGCGGTGACGGTGCGTCGACCGCCCACCACGGTTTCCGTGGCATTACCCGCCGCAGAAACGCGGACGAGCGTCTGGACGCCATCATCTTCCAGCACAACGAAGACAGACTTCCCATCCGGCGACCAGTGCGGGTGAACAACGTTGCGATCAAGATCCTGCGTCAGCACTTTCGCTTCGCCGCCGCTTGCGGGAATGATGGCGAGCGAATGCACTGCATACTCAACCTTTTTTGGATCGCCGCCGTGAATATAAGCCACGGTCTTCCCATCAGGACTCCAGACCGGCGCACTTTCCCAATACGGGTCGGCATCGGATTCGGGAGAAGTGGTGAGCTGACGTTCCTTAGCTCCCGGCATTGCACCGATGATCCAGACATCCCAGTTCTCGCTGCGATCGGGATCGTTGCCACGCTTTGTGACAAAGGCGATCTCCTTTCCCTGGGGCGACCACGCCGGTAACACATCATCGTGTTTACCGGAAGTAAGCTGCTCCAGTTTACGGCTCGTTAGGTCAAGCAACTCTAGATGTGAGTAGCGATTCGTTAAGTAACCATCGATGTCCTGTTTGAATTGAAACCGATCGATCACAATCGGTGGTACCGTCTTCTTTTCTTTCTCCTTCTTCTCTGCCTCACGCGGATCCGGATCTTTCACGACAAGAACGATGCGTTTCGAATCCGGCGCCCATGCAAAATCTTCCACCCCACCTTTTGTCTCGGTGAACTTCTGAGCTTCACCTCCGCCCATCGGCAAAATCCACAGTTGATCGATCTCGTTTTCGTCTTCGCGTCCGGAAAGAAATGCGATCCATTTCCCGTCTGGGCTCCAGCGCGGATGGGCCGCGTCTTTACTTCCGAAAGTAAGCGCGCGATTTTCCGAGCCGTCCCACTTCGCCAGCCAAAGATTTCCTGCAAGTTTGTCCTTCTCCATGTCCGCCGTTCTCACGACGTAGGCGACGAGATTTCCGTCTTTCGAAATGTTTGGCTCGTCCACATCGCGGACCTGCGCGAAATCTTCCGGCTTCAATAAACGCGGCGCAGCGGGGGTGGAATTGGCAGCGCATGTTACGGAAGCAGTTGCAAGCACAAAGAGGATGTCGCCCAAAAATCGAACAAGATTCATATGCGGAATGGCGATGCCCGGGCGGCGCGCCTCCATACCCAATAGCGGGAATCAATTTTGGCAAGGACACACCGCAATCGGGCGAGAACCGGTTGTAAAGATAAAGAAGCCCAGCGGAATTGTGCGATTTTCTGCTGACTTCGCAAAGGCTTTCGGAGTTCGACGCACCTTTCGCGAATGGAGCGAGCTGGGAAGCCGCGACATAGGTGGCAAGACCCGACGGATGAGGGTGAGAGGCGGACAGCGCTCGGGTCAGAGCTTTTGGAGTTTGGGCCCTTGCTCGCGAATGTTCGGAGTTGGGCGTTGGGTTCCCCCCAATTTCCGCTTTTGAAAACCCCGGCCGCCTGCTCGCGAACAGTTTCGGAGT
>WNFS01014333.1_pt1 | contig 15431 bp, 19 predicted proteins | sample 5400141 | NCBI WGS metagenome assembly WNFS01 (sample SAMN13153358, study PRJNA577476) | soil metagenome | isolation source: 60 cm saprolite under Madrone tree | place: USA:California | collected 2016-06-14
GAAACAACTGAAATCGTGGCGGCGGATTTCTTGCTGTATTGCGCGAAGCAAAACTGATTTCTGCATGATCCTCTCCAAGGGTGAAGAGGAAACGGGCGGTCAGAATAGCATGACTCTTGCGACTAGGGCTTGCCCTTCGGCCCTCGTACAATGTGTGTTCCGTGCTTGTCTGCGCCGATATCAATTTCCCACTTAGGACTCGCCGCATACATGGTTGCTTCTCTGCGTCAGTCATGACGCCAAATTCGTTGCCGCTTGCATTATTTTGGGGATAAGTTCAACGGACCCGGCTGCGAAGACGGATGCTCGCTACTTACTCAACAAGACTACGATGCTGAAAAAGCGATCTTTCCTACGCTCATTGATCTTCAACCCGAGACAGTCTTTTCGAGTTTGTACCCAGGCTCGCCTCCATCTTATTACCGGAAGGACATGCTTCAGGCTCTTTGGAAAGTTGCGGGTGAGGAAGAGGCTTCCGCGAAGTCCGGCATAGACAAATTAAGTTCCCAGTAGTCTTCGGCATTAGGGGTTTGAGGTGGGAAATTTCGGCAACAATCCCTTGAGTTGCTCTCTTTCCTTAGGGGAGAGTTTTTCCCAGGCTGGTGACCAGTGCACGGTGCCATCGTCGGTAAATGTCATGATGCCGTCCCCGCCTTCTGTTAGAACGGTCCTCATTGTTCCGTTGCTGTCAGATAACATCATGGCTGAACCTTTGTCAGATGCGCCTAATTCAACACGCTGGACGTTTGCCCGGTCTCGAACCACTAACGCCGTTCCCTGGGCATTATCTGTGAGTTCGAATTGAGCCTTATCTGAACCCGGACGCAGGATGCTCCAATTCGTCTCGTTAAGGTCAGCGGTCACCGTTTGACGGAGATTTCCATTTCGGTCTGCTACGAGAAACCCGTTCGCCTGTGTTGGAACAGCAAATAAGCTGACTGCCTTTGTTCCATCTTTCTTGAAGAGCACAAGTCCCCAAGCTTTATCGGTCGCGAATAGTTGGCCGCGCTCGTTACCAGCTTCATCGCGCAGAATGATTTTCTGGACATCAAGCACTTTTGGTGCGACCGGAGTCGCTCCGAGCGCCACGAGCACCTCAGCGGCCAGGGCGCAGACGGTTAACGCTAATTTCATGAGTCGATTGCTGAACTCAAGCGCCTGAAGTCTCTTTTCAATAGTCATAATGTCCCTTTCGGCTCTACGAGAATTACTTTCTTTGCTTATTCGCCGCGTCCATTTTCTTCAGCGTGTCGGCACACTGCTGTGCGATCTTCGCTCCGTCTTCCGCCAGTTTCTGCGATGCCTTGGCGTATCTTTCGTAGAGAGCACCAGCGTTCTCGCTCACGGTATAGATCAAGTTTGAGACATCCATGCAAGATTGCCCCAAGTGCATAAATTCTGTTGCCTTGTTGATTTCTCCATTCATCAAGGTCACTGTCGCATGCGTCATCGCTGAGGCGGAACATACCATTGCATTTCGGCTCGCGTCATCCAACCATTCGAAAAGAGCGAACCATGCGGCACTATTGAATCCTTGCGGACCCTTTTTCAAAACCTGTCCTGCCATTTCTATGGCTTTAACAACCTGTCGGTCTTTTGCAACTGCTTCTGCTTCTGCGCTGCCGTTTCCGAATTGAAGTTCCTCTTGGTCGATCAAAGGCTTGTACCGCTGCATTGCACGATCAGCTTGGGTGAGCACCAGTTGGATTTCGTCGTTTGTGGGAAACGTCGTTTCTTGCGCCCGGCCAATAGTTGCGAAGCTGACGAACAACAGAACAAGGATGAGTGCAGGCCGTCGTAATGACATAAGCACCTCCTCACGTTACCGGGATTCTAGCATGGGATTATTTCCTTGGCCTTGAGTCGAGGGATACAATACGGCCCAAGGTCGGAGCGCATGCCCTTCAACAGTTCACAGGAAGCAGAAAATCGACTCGGAAACCCCGCCCCACTGACTTCAGACGAAATTCGTGACCTGTTTCCGTGGATGAACCAAGTTAGTCAGGTAGCTATGCGGCGTCTTACCTTGCAGAGCCTTCAGGCGGTGCAGAAGTTCGAGGACAGCAGCAGGAAGCTGACCAAATGGTTGATCGGCCTAACGGTCGTTCTTGTCATTTTAACGATTGTGATCGCCTTCTACACCATCGTGTTAGCTCGTAAGGAATCATCTGTTGCCGAACATCAAGTCATATCTTCACAAGCTTCTGCAAAGAAGACCCTCGGGCCTTGGAAAGCAAAATTCACAATTCCCGGCTCTGCTGTATTGCCGGAGAAAAGCCCGACCGTAAAGTGCAGCTTTACCAAGTCTGCCAACGCTGGTTTCGGATACATTTCGGTAACTGTAGCGAACTTGAGTGATGAACCCTACGCCGTGCGATACAGCATTTATGGTTACGACCAAAACGGCAGAAGAATCAGTCGCGGTGATGATGAGTTCGCAATCGGAAGGCACGAGACGGTTCTCAGAAATGTTTTCTTGGAAAGTGAAGAATCGGTCTTAGGGAAACTCGGCTCAGTGTTTTGGATTCAGATCGTTCTTGAGGACTGAAGAGACTAAGGATGAAACGCGCAATCGTCGCACTTATTGTGGCCTGCCCCGCTCCTGCCTTAGCACAGAACCTCGCCGTAAAAATTATCGACCGCCAGGACAACGACACGGCCTATACGTACGTTGTACCCGCACACTGGTTTTCAAATTCCAACACGAATGTAAACTGCGGCGGTAGCGACACCAACGTGAACTGTAACGGGTCAACCAATACCACGGGCACGGTCACGCCTGCCCATCAGGTTTCGTACCACGTGCGCGGAGCAACGTTCACTTTGCAGTTGCCTGATGGCCGCGCTGCGATAGTCAACTGCGAAAGTAAGTTTGCGGAGCACTTCGCAGGTCATGCGGGGAATCATCGAAGCTGTCGCATGCCGCTCGTGGAGAACCTCCAAGCTGAGTTTCATGGTGACAAAGCAAAGTTGATTTGGGTTGTGAGTTTAGATGGAAAGAAAATGCAGTCGAAAACATATAAGGTGCTGGCTGTCCTAGCCAAGCCCAAGAATGAGCCGAAATAGCGTATGAACTGGCCCGAACCCAAACCGTGCAAGCGCAAATACGGACGGGTGCCGTTCGAGCAAATGCTACGGCACATTAAACAGGATAAGTGCGAGCAATGCCGGGCCGCAGTGCTCTACCACATACGGGAATCGGAGATCGATAAGTATCTGCGGAGGAGCCGGAACTAGCGAGTTAATCGCTTGTAACAACTATATGACCAGCACGGGCAATACTTTGCTCAAAGTGTGCATTTATTTGCAGTGTGCAGTGCCTTGTGTCGGTAAGTCGTTTCGTTTCCGCATGGCGAGATCGGCAGTGATCGTGCGAATAAGAAATAGCCCCATTAGCGTGTCTGTGTCTTCACCTCGGGCACACCGAGGAGGGACTTCGAAAATGCGAAAATCTTTGTGGATCGTTCCTATACTGTTCGTGGCCATCGGCGCGCCCAGTGCCCACGCAGATAACGTCGTGGACATCAGTGTCTCTCTTACTTTTAGCGGGCCATTACCCAACTGCGGTACACTCGGTAACTCAATTTGCACCGAGACTTTGTCCAGCGAACTCGTGTACGACGAGACGACGGGCGTAGTAACCTCAAGTACCACATCAAACTCAAGCACGATTCCCGCCCTCCCGCTGTTTACGTTCGCGTTCGTACAGGTGGAACCACCCAATTCACCGACATTATTTCAATGGCAAGACACCCCCTTTAGGGACAGCATAAGCTTAACCTTCTTTACGCCTACCCCGTCGCCGGGTGTATACACTGCACCACAGGTGTTCGCTTCGATACAGTGCCTGACCCCATCCTGCCTGAACGGATTCCCTACCCCTCAAAATTTTGTATCGCCCGTATCGGTAACTGTCGTGCCTACCCCTGAGCCGGGCACGAACGTCCTCATGCTCGCAGGAGTCGGGTTCCTGCTGGTGATGCTGAAACGCGTAGCCTGACGCGAGCTTTCGCGCTCAATTCAGCACGACGAGGGTTCCGACTTTGAAGGGTTATGGGAGTTCATGAAATCTCCGTGATCCGTGACCACTGTCCAAGCTTGAATCATCAGACTGCCATTCAATTTGATCGTCCCGAAATTCTTGGTGCGCGACTTCAGTAGGTACATCACTTCGGGCCTAACTGCTGACGCCATCTCGTGAACGCGCATCGCGCCTTTTCATCGACCGGACGTTTGGAGTATTCCTGCTTCTGACCTGAAACGAACGGGCAAACCTCAGAAGCACTGCTCGTGCATCGGAGGCGATGAAGTAGCAGAACTCGCCCAATTTCACCCCGCAGATCGCGCAGAGTTTCTCATGAATACATTTGATTGATTTTTCTGGATCAACGACACGAAAATCGGGCTTGCCGTCGATCCACATCTGCGTAAACGGAACCGGATGGCCACGATACGTTCGCAGGTGTGATAGAAATTGAGGAACCTCAATCACGATAACTTTGTCCGCCGCTGCTCTACCGTTCTAAAATGTCGAAAGCATCGAAGGAGGGAAGCATGCGAGCGTTGCGCTACTTCCTGGCAGGATTCGAAACTCTTGTGGCCCTGTTCTTCTTCTGTCTCTTCGCGGAGGGTCTTGTAGCGACCGTTCAACTCAGCATCCCAACGAACCCGCCTCTGGAGGGCGCGAGGAGAGCCGTTGTTGTGGCCGAATTGGGTAGAGCGATGGTCGTATCGGTGATGGGTGGGGTTTTCGCCTTTTGGATGGGACGATGTGCTGTAAGGAACTTCCGTGACGCCAAGGCTAAAGCGAGCGCAGTCCAACCGCGCAGGTAGTTCAATCCCTTCAATCCAAATCATGAAATCCTGCGCTCCATTCGCGCACGGTTGAGTAAGGGCATGGGAAACTCACTACATTTCTCTCGTACCTCGCTTCACCAATCGTAGCTCGTCCAGATTCCAACGCCGGAAGCCATCGATCTGCGTTTCAAGTAGGGCTCCGTGCATGCTGGTTAAAATCGACCGGACCTTCGCTGTGCCACGCGAGCCGACGACTCGAACTGTGTCACCGGGTTTCAGCTTTGACTTCACGTCCCCCATACCTTAGCAGTTTTCCAAACGGAGTGAGTGCTAAGCACCGATTGACCGGGACCTGTCGAGTCGCTTGCCTCTTGCGGTATGTCTGGTGTCCTACCTCTGGTTTGATATAGATTTCACCCGGAGGACTCATGAAGATTCTGCCTGCAATCAAGCGCGAAGAAAGAAAACTCGAAAAGCAGTTACGCAAGGTACAGCATCAATTGAGCGGAGTACGAGCCGCTGCCAAAGCTTTGGGCGATTCAACAGGCCGCGAACTAAAGCGTACGAAGAAACGCGTGCTGTCTGCCGCAGGGAGAGCGAAGATTGCGAAGGCGGCGAAGAGGCGGTGGGCGAAAGTGAGAGCGCAGGCAAAGAAAGTAGCGGGATAGTTCGCATTCGGATGATCTCAGGCTTGGAAAGCCAATCGGCGTCCAGGAACGCTTCTTTGCTTGGCAGGCGTTTCCTAGAACATGTCGCCGCCAATCTGCTTCCCGATACCTTTATTGACCTACAAAGAGCTTGATTTGAAAGGTGGAGATCACCATACTTCGCCAGCGCCGAAGCCAACAGAACCGGAGCCGAGGCGAAACTTAAGGAGAATCAAATGAAAAGTGTTCTGTTCGTGCTCTCTCTTCTTGTGCTCTCGTCTGTCCCGCTGTTGGCCCAAGACAATCCCTTTGTGGGTACTTGGAAACTGAATGTCGCAAAATCGAAATTCGAACCCGGACCTGGACCAAAGAGTCAGACGAGGACGGTTGTAGCGCAAGGCGAGGGCGCAAAATACAGCTTTGAGGGAATCGGCGCTGATGGAACGCCATTCTCGTACAGCTTTACCGTCAACTACGACGGCAAGGATTATCCCATGAGTGGTACGGGTATGCCCGGGGGCGCCGACATGATCGCCATCAAGCGTATCGGCACCAACAAAGCTGAAGCAACATTGAAGAGGGGTGGCAAAGAAATTGGGAAATCCCAAGCAGAAGTTTCAAAGGACGGAACGGTCTCGACGGTCAAGTCAAAAGGAAAGACACCGGACGGCAAGGACTACAGCACTGACTCTGTCTACGACAAGCAGTGAGGATCAGATAACATCAACGCCTCGGTCGCCTTCTCAGGTGGTTACCGAGGCGCTTTTATGTGTGTGCAAAGATACGAGCAACATCTGAACCTTTCACTCCGCATCCGCTCTCGGGTTGCCGGGCCGTCAGACCTATGGGCATTTTGGAATTCCAAGAAGCACGACGGCCTCTCTCGCGTGCTCGATCTCAGTGTGGGAGGTCTTTGTCTTTCAATCGGAGCGCATTGCCGTGGGAGAAAAGATTCATCTCAATTTCCTCGCACCAGCGGGACAAATCCGAACCGATGCGATTGTGCGACACGTGCGACCCGAACGCCTGGGCTTAAAATTTATCGCTATAACCGAGGAAGACCGCACTCATTTGACAGCACTGATGGCACGACTTCGTACTCTTTCTCGATTGTCGTAGCTGCTTTGACCGCTTCGCGTGACGGAAATTCGGGCTGGATCACAGGCCCTCATATCTACGCAAAGTGGACCACTCGGGGCGATCTTGGAACTGCACCCCGATCTCATAGCGGTTATCAGCCAACCTGTGGCAGTAAACCACTTTCCCAAAAGCTGTCGATGCTTCGTTCACGGGCGTTACCCTAACTTTGTCCCCCAATTGCCAGGGCTGTATCGAAAAAATGGATGCGCCGTGTGCGCTGATGTTATCGGTGTACGTTCTTTCTTCTCGGTCACTAGCCGAACGTTCAGCCAGTGCGAGGCGTACTATAACGACAATGGGTAGCCGTCTTTCCATTCGGCCAACCGTTTGTTCCAAAGGCATACACTACGTCCTTGGCTGGGCAACTGCGGTGTGGCGGCGGGATTCAGCTGGGTACGTTGACCCAAATCTTAGGCTGGAGGGCGATTTGATTGGAGCGTCGATGGTCCTGTCCAGGTCCGGCGATTGGACTCTGAAATCAGGAGCCACTTTGAAATCCCGAAGTTACCCCACCTCCCCCATTTGGATACCATTTTTGCTCGCTGACAATCAGATCAAGACCTTAGTACTGAAGGATTGACAAGGGTGAGCGGTTCCAGGCAAAACAATCCGGCTCACTTCAGTGAACGTTGGCAACTCCCAGAGCCCACCACGGCAATAGTGCCAGCGCCATTCATGAAAAAAGAATCTTCATTCGCTGGTGCTTCTCGTTCTCCCGAAAAAATGGCTACTTCGTTCGGATCGCGTTTCATGCGAAGAGATCGCTACAGCCTTGCTATAAGGGCGTTGGTGTCACACTTGGTGACTATAAATATTTTTATATTTATGAACTCGTACCATTGACTTGGATAGAATAGGAGAGTAGGTTCTCCCGCCAAGCGGGATGCGCCGTGCTTGACCACAACGCACCCCTGAGCAATCCGAGCGTAAATAGGAAACCCGGATGCGTCTTGTGACTCTCCTACTCCGACTCCCGCAAATTTTTGACAAAAGGAGATATGAATGATCCGCTTTGTCACCGTATTTGTTTTGTCGCTGTTTGCGGTCGGGGCATGGGCGCAAACTTCTCCGCCACAACATCAACATGCCGTCGATGTAACGGTAGTGGATGGTGCCAAGAACCCGGAACTGATTCCTGATTCCACCGCGTATCGCCTATGGCTGGTAACAGTTTCGTTGCCAGCAAACGCAACAGACCAACAGCGCACTTTTCAGCATGCTCATCTCAGCAAGGTTCAACTCAACGATGGCGATTATGCCGCGCTCGTATCGATTCTCACCGATTTCAAGAATCAATATCTCAGCATGATTTCCCAATACAACGAGTCATCAAAAGCCACGCTACTCAAAGGCGCACAGCCGGACCAGAAAACATTTCTCCAACAACGTGACAATCTCGTGGCATTTACGCGCATTTTAATCAAGCAGCGGCTATCACCTAATGGAGCGGATCGCGTGGAGGGCCACGTTCAGCACGAAAAACACGGCATCACAATTCACACAACAGGGGATGGAGTACAGCCATGAAAAAATACTTCACAACCGTTATGATGCTGTTGCTCGTTGGGACCGGAATTGCTCACGCCCAATGTAACGTTAGCTACGGATTATCGTACGCTGTCTACGCGACCGAATCCTTGTCTGGACTGACCGGACAAGTGTACGAAACTCCCGGCAGAGGAACAGTCACAATCAGCGGATCAGATCGTAGCGTTCGCGGGTCCTGCGCTGTATGGCAGAATTATCCGGTTCTGCATTGCGTCTCATACAACTATATCTATGACTTCGGCACGGTGTCTCTCACCGTGAACGGGTATCCTGTCAGCACTGGCTACACCAGGTCTTCATCATCAACTTCGATTGCGACTGCTCTAGCATCAAAACTAAACGGGAACGCCAACCTCATAGTAGCAGCCAACAGCAACGTGATTACGATTGTCGCGCAAACCCCCGGCTCTGCCACAAACTATCCGCTAACAATCTCATCGTCTTCGTCAAGTCATAGCTTCAGTGGAACTTCGTTTCCTATCTCCTCGACAACTGGCTCTGCACTGGCGGGCGGGACTGATGGGAACGCAACAGGACACATCTTGACATCGGTGGTGGTCGATGGCTCTGCATCGATGACAGGCGTACAGAATGGCTGCCCGGACTCGCTCTATCAACAACTGTTGGCCGAAATTGCCGTAGCTGCGCATACACCAAATGTTACGAACACAGTTAACAATGTCGGAGGTTCGACGAACGGTTCCGCTGTCTGTGCAACCTGCTATTTGTCCTTGCAGAACGATGAGGACAGCGGACCAGTTAATGTCGGACAAGAAGTTTCTTTTGGCTATGGAGGCGACATCTCATGCTCGGTGGGGGGCCTCATCTATTCGATAAGCAGTGGCCCCTTCCCGGTTGAGATCGCTTTCACATACACAAAAAACAATTGTACGGGAACAAGCACATCGCCATTCTACTCATGCCCAACAGCTGGAGGTCCGGGAGACTGGCCCGTAACGTTGTGGTGTGCTGCAGAATTCTCACCGCCAGATTATGAACCTGCAATTTCACAAAACCCACAGAATTGGCCATTCTTCCTACAAATAGCACCATGTATTCACCTAGGAGTGGCAGGATGGTTCTGTGACAGTCTCGGACCAAACTGGGACGGAGGTCTAGCAAGCAACGACGCTTCAATTTAGTTTCTTGGAGGCATCGAATGAAGGAGGGATGTAACGATGGAACTTCGAGGGAAAGCTAATCTTTGGCTTCCAATCGCGTTCGCGGCGGTAGTCAGCGGAGCCACTCCAATGTCTGAGTTGTGTCACCTACGGGAGTCGTTGCAACAGATGAACGGAAAATTGCTCGCCTTCGATAAGCCGCATGGCATTACGGAACGCTCTATCTCCGGGGTGATCGAATTAACGGGCGCGTACTTTCCATTGCTTCCAGTCTTGGTGGTCGTGGGCGCGTTCTGTGCGTATCTCGCTGTAACAAGGAGTTTCAGTTTACGCGGATGTTTGTTCGGGTTGCCTACGGCGCTTCTCGCATTGAGCTTCGGCTACGCAGGCGTGATAGCATTCTTGATTTTCTCGACTTTGCTTCTTCCTCAGCCCATTTTCTATTACGTGGTCTTGCGGTTGCCGATGTTCCTTGCTCTGGTCCTGGCATTGTGGATAGCACTACGACTCAAAAATGCCAGAGTACGAGCAGCGCGAAATTTAAGTTCCAAACTGGTCTGAGTTTTTTTCGATGACCCTGCGTGAACTGCTCAAGGCGTTGCAAGCCGTGGATGAAAAGCATCTCGACGTGGATGTGTTGGTCAGCCCTGCATCTGGTGGATACGACGGGACCAGTCACGTCTCTCTCTTGGGTGCGGGCCATCCAGTGATCCACCTTGCGGAACCAAAGCCCGCCGAACCGCCACCGGACTTGTGGGAATCGCAAGAGGGTAGAGTGCCTACCGTAAATCCCACCGACCTGAAAAAAGTATGGCAGGTATCCGCTGACTTCGAGGCTAGTAATCCCGGCCAAAGCGGAGCCATTGGCAACACCGTATACGAGAGCGTTTGCAGTCCCGGCGCTGACGTAATGTCCGTTTGGTATCGCGCATCGATGCTGTGGGCATTGAAGCAAATGATGCCCGAAATGCTGGCGCAATGGACGCACGATGGTCAGCTTGATGATGTTGTGTTTGAGGTTGCCGGGACATTTCCGAAGGAGAAGATACGGGCGGGTGTTGTTCGCAATGCACTACCGTTTGATGTAGAAGAGTTTGTGAAGCAGATCGGAGCACGGACATGAAATGGATTGTGGCAATGTCGCTTCTGATATTCGGCGGGCATACGCTTGCAGTAAAGAAGATTGACCGGGGCGTTTTAGTTTCTGCACGAGAACTTGCGGCTAGTTGTCAGATTATGAAGGATGAAGTGGGCGAGAATTATCTGTTTTTAGGTCGCCAAGGCGTGAGCCGACTCCCCGGAAAACCAACGACCGATATGGCCGCAGTCGGTCGTTGCACGGGATATATGGAGGGAGTAGCGGACGAATTTCGGGAGTCTATGGGTTCGCATTATCACCCATTCTCAGAAGGGCGGGGAGAGTTGCCAATACTCGTCGACGCTTTTCTGAAGCGTGTTGCCGAGCATCCAGAAGAAGCGGATTTCGCCGCGAGCACGGTCCTGCACGAAGCGGATAAAGACGTACTAGGCTTGTGCGGTGACTGTGGCTTTGGGATGCTCGCTTATCCAGCACGGCACTGATTTATTTCCCGATGTGGCGGAATTGAGACAGATTTGGAGTACGGACATGAAAACAATTTTGATGCTGTGTGCGGTACTTGCTTTTGCTGTGCGAGCATCCGGCCAAACAACTTCAACGTACAACACTGGCATAGGGCACGCTCAACCGCTGATTCCCACGGCGCAAACCCAACTTCCTGACATGCTGATGGGCGTAACGATTGAAAGCTGGCGTTACGATACGGCACTGAAGGCCGTCATCCTGCATCTGGTGAATCGTTCAAACAAGGACGTAACGGCGTTCAACATTTCAATCGTGGAAAAGTACGCAGACGGGAGCACAAGCTATCTGGACGGCAGGCCGAGCGATATTCACGATCACCAGTTAATGGAAGATATGCTCGGGTCGATGATTAACAGTGAGACGGGCGTTGTGAGCCACGGCGGTGGCACATTGGTGATGGGACCAGCAAGGGACGTTGGAGCCATGCTTCGTCAAGGCGTGAGCGGCAATGGCACGTTTGCTGCCGGAACAAGCCGCGATTACCCGGACCTCGTGGGTAAAGATGTTTCTGACATAGATGCCGTTGTGGATGTGGTGGCCTACGCCGATGGGACGGCTCAAGTACAGAACAACGACCGGGCGTTCAGGAATCTGCTTGCGGAACGGAAAGGCCCACTACTGGCGATGGAGAAAGTGGTGGAGGTCATCAAGCAGGTTCTAGGGGACCCGATGGTGACGAACCCTGTTGATTCGGTGATACAGCAATTGACACCGCTCGTGGACTCAGCGGGTAAGATGAAGAACCTGCCGCCCGAAGACGCCGAGAGCAATGTGGGGATGCACCTACAAAGTGACCTCACAACTTTCCAGATGGTACAGCGGTCACAAATCTGGTTGCGAATGAACATGACGGAGCGGGAGTGGCTTACACACTATGTTGAGCAACATGAGAAACGGATTGCCCTCATGGCGCCACATGCAAACTTATTGCCGGAGGCTCGATGAGAAAATTTGTGCAGGACCTCTTGGACAATCCGTTTTTCTGGCTGTCGTTTGCGGTAGTCATCGTGGTGCGGATGTTCTTGAAATGAAACGGCCCGGCCACTCGGAAAAAAAGAGCGACCGGGCAAGGTGTAGGAAAACAGTTTTTTGTGAATAGGTGGAACGCGATACGAGGCATGAGTTCGTTACGTGGAAAAGCGGGGAGGGGACAAGACATCTAGTCTTGAATGATTCTTAAGTTTGGGTCTCTCCGTCAAGCCTCCGCGCGATCATCTCCGTACTTCTTCATTTTTCTTGTGCATGGCTGATCCTTATTTATTCTCGTCGTTGGTGCGGTCGAGGGCCGCTACAAAGGTGGGATCGCCTAATTTTTCCTGAAAATCCTTCGCACTTAACCCGGCCACATATTAAGGTAGTTAAAGTGCTTTATTTTGATACATGTTTACAAGTGTTCACCCTAAAGGTAGTTAGAGGATGGCACGAGAATCGTCGAGGGGGGCGAGCAAAAGCGGCGGAGAAGGATAACGCGCAGGCGCAGAGGGCGCTGAGGTGACGCAGAGGTACCCCCCACACGGGTGTTTTGGGAAAAGAGGCTGCAAGCTGTTGAAAACAAAGGACGGGAGCTTCAGAATAAGGGGAAAGAGGCTGCAGGTGATTGAAAAGGCGAGGGTTAAGGCTGGAGCGGCGGGAAGGGTCAGCGAGGTTCCTTCGAGATAACACAGCAAAACATGCTACGGATCTGGGCGTCTGTCAATAGTAAACTTATAAGTTCCGCATTCTGAGTGGATTGCGGGCGGAGGGCGGTTCCTGGGTGAAGCTCATTTCTTGACATGGCCCTCGGTTGGGCGATCGCGGCTGACGGGGAGAGCAAAGTCAAACGCGGCACCCTTTCGCCAAGAGCGCGAAGGGATTGATCCTACCTGGCCGCCACCCTATGTCACTTGCGCTTCGACCTGGTTAGGAGAGACTCGTCGAATTCTCTGTCCCCACTCGCCCTCGTAACTCACACGTAACACGCGTCGGGGAATGTAAGTCACCGCACCTGGAGCGAAATTTACAACCTATACTTTGGACGTTTCAATGACTCTCGCCAGTTCAAGGTATCGGCAAAGAGCATTTGCCAGTTGCATCTGGCGAGGCGTCCGGCAATCCGGTTCGAGCAGTTTCGGGCTTCCCACCAAAATCACGTTGGACATCGCTCGCGATGTAGCGACGTTCAATCGGTTCAGGCTGTAGAGAAACTCCATTCCGCGAGGCGCATCCTCCGGCGACGACGTCGTCAGCGAATAAATTACGATCGCGGCTTCTTGTCCCTGGAACTTGTCCACTGTTCCGATCTGCATTTTCGGCAGCCGCGTCGACAAGTCCGCTACCTGCGCGTTATAGGGCGCCACAATCAAGACGTTTTTTTCTTCCATTTGGCGGCTATTACCTGCGCTGTAAAACCACTTCACTCCCGGCTTCAGCAATCCCTCCACGATCCGCGCCACAACTTCCACTTCGTCGGCGGATGAGTTCCGATTCGCCTCATGCTCCACGGGAACAAACCACAACCCTGGCCCGTTCAGCCACGTGTGCCCCTCCAAGATCCGGCTTTGCGTCAACACGTCGGACTGCAGCCGCTCTTCGTAGAAAAGTTCCGATGTGAATGAGCAGATTCTCGGATGCAGCCTCCACGTTTTCGGTAACAGAAATCCCATGTCCTGCGAAATTGTCTTCCGACCGTCCAGCAAATGCTCCAGGGCCGATCTTTCTGCTCCATCCGGATGGCTCCCCTTCAAGGGCCGCTCCAGTTGTTGTGGATCACCGAGCAGGACCACGTTCTTCGCCGCTTGCGACACGGCAATCACGTCCGCAAGCGCCATCTGTCCAGCCTCATCGATGAACAGCATGTCAACCGTTTCAAATGCTTCCTCCAGACACCACAGCCATGATGTTCCGCCGATGACATTGGCTTTACCCGAGTGCAGCGCCTCGAGCGCCTCTTCATTGTTCTTCCGGGCGACGGCAACTCCTTCACTCTTCTCACCGTCATTGTCACGATGCAGGCAGCGAACGCCCAAAACATCCCTTTCGTGTGCAGCCTCGACTACTTCGTCCAGCAAGTTGCGAATCACCTTGTGGCTCAGCGCTGTCACTCCGACCCTTTTTCCTTGCCTGATAAGTTCGCAGATCATCCGCGCGCCCGTGTATGTCTTTCCCGAGCCGGGAGGTCCCTGGATCGCAAAGGCTGAATCCTTCAGCGCTAGGGCAATTCGGCTCGACGTGTTTTCGGGTTTCTCTGTCTCAAGCGGCTTGATTCTCTCGCCAGCCACAAGGCGCGGCGGTCTTCGCAACAGCAAATCTCGTCCCGCGCGATATTGCCCTGCTCCATCAATTCCATTCTTCGCAACCCATGCGCCGATCCGGCAAAGGGCCTCCGCATGTTCTTCCACATCAAACGGGTGTTCCCACACGTAAACAGCCGTCGGATGCAGTTCTGCCGTCTTTCTTGTTTTCTTGACGTCTATGGTGCGTCCCACTACGTCCACCGCTACCACGCTTCCGAATTTCTCGGCCCTGTAGTAGAGGTCTTTCTCACAGCGGGCCTCTGTTTCCTGCTTCGCAAACGAGTAGCGATCCACCGGGATGTTTCGCTCGACAAGCAATCGCTCCCGGAATTTCAGGCCCGCTAAGCCCGCTCGCTCTTCCAGCAAATCCTCATCGTCCAGGTCCGCCAGACGGTAACCCTCCCAATAGGTGGCCTTGTTCTCCCGCCGGTGCCAGTCCAATAATTGGGCCAACAACCATTGCGCCCGCTGGTGCTCGTGACGCGCGCTGGAATCTGCCGGTATCCCCTCCGTAAGCTCCGCGACTAATGCCGCAACTCTCTTTTGCTTCTCATCGAGCTCTTCGGAGGCTTTTTCATCTCTATCTAGAAATCGCGGCACGCTGATCCCGCGTTCCACCAACTTCCGCCGCTCCACATCCAACCATTCCCGAAGCGCCGCCGCAGAAAAACAGTCTTCGCTGTTGTATCCCTCCATCGCTCCCCGGATTTCGTCCGGCATATCTTCCAGGTTGCGTTCCAGCTCTAGCCGGTGCTCCACGTAGCGCATCGCCGCTCGGGATTCGTCCACCGAAGTCTTGCGTTCGAACCCGTAAAATGCCTCGATTTTTTTCAGTGAATACTCTTCGACGCTCGCTCGCGTGCTCTGTTTGAACGCCTGGTGTAAATCCACTAACGTCCCCGCGCGCAGCAATCGGTCGATCTCGTCTTCCCGCGTCGCGTACATTCCCATCAACCGCTTCAGCGTTCCCGGCTCGTACGCTCCGAAGTGATACACGTGCATTTGCGGATTTTCCTTCCGCCGCCGCATGATTTCGTCCACCAGCCACTCGAAGCCTTCCATCTCCTCTTCTCGATTCAACGCCCATCGCTTTTCGTAGAGCAGTTTTCCGTCTTCATTCCTGAACGCAAATCCGAACAAATATTGCAATCCAGATTCGCCAACGAACGGATCGCCTTCCAGGTCCACAAACACATCGTCCGCCGACGGCTCTGGCAATCTGCAAAAACCCATTCCTTCCGCCACTGGCAAAAGCGGCTCATATACCAGCCGCTTCTCTGTG
>WNFS01001983.1_pt1 | contig 15427 bp, 17 predicted proteins | sample 5400141 | NCBI WGS metagenome assembly WNFS01 (sample SAMN13153358, study PRJNA577476) | soil metagenome | isolation source: 60 cm saprolite under Madrone tree | place: USA:California | collected 2016-06-14
GAAAAGGATGCTCCCGAGTATGCCAACCATAGGAGCGGTCCCATCGTTAGCGGACGCGCACTGTACCGGATAGCCCTATATGGGCGCTTCGCGCGAAGAATCAGTCCTCAAAACGTCAATTTTCAGACGGGCTCCTAGGCCGGATGAACCCGTTTGAAAGGTCGATGCCGAGGAATTCAAACCCGTGCTCAACTTCGGCCCCTTGTGTTTTGCCGCGAGAGACACTCAACCCTAACTTCGTGAGCATGTGCTGCGCCTTTGCGAAGGTGTTCGCGGCTATTTCCTTGTTTGGGGCGAGGATAATGAAATCGTCGATGTACCTAATGCATCGAACATCCGGCTTCTTGTTTAGCTCCGAGTCAAAGTCATACAGGAAAAGATTGCCCAACAGAGGGGAAAGGGAATTTCCTTGAGCGACTCCAATATCTTCTATCGGGAACGCGTTAGCATGCTCCCGTAGCTGCTCCATGTTCTCCAATTCGACCGCGATTGCGCGCGCAAATAACTCAATGAAGTCCTTTTCCTCCACAGCTTTAGCGACAATATCTGTGACGGCAGATTTTGGTATTCGCGTAAAGAACTTCGCAATGTCGGATCGAATCACAAACCGACTGCCCTCTCCAATAGAGTTGAGAACGGCCTTAATGGCAGCGGGAACGGCGGCCATGTCCTCGTCTTTCTTCTTCCTAATGCCCCCAAAGCTGTAAGGAGTGTGGACAAACTTCTGTATCGCAGGGACCGACACCAAAACATCATGAATCGCGCGTTGCACGATGCGGGACTCGACTCTGGCAACTACAAGCGGACGGAAACTAGCTTTGTCTTTCTTGTCCTTCGGGATCTTGATTCCACGCGCCGGGGGAAACACAAACCTATTTTGCTGCAATTCGCGACTGAGGCGTTTAAGGTTCGTCGCTAGGTTCTCTTCAAAAGCTGCTATTTCGTTCTTCGTCTCTTGCGACTTGGAAGTTCTTGCGTTTCGCCTAATTGCAAACCACGCCGCATCGATTACCCGGCGCTTCCGAACCTGAAGCGTAAGGCCTGACTTCATTTGTCTAGTGGGCCCTGTTGGTGCGCCTGACCCGTCCGACATTTCATCTGTCCCCAGCGAAGGTGCCGTTAGGCCCGTTCCGCTCAATCGAGACTTTCGCCTCGCCGCTGCATTGGGCCCCAAGCTCGCAGGTTTCCCTGATCGCCGAGACGCCCAACACAAGGGTCAGTGCCAGCAGGATTGCCCTTCGGATCGCCCTTCGGCTTACCCGCCGACGCCGCGCCGGTTTGGCACGTTTTTGCTTGCGGTTCGCATTACTCGGTTCCTCCTATAAGCCTAAACTTTTTAGGCCGTTCGGCAAGTTCCGCGAACCCTGCCCCTTCCCGCCCGAAATATTAAAGCTACCAGCCGTCCAACAGGTGCCCCGAAAGGTGAAGGCTACGGCTAGCCTAGTACCGGACGCGTCAGGTCTGTCCGCAGCGAAGGTGCCGTTAGGCCCGTTCCGCTCAATCGAGACTTTCGCCTCGCCGCTGCATTGGGCCCCAAGCTCGCAGGTTTCCCTGATCGCCGAGACGCCCAATATAGGAGTCCATTATCCCACATATACCATAGAAACCCCGATGGACACAATATATAGGGGCACGGTTATTGGAGATGAACGGCCGCCACGCTGTCCTCAAAATCGAACCAGCGCCGCCAGTCAGTAAAGGGCTTGTCGTCATCTGTTCGGCCGCCTCACCCTCCTGATTGAATGGATCCAGCTGGCGTAGCGTCCGCCGCGCGGGCGGCTTCGTTCAAACGGGATTGTGGGAAATTAAGCAATTCTTTGGCGTCGGTCCGAGGTGTAACGCTGCCGCCGGAAATGTGAAATGGGTCCGATCAGGGTCCAATAAGTCGTGGCAAAGAGTTCCTTAGAGTTCCAGTGACGGGCTGTCAGCGCCGTTAAGTATCACTAAGTCGCAGCAAACTGCCACTCTGTCACGGCAGATACCGCCGGCAGGCTACTCCGGAAGCTGGCATGAAAATCAGAGGAGTCTTGCCCGCGGCTTCCCGCTCCGACTCCGCTCATTTTTCTACACGTCCTTGTGCTGGGGAGCTGCCAGTGCTCCATTTTTTGCACTCTTTTTTTCAGGCACTACTCGTCGTCTGCGCTTCTCTACTGTCGCAAGAGGCCGCCGATAACGGGAAAGATTGCGATTCGGGCCGCGGGAGTGCCAGGTAAGAATGATTTCTTCTCGGCTCACAGCCAATACATGAAAGCAAGAAACCTAGAAATAGATTGTTTCTTCGTGCGAGGGGCAAACCCGTTCCATCCGGGCGTGCAGAGTTTCAATCCATTTCGCAATCTCTTCCTCCGTTGCAAGAACGGAAACGATAAGGTCGTACTCGATGGTGCAACCCCTTGGACAGCCGACCGGAATTGAGGCCGTGTGGCAATTCGTCCAGGGTTCACGTTCCTGAAAATCCTGTTTATATGCGATCGCGTTTAACAATATGGATATGTAACTATTCTATCGCTATCGAAAGTTCGAGTGGGAGAGAATCAGGCTGTCGTACGACGAACTCAGTAGAAGGCTTGTGATGGATACTGTGAGAACGGTATCAGTCTGATTTCTGACGCCCGAATAGACCATCCAAGAGCTTTCGTGCCCAACCTGTTTCTTGAGGCGTAGGATCGGCGCCAGGGACGCGAGCTGTCGGCGAACGAATTTCGGCGAGCAGCCGCGCTGTAAAATCCCAATAGGTGAGCCGGTCCGAAGTGGCGTATGCGAGTGCGCTAAAGAAGTAGAACGTTGACCCGACGAAAACAAAGAGCCAAGCGAGCGTGACAATTGTCAATGACAGCGCGTGACCACTGAGTACGGAAAGACATATCAGTGCCCACCCGGTCGCTTGCACTCCGAGTAGAACGAATGCGGCGTCCGGGTTAAGCACTGGAGTTCCCCGAAGCAAATAGTCTTGGAGCACGTTGTACCATTCCTGCCATTGGGCATTGCATTCCAGTCGAGCGTTGACGTTCGTTTGGAACATCGTTCCGACATCTGCGACGGTTTCAGCGGTGATGGGCGGCATTTGAGGTTCTGCAGGTGCTAGGTTTCCGAGAAATTGTGCGGTGACTCTGCGCCAAATCGGGCGCTGTGAGAGTAGGAAGTTTGGTCGCTCCGGGTTCCAGAAGTTAAATACCAGCAATAGGCCGCCCGAAATCAACCCGGCAACCGTGCCGCTGAGCGCGTACAAGATGTACCCCACCACATAAGCACAGAAGACGAGAATCCCTAGCCAGATATAGGAGTTGGGGTCATGAATCCCTGCAAGTTGGCTTCTCAGAGAGGGCTTTAGAACAAGAGTGCCAGCCACAACTATGCTTCCGGGAACGAGCGGCAAAAGGATCTGGTAGAGCTTGTCGACACTCGTGGGGCCGAAATTGAAGTGAATCTGGGGAAACATTTCTGCCGCGAACGATAACAAACAAAGTCCCGAAAGACAATTTCCACGCCAAGTTCGGCAAGTCAGTGATCGCCGCCGCGAAATAGGGACGTCATACACGCGCGTTGGCAAGAATTTCGTCCGCTAACCCGTTCGACGCCGGAACCCTTGCGTAGTAGTCTTTCGGCATGGCTTTTCAAGTGGCGGAACACACATACATTTTCATCGATGGCGAGTACCTCCGCCGGATTCACGACGAAGCGATGCGAGACTTCTTTGGGGTCGATGGCGACCTAGACCTTTCCGAACTCAGAGACCAGGCGCGCGCCATCCGAGCGTTCTTTTACGATTCGATTGATGATACGCCACGCGAAAGCGAGAACGCAGAGGCATGCCAAGCGCGTTTGGCTCCGCTTGAGCAGTTTTTCGCTCGGTCTCGCGCTCTCAGCGGAGTTCACGTTCGTCTTGGGACCGTCGTCGGGAAAAGGAGCCGGAAGAAAGAACCCCGACAGAAAGAAGTAGATATTTTGTTGGCGACGGACATGCTAACGCACGGTTTCAATGGCAGCATGCAGAAGGCAGTTCTTCTTGCTGGCGACCTGGATTTTCGGCCGATTGTGGAAGCGCTCGTACGTCATGGCGTCTTTGTTGAGGTGTGGTATCACCGGAGTTCGGTTGCTCAAGACCTGCCTGGTGCTGCGGACTTCGGCCACGTGATTCGATTTCGTGAGCTGTACTCGTGGAATTCACAACATTTTCAGGACGCACACCGCGTCCCCCGCGACGAGGAGAATGTTGGTCAACCTCGCAGCGAATTTCTCAAAGCCGGCTCAGTGAAGGAGCGTTACGTTCACCTTTATAGGTTCGAGCGATCTGACGGCCCCATTTTTCAGCTCTGGATTGACACGGGAGGCGGCACCTCGATCACAATCTCTGATGCCGACGTCGATCTTATCGAGCGCTACGTCGCCGCTCAGTATGCGCCAGTCGTGTGGGAAGTAAAGGTAGACGAGTTTCGGACCACGGGATAGCAAAAAGGTACGCAGAAACAAGAGGACCCGAAGAAATGGACGATCAACAATTCACGCAGTCGATCTACGCAAAGCATCAAGAGCATTTCGATCATTTCTACCGCCTGCATCAATTCGCTCAGGCTTCTCTCCAAAAATACAGGGGTTTCACGAAAGACCACTATCACGCAGCGGTTCAGCTGATATGCCCTCGGGCATTCAAATCTTTCGATTCTATCCGGCGATTGTGTGAAGTCGTGTCGTGTGAGGATGCAGCCGTCATCCTGCGATGTCTCCTGAACTTGATGGCAATAACGCGGTGGATTTCGCGAGATCCTCAAAAGCGCGCAAAGAAATATCTGGCTTGGTACTGGATTGAACTGCATCAGCGCGCGAAACGTCAGCCCGAGAACTTTTCGGCGGATTCGATTGCGGAGATTCAGAAACACTTTGAAGTGGAAAAATCGCACTTTGAATTCATAAACTCGAAAGGCAAGCCAGATTTCGCAAAACACTGGTACCAACCGGAAGTGCATTCGATCTTTGATTTGTTTAAAGAAGTGGATTTGGAAAAGTTCTATGATGAAGCGTACAGACCTTTGTCAGGAACCGAACATTCTGATGTGATGGCTTATTTCGCGATGTTTGCTAACGCGGAAAAAAGGGATGGAGAAACAAAGCTAGAAATCCAAAGCGACTCATTTGTTCGTGACTACCTCAGAGATGCTTTCGAATACTTCGCAGACATTTTCGACGTGTGCAACAAGACCATGGTTCTCGCAGATGATAAGGAACTCCAAGAGATCGTCGCGGCTGGCATCACATTTTACAAGACTGACATGCAGTCCAAAGATGTCCCGTCATAGTTTGACCTTGCCCATCGGCGGATTATAGGCGAAATTTGGCGTTTTTGTCGTTTTTCCCGTTTGGGAATCACTAACTTAGCGTCTTCAACGTTGCTTTTAGTTCGATCCCCGCGGCCGCTACCAACCTTGCCGAATGAAAACACGAGACTTCTAATGGTGCCTTCCGCCGCGTACCCGGCGTGTACCGTCGCGCAATCCTGCCCGAGTTGTATAAACACCGTGCATTCCGGACCTTCGCCGAGCTAGCTCCGGCCTGTTTTTGCACGAACAATTTTAGCTTGCGTTACTTAGCTGGCGTGGAATTTGTGGCAGTACTTATCCGGTCGAGCCGTGCGACTTGCTCGTGGAGTTGACGTAGCGTTCGGAAACCTCGTTCTGAAAGAGAAACCATAGAGATGATTATCCATGCGATCCAGTACGACAGGTCATCAAGGTCTTTGCTCTGGATATGGCCAAATGAAGCCCGATGAAGCGCCTTTGACCTCAAATCGTAAAGGCCTTTAACGCGCCGTTTAAAACTGGGGTATTCCTTTACGTCGATAATCTTGAATCCGGCAAAGGCAAGAATTGCTGCAAGACCATTCGCATTGAGGTCGGTTACTCCTTCTGTATCAATTGTGAAAAAGCACTCTGCGCAGGTCCAGAGTTTTACAAATTGCATCGTTGGATTTCTGTCTTTGTAAGCGTCAGCGAACCAATAGACCGACCGGACAATCGCAGCCTGAAGTTCGCTCTGATTCGTTCGCTCTGGCAGGGACGCGATCTGTTTCAAAAAGCATTCCTTCGTTAAATAAGCGATGGAGTTGGAATCGAGAGGTAGGTCCTGCTCTCCTCCCCATTTTCGAGTCAACGATGGGTTGTCCCCTCCCTTCTCCCATGTAAGGATTGAGATGGCCTTTCGATGTTCCAAAGGAGAAATCACTGCGCGAACACGGGATCGCCAGATAGCTCCCCTATATAACAGAGCGCCGCACAGGGCGAGAATTCCAACAGTGAGCGTTGCTCGATATTCAAACTGTTCAGATGCAATGTCGTCGCTTCCCCTGCCAGCACCAATTAGCCAGAGGCTATCCTTGAACTGGTCGTAGACTATAGCGACGTCTAGACCTTCTGGGAACTTCACGTTTTCCAAGAGCGCGCGGTTGGAACGCTGGATACGGAAAGAACCAAGTTCAACAACGTCCTGATCTTTAAGGTCGAGGCCGTCTACCTGGATCAGGCACTGGCGGTCCTTGACGGTCGCAAGCAATGCATCAGTTACGCCATCGACAAACTCTTGGCCTGTTGGCTGAAGCTGTTTTTCGAGCAAGTCATTGTAGCTCTTTAGCACCTGAGCGCTGACTTCACGCTTAGAGACGGAGCCGAGGAGTTCGGGGAGACTACAGACTATGCCAGCCAGCCGCTTCCTCGCAGCGTCACCTTTATCCGAAAGAAACAGGGTTCCGCGATTGTACTTAACGGTCGGATGAAAAAAGCCGAGCCGCTTGATGTCTTCCAGCGTTGGCTTGGGAATGAATGCGCGCGGCGAAAACAGAGTTTCAACATCGCTCTCAACTATCCGCTTCTGTTTTGGCGTAATCCCGCTGTACGGCATGGCAACACTATATCAACGAGCGATCGACGACGACTTCTTGCGGGGATAAAATCTGAGTGCCGGATGGTTTAGAGGAGCAATTTCGCTGTTCAGCCGTCAGCACCTTTTGTGCCTCAGGTTTTTGCGATTGCGCGAGATATTCCTTAACAAGGATAGGAATAATAACCCGCTCGATAAATTCCTTCAGACCGGGATCAATGTGAGGGCTATCGTTCACGGCGTGTTGGTCGTCAGGCATGGGCCTCCCCCACCAGAACTAATCTGGCTGCATCCCTTGTTGAGACACGGCCGGTCGAATATAACCTTGTACAAGTGCGAGAATGCAACTTTTTTGTGGCGGTCTAAGCAGTCCCGTGTATGCTCCGACAACCATGCCAGTTAAAAGACGCTTACTCAAACCAGATGCCGAGTTTGTACAGCATCCCGTTGTCGCTAGCAGCCCGCGGCTGCTAACGATCCCAAGTGCTGCTGCTTACTTATCGTGCTCCGTTTGGTCCATACGGAACCTGATTTGGAACAGGGCGATTCCACATGTTCAGATCGGGAAACGATTCCTGCTGGATGGGGCGGACCTCGACAGCTACGTTGAGAAGAATAAGGTGCGAAGTTAAATCGAACCGAGGAATCTACCGGGACTCTTCTCTTCCCGCCTACCAGATGTCTCCTGTGCTGACAAGAAAGTTGTAGCACTTTGCGCACAGCGCAACAGGACTGATGCGCACGCAAACAGGCGGTTGAGGATGTTTCGCGCCATGTACCCGGCGTGTACCTCAATGCGGGGATTCTGCCCGTTCTGACGGTTCTGGCGTCTTGATAAATCAGCAACTTACGTCTTATGAATGGAGCTTACGGGTTCGAATCCAACTCGCGCTTAAAGCAACTGTTGTGTTGCAATTGGTAGGACGCGAATGGCGAAACATCTTAACCTTACGCAAGGATTAGGTAAGACTCAGGAAGAGGCCGATGGCCGCGTCAGGGAGTCATACGATCAGTACGCGCATAAGAACAACTGAGGTGCTGTCGTACCCATGCCCTTTTGGGCTAGGCGCTGCACTCTTTCACGCCAGCCGAACATCCCACTTGCAGCACGTCACCAAACCGCGCTTCACTTCGGGCTTGAACGACATCGCGAATCGTATTCCATCTACAGGATCGGTGCGCTTCGGTGTTGTCCGGTGCTTTTTGTAGTCGCGCTGTCCGTCGTTGCGAAGCGGATTGGCTGCTCGCGGGAATATCTCTCGCGCGTGATTCACGGGCACAAGAAGCCGGGCGCGAAGATTTGAAAATACCTGAGCGTCGTAAGGTCGTACCGCGTCGTGAAGTGAAACCCCCACTCTTGTTGATTAAGTGTGTTCTCGGTAGAGTGGCTACGACGGGAGGGTTTCATGCCAAGGAACAACATGAATGGTGTCCCTGCCAAGCTCTACAAATATATTCCACCGGAACGCGCTGCGAACGTGCTCGGTGAGCTGCTGATTCGATTCAGCCAAGTCTCCGTGATGAATGATAAAGAGGAATTCAAGCCACCCATCAGCGGATTGGCAACCGAACCCGTTTTCCAACAAGCGTTCCGGAAGAGGGCCGAGGTACTCTATCCAGGCTTGATGGACCTGGTGGAAAAGCAAGGGCCGGAATACATGGCGACGCTCTACGCCAAGGGAAGGGGCAGCGAGAATCTCGCACGGACCATAAAGACGATCTACGAAACGAACGACAAAAATTTTGGAATTCTGTCGCTATCGGAACTGGCAACCAGCACCTGTATGTGGGACAAATATGCCGACCAGGGGCGCGGCTTTCTTGTGGAATTTGATTCGTCTCATCCGTGGTTCTACCAGAGAATAGCGGAGGACGACGATCTTCGCCATCTTCGCCGCATGTCCTATGTTGCCGACCGCACTCCAACCTATCTTCTTGCGATTACCGCGAAAGACTACCTCTACACGAAGGAGACAAAGTGGGAGTACGAGAAGGAGTGGAGAATCATTCTGAACTTCAACAGCGCGGCACGGAACGTCGGCAAGGACGACACTGGAACCGATGTCCTTCTATTTGCGATCCCTCCCGACTGCCTGCTCAGCGTGACGGTCGGGTATAACGCCAGCTCCGAATTTATTGGGAAAGTGCGATCCTTGCTCGCTACGAATCCTTCTCTTTCGCATGTACGCCTCAAGGCGGGTAGGCGACGGGACGATGATTCGATAGAGATCGAAGGATTGGATGAGGAAAGCGGGACCACGGGATAGCGGTTGGATTGTGTGGCGTGGCTGGCGCTGTGAAGGACGTTTGCGGATGCGTGCGTGGGGTGATGGATGGATACCGAGAAAAGCCGGTGGAACAAATTCACAGAATGGTGGACGAGCCACGCGCTATCGTAGTTACAACCCCACCAACTTCTTGAGATAATCGAACGCAGCCGCCACAAATCGCCGATGCGTCCATGCTAGCGTTATCAGGATTCCCAGGACCGTGTAGAACGCGCGGGATAGGCCAGATGGATTCAAGGCGACGCTCTTAATCAAATGGCCCGCCCGCGCTAGCCGCGATTTGAACTGTAGCTCGCCAAGTTCGCTTAACCTGTGAGCGACGACCGCAGGATTGCCGCCCCATATCTCCTCAGTGGACAGCACGTACCCCTTGTCGAACAGCTCCAGCAACGCCATTTTCATTTGCGCAGCAGACGTGGCGATCATTTTGTTTGTGACATAGCCAGCGTTCAGATTCACCATGATCGCGTGATCGTCAGTTGGCCCGGCGTTGCACCACGCTTGCGTGCCGTCTGGCGCGGTTATCAAGCCGGGCTGTTTCCTGTTCTCGTTGAGTGTTTTTATGACTTCGAGGATGCGCCGCTGCAATGGAGAGAGAGACCGATTCTTTACTTCGAAGCCGATCACCACAGCTAACATCTATCCATCCCAATTTTGGATCAGGTCTCAACGAGCTTGAGCAGATTCTCTGTCACTCGGAATTATATCTATAAGCTGTAATAGAAAGGAGAACAACAATAGAAAGAACCCCCATGGTACGAAAGACGGGTGTTCAGCCGAGACCAAAGCGGCGGGCTTCCCCTCGTTCCATCCCGGGCATGGGTCACTTAAAACAAGCGGTCCTCCGTATCCGCCGGCCATCAACTTTCCGTTGAAGCAGAGATGCGCGCCATCCGCAGTCACGATTGGCTTGAAGGGAGAGGAAACGGCAGTGAACGAAAAGAACAGCAGGATTCCTGCCACGAGTCCCGAAAGCGCAGCAAGAATCTTGGCAGCGTTTTTGACGGAGCTCCTGATCTTCATTACTTTTTGGCCTCCGCGAGCCTTATACATTGACATCGGTGCATCGTCAACGCACACCATTGGTCCGGCCACGGTCAAGCTGTTCATGGACTTGCGGAACGAGAAAAAGTAACCTGAATTCCCGCTGCTTTTACCCTACCGATCCCAACTTCCGAGTTCATCATGTCGATCAGCAAGTGCATTGTCCGGTTGAAAGCGAAACATCGTCGATGTCTTGAAACTGTTGAGGTGAATTAAGGAAGACTCCGGACTATCCGGCAGAACAAACCAGGAAAGCAAAGTTGCGCAAATTACTCGGCGCGCGGTCGTCGGGATCGAGGTCGAATCGCCCTCGCCCTGAATGGTACAATTCGGGATAAAGGAGATTCGGCGCGATATGGAGGGTCCCACAAAGTCGGCAGTCAGCTTTGGCGAATTCCTGCGGGCTTCCGCAGAACGGTTTTTCAGGCTCTGCGGGACTATCTCAGAAGCCTACGACTCCCTCCCTCTTGAACAGAAGCACAAGACGAAGAAGGCCCTACTAAAATTATCCCAAGCTGATGTTGAAACTACGCAATTTCTTCTCAAAGATGACCAGGAACTTGCCGAAGTCCTTTCCCGACACGAGTGGTGGGTGCTTGAACGAGACATCAACGGCTCAGTTCAAAGAGACATTCTGCGCCTCGGGAAGGAAGGAACAAGAAAGGAAATCGACGAGTACCTGTGTGAAATGTTCCGTCGAGACAATCACACCCGACTGGAGAGGAAGGTCGAAGCCTGGTTGAAGACTCCTTACCTTGCCGAGCGAAGAGAGATTATCTCGCAGTGTTTTGCTGCACACAGGGAAGGAAAGTTTTACCTCAGCGTTGCAACACTCATGCCGCTTCTTAACGGCCTAACTCGGCGCTTTCGTCGAGAGGTATTTGGAAGTCAGCCCCACAAGACGCCAGCCGGGGCACCACGCCGGAGGAAGGCAATCGAGGTAGCCCTGCTCGCTGAGTACTACCAAAGCCATGAACCGCCTCTCTGGGGGCAGCCGTTGTTCGCGGCAATCAATAGCAAATTCTATGGAGATTATCGTTTCGGTTCGGGCAGCACCCCGACTTCGCTGAACCGACACGGAATACTACACGGCGAGATACTTGACTACGGGACTGAAGTGAATTCCCTGAAGGTGTTCCTTTTGCTGGACACGTTCCAGCACTTCTGCAAGTCTGTTCAGGACCGCAAACCCCGCGAGGCCGCTTGAGCTAATCAAGATTGCGCCGTGGGGAGAAGATAAGCCGTGAAGTTCGTTTGCTACTGGTACGCTACAAATGTTTTTGGAGCTACTCCCGACAACTAGTCCTTTCAGATCCTGCGCAGCCTGTCGCCAAAGAAAGAGTTGCGGAAAATGCTAAGGCCTACACTTGTCAGGACCTCGCGGTTCTAGGGGGTTGATTACGGAGTGCCCCTACCCCAAGGCCGCGACGGGAGGACGGGCCGGAATGGATAGGAGAAATTGCCCGTGATGGGGCCAAACAAGATTCTCGAGTCCATAGGTGCCGGAAAGCAAGGCGTGTGGCGTTGTTCACACTGAACGTGCCAAGTGCACCTAAGTAATCTATTGAGGATGGATGTCGCGCTGTCACCGGGGCGCATGGGCGTGTGTACTTCGACGGGGTACCTACAACCGTCCGTTCCACACTCGAACGCGACCTTCACGATCCGGGGCTGCCAATGCTCGAACTGCTGTTTCGCCGCTTTTATCTCCGACGTGGAGTATGCATACACGTGACCGCATCTCGGGCACGCGAAATTGGCACTGACTCCCTCAGCCCTCAGGCCGGGCGCCGGCACTTTGAAGAAGTGCAGGTCTGATGAAGAGAGGTTCTTGCAGAGCAGCACGTGTCGATTCATGATTGGGCCCCATTCACCGATTCTCTCGGACGATCATACCGCGCCGGATACCATGGTGTCCGCTATCTGAATGAGCTGGGACGACTCGGTTTTGTTTTAGAACTCGAAGGTCTTTGAACGATCGAGGAGTTTTTGGGCCATTTGGAGTCCGATAAGAATTACCGAAGTCAACTCTGGGCGGTTTTGGTAGTCCGCCTGGTTTTAATCAGTTACCGATGGACGCTATGCTGTCACAGTAGAAATCAAGTCCGCTCTTGTCCGAGGTTGTTGGTTTTGCCTCTATTCGTGCGAGCCGACGGTGCCACCCTTGAGGCTCTATTCTTTCTTATCGCCGCCTTTTGCCGCCGCGACCAACCGCTAAGTTATTAGTGGGAAACAAGGTAACTGGAGCGGGCGATGGGAATCGAACCCAACGCCCTTTGTGCCGTTTTTCTTGGAGCTTCATTGACTGCCTGGATTCCGACCATTGAGTCAGAGTGCCCCGTTTGACGCCCTCAGTACTCTATTTCTTTGTGGTCTTTGCAAACCGGGCTCTATTTGCAACGGGCGCTTCTTGAATTACAAAGACCGGTTGTGTTGACCAGAGCGATGCGGCAGCTCGGGTTCGAAGGCAGCGACGGGTTGTAAAATCTTACGGAGAGCTTAATGGTGCGGTTGGTCAGTTCTGGGGTGTACCGTGATGCACGGGAGCGTTTCTCCTGCGCATCATGTATAGAAGGATCACAAGCACGGACGGTTTGTCAGGACAGACACAGGTCTTTCCCCTCACAGACGTTAGTTCGAGTTCGACTGGGGGGAGCCGTAGTCACGTGCTTCTCGAACTTAGGAGTGTCCTTGAGTGGCGTATCAAAGGGAGACGTGGAACCGGCAAGAACTGTACGAAAAGGTGTGGCAATTTCCCCTCCGCAAGCTCGCTGCGGAGTATAGGATTTCCGACGTAGGTCTCGCGAAAGTTTGTCGCAAGCTGGACATCCCGTTGCCCGGCTTAGGCCATTGGACGAAGATCGCTTGCGGGCACGCGATTCCCCGCCCGCCCTTGCCTGCGATGGAAGCCGCTCCGGTTTTGGTGCGGCAGGTTCGCGAACCCCAGGCTGCCGTTCTTCCCGAAGACGTTTCTCACCTTGAGGCAATCGAACGCATTGCCGCCGAGCCGAACCCGTCCGTCACGAAGGCCATGCTGGCCCATCCGCTCGTCGAAAAAGCGCGCTCGGTTCTGAACCAGACCTCGAGCAGGCCCGGCGAAAAGCTGTCTGCGAGCCGTGAACTCGAATGGCTCGATCTGCGCGTTACGAAAAACCAATTGCCGCGCGCGCTGCGGATCATGGCCGCCGTGATCCACATACTCGAGAAGGAAGGGTTCCAGGTCGTGGTGGAGAAAAAGGCCAGCGAATCGACAAGGGCTGTCATCTACGGCGAGAACATTCGCTTTGGCTTGATCGAGAGATTCCACCAAGTAAAGCCTGCTCTGAAACCAAATGCGTCCCCATACTCCTACAATCCAGTTCGCCTAGAAACCACGGGAGACCTTTCCATTGAAGTGTGGAACTACTATTCAGGCGGCCCACAAAAGGTCTGGCGCGACCGGGAGAACAGCAAGCTCGAAACGCAGATTCCGAAATGCGTTGCCGGGATGATGCGCATTGCGCTCAAGGAGCGAGCGGATGATCGGGCGCGGCAGGAACGAGAGCGCGCGCATCAGAAAAGAGTCAACGAAGTCGCGGAGGAGCTGGAAAAGATTCGTGCTGAGGAGAAGCGCATCAAGCTTTTGCGAAGAGATGCGGGTGCATGGCATCGTGCCGAACGTATCCGAAAATACGTCGCTGCGGTTCGCGAGAGCGGCGCGAAAGACGCGGAGTGGCTGACGTGGGCGGAACTTCAGGCGGATCGTCTTGACCCTTTAAAAGAGAAGCCGAAATCGATTGTAGACGACAAAGAAGAGGTGGCGAAACGCCTTCGGAAAGTCGAGTGGGGATGGTGAGGCCGAATGGCAAATAAAGGGTTGACCGAACAAGTTTTGAGATCTTGCTTAGTTCTGCTTCAAAACTGTTGCCAACTGTTGCCACATTGTGCAAATATGCGGGTGTCCAAAGGGCTCGAAAGGGTTCCTAAGGAACAATGCAAGAATGCGTAAGTTGCAATAAACTTGGGCATTTAGTGGTTTTTCTTCGGTTTTCTTCAAATTCCGATAGACAATCCCATCGGCTCCACCAATCTTGACTTCTGCACCTATTCTCGCAAAGCGAACCTTGATCAGTGTCCTGCTAGTTCTGGGGCTTCTCTATGCCGGCGACTTTCTGTACTTCCGTGTCCGCATGCTTCACCCGGCTCCTGCCTACCCACTCGAATCCCTGAAAACTTTGCGTGTCCTTGCCATCCCCGAGAAGAACGGCAAGACGGAATACGAAGTGGACGCCCAGAATCCCGAGCAGACCATTACCTGCGTCCACTCGCTCTTCCTGCACAGCGGTTATTCGCCCTGCTGGTATGTCAAACCGAGGATCAACCAACCGATCCCTATGTGATCGGCTCGGCGTCAATCATTCCACTTAGTGAGTGGGAGGTTGGGATGTATTCACTTTTTTTCGGGAAACTTTGGAGGGATTTCCGCATACCCCGGCGCAGCCTGCTTCAAATTCACATCCACTTGAGCGCTGGCATCTCCGATACTCCAGCGAATTCCACCGGCGAGCGAATTCATGAAAAACTCATTCTTCCAATTCTCCGGCCGGTCGCCCATCGCGGTAAAGAACACACGGCCTTTCCCCTGCATCCGTGCCCACATCACCGGATACGGCGCGCGCTGGTAGCACTCGCCCTTCATGCCCTGCGTGTCCAGAGTGAGGATCACGTGGAGATCAGGCGTGAAATCCTTCAACGAATACCACTCTTCGTTAAAACTTACCGGCGAAGTCACGCCTTCCAACCCAGGAAATTTCGGGTCATTCACGATCAGATTCGCGTCCTGCAGCCGCGGCTCACGTCCGTGTATTATGAACTCGGCGCCGACCATCTTCAGGTAAGGATCTTGCTGCTCTCCATGGGCGATATATCGATTCGCAAGGTCAGGGGTATCCGGCGGCGTATGAAACGTGTCGCTCGCCGCGTGCACGCCCGCGAATCCCATTCCATTCCTTATCGCGTCCAGCAGGGCCTGTTTGCCGGCCGGTGACATCGCTGGCTTGCCGTCCGTTCCCAAGGTCGTGAGATCTCCCGTCGTGAAAAACACCATGCCCGCATAGGAGTGAAACTCTTTCGAATCGAAAATGCGCCCGTCCTTCGTCACGCCGACTTTGAATCCATGCTTGTTCCCCATCTCGGTCACGGCGTCGTCCATGATGCTCGGTTTCCCGTCCACTCTTTTCACCACCGCA
>WNFS01001984.1_pt1 | contig 15423 bp, 10 predicted proteins | sample 5400141 | NCBI WGS metagenome assembly WNFS01 (sample SAMN13153358, study PRJNA577476) | soil metagenome | isolation source: 60 cm saprolite under Madrone tree | place: USA:California | collected 2016-06-14
CGACGCGGCGGGTGATGATACTTGCGGAGCATTGGCGAGCACTGAAGGCACCGAAATCGCAGGAGCCGACGGAACGGCGCGCGACGCTGGGGCTGGTGTGGATTCCTGAAAAGCTCCGGAAGGAAGCTTTTCATCCAGGAAATTTGCAAGGGCTTCGATGGTTGAGAGATCGCCCAGCAATTGCCGGAAAGTAATTTTGATGTTGAACTTCGACTGGAGAGCCTGTGTAACTTGCGTGAGGAAAAGCGAATCGAATCCCAGGTCAAGAAATGTTGCGGCGTACTCCTTTTCAGAAATGGAAACGCCGGAAAGATCCTGAAAAAGTTCACTGAGCATTGCAAGAAGCCTTAGAGCGCGCGGCACCGATGGGTTGGGGGGTTGCGGTACAGGACTCACGGTTAAACTTTCCTCCGTTCGAAAAATTTCTGCCGCATTATTCATCGCGGGTTGCGCCGGATGATACTCGTTGACGGCGTCACTGATTTGCGGCTCGGGGGACGCGAGCCAGAAGCGCTTACGCTCAAAAGGATAAGTCGGGAGCGATACGCGGAGCCGTTTTTCGCCGGAATGCACCGTGGCCCAGTCTAAAGGGGCGTTTGCGAGCCACATTGCGCCGAGCGCAGAAGCCAGGCTGAGTGCATCGCCTTCGCCAGAAAAACCATCGGAGAGAGAAGAGATGACGCTAGTGTTTTGCGCGTTTAGTTTTTGCTGACGGGCAAGTGTCGCAAGCACGTTGCCGGGACCGATTTCAAGAAGCACGCCAGGGCTCTTCAGCAGTTCCGAAACGCCTGCGGAAAATTGCACGGGACGGCGGAAGTGGCGGGCCCAGTAGCCAGGATCAGTGGTTTCAGCAGCCGTCGCCCAAGTGCCCGTCACTCCTGAAATGTAAGGTATGCGAGGAGCATTCAGTTTGGCGCCGCGAAGTCTTTCTGTGAACGGCGCGACGATCGGTTCCATAATCTTGGAATGGAAGGCGTGCGAAGTTACAAGTCGCCGCGAGACAATCCCTGCGGCCGTCAACTTTTTCTCAAACTGTTCCAAAGCCGAGTGCGCTCCCGCAACGACGGAAAGTGACGGACCATTGATCGCTGCGAGGTCTAGCTGGGGTTCAGCCGCGAGACGGGCGCTTACTTCTTCCGCGGGCAATCTTACAGAAAGCATTCCGCCTGACGGCAAAGCCTGCATCATACGGCCGCGCGTTGCGACGATTGCGAGCGCATCTTCGAGAGTGAAGACTCCAGCCAGGCAGGCGGCCACGAATTCGCCAATGCTGTGGCCGAGCATCGCTTTAGGCTGCACGCCAAAGCTCATCCAGAGCTGTGCAAGCGCGTATTCGACTGAGAAAATCGCCGGCTGAGCGACGATCGTATCGGTCACACGGCGGCGTGCCTCTTCTGAAACAGCCTCCGCAGGATAGAGCAGCGCGCGAAGATCTTCGCCAAGCTGCGGTGCAAGAATTGCCGCACAGCGATCGATGGCTTCGCGAAAGACGGACTCTGAATCGTAGAGTTCGCGGCCCATGTTGGGGTATTGCGAGCCTTGCCCCGGAAAAAGAAAACTGATTTCCGGCGCAGCTCCCGAGTGGACACGATTTTGGACGCGCTTCGGATCGGGCTTAATGAGCGCGCGGACTGCGTCATGAATATCGCTTGCAGATATGGCGCGGCGATAAGGGAACGACCGGCGCCCGGTTTGCAGGGTCCATGCGGCATCGGCGAAATTGGTCTCGGGATGGTCAGTAAAAAAATGCGCAAGATTTGCTGTGGCTTTATCGAGTGCGGCCGCCGAACGAGCCGAAAGTAATAGCACTTGCGCGGGGCGAGCAGGCCTCTTCGGCTGAACGGCCGGTGCCTCTTGCAAAATTACGTGTGCGTTTGTTCCGCCGACGCCGAAGGCGCTCACGCCTGCACGGCGCGGAATGCCATTCGAGTTCCAGTCGGAGAGCCGTGTGTTCACACGGAACGGACTATTGGCTAAATCAAAATTGGGATTCGGTTTGCGAAAATGCAGCGTCGGTGGGAGCTTCCCTGTTTTTACAACGTGAGTAGCGTGAATCAGTCCGGTGACGCCCGCAGCCACATCAAGGTGTCCCACATTGGTCTTGGCGGAACCAACCACGCAAAACTGTTTTGCGCTTGTGTGAGCGCGAAATGCCTGTGTTAGCGCCGTGAGTTCGATCGGGTCGCCTAGAGGAGTGGCTGTCCCGTGCGCTTCAACGTAGCCGATGGTGGACGGATCGACTCCAGAAGCAGCATGGGCCAAAGCAATAACCTGGGCTTGTCCCTCGACGCTGGGCGCGGCATAACCCACTTTAGCGGAGCCGTCATTGTTGACGCCGAAGCCGCGAATCACCGCGTAGATATGATCGCCGTCGGTGAGCGCATCATCCAAACGCTTTAGCAACACAACTCCGCAGCCGCTCCCGAAAACAGTTCCCTGCGCGTCGGCATCGAAAGTTCGGCAATGTCCATCGGCGGAAACCATTCCACCTTCCTGATAGAGATAGCCCCGCTTCTGCGGTAGGGAAATGGAAACAGCTCCGGCCAGCGCCATATCACTTTGGTAAGTGAGCAGACTTTGGCAGGCTTGAGTAACCGCGAGGAGCGACGTCGCGCAGCCGGCCTGCATGGTGAACGCCGGCCCGCGCAGATTTAGTTTGTAGGAAACGCGCGTGGCCAGAAAATCGAGACTATTGCCCATCATCGCCAGGTAATTGCCAACCTGGTAGTCGCCCGTGAATTGTTCAATGAATCCCGGAGTGGCGCATAACTTGGCAAGGAAATAGGTCGACATGCTCATGCCAGCGTAAACGCCGATGGCACCGGAATACGCGGCGGGATCGTAGCCGGCGTCTTCAAGCGCTTGCCAACAGGATTCGAGCATGAGGCGGTGTTGCGGATCCATTAATTCGGCTTCGCGAGGATAGATGCCGAAGAATTCTGCGTCGAAGAGATCGACATCATCGAGAATGGAGCGCGAACGGACGTAATTGGGCTGCTGCGCGAGCTGCGCAGCGTTTGGAATTTCAAGTTCCTCAACACGGAAGTGCGAGATGGCTTCGACGCCATTGAGTTGGTTCTGCCAGAACTCCGCGATGTTCTGCGCGCCGGGTAAGCGGCCCGCCATTCCGATGATTGCCACGCCGTCAAGGCGCGGTTCTTGTGATTCGGGCGCGCTCATGACGTCATTTCTCTCACCAGGCGCTTTTTCGAGAGCGCCGCGCGCTGCTTTTTGGCTTGTTCTTGCGCAGCGGTGAATGTCTCAATTTTGCAGGCTGATTCGCCTAGGTGGCGGGCCAATGAACGAACGGTGGCGTATTCAAAGAGATCGGTCACCTGAATTTCGCGCTGCAAGATTTTTTGCAATTGCGAGTGGACGGCAACAATCAGCAGTGAGTCTCCGCCCAAATCAAAAAAGTTTTCGTCCAGTCCGATGCGCTGGGTACCCAAAACTTCTTTCCACAAACTAGCAAGTCTTTCCTCAAGGTCTGTTCCCTTTCCGTGTTGCGAAGGAGATTCTTTCGCTTCGCTGAATGCAGGAAGCGCGCCGCGGTCGACTTTTCCATTTGGCGTGAGCGGAAACGCGTTCATGAATACGAAAGATGTGGGGAGCATGTATGCCGGAAGCTTTGCAGACAGGAATGCTTTCAGCTCCTCCGCGGACGTCGAGCGCTCAGGATCGGAAACGTAATAGGCATGCAAACGCTTATTTCCGGCGGCATCGGTTTGCACTTTAACGCATGCCTGGCGCACCGCCGGATGCTGCAAAAGAACCGTCTCGATTTCGCCCAGCTCAATGCGGTGGCCGAGAATCTTTACTTGCGTGTCACTGCGGCCGAGAAATTCAAGCGTACCGTCGGGTTGCCAGCGCGCCAGATCGCCCGTGCGATAGAGACGCGCACCCGGACTACTGGAGAACGGATCAGCGGCAAACTTTTCCGCAGTCAGCTCTGGTGAATTCAAGTAGCCACGGGCAACGCCGTCGCCCCCGGCGCACAGCTCGCCAACTTCGCCGACTGGAACCAACTGAAACTCATTGTTCAGCAGATAGACGAAAGTGTTTGAAATTGGACGGCCGATTGAGACCGAGTCGGGAATTACATCTCCGTGTCGCATCGGGTGGCAACAAGTGAATGTCGTGTTTTCAGTCGGGCCATAGCCGTTTATAAGAGTTAGATGAGGCAGATTTTCTAAAACTCGTCGAACGTGAGTGGAAGAGAGTGAATCGCCTCCCGCAAGCAGTTGGCGCAGTGGCCGCAAATCTTCCGGCCGCTGATCAACGAAAAGATGAAAGAGACCGGCCGTGAGCCACATCGTGGTCACGTTGTGTTTGCGGATGTGAGCGCCAATTTCCTGCAGCGAAGGCGGTTGCGGCGGCATGAGCACGAGCTTCGCGCCGTGCAAAAGCACTCCCCAGATTTCAAAAGTCGAGGCATCGAACGAAATCGGAGCCAGTTGCAAAAATACTTCATCCGGACCGAAGTGGCAATAATTGCTGTTGAATACCAGACGGGTAATGGAACGATTCTCAACCATCACACCTTTCGGACGCCCAGTCGATCCCGAGGTATACATCACATAAGCAAGGCCGGAAGCTGTGGCGGAAGTTTGCGGATTCTGGTCGTCACCGTTGCGACCCTCAGACGGCAATTCGTCGAGCAAAATCGCGGATAGATTGCGATTCCCGGCGATCGAGGGCGCAAAAGCTTTCTGCGTCAACACGATCGAAACGTTTGTGTCGGCGATCATGAATTCGATACGTTCAGCGGGATAGGTCGCATCAAACGGAACGTAAGCGGCGCCAGCCTTTAGGATTGCGAGCATCCCAATAATCATTTCAGGTGAACGTTCCGCACAAAGACCGACCAGCGACTCTGCACCAGCGCCCATGCGGAGCAGGCGATGTGCCAGCAGATTGGCGCGTCGATTGAGTTCGCCGTAGCTGACAGCTACGCCGCCAAAGCTCAGAGCAACTCTGTCGGGAAATTCCGCGCTTACTTGTTCGAACAGAGCTGCAACGGTTTTTTCCCGGGGATAGTCGGTGCGCGCACCTGCCCACTGATCGAACGGAGGCGTCAGCCTTTGCGTCGCAGGTTGTTCCGTCGCGATGAGACGGTTATCAGTCATCGCGGCTGGCCCGCCAGTTCCGCAGGCCGTCGTTGCGGCAAAAGGATTTCCTTTTCACCGAAGAGCCGCTCGGCAATGATTCCCCGGCTCTGGCAATCTTCGATCAGGCGATTCGATTCGACGATGGGCTTGGATGTTTCCGTGTATTTCACGCTCATCACGTAGTTCAGCCAGGGTTCCTGGCCCATCGCGTAGACATATACCTCCTTGCAATGGAATTGATCGACCATCGCTTTTGCGCGTTCGAAATCGGAACCAGCCAAGCGCCGCGAATGGTCTTTTTGGCGCTCGATGCGCTGTGTGACCAATGGGCCATAAATCCAGCTCATCGGCGCACCGTTACATTCCATCCCGACAAACAAAACGTCCACGTCTCCAGTTTGTTCGTGCACATGTTTGTAGAGTTGCGGTTCGATGTTGCAGGAATCCGCAGCGAAGAGCAGGCAGTTGCCGTTGGCTTCCACACGCCATGCCGCTTTTGTCTGGACGTTCAGGTCGCCATGCTCTCCCAGGAAAGGCAGCGCCATGATGGAACCCTTTTCGAATGGAATGTCTTCCATCTCGCCAAGCTCAATCACGTTGTGGAAACCACACTGCTTGAGCAACAGGCGCAGCGAGGGATCTTGAAGGGCGCCACCTCCATTGCGTGGAACCACTATGTTGCGAATGCGATGGCGCAACTGCAACAGCGTTTCAAAGAGAATGTGGTCCTGGTGATTGTGTGTGATGAGAACGTAATCGATTACCGGCGGCAAATCCTCGTAGGCATAACGGGAGATATCGCTCTCATAGGTGTAGCTCAAAACGGGATCAAGAAGAATGCTGACTCCCCCGGTTTCCAGCAAAATGCAGGCGTGCCCGAAATATCTCCAGCGCGCGCCCGGACCTGCATACTTGGCGTAGGGTTTCGGAGGCTCGGAAGTAAAGAAACCTCGAAATCGTTGTGCCGCTTCGCCTTCAAGAGCAAAGGCGTCTCTGATTTCCTCGAACCGTGCAGGCGTGCTCTTCATCTGAAAGAGTTGATCGTACTTTTCGCTGGCAAACGGGAAATTGAGTTGCACCGAATTTCCATTGCTGAGCCGAGGTGTACTTAAAACGAAGGGCCTGTCATCCCCTGAAATTTCCGAGAGCACCACGCTCTGCATCGAAGAGTCGTAAAAAGGGCTACGGTAGAGCAGGGGCTCAATCAGGCGAAACGATGGTTGATTGTTAAGGTCGTACACCAACTCAACGTATCCTTGCAGCGCGTTTGGGACTTCGGCATATAAACTTTCAAGACTGAAACCCGCAGCTTTCCGCCGGAGCATTTCATCGAGTTCACTGAGGGCGCTAGAAAGCTCCAGTAACTTGCTGCGATCTCGCAGGGTACGGTCGCGAAGTTGTTTGACGCCTTCGACGGCATCGCCGCCGACGTCCATAAATGGACCGCCGAGTAGAGCGGGATTCTTGACCGCTGCGGCGTGGGTCTCCGGCGCGGCGATATAGGAATCCATAATGCGAAGGTGGCGTTCGGTAAGATTACGCGCGGCCGTAGCTGGTGGAATCAAATGCGCCCAGGCGTACCAACCGTCCACCAATGGCTCGGACATTACATTTGTGCGTAAGAATAAATTGTCGCTCTTCATGTCGCTGCGCCAACCTGCCCCAAGGGTCGACCTTAAATCTGAGCTAGCTTCAGCGAAAGCGTCGAATCAGACTAGGTTTGAACTCGACCAGAACACTCAAAAAGGTGCAAGTCGTGGGCCACTTCATTACCGCCCTATGTCACTGAAAATAGGGTTCTTGTGCGATAATTTGGGCATTTTTCGCTGGGTGACATAGCCTATCAAGTGGATGTGGGGAAACTTTTTTCCTACATTTCCCCAACTCAACAGAGTACCGCTTGGTCAGAATGTCATTTTCGAGCGATGTTACGATCTTGTTCGGCCATGCCAAAGGGAACCCGATTATTATATCTAGTTGATAATACAAGACTTGGTCGCCGAAACGGAAGTCCCTTATGGAACACGCACCCCGCTTTTGGACCCAGCGTGGGAACCTTTTGAGTTAGACTGCCCTGCAGAGGTAGCTACAGGATGGAATGGATACCTACGAAAGTGAATCCTCTTCTTGCAGCAGGCGAACTCCACGTCTGGCGCATCCATCTTGCAAACCTCGTGGCCAAATCTCACGAGCTGCGTGCAATTCTAAGTGTGGAGGAAAAGTCTCGCGGCGATAGATATATTCGTCCCGCAGATGGTGCCAAATTTGTAACGAGCCGGGCCGCGCTGCGCCTAATTTTGGCTGGGTACCTCGGTCAAAGGGCCGATCGAGTGGTCATCAAGACCGGCGAATTTGGAAAGCCATACGTCCCTAAGCCAATGAATTATAACGGTTTACAGTTCAACTTGTCGCATTCCGGAGAGCTTTGTCTGGTAGCGGTAAGTTATGCCAGAGAGATCGGTGTTGATGCAGAGAAAATTCGGAACGACGTGGCCGTGCAGGATTTGGCGACAAGGTATTTTGCCCCGCCGGAAATTGCTGAACTGGAGGCACTGCCCAACGAATTGCGTGTACTAGGTTTCTTTCTTTGCTGGACTCGCAAGGAAGCCTACGTCAAGGCCAAGGCGGCTGGACTTCAAATACCCTTGGACCAATTTTCAGTATCGCTAACGCCCGGTCGACCAGCGGAGATCCAAGGTGCCGAAACAAATGGATGGACAATCCGATCGCTTGATCCCGGAGATGGTTACGTTGCAGCGCTGGTGACTGAGACTGGCATAGATTCCGTAAGATACTGTGATTACATGGGTTAACAGAAGCGTATCACATCTCCTCGGATCTCAAGATGCACGGCATGAAAAATGAGCTGGTCTATACGGCAGTACAGGTATAGAAAATACTCCGGCAATCTGTGCGTTTCCTTCGGTAAGACTTTTGTTTACAGCGCGTTAAGATCTTTCCAGGGGCCGGAAGAAAACTTCCCTATAAGTCCGGAACGGGTTTGCAACAATAGGGCAGGGGTTTTCTCTCGTCACCAGAATTCGGCCATGATCAATTGGCAAAATACGAGACCCATTCCAGTAAACATAACATTTTCAGCAGGATACGTAAAGTAGCAATCGCGCTCCGATGAGAATTTGGCGCCGACCGTTCTGGCAGGTGAATTGCCCATACGATGAGGGTCCTCGTACCAATGGGGGTTTTGTGGCGGTAGCCCATCGCGGGATTGAATTGTAAGGCATTCTTGGAGAAGGCATTGAATCTGGAGACTTCTTCGGCACATTCAGTTAGAGGGCTGCCTTGGTATGCGCTGCAATGCTGGGTTCGCAAGGAATCCTTGATTGTGGCTCAGTTGGAGGCGCAGGGCTTTGAATGCTTTCTGCCGAAATATAAGAGCCTGCGTGAATGGTCTGACCGAAAAAAGGAAGTCGAGCAACCGCTTTTTCCGGGCTACGTGTTTTGCCGATTTGAATATTCGCAGCGCCGCCCAATTGTAATTACTCCGGGCGTTTTGCAGGTCGTGGGATGTGGACGTACGCCGACGCCCGTGGAAGAGCGCGAGATCGAAGCGATCCAGTTTGCGATTGCCTCGGAAGTGCCTAGCCAGCCCTGGCCGTATCTTGCGATCGGAGAACGGGTGAGGATCCATACCGGAAGGTTAAGTGGTCTGGAAGGAATTTTGGTTAACTTCAAGGGTAATCACCGGGTTGTTTTATCTGTGTCGTTGCTGCAGCGTTCGGTAGCACTTGAAGTGGACCTGGCTTGGGTCGCTTCTCTGGAAAAGAGAAACGAATTGCAAGCTCAGCCAATCACGACCGGGGCCAGTGTCCGAGTCACCGGATAAGAACCTGCGAGTTTGAACGAGCACTAGATAGTGAAAGACAGGTCCATGAGTGTACTGAGAACAGATTTACAGGCAAAAGAAAGCATCAAGCGACTCAATACCGACACGCACATGACGCTTGAAAAGGGCAGCGTGTCTTCTGGTCGTATCGTTCTTCATGAGGATGCGTTTGTGTCCATGTTGTACCTTGAGCGCCGGCGCGCGGAACGCGCACAAAAACGGTTTGTGCTGATGCTGGTCGATGTAAAAACCGCAATCTCAGACGGACAGAAAAACCGCACGTTGGCCAAGGTGACGAACGCCCTCCTGAGCGTTACCCGGGAAACGGACATTGTAGGCTGGTATCTTGAGGATCATCTGATCGGAGTTATCGGCACCGAAGTCGGGACTGCAAAGCCAAAGACCGTACAAAGCAGAATGTTGGAGAAAGTAAGAGCAGCGTTCATCGAAGCCCTGACACCGGAAAAGGTATCTCAGATCACGGTGTCGTTCCATTTCTTCCCAGAGGAATGGGAAGAGAATGGCACGGATCATTCCGCGAATATCACGCTGTACCCGGATTTGTCGCGCAAGCAGGAATCCCGCAAATTTGCGTTAGGCGTGAAGCGTGCAATGGATGTGATTGGCAGTACGGCTGCACTTGTGCTGCTCTCGCCAGTTTTTGGCGCCGTAGCGCTTGCCATTAAGCTTACATCGAAGGGTCCAGTGCTCTTCAAACAGGAGCGTTTGGGCCAGTACGGAAAAAAGTTTACAGTTCTGAAATTCCGTTCGATGCACACCGACTGTGACGCCAAAATTCACGAAGAGTACGTCAGCCAGTTCATTGCCGGGCAAGTAAAAGGAACTGCCAATGACAGTGAAAAACCGGTGTTCAAGATCCAAGAAGATCCAAGAGTGACGCCAGTGGGACACTTCTTGCGAAAGACAAGCATCGACGAGTTTCCACAATTCTGGAATGTTCTCGTCGGCAACATGTCGCTGGTTGGGCCACGTCCGCCGGTTGCGTATGAATATAAAGCTTATGACCTGTGGCATCGCCGCCGCGTCCTGGAAATCAAGCCTGGGATCACCGGGCTGTGGCAGGTGGAAGGACGCAGCCGCACGCGATTCGACGAAATGGTGCGCCTGGATCTGAAATATGCGCGCGGCTGGTCTATCTGGCTGGACATCAAAATTCTTCTGCAAACACCCGGCGCAGTTTTGACGGGTGAGGGCGCTCACTAAAGTCGTCTACTCCTTTCCGCTGAATAAATTCATCGAACGCCCATGGAAGCAAGCTGCTAGTAGCAGTAACTGCCGATTTGAACAGCGCCCTCTTTCCCCGGAGAGGACGCAACTGAACGGTGGACGAAGCTGCCTCGTGAACACTGCGGATTTGACGACTGAATCCCGCAAACAAACCTGGCTAGCGCGCCGTTCAAACCTCAAGGAGCCTTATGATCAGGATTGGTGTGATCGGGTACGGATATTGGGGACCGAATATCGTCCGCAATTTTCACGCGCACGAAGGATCGGAAGTGGTCCTGGTTTGCGACAAGAGCACCAAGTGCCAGGAACGGCTCCACAAAGCGCACCCATCCATCAAATTTACGAAGGACGCGAATGACGTCCTAAAATCGCCGGACATTGATCTCGTCGCTGTTGTAACTCCGGTGTGGACGCACTACGAGCTGGCGAAAGCGGCGCTGGAAAATGGCAAGCACATTTTCGTAGAAAAACCCTTCACCTGCAGCACCCTGCAGGCGGAAGAACTGGTTGAGCTGGCAGACCGCAAGAATTTGAAAATTATGGTGGATCACACGTTCCTGTTTACCGGAGCGGTCAAGAAGATTCGCCAGATGGTGGACGACGGCGAGCTCGGCGATCTGTACTACTACGATTCACTGCGGGTGAATCTGGGATTGTTTCAGCACGACGTGAACGTCATCTGGGATCTGGCGCCGCACGATCTTTCAATCATGGACCATGTGATCAAGGAAAAGGCCGAGGCGGTTGTGGCCACAGGCGAAAAACACTTGAACGGTGTGGAAGATATCGCTTTCATTACGGTTTATTTTCCTAAACGCATTATCGCCCACATCAATGTGAACTGGCTTTCGCCCGTAAAAGTGCGCACCACGCTGATTGGCGGGGAAAAGAAAATGCTGGTTTGGAACGATTTGGAAGCTGACGAAAAAATCAAGATCTACGACAAGGGTGTGAGCATGGCCACAAACCCAAGCAACTTGCACCAGTTGCTGGTCAGCTACCGCTCGGGCGATATGTGGGCGCCGCAAGTCGAACAGATCGAAGCTTTGCGCGCCGAAACGGGGTATTTCCTAAAATGCATCGAAGGAAATAAAACACCATTCAATGACGGTGTAAACGGATTGCGAGTCGTCCGACTACTGGAAGCGGCGGAAAAATCTGTCAGCCAACGAGGAGAGTTGGTGACGCTGTGAACGAGTTCGTTTCGATCGCTCCTACCGTAAAATTGGGCAAAGACGTAAAGCTCTCAAAATTTATCAATCTTTACGGATGCGAAATCGGCGATGAGACCAAGATTGGCGCCTTTGTCGAAATCCAGAAAAATGCCAGCGTGGGCAAGCGCTGCAAAATCTCCAGCCACACCTTCGTCTGTGAAGGGGTCGAGATTCAGGACAATGTGTTCATAGGCCATGGCGTAACTTTCATCAACGATTCCTATCCACGCGCCACCTCTGCTTCGGGCGAATTGCAAACGGAAGCCGACTGGAAAGTGGAAAAGACCGTCATCAGCAAAGGCGCATCCATCGGTTCCGGCTCAACGATTCTGAGCAATATCACTGTCGGCGAAAATGCAATTGTGGGCGCGGGCAGTGTGGTGACCAAGGACGTCCCGGCAAGCGCAATCGTCGCGGGCAATCCGGCAAAAGTTTTGCGATACATGACACGGGAGAAAAAATAACTGCAATGACGCGCGCACGAAAGTCCCATTTCTCGACCTGGTAACGCCACACCACGTGCTGAAGCCCGCCCGAGCTTATGCTGGTGGTGAGATCGTTACAAAGTTAGTCTAGGCGCCTGTCCCAAGAATAATCGCCGACCGATCGCGAAAAGGACTTGCGTGTCAATCGCAATCAAATCGACGCTCCGTTGCATTTCTGCAGGGTTGCACCTCGAGAAGCTGTCGCCGATCTTAGAGCGCGTAGCATACTGGATGCGTTTCTCTCGCTGGTATGCCGATAACAGGACGGAATCGTTCGAGCCCTACATCTACGAAAGGCGCTACGAGCTCTATGAAAAACTTATCGAAAGCGAACAACTCAATCGCGTGCCGCTCGATTATCTCGAATTCGGTGTCTATAAGGGAGAATCGATCGAATGGTGGACCAGACACATCAGTGAGCGGCAGTCGCGCTTTTTCGGATTTGACACCTTTGAAGGTCTTCCCCGAGATTGGAATTCAAACGCCAAGGCCGGAACGATCGCCACTGGAAAAATCCCGCAAATAAGTGATGTCCGCTGCCAAATGATCGTCGGGCGCTTTGCGAAGACCGTGCATGAATTCCTGTCGAGTTATCAGCGGCGCGAACGGATTCTTGCCCACCTCGACGCCGACATCTATAGCTCCACAATCGTCGCGCTTACTGCAATATTTCCTTTCCTGCAGCCCGGCGACCTTCTGATGTTCGACGAATTCTCATCGCCGGTCGACGAGTTTCGCGCTTTCCAGGCATTCGTTAGCTCCTTTGAGGTCCGTTATCAGATAGCTGGTTCAATAAACAATTTCAATCAAGTTTGTTTTCGAATTCTTTGATGCTATGCCAACCCCCGCCGCTGTCGACCTTCGGAGGATTGCAGCGATAGGTCGATTCTTCCGGGGAACGCTTGATCGGTTCCGGCTCAATGATTCTAAGCAATATCACTGTCGGCGAAAATGCAATTGTTGGTGCGGGAAGCATTGTAGCCAAAAATGTTCCGGCAAACGCCGTGGTAGCGGGAAAATCCGGCAAAACTTTTGCGATACCTAAAAGAGGAGACGAGCTAACTTACATGACAAAGATAACAAAGGTTCCATTTCTCGATCTCGTGACGCCCCACCAGGAGTTGAAAGCGGAGCTCATGCAGGTGGTAGAAAAGGCGCTCGGTAACGCGGGTTTCATCGGCGGCCCGATGGTGGAGGATTTCGAGAAGGAATTTGCTGAGTTCTGCGGCACGAAGTATTGCGTTGGCGTGAACAGCGGAACCGATGCGTTGCGGTTTGCCTTTGTGGCGGCGGATGTGAAGCCCGGCGAGATCATCGTTACCGTCCCGCACACATTCATCGCCACAACTGAGGCCATTTCGCAAGTCGGCGCGCACATTGCGTTCGTCGACATCGACGAGAAAACCTACACCATGGATCCAGAAAAGCTGCGCGAATACCTGGACGAGCGCTGCCGCTTCGACCAGAGCCGCGGCAAGCTGATCGAAAAGGCCTCGAATCGCGTGGTATCAGCGATTGTTCCAGTTCACCTTTACGGCCAGACGGCGGATATGGATCCGATACTGGAGCTGGCCGACAAATACCATCTTGTGGTCGTCGAAGATGCTTGCCAGGCGCACGGCGCCGAATATTTTTCACGAAAAGAAGGTATCTGGAAGAAAGCCGGCACCATGGGCCGCGCTTCCGCGTTCAGTTTTTACCCCGGCAAGAATCTGGGAGCTTGCGGCGAAGCGGGATCAGCGAACACCGACGACGAAGCCATGGCCAAGCGCATGAAGATGATCCGCGATCACGGGCAGGCCAAGAAGTATTACCACGACATCGAAGGCTACAACGGCCGGCTGGATTCCATTCAGGCCGGATGGCTCAGCGTGAAACTGCGCCATCTCGCAAGATGGAATGAATCACGGCGGCAATTGGCGCACCGCTACCACGAATTGTTTGCCAACTCGAGGGACTCGGTGGTCGTTCCGCAGGAAGCCGAATGGACCAAGGGCGTCTATCACCTGTATGTCGTTCGCGTGCAGGATCGCGAAGCACTGCAGGCCCATCTCGCAGAAGCGGGAATCGGAACCGGCATTCATTACCCGATTCCGCTCCATCTGCAAGAGGCATATCGACAGCTGGGATACAAAAAGGGTGATTTTCCGGTTACCGAGCGGGTGGCTTCGGAAATCGTTTCTCTTCCGATGTTTCCGCAACTCCAGCCAAACCAGCAACTCGAGGTCGTCAATAGGGTGCGGGAATTCGTGGCTGCCAGAGTCCCGACGGTCCGATAGCCGGAGGTCGTAGCCGGGCAGCCGGATGCAAACCGGCCCAATCGAAATTCCCGCTACCGTCGACCGCGGGCGGGTTTTCCCGTACAAGGCAGTCTCACAAACCAGTTAGCTTCGGCGTTCCATGTCACGAATCGATCGGCTTGCTACAATCTATTTTGGTCGTCCGTTTGCCCGACTCTTCGGACCAAACGGAGGGAGCTGTGTGCCTGTTTTGATGTATCACAGCATTTCCGAAAATCTTTTCGGCAAGTCGCATCCGTACTACCAGATCAACACAACGTCGGAAGTTTTTTCTCAACAGATGCGCTGGCTTAGAAACAATGGCTATCGGACACTCGACACAAATGAATTGCTGCGAGGCCTGGAGAATCGCGAGGACCTTTCGAAGACCGTAGTCATCACCTTCGACGATGGGTATCGTGATTTTTATACAGACGCTATGGATGTAATGAAGCAGTGCGGATTCACGGCCACCATCTACCTCGCCACGGATCGCATTCAAGATAAATCCTTGCGTATCGAAGGCGTCGAATATCTAACCTGGCGAGACGTCCGCGAGCTTCAGCAGGAAGGAATCCGCTTCGGATCGCACACGGTCACACATCCAGATATGCGGTCCCTCGGACCAGAACAGATTGAGTACGAGCTTGGCTGCTCGAAGGAAACAATGGAGGACAAGCTCGGCGTGCCGGTGGATTCTTTCGCTTATCCCTTCGCTTTTCCCGAACATGACAAGATATTTACGCACTATCTGGAAGACGTGCTTACCAATTGCGGATTTGAGAATGGAGTCTGCACCATCCTTGGAAGAGCTTCCCTGGCAAAGAATAAATTCTTCCTTCCCCGGATTCCTGTAAACACCTGGGACGATGAGCGATTTTTTGAGGCAAAGATTGAAGGCGGCTATGACTGGCTTCACTGGGTGCAGGCTTTAAAGAAGTCCTTTGACAAGAATCGTCCGCTGATGCAAAGAGCGAGTTGCGGCTAGTCACGGTTATGGGAAGAAGTTTGGCTAATTTGCCGTTGGGAATTCCCTTCGTGGTGGGCGCGTAAAGCCGGCCAGCACGGGTTCTAGATCTGCTTGTACTCTTCAGAAGAGTAAGGACTTGCCGAGGAGCGATTGGCTGGATTGGTTCGAGTCTGGTGCGTAATTTGCTTCGAAGGATAGAGGAGTAGTCTGCTTTGTGCGTTTTAGAAGAGGGCCGGTGTTTGCGGTCGGCCCGGAAGCGGACGCGGATTTGCCAG
>WNFS01006358.1_pt1 | contig 15420 bp, 12 predicted proteins | sample 5400141 | NCBI WGS metagenome assembly WNFS01 (sample SAMN13153358, study PRJNA577476) | soil metagenome | isolation source: 60 cm saprolite under Madrone tree | place: USA:California | collected 2016-06-14
ACTCAGCGCCGGCGCCTAGCCGCTCCTATTCCGCGCCAACCCGCACTTATTCGGCTCCCAGCCGCAGTTATGGTGGCGGTGGCAGCTCTCATCCTAGCGGTGGCGGTGCAGCTCCGCACGGCGGTGGTGGAGGCGGTTCCCATGGCGGTGGAGGTGGTGCGCACGGGCATCGTTAAACTCTACGAATTTCAAAAAGGCCCGCCCTTTCCAATGAGGCGGGCCTTTTTCTTTGTTGACCGCTCTGCCGAACGAATAGCCGCCCACAACTCTCTCTTCGTTCGCGTGTTAAATAAATTAGGTCCAGCCGGGGAGTTTCTAAGTTCGACAAAGCAATTAGCGACGATCCGGCGTGCTCGGCCGGACCTGCTATCGTTTAAGTTACGCAATGAGGCCGTCTCTTTTGATACCAGGATTCAATCGAGGCGGTTTGAAAAACGGGAAACCACACAAGAGGGGGCCAGTAGCGCCCCGGCATTTCAGGAGAGAGGAATCGCAAATGAAAAGATACACCCTTCACTCGGTGAGCCTGCTCAGCCTCGCGCTAGCCATGGCCAGCATCATTCCGCAACGCGCCGCGGCTGACGATGACGATCCGCCGGGCCGCGTTGCGCGCTTGGGCTATGTACGGGGAAATGTTTCCTTCGAGCCCGCTGGCACCGAAGACTGGGTTTCGGCGGTTATCAATCGCCCCCTGACCACCGGCGATAAACTTTGGAACGACAACGATTCGTTCTCTGAGCTGCACCTCGGTTCTGCCTCTATTCGCCTCGGCAGCAACACGGGATTCTCTTTCTTGAACCTGACGGACAATATGACGCAGGTTCAGTTGACGGAAGGCACTCTGAACATTCGCGTACGCCGCCTCGACGATGACGAAACCTTTGAAGTGGACACTCCAAATCTGGCCTTCACTCTCCTTCGTCCCGGCAATTACAAGGTCAACGTCAACGAAGCAGGGGACGCTACCGTCATTGTTGTCCGCGAAGGCCAAGGCGAAGTGACCGGCGGCGGCTCTGCGTACACAATTCATCCTGAGCAAGTTGCAACGTTCACTGGGACCGATCAAATTGACGCCGACGTGGAAACCCGGGAGAACTCTAGCGATGATTTTGACAATTGGTGCTCGGAACGCGAGCACCGCATTGATACTTCCGTTTCCGCTCGCTATGTATCGAGTGACGTCATCGGATATGAGGACCTGGACGAATACGGCGACTGGCGTCCTACGCCGGAATACGGCACTGTGTGGTTCCCGCACGTTACCGTCGTCGGCTGGGCGCCCTATCACTATGGCCACTGGACGTATATCGCGCCTTGGGGTTACACCTGGGTCGATGATGCACCTTGGGGTTTCGCGCCATTTCACTACGGACGCTGGGTGGTGGTTGACGGAGTTTGGGGTTGGGTACCTGCGCCCCCGCGGCCTGTTGTCGTCGGCGTAGCTTACGTTCGGCCAGTTTACGCTCCGGCACTCGTCGCTTGGGTTGGCGGACCGCACTTCGCTGTGGGCGTCGGAGTCGGCGGCGGGTTTGCTGCCGGCGTCAGCGTCGGCTGGTTCCCGCTGGGTCCGCGGGAAGTCTACGTGCCGTCCTATCACGTCAGCCGCAACTACGTGAACAACGTCAACGTGACGAACACCACGGTGAACACCACTGTCGTAAACAACTATTACAACACCACGGTCATCAACAAAACGACCGTCAATAACGTCACTTATGTGAATCAGCGCGTGCCAGGAGCCGTGAGCGCCACCACACCCCAAGCGTTTACATCGGCTCAATCGGTGTCCAAGAACGCGGTCAAGGTCGATGCAAGGGAAGTGGCGACAGCTCAAGTCGTCGCTACCACGCCGACCGTCGCGCCCTCGAAGCAGGCTGTTTTCGGCGCTGGCGCTGTTACACGCGTTCGGCCTCCGGCAACAATACAGACGCGCGCTGTAGTTGCGAAGGCAACTCCGCCACCGCCACCGCCGTCGTTTGTCAAGCAGCAGCAGGCAATCCAGGACAATGGCGGCAAGCCGCTGGCACCGTCAGCGATCCGTCAGATGCAGCCAGAGACGGCGCAAGCTCGCCCCACAATCAAGATCGCTCCACCGGCCAAGCCACAAGCGATTCAGGCCAAAGGTGTGCAGCCCAACGCAAACCGCCCGGTTGCACCTAACAATCCAACGGCTAATAATACTGTCAACAAAGGCGGTACCCCTCCCGTTACGAATACCAACAACAAGAGTTATACCGATCGACCGCCGTCCTCCCGGCCCAATACGCCTGGCAACACCATTAATGCGCCAAACACTCCTAACAACACTAGAAATGCGAACACCCCAAACACCGCCAACCCTCCTAACGCCGCTAACCCTTCTAACAACGCTAGGAATGTAAACCCAACGAATACGAATCCGCAGCTCGACCAAAAGCATCAACAGCAACTCCAGGAGATGCGCGCACAGCAGGATCTGGAGCGCCAAAAGGTCGAGCAGCAACAGCAAAAGGATCGCGCCTCTTTGGCAAAGAAAGCCGCTGACGATGCCGCGCAGCAGAAGCTCAATCAGCAGCATCAGCAGCAGCTTGAAGGGCTTGAGAGAAAGCACGAAGCCGAGGCAGCGAGACTCAAGCAGCAACAAGAGACGGAGAAAAAGACTGCGCCAAAACCTCCCGCAAAGCCTCCAAAGGAAGACAAGCCTCCGAAGAAGGACAAGTAGGCTTTCTTCTCAAGTTGTGATTCCGGGCGGGGCGCTTGCCAAACGGCGGGCGCCACGCCCGCTCTATTTTCGCGGTTGAATTGCCGTCGCCTGATTTCAGCTTCGTTATGAAATCCGCGGTCCATCTCGCGTAAGATTCTTTCTTCCGAGCATGGCCAGCCAATCCTCACGTCTGTCGCGGCGCAAGCGTGGGACTTCCGCCTCATTGCCCATTTCTCTGCCTATGTCGCTGACCGTTATTCCTGGTCTCCCGGAGATTCGCAAGGGTCACGAGCTGCCTAAGGAGATTGCTCTTGCCGCTCGCCGTGCCGCAATCTCACTCGAGGACGGCGACATCCTGGTCGTCGCTCAAAAAATAATTTCAAAGGCGGAAGGGCGAATTATCCACTTGTCCACAGTGCAGCCTTCACCTCGGGCTATTGCCTTGGCGAAAGAACTTTCGAGCGATCCGCGTTTTATCGAGGTGGTTCTTCGCGAATCCCGCCGCATCGTGCGCTCTGAGCGCGTTCTCATTGTGGAAACGCATCACGGTTTCGTGTGCGCCAATGCGGGCGTCGACCATTCAAACGTCCAAGGCCACGATTTCGTTACGCTCCTTCCAAAAAATCCTGACCACTCTGCTCGCAGCCTTGCCTTGGCTCTGCGCAAGCAGACTCGCAAGCGGCTCGCCGTCATTATCAGCGACACATTCGGCCGGCCCTGGCGTCTGGGCCTCATCAACGTGGCCATCGGCGCCTCCGGCGTGCCCGCGCTCGTCGATCTGCGCGGCACGCGCGACCGTCATCGTAAACTTCTGCGCGCCACGGTTCTCGCTGTCGCTGATGAACTCGCCTCCGCGGCTGGACTGCTCATGGACAAGTCCGCGGGCACTCCTGTCGTTGTGATTCGCGGCTATCGGTATCGATTCGTGCAAGATCCTGCGGCGCGTATCATTCGCCCTGCCCAAGAAGATCTCTTCCGCTGACCTCTTTCGCAGGCAATGCTGTCATGAAGTCCACACTCAGCCGGGTTGCACCAGTCACTAGTCACTAGTCACGAGTCACCCAATTGCCGTTTAGTCTTCTGCTCCTCACCGCAGTTTTCCACTTGCGGGAATCTCCTCCCGGCGGGCATCCTTAACTCCTGCATGTCATCAGCAAAAAAACTTACGGTCGCTGCTCTCGCCGGCGGTATCGGCGCATCGAAGCTTCTCGTCGGCCTCTACCATGCTATGGACCCACATGGCCTCACCGTGATCGTCAACACCGGCGACGACATCGTTCTGCACGGCCTGAAAATTTCTCCCGACCTCGATATCGTCACCTACACGCTAGCCGGTGTCGTCGATCCCACCAAAGGCTGGGGCATGCGCGGCGAAACTTTTCACTTCCTCAAGAGGCTCGGCGCCTATGGCCGCGAAATTTGGTTCAATCTCGGCGATCGCGATCTCGCCACTCATATTCATCGCACCGATTTGCTGGCCCATGGCAGAACTCTTACGCAAGTCGCCGATTCCATCCGTCACGCTCTTGGCGTGAAATCGCGCATCCTCCCGATGTCGGACCAGCCCATCCCCACAATCATCGAAACTCGCGACGGCAACATGCATTTTCAGGAATACCTCATCAAGCATCGCACTGAGCCGGGAGTTCGCGGTATCCACTTCGCCGGCATAAAACACGCCCACCCCGCTCCGGGCGTCCTCGAAGCCATCTGCGACGCCGACCGCGTCATCATCTGCCCCAGCAATCCGCTCATCAGCATCGGCCCAATACTTGCCGTGCCTCGCGTCCGCGAACAATTGCGCGCCCGCAAAGAAAGCGTCATCGCTGTATGCCCCATCGTCGGCGGCAAATCCCTCAAGGGGCCGAGCGACAAAATGCTCATCCAACTCGGCTGCGGCTCCTCCGCCTCCGCCGTCGCCAAGCTCTACGCCGATTTCACCGGTACTTTCGTGATCGACCGCCGCGACGCGTCCCAAGAACACGCCATCCGCGCCCTAGGCATGAAAGTCGCCATCCTCCCCACCGTCATGCGCACCCGCGCCCAAAAACGCAAGCTCGCCCGGGCTCTCCTGGCGCTCTAGCGGAGTTCCTCGGCTATTTTGAGCAACAGAATTGAGTTTGATGTCCGAGCGAGATAGCAACCCGAAAAGTGTCGGCCCGGTATTTCCGCACAAGCCGATATTGCTGTTCCGATCAGCATCGAGATATTCAGGAGAACGACAAGTCGGCCGATCAAAACTGTGAACAACTCGCTTGCCGAGCTCTTTTCGCTACCTGACTCGCAGTGTGGTATCTTCAAAAACTTCAGACATGGCAGCCACTCCTCTCACCGCAACAGACTTTCGCCACGCGCTGGGCCAATTCGCCACCGGCGTCACCGTCGTCACCGCCGCGCGTGCTTCCGACCAAGGCTCTGACCCGAACTCAGCCCAAACCCCTGCTCAGGCCTATGGCATGACCGCCAATTCCTTTACTTCTGTCTCCCTCGACCCGTTTCTGACTCTCGTTTGCGTGGATCAGCGTAGCCATCTGCTGCCGCTCCTCAAACAGGGCCGCTATTTCGGCATCAACGTCTTGAAGGAAGGCCAGCAGGCAGTCTCCGTGTACTTCGCGCAATCCGAGCAAACCTGCGAGGCGGAGACGAAGCTGGGCATTCGGTACCGCTGGACGCCAGCCGGCGTCCCGCTCCTTGAAGACACGCTCGCCCAAATCGTCTGCAGGGTCGTAGCCTCCTACATCGCCGGCGACCACACTATTTTTCTGGGTGAAGTTCAAAGCGCCGATCTATTTCCCGGTGAACCGTTACTCTTCTTCCGTAGCCATTACCGCCAACTCGCTCCGCCCCGCTAACCTTGCAGCCCCAACTCGCAAACAAAGCGCTTTATCTATCTTTAGAATGACACTTACGCAAAACCCAGGGGGAGGGGGTATGGCTAACCAAATTTTCGGGCAGGAAATTTGTCTTGCGGGCTTAGCGCGGAAGGGTCCTCTATTCTCCCAATAAAGCGTATCCCGTCGGAGGAGCATGGACGATGAGCGATCGCTCTGTCATTCGCGCCCAACGAATCAGGGGTTACGGAGCACGGATCACAAACTGTAGGCTGTTAACTGTGGGCTTCGAAACTTTCAAGTTTCAACGGTCGACTGTCAACTCCCTCTCTTCAATGCCCACGCAGCGAATCCCTCTTCACTCCATACTCCGTGCCCCAGCGATCTGTCATCTGCCCGCGAATCTCCCAAAGCTCCGGGAAAAACTTGTGACGCATGCCGTCTTCGAGGATTTCCACCGGCCGCCCCTTGAGCGACTTCGACCCCAATCCAATCGTCCGGTAGATGAGCTGCATGTGTTCGTACCGGAATTTCTGAAACAATTCGTCAAACTCCGCCAGTTCCTCCGCCACCATGTACGCATCGCCGTGGTTGTACTCCGAGTCGTAAATCTTCTCGATCGTCAGCCCGTGCTTGTACAGATAGTTTTCCTTGAAGGAATTCCAGATCGGCTGGTACATCTTCAACAAGACGCGAAATCCTGGCGACTCCTGCCCGCTTCCATTTCCCAATTTCTTTCGAATCTCCTGATACTCCTTTGGGGACATCGTCTCCAGCAGCGCCAATTGCTGGATCATCATCCTCTGCGCGGTGTGCACGCGCCGAAACAGCGTAATCACACGATTTGTGTTTTGCTGCTGTAAATACTCATCGATGTCCAGCAGCGTGTAGGCCATCAACTTCATCCACAGCTCTTCGACTTGATGCACGATTTGGAATTGCATTTCGTCCGGGTTGCAAAGTTTGTCGTAGTTCAGTTGGCAGGAGAGCAGTGACTTCGTGCTCAGGTAAACTTCGTAGTCGAGCGTGCCGTCGCCGCCCATAATCGCGTAAAACTGTTCTCGATTCACACCCACCTCCCCAATCGCGGCAGCCAGCTCAATCGCAAATGCGGCAGCGCCCTGCGCAGTACATTGTAATGTCGTATGAGCAAAATCCTCAGTGCCGGTCCACGGTGGCCAACCCCGTCCAACTATACCCACGTTGGGAACGCAACAACTCATCCTTAAATCCCGAAGCCAGCCACGGTCGCACTTCCTCTTCCTTCAAGTAATAAGCTACCGGCGTCACCAACTGATCGAAAACGTTGGCATGAACTTCATCGAACGGATAGCTGTGCATCGCCGCGAAATAGTCCCCGTACGGCAGATGCTTCGGTCCTTTTCCATCCACTCCCGGACGATAAAACAACTTGATCACCGCCCACAAAAACACGGATGGCGCCAGGCACAGCACGCGCAACAACCCTGCCGGCAACTTTGAAGTCACTGCTGTTCGAATTGGATTAACGAACCGTGGTATCCACTCATTTCCCTCATAGCCATACACCCAAAAAAGCACGCGCCCGCCGTTTCGTACGCGCGAAGCCAGACTCGCAAATCCCGCCGCCGGATCAGGCAGGTGGTGCAAAACTCCTACCGAAAAAGCCATATCAAAAATCGGGCGCACGGGCGGATGCAGCAGGTCGCCGATTACCACATGCACGTTCGGCAAGTCCCGCGTGTGCACAAACGCTACGAACGCACTTTCTCCCAAATCCAGCGACACGATGGCCCTCGCTCCGTGCGATGCCACGATCGTTGTGTGTCGGCCCTTGCCGCACCCACCCTCGAACACCGTTTGTCCTTTGAAATCGTCGCCCGTCACCGGCGCAATCCAATCGAAGAATTCTTGCTCGTAATACCCGCGTAAGTCGCTCCAGCGCGTCCACTCCTCCGCGAAGCGCGACGCCGTCTCGATTTTCACGTTTTCCAAGTTCGCGGGCATCAGTATAGGCACGCCGTTACGAATGGAAGACTGCATCTTGCACGCAGCGCATTCCAGCGTGCCCTCCATGACGTGCTCTTTTTCTTCGCGAACTCCTTCACCGCGAAGCATCAGTTCACCGCTGCAATTCGGGCAAGCAAGATAATTCAGAGCTTCTAGTCGCATGTCGCCTGGAAGTAAAAAGGGAAGTAAGAGGTCTTACGAGGGGCCGAAGGAAGGCAGTGTTGCTCGGCTCCGTTGAAAAGCATTGCGAAAAACACCGACGCATCCATCGCAAAAGATTGTGAGTTGATTCGCAATTCCCGCAGGACTACCAGCCCCCGGCTCCCGCCGTTCGAGGAGGCTCATCGCGGCCAGCCATCGCTTCACGCCGGCTGCGAAACTCGCGCACGCTGTATACCGGCTTGTTCTGCGACTCGTAATACGTCCGCGCGAGCATTTCGCCGATCAACCCCGTCGCAATAAACTGAATGCCGCCCATCACTAACGCCATCCCCAACAGCATCAACGGCCCGTGATTCGCCAGCAGCCCTTCATCCAGCAAAGCTTTGCGAAGGAACACCCACAATCCGATTCCCGCGCCTCCGCTCAAGCAAGCCAATCCCAGCAGCCCAAAAAATTGCAAAGGCTTGGTCGAATAATCCAGCAGGAATTTCACGCTCAGCAAATCCAGCAATACGCGTATCGTGCGCGATATTCCGTAATTGGACTCCCCGTTCTTCCGCGCTATATTCGAGATCGGCACTTCCGCTACCGAAGCTCCCGCCCAGCTCGCCAGCGCGGGAATAAAACGGTGCAGCTCTCCGTACAAATGAATCTCTGACAAAACTTCCCGCCGGTACGCCTTGAACGTTGTTCCAAAATCGTGCAAATCCACGCCCGACAGCTTCGCCATCATGCTGTTCGCAATCCGGCTTGGCAACTGTCTCATCAACCAATGATCCGTGCGCGACACGCGCCATCCGCTCACAAGGTCGTAGCCTTCTTCAATCTTTTCCAGGAACCGCGGAATCTCTTCCGGATCGTGCTGCAAATCGCCGTCCATGGAAATAATGATTTCGCCACGCGCAAAGTCGAAGCCCGCTTTCAACGCCGGAGCCTGTCCGAAATTTCTTCGCAACTGCACCACATTCACGCGCGGATCGTGCTCATAAATATCTGACAACACTTTGAACGTCTTGTCTTTGCTTCCGTCGTCCACAAACACGAGCTCATACCGCTCGCCAATCACATCCATCACTTCCGTAAGCTTCACGTAGAGTGGTGGAATATTTTCCTGTTCGTTGTAAAACGGAACGACAATCGAGTAGCGGATAGGCGGATCGTTCTTCATGCGTATAGTTCTGGACTTTCCTCAGGCCTCTTGAGCTGCGAAACCATAGTCTATCAGCCGAATCCCCTGTGATGCGACAAGATTTCGTATCCCCGTGTCCGTAAGTATTTCTAGCTCCGCCTGCCGGGAAGCTTGCAGGCGCGTCGCCGATTTTGTCAGCTGAGCATCGACATAACCCGGGTGGCACATCAACTCCGTCGTGCCCTCCGGCAAAATCTCGACGAGCCGTAAAACGTGCCCATCGAGGTGCGTCGGCTCGACTCCAAAATCACGCACTTTCTGAATCTGCGCATCCCATTCGCGCTCCACTTCCTCCAACAAAACGCTTCGCCGCGCCAGCCTTATCAACAAACTCTCCGGCCTGCCCTCCAATTCGCCGCTGTCGTTTAGCAGGGTAGTCACGAGTTCCCGTTGTGCTACCGGCTCTCCATCGCTCAAATTCAGATGCACGCCTATTCCGAGCCCCGGCGTCGTCTGCGCCAACTCCACGCCAGATTCGAACGCCGCGCCGTTAGCCAGCAGGGAAGCGCTGGTCACAATACCGTTGCGGTGCGCTTCGGCAATGCCTCGGTTGACGCCCTCCGTCCACCCTAGGTCATCCGCATTAACAATTAAGCTTCTCAATTCTCGCCTGTCCCGACGTGCTGACCCTGTCCTTCCGTACAGCTATCCCTTCGTGTGCCTCAACTCTTCCGTACCATTGACCGTTTTTCCCCTCAACTTTAGCATGGCTTGCAGAGGCAAAAATGTCTGTAAAGACGCGTGATTCTAGGGTGTTAGGCGAGCGCTACGGCGATAAGCGCCGCGGCCGGCGCATGAACTCGCGCGTCCCCGTCCGCCTCGAGTGGGATGGTGATTCCGGAAAGCGGTTCTCTGTGGAAGCCCACACGCGCGTCGTCAATCCTTACGGATGCATGGTGGTTTTGGAGCAGGAGCTTCAGCTCGAACACCGCCTTGCGCTTACCAATCTTGCCACGGATAGCAGCAATGCTGCTGTAGTGGTCTGGCGCGGCGTTCCGCGTCCGGACGGCTGGGAGTACGGCGTCGAACTTGTCGCGCCGGAGATGGATTTTTGGGGGCTTGAGCTGTGAAACCTCAACCGAACGTTAAACCGGCCCACTCTCCCGTCCGAGGTGTGATTGCGCGTCCGCCTACGGCCGAAGAGCGCCGCCGCGCCCAGCGCGTCCTTCTCAAGATACAAGTCAAGGTTCATGTAGCTGGCAAAACACAGGCGCTCGAAGGCCATACCCACACCGTCAGCGCCAGCGGCGGGATGTTAATTATTCCGGAGCCTCTCGCGGAAGGAACTACAGTTACCGTGGAAAATCCCAAGGCCCAGACCAAAGTTGAGGCGCGCGTCGTGCGCCCGCCGCAAATGAGCCATGAGGGTTCGCTTGTTCCCGTTGAGTTCACTTCGCCCTCGCCGAATTTTTGGGGGATCTTCTTTCCGCCAGCCGTCAACTGAGGAAAGCGTTCAACAGTTGAAAGTCGAAAGTTCAGGGAAGAAAGAAACCGTTTAGCCCCTATCCATCGCCGACGTAGATTCTTCTTGCGCTTGATCGCGGCAAAAAAGAGCGGCTCCGATTTGCATCGGAGCGGCTCCAGTTCTTGTCCTAAATAGATTGGCTGTTAGTTGATCGTGACGCTAATCGCCGACGCAGCCGGTGAAGCGACCGGACTCGTTGTGATCGCCACGGTCGTGCTGCCAGTCACCGTCATGTTGATCGTACCGCTCGCAGACGCCAGCGTAGTTGTGTCGCCCAAGTAGTGCGCGCTGACCGCGTGGGTTCCCACGGACAGTGCCGGAGCCGTAGGTGTCGCAGTTCCGCCAGACACCGTACCCGCCGTGCCGATCATCGTGCCTCCATCGAACAGTTGGACCTGCCCGCTAGGAGTGCCACCAGTCACCGACACGCTGAACGAGAAGGCCGTCCCGGAAGCAACCTTCGCGCTGGTCACGGTCAATTTCGTAACCGTAGCCGTCGGAGGAGGCGGCGTTGAGCTGCCTCCTCCGCTGCATCCTATCGTAAAACTAAAGACGCAAACGAGGCCCAGGCCAAAGGCCGCGCGATACCGCTTTCGTCCGCCAGGCAGGAGCAGCAGGAATAGCGCCGCAAAGCCCGTTCCCGCGCTAAGCGTCCACCATCCCTTGCCGGGCCTGGTCGGGAGCGTCGCCTCAGCCGGAGGGATTGCCTTCGCCTCGAACATCCGATGCTCCCGTGCGCACAGTGACTGAACCTGTGAATCCGCCAGCTGGCGTCACCGTAATCGTCGAATTGGCGCTCGCCCCCGTCGACGAGCTCAACGTCACGGGCGTCGAGGTCACTGAAAACGTGCCTGAACTCGTGATCGTGAAAGTCACCGCGGTCGAGCTACTCGCGTTGAAGCTGGCGTCTCCGCTGTAGGTTGCAACGATCGAATGAGTGCCGACACCGAAAGAAGAAATGCCCGGAAATGTAAACGCCTCCGCGGCTTGGTTTATCAACACATTGCTCGCCACGGTTGTCGCAACACCGTTGACGGTATCAACGAAATTCACCGTACCAGTCGGCGTGAGCGGTGGAGTGTTCGTGGAGGTCTGACTAATCGAGGATTGCAAGAAAAGCGTCACTGGCGCCGTTCCACTCGTAAAATTTGCAAAGTTTCCGCCAACCGAGACAAGTACGCTGGCCGTTGTGGCGCTGCTCGCTTTCCCAACCGTCACCGTAACTGCTGGACTTGAGACGCTGGGCGCGAACGTGCCATCCCCGCCGTAGCGAGCCGTGACTTGGTACGTGCCACCCGTCAGTTGGGTCGTGGTGCTACTGACCTTGCCTCCGGGTCCGAGCGTGAATCCGTCAACTCCGTTTCCCGTCTGAGCGTTTGAAACCAACGCGACATCACCCGTCGCAGTCGACGGCGTTACAGTAATGTTTACGGTAACGCTTTGTCCGGCGGTGATCCCCGTTGTTGGACTCAAGCTAAGGGTCACGGTGCTTGGAGTGAAGGCGCTGACACCTGTACTCCAGTTGTTGACCAGGTTCTGGGCATTCACGGAGCCCAGGCCCGTTGCTAAGTCATAACCCGCGGTCGTGCTGTAGCCACTCAACACACCGTAAGTGTCGGTGCTGACGCTTGTCGTGCAGTTCAGGCTGCCTGGCGTGCAGGGCACTGCAATCGTGCCTGTTGTGACGTCGTTGAACGTGCAACTTGCGTTCGGAAGGGGACTCGCCACGGAATTGCAAGCAGTCCCAGCCGTATATTGCATCTGTGCCAGCTTGTACAGCACGAAATTCGCGTTTCCTTGCCGCCCGTTTTTCTGATTCACCAACGCCATGAGGCCCGCAAAACTTGGCGTGGAAGCAGATGTCCCGCCAACTCCAAGGAAGTTGAATGACTGGCCCTTCTGGCAGGATGGCGAGGAGACCTGATCCACTTCGCAGACGACATAGGAACTCTTGTTGAACCCAGCGCTGGCAAAGAATGAGACATCGGGGAGGTCCCTCGCACTGTCGGCCGGCATGCCAGTCAGTCCGCTAAAGGATTGATACGCCGGCTTTGCGTAGACGGCGCTCGCGCCGCCGCCGCCCCCGACCGAAAATACCGCCGCTTTGTTTGCCGCCGCTGTGCTGTTGCAGTTGGCCTCCGGGTTGGTTCCAAAAGAGGCATTTGTGCATGATTCGTTCCAAGTGCTTTCCGGAATGTAGCCCATTGCCGATACTAGTGTGTTGGGGTCATTGGTAGCGCTAAAGTATGTACTTTGAGTTCCTGCGTCATTGAAATCTGTTCCGCCCACTGCGACGTTGAATGGCGTAGACGCTAAGCCGCTTACCTGAAGCCCAGTTGTTGCTGGATTCGGCGCAACGACATTACTGTTTTCGCAACCCGCCGAGCCAGCGTCGCCTGTGGCAACAGCCACTGTAATCCCTTGTGCTGCCGCCTGCTTCCAAAGAGGCTCCCAAAGCCCAGTATTGTTTGTCCCTTCATTTAGCTCGCAGTCGCTGAAGCTCAGGCTCAGGATCGGGTCCGAGTTGTTATCAATGACGTGAAAGATCGCGAGGAGGATGCCTGAAGCTATGTCTGTGTCCGCTGCGATGACGAAATGGATCTGCGCACCTTTGGCGACTGCGCCTGACCATTCCACATCGAGGAGGGCTTCCGTTTCCGAACCATCGTTAATGATTCCGGGATCGCTTCCATCGATGACTACGACTGGCGTATTCGCTGCGCCACCGGTTGGGAGACCAAACACGGTCCGGAAGTCCTGAACGTCCTGGAGATTGATATTTGATACGCCGATGACTGCAATACTTTGCCCACTCCCGTCTACCGCCGTAGGCATTGTATTCCAGAGAGGTAGCACATTGTAAATCGTCGCAAAATCTGTTGGCCCGATGGCGAAATTCCCCCCGCCCGTAGTGAGATCAGGTTTGACCGGCGTAACCAAACTGCTCTCCATTGATTTTCTAAATTCTCCAGCAACGTGATGGGCTGGCTTCGCTCTGAAGTCATTCAAGGGAGCCAGGCCCCTTACAACTGGAATAAGCTCAGCAGGAAGCTGCGGATCGCTCGCGTTGGCTAAGTGTAGTTCACCATTAACCAGAAACTTGTGAATCTCCGTATGAAACGCTTCCTTTACCTGGGCCGCAGTCCCCGAAAACTCAATCGCAATTTTACCCTTGCTGACTTTCGCTACTTGGAAACCATGTGACTGTAGCCACGACGTGACCGCCTGAATGTCAGCGTCCGCTGGCCCAAACTGAGCCCCGAACTGTTCCGGTGTAAGCCATTTGTGGAAGTTAGGCGAATTGGTGTTGTGCTGGTCCACCATTAACTGCATGAGTAAAGATTCTTGTTCGACACTGCGTTTAAGAACCAGCAACATCCGATTCAGGGCCATTGAGTCGCTCACTGCTCCCTGATCAAACTCCGGCTGCGCGAGCGGATGCACGTTGCCCTTTAGAGGCACCAACTGCGTTTCATCGATGGCCTGAGTGATCCGTGCGGGAACCGCCACAGACTGCGTAGGCGACGCGCTGTCCGGCTTCGTCTGGGCCGTTGCCGGCAAGCTGGAAAATGTCAACAGGGTGGCCAAGAATAGAAGGGAATTCCGAAGAATGAGAGTTCTAGTGTTTTTCATAACCCGCCCACGCTGCAGATTTGGTGTGTATTTCCGGGAATCGTCATCGGCCCTGAGGGCGCAGCTTAATTTGTTAGGGATTGACACCCTCACTATGTCGCTGCTTTGGCACGGGCTCGGCCCGAGAACAGTTTCTCACAAAAAAACTGGAAGGAGAGGCTACCACAACCCTTTGCAGCATTTTCAACAACTTGCTGCGGTCTTTGCATTTGTGGTACTAACCCTAATATTTTCTTGCCAGTACCCCGTCCATCCTCGACTCACACTGAACGCCACTGCCCCACAACTTGTTGACTGTAACTGCTTGTCCTTTATTCCTTTATTCCTCAAAACCACTCGCGAAGTTCCCCTGTCTTCCGTGCAACTGTTTGGCAGACAGCCCGTAATGAAGAAACAACCCGTCAACCGCCCGTTTGTTTCGCTCTACTCCAAAAAATTCGCGAGGGATTCCTACCTCGTTCGCCCTTCCTGAAGTGACCTATCTCCCAACAAATAGAACGGGCGCCGCGGTACACCAGGAACGCCCGCATTTCCTTCCCTTTCTCCCCATACCGTCGGATCAGAACCGCCGAAATCCCCGCCGTCCGTACCACCCTCGGCCGTAATAACCGCCGCCCCACCAGCCGAATGAGGGATAGAACCCAACATAGCCGGGGGCGTAATAGCACGGATAGTAGTAGCCGCAAGGACTAGACCCATAACCAGGATAGCCGTAGTAGCCGTTCCGAGCCACCCGCCTTGGCCGGTCGCCTCGCCCGCCCTCGAAATCCTCTTGCGACACCGGCAAAAAGGCCTGCTGGCTGTGCGTCGTATCAACTTTCACTGGATCCACCAGCCGAAACGTCAACTGCGACTCCGGCTCGAGAATGGTAGGACGTCCCCGCGTCAAAAGCACGGTTCCGATTCCGGCCACGGCCCCAGCTCCCGCGCCAATCGCCGCGCCCCGTCCCCAATCTGCGGCCGCGCCTATTGCCGCTCCTAGCGCGGTCCCACCGGCTATGGTGGCGGCATCGGCACCATGCGAGGTGCCTCCCGAACCCTGCCACAACTCGGTCAGAATTGGCGCCTGTTGACCATCCACCAGGGTCAGGTCCGTCAATTCAACTCCCAACTGGGAGACGCCCTTCACGCGTCCCGCCTTCTTCACCGATTTCACCTGGCCAATCACTGTTTGGCCCTGCCGCGCCACAACCCAGCCGTTCACGACGATTGGCTGTTCTAAGACGCCCGTGAACCGGTCGCCAATCTGGTTCTGGTCGCTAGAAAGAGGCTCGTTGATGCGCATAATGAGTACCGTTCCTGGAGGAATAGTCAAGAGCGCGGGCGGCGGAGCGTACTCATCATTGGGCCTATTCGGTGAGGTGGGACCATTCGAAGACGAAGGGCTTTGTTGCCTGTACTGTCCCGCGTTCTGAGGCACACGGTCTCGTGACATCGGTGGCCGATTGCTGTCCTGCGGCGCTGGCAT
>WNFS01001989.1_pt1 | contig 15405 bp, 13 predicted proteins | sample 5400141 | NCBI WGS metagenome assembly WNFS01 (sample SAMN13153358, study PRJNA577476) | soil metagenome | isolation source: 60 cm saprolite under Madrone tree | place: USA:California | collected 2016-06-14
CCGCAATCAACACTTCCCGCGCCGCAGCTTCTCTCGCCTCACGCGCAATTTTCACACCGCGCGAATTCAATCGCTGCACTTCATCGCCCAGCCCCAGCGCGGACAACTTAAACCGGTTCGCCCCAAACGTATTCGTCTCAATAATCTGCGCGCCCGCTTCAATATACGCCTGATGCACGCGAAACACCGCCTCCGGCTCCGTCGTGTTCAGCTCGTCGAAACACCGCTGCGTCCCCACCGTCTCATGCAGCAGCGACCCCATCGCGCCATCCGCAATGAGAATCGAATCCTTCAATCGTTCGTTAAAATCCAGAATCTTCACAGCGCTCTCTTTTCCGGTCTATTTTGTTTTCGCGGGAGATATTCTTATCGCTTCTGTTCCATCAACGACGCAACCGTGCTCATCAAATCGTATTTCGTCAAAATCTCAAATTTCGCTTCGCCCATCTCCACGAACACCGCTGGGTTTTCGTGGCTCAAAATATACGTCACGCGCTCCACCGGCGCCGTCTTCGGAATCTTCGGAATCGGCTTGCTCATCACTTCGCGCACCACCAGCTTCCGCAAATCTTTTCCCTGCAGCGCCAGCGTCAAAATCTGGTCCTCATACATCGTGCCGATCGGCAGATTTTCTTCAAACACCGGGATCTGTGAAATGTCCTGCTCCTGCATTGTTTTCAATGCATGAAAAACCGTCTGATACGGCCGCGCAATCACCAGTTCCCGCACTTTGCCCAAGCTGTTTTTCGCGCTGACAATCTCTCCCGCCGTAATCGGCACCGCCGACTCCACATACCCGCGCTCGCGCATCCATTCATCGTTATAAACCTTGCTCAAATACCGCATGCCCGTATCCGGCATGAACGCCACCACAAAATCCTCCGGTCCCAAATCTTTTGCCAAACGCATGGCGCCCGACATACACCCACCGCCGCTCCCGCCCGTAAAAATTCCTTCCAGCTTCACGAGCCGCCGCGCCACCACAAAACACTCTTCGTCGTTCACCTGAATCACATCGTCCAGAATCTTCATGTTCATCGTCGTCGGAAAGAAATCTTCGCCGATTCCTTCCACGACGTACGTCTTCGCTTTCACCACCTGCGAAGTTTTATGAAAGTCGTAGTACAGCGACCCTTCCGGGTCCACGCCGATAATCTTTACCTTCGGATTTTTCTCTTTCAGATATCTCCCGACGCCGCTGATCGTCCCGCCTGTCCCCATCCCGCACACGAAATGCGTAATCTTCCCTCCGGAATCCTCCCAAATCTCCGGTCCCGTCGTCCGGTAATGCGCTTCCGGATTCATCGGGTTGTCGTACTGATTCGGATAGTACGAATTCGGAATTTCCCGTGCCAATTTTTTCGCAACCGAATAGTAGCTCCGTGGATCATCCGGCTCGACCGCCGTCGGGCATACAATCACTTCCGCGCCCAACGCCTTCAGCAAATCCACTTTTTCTTTCGATTGCTTGTCCGTAATCGTAAAAACCATTTTGTAGCCGCGCACCGCCGCCACCAGCGCCAGCCCCATTCCCGTATTTCCGCTCGTGCCTTCGATAATCGTTCCGCCCGGCTTCAGCAATCCCTTCTTCTCGGCCTCGTCAATCATGTACACGCCGATGCGGTCCTTCACGCTCCCGCCCGGATTCGTGTAGTCCGCCTTCACGTACATCTGCGGCTTCAATCCCTGATTGATGCGGTTCAGCCGCACCAGCGGCGTTTTTCCAATCGCATCCAATATGCTGTTGCAGCGCATGAGCTGGTTTCTCGTCCCTCTGGATCGCAGTGGCCGGTCAGGCCCCGTTTACACGGCGCTCCTGTGCGATAATTTCTCTTCATTTTAGCATGGCGCGGCATCGCATCCGGTCAGCGAACCGCAGCGGAGGAGTCCCAAATGGCACGGGAAAACATCTCAAGCGGCGCGCAGTGGGAGCCTATCGTCGGCTATTCCCGCGCCGTCAAAGTCGGCAATCTGATCAGCGTTTCCGGCACCACCGCCACCGGGCCGGACGGCCGTATCGTAGGCGTCGGCGACGCCTACGCGCAAACCGTGCAAACCATTCGAAACATTGAAGCTGCCCTCACACGCGCCGGCGCTTCGCTAGAAGACGTCGTTCGCACGCGCATCTACGTTCTCAATATCGCCGAGTGGGAAAAAATTGGCCGCGCCCACGGCGAATTTTTCGGCAACATCCGGCCCGCCACTAGCATGGTCCAGATCAGCCGTCTCATCTCGCCCGAAATGCTCGTCGAAATCGAAGCCGACGCCATCCTCGAGCCTTAGAGGTTTTGTAGGGCCGGCTTTTTTATCCCGAGCGCAGCCGAGGGACTGAAGCTGGCATTGTCGCGCACAAATGAAATAAGGGCACCCAACCGGGGTGCCCTTTTCGCTCTCACTCAATCCTGACTATTTGCTACCACTTCGCGCGAATCCGATACTTCAACACACTCGTTCCATTCGCGCTCACCGGCACCTGGAACTGCGCCGCCCAAGCCGCCGTCTTCGTGTACTTATAGCTGGAGTTCACCATCTCCCAATCTCCGCCAATCGGTTCATTCACTTCCACCGTCACCGGCGTGTCCTTGTGATTCCGCAACGTAATCTCAAACTCCATTTCCCACGTATGCGTATCAATCCGCTTGTAGTCCGTCTGCTTGCGCTCGCTCACCACGTCGAACGCATTGCCAATATGGATCGTCACCAATTCGTCTTTCGGCGTGTGGTCGATCCGGTCTTCTCCAACGAAAAGCACGTTGCCCTTCGAATCCTTCTGGTAAACGCGCACATTCCCGGCCGGCATCGGCATTCCAAGGCCAGCCTTCTGTTCGTTCTTGAACTTGTAAAACACCATCACGTTGTCTTTCAACGGCGAACCGGGATTCTGTTGATTGTGGTAATACCAGTTCTGTCCGTTCACGACGAAAATCTTCTGCACCGGCACGTCGCTGCCCTGCAGTAAACTAATCTGCTTCGTCTCCTTGTCTTCCACCGACGTTTTACGCCCAAGCGAATACAAGTGATATTCGCTAAAATTCTCCTGCGCAAACTGCTCCGCCTTTTTCGCCCTGGACATCGCCATGTCCGCCGCCATCGGCGCCGCCGTTGCATTTTGTATCCGGTTCAAATCACCCGCCACGAGCTGCAACCGCGCATTGTGAAACGCCGTCCCGCTGTTGTTCGTCAGCGTCACCCAGCCGTCGAGGTCCGCCGCTTTGTCGTCGCGTCCAATCGTCAACACATAGTCCGAATTCCACGCCAGATTCGTCGCCAGGTAAGATGTCTCCACCTGCTGTTTCCGTCCGCCTTCATTTTCCAGCGACATCAAAAGCGTCGGCCGGTCGTACAAATTCGCCGGCACTTCGGGAAATCGCAAACTCTCCGCGTACATTCCCGTCACGATCTCGTTTCCAATCTTCCACACCGGCCCGTTGTTGTCCGCAAGCAGCGTCGCCTTGACCTCCTCCCGCTTCGTCGTCCCGTTCTCTTGATACGACCGCACCAGCGTCACTTCTTTTCCCACGTATTTGTGCAGCAACTTCGCCGGCTCCAGCAAATCGTATTCGTAATTCTGCTCAATCACTCCCAGCTTCTCGGGCTCGTTCAACGAGCGAAAATGCACCGTCGCCGGATTCACCGTCGCCGCAATGTCCATGAACTTCAAGCGAAACAGCCCGCCCGGCAGAGACAGATTCCGCACATCCCGCACCAGAGCGGTATTCGAGTTGTACACCGTGATCGCCAAATCCGTCTGGTCGCTCAAAGTTGTCGCCTGATCCTGACCCGCCGCCCGCGCAGTCTCTTTTTCCTGCGCGGCCTGCGCGCCGCCATAGCGGCATAGCGGAATCACGACTGCCGTCGCAGCCAAAGCCAACGCTCCAGTCGCCATCGCCAACCGGCGGCCCTTCGCAATTCGATTCAACGCAATCTCCATGACTCTCTCCTCGACAAAGATTTACTCGCTGCGGTTAGAACGATCTTCCCGAAAAATCTTGCATCGCAATTTCCTTCGCTTTTGTAGGGCCCGCTTTTCACCCTGAGCGTAGCCGAAGGGTCTGAAGCGGGCCGTGGCAAGGTGTAGTGCGGCGGCAGAGCGCAACTTTTACGATGTACTGTCCCCGCTGATCCGCTCCGTATGTGCGGACCAACCATTCAAAGCTACGGCCGCGCCACCACGCCCCACGTCACTCCGCCATCCACCGTCGAATAACTCACCTTCCCGCTCGCATCCGTAGCCGTCGCTTCCGTCGCGCTCACTGCCTTAATCGCCGTAAAATTCGCAGCGCTCGGCGGGCTGACCGTCAACCAATGTTTGCCGCCATCTGTCGTACGCAGCACAATTCCCTTTTGCGCAATCAACCAGCAGACCTTCTTATTCACTGCCGAACCCGCCAACACCTTCATCCCCTCGCCGGTCTTCTGCAGCCGCAACGACTTGTCGCCATCCTCTGTTTTGAGCACCGTTCCGTTTGAACCGATCAACCAAAAAACCTTCGGGTCCGGCGTCGCCACTATTTGCATGCCGGCCACGCTCGCATTGCGCAAATTTCCCGGCAAGCCTCCAACGATTCCCTGCGTCGCTTTCATGCTCAACGCGGAGGAATTCCGATCGTCCGTTTCCTTTTGTTCTGTGGCCACGATTGGAGCCGCTGACGTCACTTCCACTGTTTCCGTCATCGACTTGACCGCCTCGTCTTTGCCAGCATTCGCATTCGCATCAGCTGATGTCACCGGTGTCCCCGCGGCAGCCCCTGCACCCGCTCCGTAAGTCTGCTTCGGGGCCGCGGGAGGCGCTGGGGCCTGTACCGCGGGCGCTGTTTTAGCCTTCATCGAACGTTCGCTCGCGCGCGGTGCATTCTCTGCCGTCATCGCCCCAACTACACTCCCTCCCGCCAGCGGAGCCTCGCTCACTTTTTTGTCGGCGTTATTGTTGTCAACCCTGTAGTCGAATTCTCTGGAAGCTGGGTTTTGCTGGGCGTTTTGCCCCTTATTCTGAATCGAATTGTTCTGAATCGAATTTTGTATCTGATTCTGCATCACACTCGGCCCACGGCTATTGCCAGCTCCGTTACCAACTCTCGCTCTCGTTACGGGCTTCGCTTGGTCGCCAGCAACCAGCGCATCCAATTCCTGATTCTCGTTATCTTGTAATTTCGAAGTCGGTTTGTCCGCGCCGGACGGCCTCGGCAACGCTTCTCTTCGCTCGGGTTGCGGTAATCCCAGGTCTGTTTTGCCCGAGTCGCGATTTTCCGCTACTTCCACGGATTTGCTCTGCGACATCGTCGGCGCACGATTGCCCTTGACGGCTACCCAGACTAGCAGTCCCGCCGCAATCGCTCCCGCAGGCACAGCCCATCGCAAATACGGCCTTCTCTTCGAGATGGACGTTACGGATCCCCGCTTCGCGCTGGAGACCGCTCCAGCGGAGGCCATCTCCGTGCGCTGCGGCGAAGCGGGCGCAACAGCCTTTTCCGAATCTCGTTCAGAAATTGGAACCGCCTCCGTCAACTCCAGCGTCGCCAGAATCTCCTGGCATCGCGCGCAACCTGCGATATGCGATTTGTTCGCAACCAGTTCCTCCGGAGAAAGCATCCGCTCGTGATACGCCGCCAGCGTCTCCGCGTCCGGGCAATGCAATCCGTTCAATGCGTCGGCGCGCAGTTCTCGCGCCAATGCCTTTTCAAAGTTCCGTTCGCGGTCGTCAAGCGCCATAACTTGTCTTCGTAGCGTACGCTTCAGCGTGCGTCCCCTGTTTCCTCAAGAACCCACGCCTCCGCAGCGCAAACACCAAAATCTCCTGTCCCTGATTAGAACGTTCGTAATCCGAAATCTTGCGCCACGCCTTCATACGTTCTGCTTTCCTTTTTGCAGCGTTCCCGTCTCGCGCGATTTCAGCAATTTCCCAAGATCGATCGGCACATCTTCCGCCGCATATTCAAAACACAGTGAAATCTGCTCCTCGCTGAGCCGCGGCCCGGGTGCCGCTTTCTTCAGGCATTCCTCCACGTTCGCTTTCATTTCCCGCCGGATTCGCTCCAAGTTTCGCGAAACGCTCGATTCGTGCTCTCCCAGTTTCTTTCCGATTTCCGCAAGCGTTCTCTCTTCCACGTAGTAGAGCCGCAACCGCTCGCGATCGCGCAATTCAATCTTCTCGAGCGTCGAGCCAAGCGCCGCCTGAAATAACGATATATATCTGTCCCGGTGCGGATCGCCGACCGGCAGCACCACCTTGTCCGCCGGCTCGCGCACCTTGCCATCGCCATCCGGCTCATCGAGCGATTCGAAACGCCTCGCCACACGCACCGCATCAATGTGCCGCTGCGCCAGCACCGCCCGCAGCCACGTCTTCGTCGAACTTCGCCCGTGGAAATATCGGAATAGCGATCGTTCGCCCGTTTTTCCGTCCGTCAATCCGTAAAGCTCCGCAAAAAGCGAGTCTGCCAGTTCGCGCGCTTCCGCGGACGCCGAGCTCGCCCGCAAAATCGCCGCCGCCGCCGAACGCAAATACGGCCGGTATGTCTCGACAAAAAACTCCCATGCCGTTTCCAGACCCGCCGCGCACGCTTGCGCCAGTGCCAGATCTTCCAGATGTAATGTGCTGAGAAATTCTTCCCGCTGTGCGATCGTTAATCCCGATGGATTCATCCGCTTTCGAACGGCCCGCTCCAGCGCAATCGAAAAAACTTCAACCCCCAGGCCCCACCGCGTCGCCCGCGCCTCTTTGTGCAATCGCAAAACCAGCACCTCGCACCCGCGCAAGGGCGTGTCCGCCATCACCTGTTCCGCGCCGTTTTCGCGGCGTTTCGCTTTTTCATCCATCGGAGGGCCAGGCACCGATTTCTTCCCTACCTGCATCCTAGAGCATAAGCCCGCTATGGAAATTTGATGCGCAAAACTCCGGCCCCGTGTGACGGATTAACGGTATCCTTTTCATTGACCGTTCGCGCGGCGGGAGTCACAATATTTATCCCCCAGTCCGCAACTTCAGCGCACCTCCATGGGTTTACGGAAAGGGGTATTCCGCGCCATGTTCGCATGGGCAGTAGCGAATTCGCGACGCTAGTACGAAAGTCCTATTCGAACAGCTTCCGCTTAATCAGTACGCTCGTTCTGCGAATGCGCGTCCCGCATTCCGGCGATCTTGGGAACGCTCGCTGTTGCCTTAAAAGTTTCCAATTTCGATAACGATTACCTGATTCGAGGCGGCAAGCGGAATGACAACAATGATCGCAGATCCACCAGCGAAAGCGACGCGGCTTGGCGTCGGTTTCGACGCAAACCGTAGAACCCCGCAAAACCGCGAGGCCTGGAAGCAAGCCATTGGCACCAAGCCGATCAGCGCCCGTCTGGCCACGCTACCGGAACCCAAGCGCAACTGGAATCGTATCGGCCTGAGCGCCGGCATCCAGATTGCCGCCTTTATTTTTCTTTTGATGATTCCGCTCCTCTATCCGGAGAAAATGCCCACGGCTTTGAATTTCCGCATCACGGAAATTGCGACTCCGGTGATCGCAATTCCGGTCGCGCCTCCTCCGCCTGCGCCGAAAATCGTGAAGGTTAAAGCTCAGCCAGCTCCTCCCATCGTGGAACCGCCGAAACTCAACCCGAAACAAGTTCACATTTTCATGCAGCCGAAGACGGTCATTCAGCCCAAGGCGCAGCCTGTCGAAGTAAGAGCTCCGGTCATGACTCAGGTGCTTGACGCCCCCAGGGTCGACGTCAAATCAACTGAGCCGAAGCGTCCGAAAGAAGACGTGAAAGTCGGCAACTTGAGCGGCAACGCGACGCCGGCAACGGTCAAGGCTCCTGTCGAGCAAGTGCAAACCGGCGGTTTCGGTGATCCGAGCGGACTAAAAGGCAAAGGCGATCCGAACAAAGGCAATATTGTTGTCCGGCAAGGTTTGCCCAGTTTGCCGGGCGGACCTGGTTACGGAAACGGTACTGGCGGCGACAAGGGAATTCGTGGGACCGTCGCAAGCACCGGCTTTGGAAATAGCACAGCCGTTCCTCCGCAAGGCGGCGGCAAGAAGGGCAACATTCAAGCCGGCGGTTTTGGCGACCAGACGGTGGCGGCAGAAGCGCCAAAGAAAAAAGCAGCCGACACAGGGCCCGCGGATACTCCGGTTACGATTCTGGATAAACCAAAACCGGAATACACCGCCGAGGGTCGTACGTTGAAATTGGAAGGCGATGTCGTTCTCGATGTGGTTTTTCTCGCAAACGGCAAAATCGTAATCAATCGCGTAATCAGCGGCTTGGGCCATGGCTTGGACGAAAATGCCTCGCGCGCTGCACAACAAATTCACTTTAAACCGGCCCTACGCGCTGGCCAGCCGGTAGATTTTCCGGCGCGCGTGCGGATTGAATTCCGTTTGGCTTACTGAGGGAGAGATGAAGATGCGTAAGGCAGCTTTTGCAGGATTTGTTTTACTCGCAAGCAGCGTGGCCGGGTTTGCCGGTCCCGCTACTCCGAAGCCCGCCGACCAGGGGCCTCGCACGATGGACGAAGCGATTGATCGCGTCGTCACCAACGAGAATCGGCTTTACGGCGCCATGAAGAATTACTCTCCGCTCGTTGAGACGTATATTCAGAATCTCAAGCCCGATAAGGATCTCGGCTATGTTCCGGGCGGCGATAAGTATTTCCTTGGGCGCGCCGATTTCAACAAGGGCGTAAGCCTCGTCTCGCTTTCCGACACGGACGGCAAGGGAAAGAAGATCTTCAGCTCCATCGGAAACTTCTTCACGTTCGCGATGCAGTATCTGCCGGATGGTTTCTTGCAGATGATCTTCATCGACACGAACGGATTCGACAAGCAGCACTACAAGTTCGATTACGTGCAACGCGAATTCCTCGGCGAAGTGCGCTGCCTCGTGTTTGACGTTACACCGCTGCCCAAGAGCGGCAAGGGACGTTTCGCAGGCCGCATCTGGGTCGAAGACCAGGGCTTCAACGTCGTTCGCTTCAACGGCTCTTATAACGGCGGCGGACACTCGAGCTGGTATTTCAACTTCGACAGCTGGCGCACCAATGTGCAGCCGGGAATCTGGCTGCCGACATTCATCTACAGCGAAGAAAAAGATCTTCACTACGCGCTGAGCAAGAAACTCGATTTCAAAGCGCAGACGCGCCTTTGGGGCTACAACCTCGGCCACTCCTCGCAGGAACAGGAACTCAGCAAGATTCTCGTCGAAAGCAACGTTAACGACCAGACGACGACGGCGAACGACCTGAGCCCGATCCAGGCGCAACGCTCCTGGGATCGTCAGGCGGAAGACAACGTTGTTGACCGCTTGCAGCGCATCGGCCTGATCGCGCCGAAGGGCGAAGTCGACAAAGTTCTGGAAACGGTTGTGAACAACCTCGAAGTCACGAACAACATTGACCTCGAACCGGATGTTCGCTGCCGCGTCATGACCACTTCGACTCTCGAGTCCTTCACCATCGGCCACACAATCGTTCTAAGCCGTGGGCTTGTGGACGTGCTGCCTGATGAAGCGAGCCTGGCAACGATGCTGGCGCATGAATTGAGCCACGTCGTTCTGGGCCACCGCATCGGTTCGCAGTACGCGTTCTTCAACGAACTGCTGGTCGAAGATAAGGACACGTTCCGCCACTTCGGATTTGCGCGCACGCCGGACGAAGAAAACTCAGCGAATACGAAAGCGGTTCAGATCCTGAATAATTCCCCTTACAAGACGCAGCTCGGCAACGCGGGACTTTTCCTGCAAGCGTTGCAGAACCGCCAGAAAGAAGTTCCGAACCTGATCAGCGCGCACCTTGGAAATCGCGTGCCGACCATGCCGGATCTGCAAGCGACAGCGCCGGTCGATCCGAAGCAGAATCCGCAGAAGATTGCGGCGCTTCCAATCGGCGGCCGCGTCAAGATGGATCCGTGGAACGACAAGCTGGAGCTCATCAAGAGCAAGCCGGTAGGCACCGTGGCGGAACGCGAAAAGATGCCGTTTGAAGTTACGCCGTTCATGCCTTACCTGATTCGGTTTGGAGCCGAATCCGTGAAGCCGATTGCCGCGGCAGCCGAAGCCAAACCGGCGGACGCCGCTTCAAAACCCTAATTCAACTTCAATTCAATTTTTCCAACGGCCCGGATTTTTCCGGGCCGTTTTTATTTTAGTTTCCCTCCTGAGGAGCCGGCGGAATCGAGGGAATGGTTAGAGCGCGCTTCAAAAACGCGGCGAGATATCCGGTTGCAAGAAAAAGCAACGCGGCGCCAAAGGCTGCGTCGAGAAACGTCTGACAGAGAATCGAAGAAATCATTGCGACGCCAAGAACCCATCCACGCATCAGCGGAGCGCGGAAACGGTCGTTGACGAACGCAGCGATGGCGCTGGGCCACCGAAAAACCCAATAGATGTTGTAACCGGGAATGAAGTGAAAACCGACGGCTTTGCCGGGCGAGATCGGATGCGTGTAGTTCGGGACGGCGGCAAGAATTTTGTGGTATTGAAACACGCAGACGAACCAGTAGACGCGCGTCACGAATGCGGGCAGGAATATTTCGAGCGGCGGAACGATGAATTGGCCATTCTTGAAGAGGTCGGGATTGCGCGAGACGGCAACCATTTCTCCGATCAATGTGACGACGGCAAGGAGATAGCCGATCCACAATTTGGGCCATGCAAACTGCGGCATGGGCGCTGGCGGCGGCTGTGGCGGAGCCTCCGCGCCGTCGGTATTTAGAGAGTTGAATGGATCGCCGGAAGATTCGGTCACTTTGTTTTTCTGCCTTCCGAAATAGTTTTCATAGTTCTCGCTGTTTTTAAACTGTTCCTTTTCGCTTTAGAGTTCACGCGTGATTCCGTATTTACTGCGCAGGATGGCGTCCATACGTTTGTCAGTGAGAAAACGCTTGCCGAATTTTACCAGGCGCGCCAGCGGAGTGACGCCGTAGCGCGGTTTGGGCGAACGTGCTTCGATGGCGTGAAGCATGACGCGGGCGCAGTCTTCCGGCGTGGTCCTGGAATCGCCGCGGCCCTTGTTCGCGCCGCCCCAGGCGCCGGAATAGACTTTCGCGTACGGACTGGATTTCGAGGCGTCCACGTAAGGCTTCGCGAGCGCCGTGGCGGTTTGTTGAAAATTAGTGACGATGTAGCCGGGTTCGATGAGGACGACTTCGATGCCAAAGGGATAGAGTTCGAGACGAAGTGAATTACTAAGACCTTCGAGGGCGTGTTTGCTGCTGCTGTACGCGCCGTAAGTCGGCGGCGAGACGAGACCAGCGACGCTGCTGATCATGAGGATGCGGCCGCCGCGGCGTTCACGCATATGCGGAAGGACGGCTTGCGTAACGCGGAGCACGCCGAAGACGTTGGTTTCAAATTGATTGCGAAAATCTTCCATTTTCATTTCTTCGACGACGGCCATGTAGCCGAGACCAGCGTTGTTGATGAGGACGTCGATAGGGCCGGCTTCGGAGAGGACGTGCTGGGCGGCGGTGCGAACGGAATCGTCCGAGGTTACGTCGAGCTCGAGAGATTTGAGCGGGAGATTATTAGTCTGTGCGAGCTGATCGAGCTGAGCGCGTTTTTCCGCGGAGCGGCCAGCAGCGTAGACGCGGTAGCCGCGTTCGGCGAGGAGAATAGCCGCGGCTTTGCCGAGACCGTCCGTGGCGCCCGTTATGAGGACAACTTTGCCCGAGGAAGGGTTGGTCATGGAACGAGACTCCGATGCGCGAAGAAGCAAATTTGAGCGAGAGAAGATGGTAGCGCGAGGGCAGTGAGAAGCAAAACGGGCGTTGCCGTTCATTGGGGTGAATTAGATCGAATGCTCGATGATCTTAAGCACCGCAGCAAAATTCTGAAGGATTTAGTCGGGGCCACGCGTCACGAGGACGTATCAATGATTATCCCAGACGAATTTCACGGAGCGCCGGAAATCGTCATAGAACAGAGCGTATCCTTCGTGGTCGACATCAACATCTTTGCCTTCAGCAATATAGAAGATCACTTCTGACTTGCCATCTGCGTCGTAATCCCCAGCGTCAACCAACTCCCAATCAAGCCCGAGGAACGTCGCTTCATGGTTTGGGGCGACAAAGAAAAATTGGTTTCCGCCAAGCGATTGGTAATCCTCGCCATTTACATTGAAAAGGCAGTGGTTATGCTGAAACTTGGTTTCCAAAATAAAAGCGCCTTTGTTCGAGCCCCAACTCTTAACGACGCGTACTTCAGCATCGGGATAGTTCCAGTCAGTTTTCACGGCCTCACCGGACGAATCGCACTGGCGGAGGTGATTCAGTACAGTGCGCAACTTTGCCCGCGCATGGCTAACTACCTCGTCTGGTGCATCTCGCGGCTTCCATTGATCAGGATCAGTGAAATTCGGCTGCGACACAACGACAAGTGGGCGTCGCGTTTCTCGACCATAATTTCCGCTGAATCGCCCGTCAGGCTTCCCGATCATAGGTATCCCGGCTGGTGGCGTAAGAATCGAGTGAATGTTAATTGGCCCACTTACATTTTCTAAGGACGTTGGCTGAATCGGCTCGCTCTCCACTTTCCCAACTTCCTTGCCGTCAAAAGCCACGGTCCACGTGACGTGGCGATTTAAATTCAGTATTGGCCTCCAGCGATGATTCGTAGTTTCAAAGGCTGGTGTAACTGTGCGACCTGGCACGGGAGTGGCGTCCGATGTACCCAAGCGCTCAAGTTGTCTGCGGTCGTCTTCAACCAGACCTACGTATACCACCGCACTGCTGGGTGCGGCTTCCTGAACCCTCGTGCCCTGCCTTATGAAGGGCATCGCGGAAAGGGCTACAAAGACCACCAACCAAAGCGGTTTAGTTAATGACATTAAGCGTGCTCCCAAGCTCGTTCGCCCAGAGGCCGTTAAAGCGTCTTTATGTTCTCTTGGCTGGTAGCTCGGAGTACCCTCTGGATGTTTTCGCTGCGCACAAACGATGATGAGGATACCACTTGCCAAAGACCATAAAAGATAGAGTCACACATAACTTCCTCTGAAGACCGTAAGTCCTGTTCGACAAAGGACTTGCCAACTCGTTCGAATGGAGTAACCGTCACACTTTAGTATTGACAAGCCCCCATCCCGCATGATACGCTTCCTGGTGAAGTCGGTAGCCCTCCCCGCATTTGCCGATGTCTGGCGCCCCGCTGAATCCCTATCCAGTCAAAGACCTCTCCGCATAACTTCTATGTTTTCAGTCGCTTCGGAACTCTTTTCACAAACCAACTTCACAAAATCTCCCGTAACTCTTTTGCTTTCTTCGCTTTGCGCACTCTTCTCAAAACAATGGAGGGGTGTACCCCTTCACACTTCTACTCTCAGAGGAAATCATGTCGAAAACCGCCAGTAAACCCTGTTCTATCAATGACTCCGCTCGTTGCCAGCATCGCACCGTCACCGGCAGGCGTTGCCGCCTCGCTGTCGTTCATCCGTCTTCCGGCCTCTGCTTCCGTCACGCCTTCCTCCGCTCCAAACTCGGCGAAGAAGCCGACCTCCGCGCCGCCCTCGCTGGCGATCTCCCGGACTTCACCTCCGCCGAGCAGATCAACGCCTTCCTCTCGAAGCTCATCCTCCTACTCTCCGAGAACCGCGTCTCTCCCCGGCGCGCTGCCGTCATCGCCTATGTTGGCAGCCTCCTGCTCCGTTCTTTGCCTCTGGTTCAGTGGGAACGCTCTGGCGGCGCCGACTCCGATTCTCCCAAGGTTATCGTGGACTTCGGCGATCTTCCTCGCCCCAACCGCAACCCGCTCCCAGCAAAAGCGGAAACTCCAACCGTGCCCGAGTTGGTAATCGAACACGATCCAACCAGGAAACCCTCATGAGCCTAAGCTCTTCAATTCGAGCCCGCGCATCAGCGCCGGCCACGCGGCGGTTGCGCTTTTCCGGGGAGCACTTACGCCAGGGCGAGGTTGAGGTTCTCGATGGCTTCGTCGATTTCGGCGGTGTTTTTGAAGCCGACGGTGACGCAGTCGACTCCGGCATTGCGGAAGGCGAAGCGCATGGCGGCTTTGCGGTCTTCGCGATCGAAAGTGCCTTCTCCGGCGAGCTTCATACTGATGACGCCCATACCGTGCTGGCGAACCTGCTGGACGTGGGAAACGACCTGGGGAACATCGCCGGGACCGCCGGTGTTGTAGTCCTCAGCGTCCATGCTTTTCCCTTTGTGATTCATGCGAATCATGGCGACCTGAAGAAACTTGTTGTCGGGCATTTGACGCAACGCCGGCAGACCGTGAACGGAAGCGCCGCGGCCCAGGATGATTTTTTTGGACTGCGCTTCGAGAATGCCTTCCTGCCAGCGAGCGGAGTCGGACGGCCAAGTGGCAGTGTGCTGCCAGTGCAGAAGCATGATGTCGAAATAATCGGTGTTGGCGAGCTTGCGCAGCTCATCGAATTTTTCAGCGGGATTTGCGCCATCGTGAAAGGTGGTGACCTTGGACATGATGCTGTAGGTTTCGCGCGGAATGCCTTTCAGTGCGATGCCCAACATGCGGTGCATTCCCCCGTAGGACTCGGCGGTTTCAAAGAAGCGGATGCCGCGGTCGTAGGCATAGCGGATGAGCCGGGTGAATTCGTCCTGGCCAAGATCCCGTTGAACCTTGCCGCTGAACGAACCGGTGCCAAACGCGAGGCGAGTGACTTTGACGTTGGACTTGCCGAGAGTGATCCAATCGGTTGCGGATTGTTTGCCGGTGAGTGAGGTAAGAAAACCCGCACCCTTAAAACCGAAGGGTGCGGCACCCGCAGCAACAACGCCGGCGGCGAGGCCGGACTTCAGGAGTTTGCGTCTGCTGAAATGCGACATGTGGACACCTCTGGATAAGGGCAGAGAGAAGTCATTTTAAGATGGCGGGGGCCGCGATTCAATCGGGATTTGCGACCGCCGCCGGAGAAAAAAACTTAACACAGAGAACACAGAGGCAGGAGCACAGAGGGCACGGAGAAGAGTCCCGAAGGGTCTTTGCAGGAGGCGTCCTGATACCGTGCCGGCGTGGCTGACGCCTTTCGTGCATTCTTGTTTTAACATTGACGGCTAAGCCGTGTGGTTTGTTAATGGTAGAAGACGGCGTCAAGTGAATCCCGACACCGTTTTACGGTGTCCACCCGATTGGCTTCCAGATGAGGCCGAGGCATAACTTGTGGCGAAGTTGAGTGTCCGAATTTTCGGGTGTGTATGAAACAAAACGGATACCGACCAGCGGTGCGATGACGTAACGACCGATCACGGTTCCTCCGGATCGGCGCGCGATTTTCATAACAAGCTGGGTCCCCAGCCAGCAAACGAGGAAAAAATGAAGAAGGTATGTGTGTTGGTATGGGTGTGTCTGGTTCTGCTGATTGCGCCAGGCGTGAAGGCGCAGGGCAGCAACGCGGAGCTAAATGGAAATTATGCGTTTACGTTCGACGGAATAACGGGGGCGAAC
>WNFS01001993.1_pt1 | contig 15387 bp, 12 predicted proteins | sample 5400141 | NCBI WGS metagenome assembly WNFS01 (sample SAMN13153358, study PRJNA577476) | soil metagenome | isolation source: 60 cm saprolite under Madrone tree | place: USA:California | collected 2016-06-14
TTATCAAATGTCTGCACCTGCTGAACCAATCGTGTCTGATAGAGCGTTCCTCCGTTGGCGACGACGCCCATGGCTTGAGCCATTTGCAATGGAGTGACCTGCGTGTCTCCCTGGCCGATCGACATGTTTGCGATATCGCCGTTTAGGATTTTGCGGCCGTGCGTTGCCTTCATGTATTCGTCGTTCGGAATGCGACCTTCTGCCTCCCCGCGCAGCGGGATCCCGCATTTCGCGCCGAAGCCCAGCTGTAACGCCCAGTCGATGATTGGTCCGGCACCGGTCTTGATACCAACTTGATAAAACCAGGTGTCGCACGATTCAGTGAGCGCCTGCACGAAGTTTAGCGCGCCGCGATTACTTTTTTTCCAGTTGTGGAACGTGACGTTGCCAACCTGAAGCGCAGGCATGCATTCGTATCGATCGTCCGGATACACTGCGTGACTTTCCAGCGCGGCAATGCCGACGGCGACCTTGAACGTGGACCCTGGCGGGTAGGACGAACGATACGCTCGTGGCAAAAGCGGGATGTCCTTGTCATCTTGCAAACTCTTGAGTTGCTCCGCCGAGATCGACGGCACGAATAAGTTGGGGTCGTAAGTAGGCCACGAGGCCAACGCGAGAATATCGCCGTTGTTGGGGTCGATAATCACGATCGCCCCTCGTTTTGCTTTTGCTTCCAGCGCTTTTTCCGCCAGTTGCTGAACGCGCAAATCAAGAGTCGTCACGACGTTGTATCCAGGCGCAGGCGGCGTAACGAGCTTGTCTGAGGTCTTCCGTCCATCCTTGTCGAAAGTGAGTTTGTATTCGCCGTGCTTACCCGTGAGCATGTCGTTAAACGTTTGCTCGAGTCCCTCGCGTCCCTCCGTTTCAGGCCAGAGCGTTTCGTGATTATCAACAATGCCATCGGGATTTCGCCCGGTCTTGCCTGTGTAGCCGATAATCTGACCGGCAACTTTTCCATTGGGGTAAATCCTCACATAGACAGGCCGCACCAGTATGCCAGGAGGCAGATCACCCTTTACCTTTTCATGCTCTGCTTCGCTAAGATTCTGCGCGATCTCCAGCGGCATGATTCCGCGGTTGCGGTAGTGACGAAGGATCGCCTCGTCAGAAACTCGAAGCTTTCGGCCGAGTAACCTGCCAGCGGCATCTATTTTTTCCTTCGTAAAACCGAGCGCTTGCTCGTCCGAAAAATCTAGCGGGGTTGGAAAAGTGATGACGAGATTGTAACTGAGCCGATTTTGCGCGAGCGGCGCGCCGTTGCGGTCCGTGATTTGCCCGCGTGGCGCCGGAACATCGAGTATGTAAGTGCGCGCGAGCTTTTGCGTCTCGAACGTCGGGATAATCGTCTCTTCTTCCGCCGAAACGCTCGGGTTCGGCCCAGCCGTGGGCGCCAGTGTTTGCGCCTGCGCTTCTAGCGACAGCGCAAACATCAACAAAGCGATCAATAGGCCGACCATATTTATCGAGAATGTCATTCTGAGCGAAGTGAAGAATCTCTGATCATTTCCGGCCGAAAACACACAATAAACAGAGATGTTTCGCTTCGCTCAACAGGAGAGCGTCGTCAATGGCTTTGCAGGAATCGATGCACTTCTTGGGCCAGCTTGCGGCCAATCCCCTCGATGGAGGCAATCTCGTCCACAGTTGCTTTGCGCAGACGATTCACCGAGCCAAATCGCCGCAGCAACAAATTCTTTCGGTTCTGGCTCACACCCTGACAATCGTCCAGAATACTTTCCTCCACCCGCTTTTTCATGAGCAGCTGGTGATAGGTGTTTGCGAACCGATGGGCTTCATCACGGATGCGCTGAAGCAATCGCAAAGCAGGCGAGTCCATGGGTAGTCGCAATGGCAACGCGCGCGCCGGTCGATAAATCTCCTCGTGTTCCTTCGCAAGGCCTATGATGGGAAGATCGTGCAACCCGAGGCGCTGCAGTTCACGACACGCAGCCGAGAGTTGGCCTTTTCCTCCATCGACAATGATGAGGTCAGGCAGACGAACGAAAGATTGCGGATACCGGATAGCGGAAACCGGATAGATTTCCAGCCGACGCGCTGTGTCAAACGCGTTCTCCTGAGAGTGTTCGGCCGAAACATCGATGACGCGATTCTCGTCTTTATTTTCCGGTCTCCGGTTTCCGGTATCCGAAATTTGTAATAACACACGTGAGTATCTTCTCCTCACCACTTCAGCCATGCTGGCGAAATCGTCCTGCCCTTCGACTGTGCGCACGCGATAACGTCGGTAATTGTTCTTGTCCGGTACGCCGTCCCGGAAACAAACCATCGACGCAACGACGTGTGTCGTAGAAATGTTCGAGATATCAAAACACTCCATAACGTGTGGAACGCCAGGTAATCGCAGCGCATCGGCCAATGCGCGCACATCCGCCAGCGGATCAATCGTGGTGGGCAAACTACCGCGCGTAAATCGGCGCGTCGGCCTCGTAGTGTTCCGCAAATCCTCGACCATATTGCGAAGTTCGGCCGCTTTTTCGAAATCCATTTTCTCCGCCACCTTGCGCATTTCGGCTTCCAGTGTTGAGATCATCTCCCGCGAATGTCCCTCGAGAAAATCACACGCCTGCGCCACGCGCTCGCGGTATTGCTCGGCACTGATTTCGCTCAACCGCACCGGCAGTTGGTAGGTCGAAGATTTGAGTTCCCGCTCGGTCGGTGCGCCGCGGCCAAACGTGAGGACACCAAATTTTTTGCGCATGAAATTCAGTGTCTGCCGAAGTGCACCCGCATGCGCATACGGACCGAAGTAGCGGCTGCCGTCGTCCTTTTTGAATCGGGCGAGGCGAAAACGCGGCCATTCTTCCGAAAGATCAACTCTGACCACGAGGAAGCGTTTGTCGTCACGGAAGGAAACGTTGTAACGCGGTCGATATTCTTTGATCAATTTGCCTTCGAGCAAAACTGATTCCGCGTCGCTGCGAACGGTATGCGTCTCAAAATCCCACGTCGCGTCCAGCATGGCGCGCGTCTTCAGATCGGCCTGAGCCAGTTTGGACGGCAGGAAATACGAACTTACTCGTTTGCGCAGGTCGCGCGCCTTGCCCACGTAAATGACGCGGTTAAACCGGTCGCGCATCAAGTACACACCGGGCTTGTGCGGCACTTCGTGCACTTTCTTCTGCAGGTCAGGCTTCTGTTTTCTCGATGCAGCCATCCGGCTGCAACTTACCTGAGGATTCGACGCGAGGAAATTGCTGTAGAGTGCGCTCTCCTCAGCCCATTCAACCCGGGCGCGCCGGTGAAACGCGCTATCCGCTGAGGACAGCGGACGCTACAGCACAAGATGATCAGGGCCGACAGGCGACCCGTTCGCTTACGGCCTTGTTGTGGTCGTGGTAGTTGTTTCCTCGCGTTTGATAACCGCTGCAGGCCGGCTGACCACAACTTTGCGGACAACTACACGGTCGCCCACGGTTGAGTAATAGACGGTCGCAGGCATGTCCGGACGAACCGCCGACCAACTCACAACGCGACCTTCCGGATCCACAACGCTCGTTTCTTTGGTGTAGTAATACCGCACGGGTGCCACATCCGGAGCGGTTCGGAACGTGATGTAATCCGACTCCGGCGCGTAGGTGACAATCGTGCCCGCGGCGCTGGTGGTTGTTTGCCGGGTTGTCGTTGTACCTGTCAGCGGATCTGTCGTCGTGGTTGTTGTGGTTTGTTGTGCGAACGCCAAACCCAGCGATGCCGCGCAAAGCAACCCTGCTGCCAATATTTTCGCTAATCTGGTTTGTTTCATATTTGTCCCTCTGCTTTGATTAAATGGATGTTCTCCAACGTGTATGTCCCCGGCCACCTAAGGCGGGAGTCTCTTCAGTTACGCCCTCGTATCGTAAATTCGGCCTCGTGTGGTCGTCCCTGGTGGCGTAAACCCTTGCGCGCGGCCAGGGTAGCGTAACGAACTCTATGCAAACACTGCCCGGTTTCCGCGATTTCCTGCCCGAGGAGTGCGCGAAGCGCAATTACATCTTCGCGCGCTGGCGCGAGGTGGCGCGTCGTTATGGCTTTGTGGAATGGGAAGGCCCTCCGCTGGAACCTACGGAGCTCTACAAAAAAAAGAGCGGCGACGAAATTGTCGAGCAACTTTTCAACTTCACAGACAAAGGCGAGCGCGAAGTCGCGCTACGCCCCGAGCTGACGCCCACGCTCGCCCGCGTCGTCGCACTGCATGAGCGTGAATTCAAGAAGCCTCTTAAGTGGTTCTCCATTGGACAATTCTTTCGCTACGAGAAACAACAGCGTGGTCGTCTCCGCGAACATTTTCAGCTGAACTGCGACATCATCGACGAATCGGATCTCACAGCCGATATCGAGCTGGTGTCGCTCTGTATCGATGTTCTTCGTGCGTTCGGATTCACCGAAAAAGATTTCGCTGTCCGAATCAGCGACCGCGAATTTTGGACAGATTTTCTCCGGGAAAAAGATGTGCCTTCAGATCGCTGGGGCGAGTTCCTCCAGGCTATTGATAAATTTGGACGCGAGCCGCGTGAGAAGACAGCCGAAAAACTCGGCAACCTCGCCGACGCTGTTTTTGCAACTCTAAAGAGCGGTGGCAAAAGCGCGAAGCTCGAGGCGCTTGTCGATGGCCTACGCGCTCGCGGCCTTGCGGACTTCGTCGAAATCGATGTAGGAATCGTCCGCGGGCTCGCCTACTACACGGGGATCGTCTTCGAGGTGTTCGATCGCGCCGGAAAATTCCGCGCCCTCGCAGGTGGCGGGCGGTACGACAATTTGATCGGACAACTCAGTGACGGCGCGGTGTCGCTGCCCGCACTCGGTTTCGCCATGGGCGACGTTGTGCTTGGCGAACTGATCAACGGAATCCCGGATGCCCGCAACGCAATCCAGAAAGCGATTAAACGCGACACTAAGATCGATATCTATGTTGTAATCGCAAAGGAAGAACGCCGTGCTGACGCGCTGAAACAGATCCAGCAACTTCGCGACCGTGGTTTTCTCGTCGATTACCCGCTCACGCCGACAAAAGTTGCTAGACAATTCCAAGCCGCTGAAGAGGCAGGCGCATCGCTTGCGCTCCTTTACGGAGATGAATGGCCTCAAGTGAAAGTAAAGAATATGGCAACGGCACAACAGGAACTCGTGTCATCCGAGGGATTACTGAATCGCGTAGCGGAGCTCCTTTGACGCTTGCTGTAGTGTCCGCTGTCCTCAGCGGATACCCAGAATAGCTGGCAAACTCGCACTGCGCTGAGGACAGCGCACGCTACAGCGCAGTGTAAGCGCTTGCGAGATTGTTCGCTTCGCCCAGAATGACGCGGTACTCTTGGTCGTCCCATGTATCGCACAAACAGCTGCAATTCACTTCGCAAAAGCGACATCGGCAGGCAGGTCACGCTTGCTGGTTGGGTAAACGTCACGCGCGATCATGGCGGCGTGACCTTCATCGATCTGCGCGACCGCGAAGGGTTGACGCAGGTTGTTTTTCGACCGGAAGAAAACGCGGAGTTGGCAAAGGAAGCTCATAGTTTGCGCTACGAGGACGTGATCCAAGTGTCTGGTCGAGTCGCTGCGCGCCCGCCGGGCACGGAAAACCCAAACCTTGCGACCGGCGATGTCGAAATCATTCCGAGCGAGCTGCGAATTTTGAATCGAGCCGACGTACTCCCGTTCCCGATCGATGCCGAACCGCAGAATGAAGACTTACGGATGACGTACCGGTACTTCGATCTGCGCCGGCCACGTCTCGCGCGCAACCTGCGGATGCGCCATCGGATAGCGAAGGCAACGCGCGATTATCTCGACAGCCAGGGGTTCGTGGAAGTTGAAACGCCGATTCTGTCCAAGAGTACGCCGGAAGGCGCGCGTGACTTTCTGGTGCCGAGCCGAATCGCGCCGGGAAGATTTTACGCGCTGCCGCAGGCGCCGCAGCAATACAAACAACTGTTGATGGTAGCCGGCGTGGAAAAATATTTTCAGATCGCCAAATGTTTTCGCGACGAAGATTTGCGCGCCGACCGGCAACCGGAGTTCACGCAAATCGACATCGAAGCTTCATTCGTTACACCTGACGATATTTTCGCAATCACTGAGGGAATCTTGGCCGCAATTTTCAAAGCAGCGCTGAACGCAGATATCAAGACACCGTTTGATCGCCTGACCTATCGCGAGGCAGTCACCAGATATGGCAGCGACAAACCGGATCGTCGTTTTGAAATGGAGCTGGTCGATCTTGGGGAAATTTTTCGCGACAGCAGTTTCAAAGTTTTTCGCGGCGCGCTCGACGCCGGTGGCGTGGTGAAAGCGATCAACGCGAAAGGCTTTGCCGGAATCACGATCGGCCAGGCCGACGAACTTACGGAAATTGCAAAGTTGCACGGCGCGAAAGGACTCGCGTTCATCAAGATCGAGAACGGCGAATGGAAATCGCCGATCGTAAAGTTTTTCTCCGACGCCGAAAAGAAGGCGCTGCAATCGACGCTGAACATCGAAGAAGGCGATTGCGTTTTCTTTGGGGCCGACAAATGGGCGATCGCCTGTGAAGTGCTTGGCCGGTTGCGACTACGGATCGCGGAGATCCAAAATTTGGTTGGGTCTGGTAAAGGCCAGTCCGGCTCGGACTGGGATTTCCTTTGGGTGACAGATTTTCCGCTCTTCGAATGGAGTCCGGAGGAAAACAAATGGAACGCGATGCATCATCCGTTTACGCGACCGAAAGCGGAGGACATGGCGCTGCTTGTGGACGCGACGCCCTCGTCGCGTGGGCTTGAAGCTGCTGAACGCGGCGAGGCGCCGCGTCTACGGCTCAGCGAAATTCGCGCCGAGGCGTACGACGTCGTTTTGAATGGGGTTGAGATCGGCGGTGGCAGCATTCGTATTCACGAGCCGGAGCTGCAGGCAAAGATGTTCGAAACGCTTGGCATCAGCCCCGAGGCTCGAGAATCACAGTTTGGCCATTTACTGCGGGCGCTTCGACTCGGCGCGCCGCCGCATGGCGGCATCGCGTTCGGCCTCGATCGGCTGGTCATGCTGATCTGCGGCGAACAAAGTATCCGCGAGGTGATGGCGTTCCCAAAAAACAATCGCAGCATGGATTTGATGACCAGCTCGCCAGCGGAAGTCGATCCAAAGCAGCTACGCGACTTGGGAATTAAACTGGCGAAGGATCAAAAGCTGTAGCGGCGGCGCTGTCAGCTGCATTCGAATCCCCAGCGCATGCTGGCTCTTCAATAACCGAGAGCCGCTTTTCGTTCCGCCGCGGTGGGCAGCGCTTCTTTTTTAAGTGTGATTGCCTCGCCGCCCGCGTCTTTTATTTGGTTGGCTTGCACTGCATTGAACTCGGTGTCCTTCGTGAATTCCGGCGGAAGGTCCGCATCCGCATAGATGGCGTGCACCGGGCATACCTCTACACATGCCATGCAATCAATGCATTCATCCGGGTGAATGACCACCTGGTTCTCCATTTCGTAGAAGCACGCGACAGGGCACACCTCTACACAGTCGGTGAACTTACATCCGTTACACTTCTCGGTCACAATATGGGCCATGGCGATTCGGGTAGGCTAAAGGTCGCGTAATGGAATCCAGCGACGCGGATTGGTCAATTCCTAATATTCCGTCATTGGAGGGTTATGTTTCCGGCCGGTCCGGAAAAGAATCGCCACACAGAAGCTGATGATCACCACTTAAACTCTCGACGCAGAAGCTACGTGCGTTTCGGCGGCGGCGATCTGTGTGGCCGGCGTTCGGAAAAGAATCGCGATCGCGAGAGTGACCGTGCAACCGACGAACACAAACCACGGCCAGGAAATGTGCGGCCACCATTCGGGCATGAACCATCCGAAATTCCAAGAGGCCGCGACGAATTTGCCATGTAACAAGGCGAGAAAATCGAATGCCGGGATCGAGACTTTGCACAACACAAGCACGGACATGATGCCAATGATCATCCCGACAACATTCGTGCCATCGCGTCCGCGCGTGCGTGTCAGCATTCCAAGAAGAAACACGCCGACGAGCGCACCGTAGGTGTAACCGAGAATTCCAAGGGCGATTGGGATGATGGTGAGTTTAGCATCTTGCAAAACGGCGTTCGCGGCCATTGTTGCAACGATGATCATGAGGACGCCAAAAATGGCGGTGGCAATACGGGCGGCGCGGATGGCCTGGCGATCAGTCGCCCCCGGACGGATATAAGGCAGGTAGAAATCTTTCGTGAAACTGGTCGCGAGCGCGTTGAGCGCGGCTGAGGTGGAGCCCATCATCGTTGCGAAGACGCCGGCGATAATGAGTCCGCGGAACACCACTGGCATTTCGTGGACGATATATTGCCCGAAAATCTCGTTGTCGGCAGCGGGCAGTGTCGCGCCGGGAACGACTGCGTAATAAACGGAAAGCAAAATGCCGACGGTCAGGAACGCGCTCGCGATCGGCAGATCCATCACGCCGCTAAGAATGAGCGACAATTGCGATTTGCGATAATTGGGCGCGGTCAACATGCGTTGCACCATGTCCTGATCCGTGCCGTGCGTCGCCATCGTTAACAATGTCGATCCAACAAATGCGGCGAAAATTGTGTACGGCTCTTCCAACATCGCTTTCAACGCCGGCCCGAATGGCAGGTGCGAATCCCAGCCGGTTTGAAAAAGTTTCACGTTCGACCAGCCACCGAGATTTGTTTTCACGGTGTCGAGTCCCCCGGGGATCTGTCGCACGAGCAGGAAAATGGCAAAGATGACCGAGCTGAACATCAACACCGCTTGGATGACATCGGTCCAAACGACAGCTTTGATTCCGCCGACGGCGGTGTAGATCGTTGTGATGATGGTGACAAAAAGAATGCCCCAGACGTAGGTATTCAGATTCACTGGCAACGAGGGAAAGAGATAACGCCAGATTACAACCATGATGGCGCCGCCGAGATAAAGGCGGACGCCGATGCCGAGGACGCGCGTGAAAAGAAAAATGCCGCTGGCCGCGTTTTTCGTCTTGGTGCCGAAGCGGACAGTCAGAAATTCATAAATGCTTTGCACTCGGTAATCGTAGTACGGCTTGATGAAGGTGAAGGCGATGATGACACGCGCAAGCACTGTGCCAATGGCGAGCTGGCCGTAAAAATAGCCGCGCGTTTTGAAGCCTTCCGCCGGCGTTCCGAGGAAAGTGGCTGCGCTTGTTTCGGCGGCGATAATGGACGCGAGCACGGCCCACCACGGAATGGAACGCGAGCCTAACGAGAAATCTTCCAAGTTGCGATTGCGTCGCCCCGCCCAAAGTCCGAGCACGACGATGCCGATGAAGTAAGCGAGCAGAACGACAGTGTCGATCCCTAGCCGCGCGTCCATGTCGGCGCATAGTTAGCCACAGATGGACACGGATTTACACAGATAAAGAAATGAAGGTGTCGAATTCATCATCTGTGTTTGATCCGTGTTAATCTGTGGCAAGGATGAAGCTGATTGAAATTCGTTCGCCGGATTTCGATCTGGCGAAGACGCTGGATTCCGGTCAGGTGTTTCATTGGCAAAAAGTGGGCAACGGATTTGTTGGGACGATTGGCGACCTGCCGGTGTACGTCACCCAAGAGGACGATGTTTTAAAAGTTCGTTGCGGCGCGACGCCGGCCAGGTCGCCGCGGCGACCGCTCCCCAGAATCGTCGCACATTATTTCGCGCTGGACCATCCATTGGCGGAGATCTGCGCCACGTTCCCGGATGACCCGATCATGACCGCTGCTGGCGATTTTTGTCGCGGCTTGCGGATCATTCGACAACCGAAATGGGAGTGTCTGGCGACATTCATCTTTTCGTCTATGAAACAGGTGGCGCATATTCGGCAAATTTCCGCAGCGCTTCGGAAGCGTTTCGGCGAACAACGAGCGATCGATGATCATGTGGTTTACACGTTTCCGTCGCCGCAGCGGATTGCGCGCGCTACCGAGAAAGAGTTGCGCCAATGCAAGCTCGGGTATCGCGCCAAAAACCTGCGCGCGACTGCGCAGCTTGTCAGTTCCGGCGAATGTGATCTCAAAGCGTGGACGGCTCTTTCCGATGCCGCGCTTAGAGAGCAATTATGCGCGTTGCCCGGTGTGGGAGCAAAGATCGCAAATTGCGTCATGCTCTTTGCGTATGAACGGCTTCGTGCCTTCCCGATCGACGTCTGGATTGAGCGGGTTTTGAGGCAGCAATATTTTCCGCGTCGAAAGAAAATGACGGCGCAGCAGCTGCGTGAATTTTCCGAAACGTATTTTGGCGAACACGGCGGATACGCACAGCAGTACCTATTTCATCACGCGCGCACCGCCTTACACAAATGAGCAACATCGAAGCGCCAAAGGCGCTCTCTCAATTCCGAGCCTGAGGCATCGCCCCGGAGATCAAATCGCCGTGGAAGAGAGCGCTGAAAGCGCGGCTCAATTCAGCTCATGGTTTTCAATCCACAACCCACTCGTGGTGGAGGTGAATCGCGCTTTCAGCGCTGTACTTCGCGATTTTTACCCATGCAGTCTGGGGCGCTGCCCCAGGCTGGGCGTTGACAGGTGCGCCTTTGGCGCTGATCACAGACTCAAGGCCTGGCTTCCAGCACAAGTTGTCAGTGCCCCCAGCGTGGGATACTGTTCCAAGCTTAAGCTGAAAAACTTCTGCGCCTGAACTTTCTTACCGCTAAGAGACTGCCCTGATGACAACGGCTGACATCATGTTCGCCGAGCCCGGCAATCCAGAAACGCTTCGCGATCGCGAGTACGATGCGCGAACAGTTTTGTGGGCGCTGCTGGTGGCGATTTTGATTCATTTCGTCGCAGCGTTTTTGCTCGCTGCATTCAGCGGCTTTTTTTCGCCAAGAGTTCCAATGCCCGAACAGCCCGCTGAGCTCACGTTCGTCGACCTGTCGCCGACATCGCTGGCTCCGAAAAACTCCGCGTTCGTCGAAACTGACGAATCGAAGAAAGCACCCGAGCCGAAAGAGAAAACATTCGAATCGAACGCCAACTCGATCGGGGCAAGCGAATTGGCTGCCACTGGCGAATTGCCTTTGCCGTCGCAGGCGGGGAAAGACCGCCCGCTTATGGATTTCGAGACAAATCCGTATTCGCTGGAGACGAAGGGAGCGCAGCCGCAACAGTCGAGCGCTCCATCGCAACAAAAACAGGCGACTCCTTCGCAACCGGAGCCGATTACAGCTGCGGAGCAATTTGCTTTGCTCACTCAAAAGTCAACTGCCGCACTCGACCGCTCGGCTGCAGCATCGCAACCGGCATCTGCGTATCGGCGGCTCAAAGAGCGAAACCACATTGCCGGCAACATTACAAACCGGGGCATTTCCTCCGTGAATGCTTTGGGCACACCGCTTGGCCGGTATCAAAAAATCGTGGCAGATTCCATCGGGTCGCGCTGGTACACATACGTGGAGCAGAAGCGGGACTTGATCAGTATTGGGACTCTGCGACTTCGATTTTATGTCGATCGAAGCGGAAAAGTGAAGGCCCTCAAAATCATTGAGAACAGTTCGAACGAGGCGTTCGCTAATGTTTGCGTCCAATCGGTGCTCGAAGCGAACCTTCCGCCAATCCCCGAGGACGTCGCAAACACTTTGCCGCCCGAAGGATTGGAAGTGGACGGACTAGGATTCATTATTTTCCCGAACCGATGATCATTGCCTGGATCATTGCCGAAACCACCGGAATCGTGAACACCGTCCTCGGGTTCTTCGCGAGGGGCGGCCTTTTCATGTGGCCGCTGTTGGCGTGCTCGATCGTGTCGGTGACGACAATGATTTTGCGCGGCCTGGCCCTGAAACGGAAACAGGTAATGCCGCCAGCAATCGAAGAGGAAATAGAACGTCTGGCGCCGGGCGAAAGTCCCGAGCGACTATCACGCCTTGTGCATTATGATCGCTCGTCGCTGGCGCGAGTCGTTCGGGTGGCGCTGCAACATTTGCGCGCGCCGCGTTCGGAAAACGTGGAGGCGGTGCAGACGCGCGCGCGACACGAGATGGTGCGCTTGGAAAGGGGGCTCATCGTTCTTGAAGTCATCGTAGGTATTGCACCGCTGCTCGGTTTGATCGGAGCAGTTTCGGGTTTGGTGCACGTTTTTTCCCATCTCGGATTAAGCGCGGGCGCATCGGACACGCGCCAGATCGCGCTCGGCATCGCCGAAGCTCTTAACGCCACGGTATTCGGGCTCTCCATCGCTGTGCCAACACTGATCGGGTTCACCTATTTTTCGAGAAAAGTGGAAGTGATGTCTGTTGAGATGGAAACTTTGGTCGTGGAGTTAATTAATAAGCTCTATTACGGGCGCTCGTCGCGCGAGTTTGAAACAGCAAAAGCGCCGCCGACTGCAGGAGTATCCATTCCCACGCCGGTCGCGTGAAACACGCGGCGCACCTCAGCACATGAATTTCGCAGTGCGAAAACGGCGGGCGCCTCTCATCATCATCGTTTCGCTCGTCGATATTCTCATCATTCTGCTCATCTTTTTTGTCGTTTCGACGACATTTAAAAAGGACCAGCCCGAGGTGCAAATTAATCTGCCGGAGTCCAAAACCGCGCAGAAAAAACCGAGTGAACTCGAACACGCGATTGTGAGTATCGATCAAGATGACCAGATTAAACTGGACGGGCGCGCGGTCGGCGTGGACGAACTGGAAGGCGCAGTGCGCGACCTGCCAGACGCGCGCAAATCCACGCTCGCGCTGCAAGGGGACAAGAAAGCTTCCTTCGGCACAATCATCAAGCTAATGGACGCGTTGAAACGAGCAGGGGTCAGAAATCTGCCGGCCTTTACCCGGGAAGAAAAATGATTCTGCCAATCCTGCAGTACGGCGATCCGATCTTGCGAGCCAAAGGCAAACGGATCGAGCAAATCGATGATCGCATTCGGGAACTGGCGGCGAACATGATTGAGACAATGCACGCAGCGCACGGCGTGGGCCTGGCGGCGCAACAGGTAGGTGAAGATTTGCAGCTTACTGTGCTTGATGTTTCGGCAGTCGAAGACCGGCCGAGCATGCTGAAAGTGGACGGAACAGATGTCGATCCAAAGACCACGATGCCGTTGGTGCTGATCAATCCGGACATCGAACTGCTCGGTGAAACTGAAGTGGGAGTAGAAGGTTGCTTAAGTTTTCCGGAAATCACCGGCGACATTGAACGAGCGCAGTCGGTCAGGGTGCGCGCACAGAATTTGGAAGGCGACACCATCGAATTTGAAGCGGGCGGACTTCTTGCCCGCGCGATTCAGCACGAGCACGATCATCTTCATGGAATTTTGTTTATCGATCGGATGCGCTCCGCGGCAAAGGCCGCGTTGTCGAGCCGCCTGAGACGATTGCAAAAAGAAGCCCGGCGCGGCCGGCGAATTCTTCCCGAACAAGAGCGACCACTCGTTACGGAAACGACGCTGTAGCTGGTCTAGGCTGGGTCCCTGATCGGTTCGTTACGCAAAAAAATGCCTCTGGTTCCAGATGCGAGATTCAGAAGCGGCCCAGTAATGAACGTTGTCACAAGTGCCATCAATACCATCATGGTAAAAATGGCGGGTGGGAGGATGCCGAGATCGTAGCCAATGTTTAGCGCGACGAGTTCCACAAGGCCGCGCGTGTTCATTAATGCGCCGAGCGAGAATGAGTCCTTCCAATTCATTCCCATAAACCGCGACGCCAGCATGACTCCTCCCAGCTTACCTGTCACGGCCACTGCAATGATGCCGCCGCAGATTAGCCAGCTGCCAAGGTTGCTTAACAGGCCCAGGTGAGTTCGCAACCCGCTAAAGGCAAAGAAGAGCGGTAACAAAAATACGCCGCTGAAATTCTGGAGCTGCAAGGTCAGGTATTCGCGGAATTCCTTTTTTTGCGGCATCACCACGCCAGCCAGGAACGCTCCGAAGAGCGCATGAATGCCCATCAGTTCCGTCATCAAGGCCGAAGCCGTCATGAAAAGCAGCACTGCGCCGATTGCACCACGCGCCTGAGTTCCCTCTGAGGTATCGACGCCCAGCCAGCCCGACAAACGAGGACGCACCACCAGAAGCATCGCCGCGACGAAGACCATCACCAGTCCAAGACTCAAGACGGCGGATGACAAACCTGATGCCTTCGTTATGGCGATCACTAATGCCAGGATCGCCCAAGCCGTGGCATCATCCACCGCCGCACACGCGATCGCCATGGTGCCGAGTGGAGTCTTGGCCATGCCCCGGTCCTTCAGGATGCGCACCAGTACGGGAAACGCCGTGATGCTCATGGCGATTCCCATGAACAAGGCGAAGGCGGTGAACGGTGTCACCGGTGAGCCAAAGCCCGGGTAGAGCAAAACCGAAACCCCGAGCCCGAGCAGAAACGGCACGATGATCCCCGTATTGCTGATGACCCACGCGACGCGTGCTTTCTGTTTGAGATGGCTTAAGTCCAATTCCAATCCCACCACGAACATGAAAATGCAGACGCCGATCTGGCTGAACAATTGCAGCGTGCCGAGTGATTCCGTTGGAAAAATGAAACCCGATGCGGCCGGCCAGACCCAGCCAAACAGCGAAGGCCCGAGCAGAATGCCGGCGGTGATTTCTCCGATTACCCTCGGCTGACCGAAGCGAGCGAAGAGCGAACCGACCAGGCGCGTCGCCAGGATAATGACGATGAACTGGAGCAGCAGTCGGGCGAGTGGAGAATGGAAATTTTCGAGCAACTGCATCTCCAACACTTAATCTAAAACTATCGCGAGCTGACAAGAAAGGATATTGATCATCAGCCCTGACGAGAAACAGATAAGCCACGCCCGCGTGCATTTTAGGTCTAACGTCCGGCTCACCGACGCCGGGCCAGTGATGTTCGATTATCCACCGCAGCGCGATCCCGGCGTTCGGTGCAGCCGGTTTGTTGGGCATTCTTTTCAGTCAGCTCGAAGATGATGGCTGACCGCTCAACACCTTGCAAGCGCATCATCTTCTCTTCTTTTCTTCGAAATCCACAACGTCGGAGAACTCGTTGAGATGCGACGTTCTCTTCATCAGTGACTCCAAGGATGGCCGAAAGCGAGAATCGTTCGAATCCCCAAGCGCACGCTCTGCTCACTGCTTCCGCGGCGTAGCCTTTTCCTTGCTCTGACGTGGCAATGCCAAAGCCAACCTCGACGCCGTCAAACAACGGGCTCAAGCCGACATGTCCGATGAGCCGGGCTGTTGCCTTGTCCTCAACACCGAAGACAAATGCGTTCGTCTTCGGCGTCATCTGCAAGTCAAACTGCCGAATCAGCCAATCGACCGCCGACGCAGCGTGCGCCTCGTCTCGATAAACCTGGCTGGGCAGCCATTTGCGCGCACAGTCCTCTTGGCTCATCGCCAGCATTGGCTCAACGTCGCTCGGCGCGAATGGTCGAAGCAGCAACGAGCGCGTCTCAAGCGACACCAT
>WNFS01001995.1_pt1 | contig 15384 bp, 10 predicted proteins | sample 5400141 | NCBI WGS metagenome assembly WNFS01 (sample SAMN13153358, study PRJNA577476) | soil metagenome | isolation source: 60 cm saprolite under Madrone tree | place: USA:California | collected 2016-06-14
CTGCGATTAGGCTTTCATTGGCCGCCACTCGCCCACCGTCATAATGAATGCACACGTCATCGATGTTCTCTATAAAATCGTCTTTGCCCTGCTCAAACCGCGAGACCTCTTTTCCAATGCAATGCTGTAAGCCGCCACTGATCGTCATCCGGCGCAACAACCCGCGAGTATGAGCTTTGCATTTCCCTCCGTCCGGCCCGAGCGACTTGATTTCAGGATGCTGGACGTAGCTACACAAAATATCTCCCAAAGTGACGATATCCGTTCGCGGGAATTCATCCAGACGATAACTCTTCCCATCGCGTGTGTTGATGCATAGGGAATGTGCCCAGCCAGCGCGGTTCTTACTGAATGGGGTAAGCAGAGTGAGCTTCAGTTTGTCAATCGTTCTAGGATGCAAAACAAACCCGAACGGACTGGCTTTGCCCTTCATCTGATCGAAATAATGGGGCGTCGAGATTCTCATTTTCATCATCGCGGGTAACCCAATCCATGACGGCATACCATCAACATCAGCGGCGGTCTGAGCATTTATGGCGCGCCCCGCAACCATCAGAACATTGAAATCTGGCTCGACAATCTGTTTGAATTCAAGCGCTAGAAGAAAACTCCACAATTCCCACCACCATTTCGGCAGGCCGTTCACGCGCTCCTCGCTAGGAGCAAAAAAGATTAGACCGTGAGCTTTGGGGTCAACAACTGCGACGCACTTGCGATGACTGCAACCTTGTTGCCCGCATTTCGTCGTGTAAAGCGCATAGCGTTTAGCCGCGATCGACAGACCGAAGAGCTGCCGTTGGGCGCCATTCTTGGCGTAATTTTCGTCCGTGAGCCGCAGGAGATGCGGCACAATGCAGCGATTGTACGGAGAAAGAGAATCGAATCGAATCACAATTCTTTCGACTTCGCTCCATGAGAGAGCCTTTGCAGGGGAAACGCCATCAGGCATCGGGACGGCTCCGCCACGCTCGCTGGAAACGATAACTAACGCATCCGCGTCGCAGCACAAATAGGTCCCGCCAGCATCCCGGACGCAACGCTCGATCATTGCGAGCAGCAGACGTCCACCCGACGTAATCAAAGCACCGAGCAGGGGAAAGTAGAAGGTGCCGGGTTGCTCGATGGTATCCGGCGCGGGCTGCTTGAAGTTGAAACGCGCATCCCTCGGTGAAATCACTTCTCGCCGCGTGAATCTCTGCGAGACGCGGACACAAGATACTCCGCACTCGCGTATCCTTCTGAACCCGTGGTGATGGTCTCTTACCTAGAGATTCGATCTCTTCGCCTCATCTGGCCAGTCTTGCTTGAATTTTTCCACGCAGGTTAAGACTTCCGTGATCGTCTTCTGCACCGTAGTTAAACGTAGCTATGTAGCATTTATCGACCTTGTGCGAACGGGGCCACGGCTTAACTTCTCTTCAATGAGATAGCTTTCGATTCGCGGCACCAGGTCGGGTCCGGGAAACGCCAAGCCATATGCGTTTGTTTGGCTAGCGTTCGCCAGCATCCAATGAGGCCCAAGCTTTTGAATAGCCGAAATCGCCTTATCGAATTTTGCTGCCCAATCGCCGAGGATCGCCTGTTCGCGTTCTCTCTTCCGCTCCTGCTCCTGCATCAGTTCAACCCGAGTGCGTGCGTACTTTCCCTCTCGCAAGCTGACCCGCACCGCTTAGAAGGCTATTAGAATCGGGATGATCGAGAGGGCCAAAGGAATGGCGACGGCCATGATGTCGGAATCGTAGCAGACGGCAGTCGCGCTCCGATCTCATGGGCGGCAGGCAGGGGGGTGGTCCCTTTTTTCCGTCCGTATCCGCTATCCCGTCAACGAGTGCGGAAGCGGCATGCAGGGAGGGCCAAGCCCCTGCCCTACAAATTCATACGAAGACCTCGGGCACAAGGTCTTGTGGGCAGGAGATTATCCAGAGTTTTTGCGACAGGACGCTAACCAGATGCGGCGGTTGCGGTGGAAGCCGCGGGACGGTAGTGGCCTGGGACCGCTCTTAGCGCGATGGCCAGCCTGTTCCAGGCGTTGATTGTTGTCACCACGAAGGTGAGATCGACAATTTCTTTTTCGCTGAAGTGCTTGCGGACTTCTTCGAAGACGGAGTCCGGGACGTGAGTTTGGGAAACCAGCGTGATGGCCTCGGTCCACGCGAGCGCGGCTCGTTCGCGTTCAGTATAGAAGGGCGTTTCGCGCCAGGCGTCTAGTTCATAGAGGCGCTGCTCGGTTTCGCCGAGAGCGCGTGCGTCCTTTGAGTGCATGTCGATGCAGTAGGCGCAGCCGTTGATCTGGGAAGCGCGCATTTTCATGAGGTGAACGAGTTTGTGCTCAAGGCCGCATCCCGCAATATATTGTTCGAGCGCGTACATCGCCTTCTGGGCTTCCTGGGCGTTTCTCCTGACGTCAATTCTAGGTTCCATAAGAGGTCTCCTTCCTCGAGGATCGTCCGCTTGCCGGCATTTGGTCTGGGTGGGCCACCATGTTGCTTTCAAGTCTTTCCCTTTGAATGGATGATCGGAGGCGGCGGGAGGGTATCTCGAACAATAGAAAATTTTGCGCGTGCCTGCCAATATGGCGGCGTTAGCGGCGAGCGCGATCTTTGCGGACAGCTTCGTCGATGAGGGCGTCGAGTTCGTTGCGGGTGAGCGAAACGTGAGAACTGGAGGATTCGCCGGTGTCATTGGTTTCGGGGAGCTCAGCGCCTCCGCCTGGAGGCGGTGTGACGAAATATCTTGCGCGCGCGGCTATCAACTTAGCAACTTCGCGGCTAGAGAGAAGGACAGGGCCGCCGGCCAGCTCCGCGGAAAGCACGATCTTGGCAAAATGCTCAATGGTTTCCATGCGGAAGAAGGCGGTCAAAAGATCCGGACCGCAGGTGACCGCGCCGTGATTGGCCAGCAACAGAGCATCGTAGTGGGGGACGAAAGGCTCGATCGCGGCACTGAGCTCGGGCGTTCCGGGAGTGGCGTACCGGACAAGCGGGATCTGTCCGAGTCCGATGATGACCTCGGGCAGGAGGGCTTGATTCAAGGAACGGCCGGCGGCTGCAAACCCAGTGGCCGTCGGGGGATGCGCGTGACAGATGGCATTCACATCGGGCCGCATGCGGTAAAACAATAGATGCATCGCGATTTCCGAAGAGAACTTTCGTTCGCCCGCAAGCTGGCGGCCTTCGAGATTCGTAACCACGAGGTCTTGCGGCTCAAGCATCCCTTTATTCATGCAAGTGGGAGTGGTCAGAATGCGGTTATCGTACAAGCGGACGGAGATATTGCCTTCGCAGGCGACGATGAAGCCACGATCGTACATCCACTTCCCAGCGATACAAATTTCGCGGCGATGCTGGTCTTCACTCTTTTCATGGGTGGGCCAGAGCGAGTTGGTGGTCATTGCAGGTGCTTCTTCCTTGCCCGGAGTGCCATCCGGACGATTTCTCTGCCCCCAGTAAAGAAAACTAATAGTCTGCGAGCAACAGGAAACCAGGGGCGCACTCTATCACACTAGGCGTAGATTCCGCGCAACTTTAGAGCGCTGCCCACGCGGTCAATCGCGAGCATGTAGGCGGCGATGCGATTGTTGACTTTGTGCGTTTCCGCGTAACGGACGACTTCGTCAAAGGCGTTTTCCATGACGTCAAGAAGGCGCTCGTTGACTTCGCTCTCGCGCCAGAAAAATCCCTGGCGATCCTGGACCCATTCGAAATAGCTGACGGTGACGCCGCCGGCGTTGCCGAGAATATCGGGAACCGTGAAGATGCCTTTGGCATCGACTATGGCGTCGGCTTGCCACGTCGTGGGGCCGTTGGCGCCCTCGCAGAGAATGCGCGCCTGGACCTGATGGGCGTTTTGTTCAGTGATTTGATTTTCAATGGCCGCGGGAATGGCAATTTCACAGGGCTGGAAAAGAACGTCGCGCGCGGACATTTTGGTGCCACCGCCAGGAAATTCCTGAAGCGGTTTTTTCTGGGTGTAGACCCAGTCGATTACTTTCGGAACATCGAATCCCTTTTCGTTGTAAAGGCCGCCGCCGACGTCGGCGAGGCCAATGATTTCATAGCCGGCTTTTTGCATGAGCTGGGCGGCGAGGGAACCTACGTTGCCGAAACCCTGCACCACGACGCGGCAGCCTTCTTTCTTGATGCCGACTTTGGCGAGGGCTTTGTCGCAGCAGATCATGACGCCACGGCCGGTGGCTTCACGTCTTCCACGTGAACCGCCGAGTTCGATGGGTTTGCCGGTTACGACGGCGGTTGTGGCTTCGCCGACGTGCATGGCGTAGGTGTCCATCACCCAGGCCATAGTCTGCTCGTTTGAGCCGATATCCGGGGCAGGGACGTCGCGCTCTGGGCCAAGCCAGTCTGCGAGTTCCGCGGTGTACCGGCGTGTGAGGCGTTCCAATTCACCGCGCGATAGTTTGCGCGGATCGCAAATGATGCCGCCTTTGGCGCCGCCGAAGGGAATGTTGACGACGGCGCACTTCCAGGTCATCCAGGTGGCAAGAGCGCGCACTTCGTCGAGAGAAACGTCGGGAGCAAAGCGGATGCCGCCTTTGCCTGGGCCGCGGACGGTGGAATGAAGTACGCGATAGCCGACGAAGACGTCAAGCTGGCCGTTATCCATACCGACCGGGATGTAAAGTGTGATTTCTTTCTTCGGATATTTTAAATAGCGGTAGAGGCCTTGTTCAAGTCCCAGTTTTTGCGCGGCCACCTCGAAGCGGGCTTCGGCGTTCTGGTAAACATTCATCTCTTCCGGTACTGGGGCTTGCGGCATGCGGAACTCTCCTTAGAGGCGGCGACGGCAGTGAAGCAATCAACAATTCGCACTTCGGCCTGCGAAGGGAGATCAGGACCGATTTACAGGGCCAAGAGAGATGGCTGGCGGGCTACCCCGTTGCCTAGAACTGAATTAACCGGTCCGCCAGAATCGACTTTTGGCCGGGTCGCCAGTATACGAACCTGCTCTCTCGGCTGCAAGTTAGAGGTGCTGGGACTAATGCGGTCGATTTTATTTGGCGGCCAGCTGCCGAATCGCCAGCGTCAGGAGAGATATTGAAGGGTTTTTTCGATGAGATCGGAGGTTCCCTGGTAGGGATCGCCGGGGCTGTCGAACTCCATGGAACAGTAGCCCTTGTAGTTGCTGTTTTTCAGAATGCCGAAGGTCTTTAGGAGATCGACATGAACCAACTGGCCTTTTTCGTCCGCTTCCATAGCTTTGACGTGACAGATGCTATATGCGTGTTGGAACATCGCCGCGATTCCTTTGTAGGCGTACTCCGTTTTGCCGGTGGCCAGGGTATTCGCGAAATCGGGATTCGTATGCAGCCAGGAGCTGTTCACCTTTTCGATGACGCCAACGATGAAGAATGGATCTTCGCTGATAGGATTGTCGTTCTCAAGATTCACGAGGACATTTTTCGCGGCGCCATACTCGGCCACGCGGAGAAGACTTTCCACGGCGCGATCTAAATCGGGTTTCGAGTCTTTTGCCGGCGGCATGTTGGTGCGGACGCTTGGCGAGCCAACGGATGCGGCAACGTCGATCCATTGTTTGCTGAAGGCGATGGCTTTTTCGCGATCGGCTTTATCTACTGCATAGGGACTGTGTTCGCCGTCGACGGCAATGTTTACGATCGCGCCGCCGGATTCGTCGACAACCGCACGAAGGTCGCTTAGATATTTTGCATCGAGCGAACGGAAATGCTCGCTCCACGGTTCGATCTTGTTGATATTGAATTTCGTTTTGACATGAGGCAGGAAGTCTTTCAGGTCCATTTTGGGCGGAGAAGAATTGTTATTTCTCTCGTGAGCACCCGCAATGAAATCGCGGAAGGGATAGGAAGCGATGGCAATTCGCTCGTGTGGCGCGGAAGGAAACTGCAAGTTGGGAGCGGAGCTTCCTGCTTTGGCGATCTTCAAACACGGCCAAAGCATCGCAGTTGCCGTGGTGGCTGCGGACTTGGCAAGAAAATGTCTTCGCGTGGTGGACGGCAAAGCGGCGACAGTCTAGCAGAATCGGATAGGCGGCGCTATGAAGAGGGAGAATTGCATTGGGCAGTTGCATCGCCGCGAGAACTATATGGCGAGCAGGAGTTACGCAAATCGCTCTGCTATAATCCGGCCAATTTTTGAGAGACGCGAGTCTTGTGGAGACGACAGATGAATCGCACACTGCTTGTTCTATTCGGATTTGTTCTAATGGCTGTGCCGGGAGCGGCTTATGGGCAGGCGCCCGGTGATTTGCTCGCTGGGCTGACAAAACCTCACGACTACGTTTTGAAACGAATATCGAGTTACGACAGGACGGGAGGCAACGACGACTACCGACCGCTTGCGCCAGGAGAGGCGCTGACCTTGCTGGAGGAAACCGGTCCAGGCGAAATTTCTCATGTGTGGATCACCATTGCCAGCAATGAGAGATTCCACCTGAAGAAGATGGTGTTGCGCATGTATTGGGACGGCGAGAGTTCGCCGAGTGTGGAAGCTCCGGTTGGCGACTTTTTTGGATTGGGACTTGGCGAATACCATCTTTATCAGTCTGCGCCGCTTTCGGTCGGAGGGGAGAAAGCTCTGAACTGCTTTTTCCCCATGCCCTTTCAGAAGCACGCGCGCATAACGCTTACGAACGAAGGGCAACGTCGGGCCGAGGCGGTTTATTGGAACATTGATATGCGCGCCTACAGATCGGCGCTGCCCGCGGACACGCTTTATTTTCACGCGCAGTATCGCCAAGCAACTCCAAACAAAGCTTTCCCTGAGAGAAAGATAAATCTAGACGGTAGAGAGAATTACGTTTGGATGGAAGCGGCGGGACGCGGGCACTTCGCGGGAGTCACCATGTCGGTGGTGGAAAATCAGGATGGATGGTGGGGCGAGGGCGACGACATGTTTTTTGTGGATGGCGAAAAGCTACCATCGATTAACGGAACAGGTTCGGAAGATTATTTTCTGGGCGCGTGGGATTTTGGAGGGAAACCTTTTGCTTACGGGCTATTTGGAGCGCCGATCGTCGGCGCTGAACTGCAAGGGGGGCGATGGTCCGTCTATCGCTTCCATCTGGATTCCCCGATTCCATTTACGGAATCGCTGCGCGCGACAATCGAACACGGACATGCCAACGATCGCGGAGATAACTTCTATTCGGTAGCATACTGGTATCAAAGCGAGCCTCACGGAGCTTTCCCCGTGTTACCAGCCGCGGAGGCGCGGGTCCCGCATGTTTCTTTCGCTGCCACTCCGCAAAAATAATCAGAAACGGCGCTAGCCGTGTCGAGCATGGGTCAAGGCAAGAGAAGGAACTACTGCAGACGGAACTGCAGCGTGACCGTCAAGTGCATCGGCACTGGTTTTCCATCAAGCGTTGCGGGCTGATACTTCCATTGGCGCAGCGAGTCCATCGCGGCCTGATGAAGGAGCGTAGGGCCGGAAATGACTTTCATCGAGGTGACGCGCCCGTTGGCATCGATGAATGCGTCGATCCGCACGTCGCCGGACACGTGCTGGTTTCTGGCCAGCGCCGGATAGACGGCATCGACCTTACTGATCAATTTTGCAGACTTTACGTCTCCGCCGACAGGAAGCGGCGCTTCCGGGGCCACCGGTTGTTTCGCGTTTCCCGCCGCAAAACCGGAATCCATTCCGCTTTCGTTTGCATCTGCGTTCCCCGAGGAAATTGTTGGCGCATCGACTCTTTCACTTTGCTCGGCTGCGTGGCGATGTATCTTGGGACTGGCCAGGTGGACTTCGCCGAGGGCGGCCTTCTTAGGCTCCGGTTCTGCGGGGGGCCGGGAAATGCGCTCCGTGGCTGCAGCCGGCACGGTGGTGCCAGCGCCGCGCGTGTTGTCGCGAGTTATTGGAATAGGCTGCGAACTTACCCGTGGTTTCGCGAGAGGCGCGCTGGGGGCTGGCGTCTTCGAGATCGGCGTAGTATTCGAGGCAGAGGCTGGCGCAGGCGCAGCTGCGAGAGTTTGGGGAACGGGTTGAGACACCGGCTCAGCCGACGGCTGGCTTAGGGAAGGGGCCGGAGCTGGAGGCGTTGCAATCGCTTGGAAGCTTGGCGAGGTTGTGATGGGCGCGGCCGTGCCTTGCACGGCATTCGCAGGATGCATCAGATACCATGCGCCACCAGCGAGCAGTAGAACGCCCGCGGCGATCGCGCCGTACAAGACTCCTCTGCCGGAGCCGCCTGAGGAACGCTCATGCGTAATGATTGGTTCTTCTTCCAGCGGGAGCAAGCTGCCGATGGCGGGCAGCGCTGACTCGGGAATGCTTTCCACCGCGGTTACGGGCAGGGGTTTTGCGGAAACTTCTTCGTGCGCTGCAATCTCGGGGGCATGCTTGGCCTTTTCCCGCTCGACGAGCTCTTGGGGCGATGCCGGAGCGGCGGAGTTGCGGGCCAGAGGCTCGAGCCACGACGGAATTCTTACTTCCTCCGTGTCCAGGGAAGATTTGATCGGAGGAGGGAGAGTCTTTGCAGGGGGAGCGGCCTTGACCGGCAAGGGCTCGGAATTTGCGATTTCGAAAACTTGAGCAGGCACTCCGGAAATTACCTTTGGATGAGCAGCGGGGACGATGGGTGCAGGCGGAGCGGGCTTAGAGGTTGGGGCGGCGCTAAAGAGCAAAGAAGAAAGTTGTTCCTGAAGGCGCGCCGTTTGGAGTTTCAGATCCTCGCTGGAGTTTTGGCCCGCGACGCTCGCTGGCTGCTGTTTGTTTTCGGCCGGAACAGGCGGCGCTGGCGGTTTCGGCAGCGTTAAAGCCGGCGGAATCTGTGGTTTCGGGAGCTTAACTTCCGGAGTTTTCGATGCGGCGATAAAAACGGGACTTGCCGGCTTGGGCAGAGCCGCGCCAGGAGCCACCGGACTGACCTTGGCTGTAGGCGGGAGCGCTGCAGCCGTTGTAGCGGCAGGAGCTTGCCCGCCGAGGCGGTCTGAGGGGAAGCGCATCCCCCAGAAACCGACTACCGACTCGGTGAATTCGAGTTCCACGTAGCCGCTAACGCTTCTGTAATTCTTCGATTTGACGACCTGACAAACCACTTCCTTTTTTGTTTTTTCGTTGGTGAGGAAAAGCAACTGGCCCGCGGACACCGGCGAACCGAGCCGGATGACTGCGCCGTTGCCGAAAATTAGGACGGTCTTTGTGGTTTCAGAAAATGGCTCGCGCTTATCGGAGCCTTCGACGGCGCGAGCGCCATTGACCGTGACTGGAACTTCCAGAGCGACCGGCTGCGGCCGGCTCCCCGTAGCGGTATCTTCGTGGCGTGGAACAGGTGTTACTGAAGAAGCGGCGGGCCTCTGCAATGGGACGGTTAGAACTGCATTATCTTTGGTGCTAGGCGGCATGGGCGGCTCACTTGGAACGCAAGATTTTTGTTCAGCCCTGACACAAGCAAGGCTTATCCCCGAACATCTTTATGTTCTTCTTGGGGCATACCTTGCAGCCATAGTACGTGCATACCGAGCAGGAAACACCTGTCCTGAAGGACAGCGGTGTTGTGGATGGAAACCGCTCTAAGGATTCAGCGGCGGGCGGAATTGCTCGTCAATTTCCACTTGATAGCCAGTGACGAGCTTGTTGGTCTCGTTAGCCATACCAATGACGGCTTGCAACTCTGTGAACATGGCATTGGTCATGCCTTTTTTGAAGGCGGAGGCGGTGTGCGAGGCGATGCAATAATGGCAGTTGTTGGTGACGCTGACGGCCATGTAGATGAGCTCCTTGGTAAGGGGATCGAGCGCGCCGGGGGCCATGATTTGTTTGATGCTTTCCCAGGTGCGTTTGAGAGTGGCGGGATCATGAGCGATAGCCTTCCAGAAATTGTTGATCCAATCCGTCTTGCGCGTGGTCATGATGTCATCATAGACGGCGCGAACTTCCGGGCTCGCGTCTACATACTCAAGGAGGCCGAATGTCGACATAGGATTCTCCGGAATTCTGATGAATTTTACTGCCGGAAACGTTAGCAAGAAGCGCCAGTCTCCACCAGAAAAAGGAGGAGGGAAACTCGCGTCCTCGCTTTGATTCTATGTCTCCTGTCGGAGAAATTGCCCGATGGTGAGACGGAGCGTCCCAAAAGCGGACAGAGAGAAACCGACCGCAGCGCCCTGACCGCAGGCAAACCCTCTAAAAACTACAAGTTAGAAATTCTTTGCTTGGCACGGAACCTGCAGCCCAACTATAACGTATCACGATATAGTCTTCCTTTGAACGATACAGACAGGCCGGCTTCGAGATGGAGCCTAGAGGTGAAAGAGTGACCAAGAAGCGAGAAACCGAATCGTTCCTGCCGCTGACTCCGGCGATGTTTCACATCCTCCTGGCCCTGGCCGATGGCGAGAAGCACGGGTACGCCATTTTGAAAGAAGTGGCGCGGCGCACGGAGGACAAGGTACGGCTCAGTGCTGGAACGCTCTATGGGAACCTTTCGCGACTCGAAAGCGCGGGGCTGATCGCGGAATCCGACCAGCGCCCCGAGGTCGTGCTCGACGACGAGAGGCGCCGCTATTACCTACTGACGGAATTCGGGCGTGAGGTCGCGATAGCCGAAGCGGAGCGCATGGAAGAAGCCCTCGGGCAGGCGCGCGCCAAAAAACTTTTTCGCAAACCAAAACTGGCCTAGCGAGGAATAACTGTCATGGGAAAAGAGACCGCGCCTTTTTCGCAAAGACTGTTTCGAGCTTTGGTTCGCGTGCTGCCTTTCGACTTCCGTACGAACTACGAAGGCGAGATGGAAGGCGTCTTTCGAGAGCAGCAGCGCGAAGTGGAAGAACGCGGCAGTCTCTTGGGGGCGCTCAAGCTCTGGAAAGAGACCATCGTAGGAATTTTCACCACGGCTCCGCGCGAGCACTGCCAAATCCTGGCGAGCGACTGCGACTACGCCTTCCGCATGATGCGGAAAAATCTCGGGTTCACTGTAGTCGCGGTTCTGACGCTTGCGCTCGGTATCGGGGCGAACACCGCGATCTTCAGCGTGGTGCACTCCGTGCTGCTGCGTCCGCTTCCCTATCCGCAGGGGCAGCAACTGATTTTCATCCGCCAGCAGGAAAAAAAGCTGGGCATCGAGGATTGGGGGTTTTCGGTGAAGGAGATCGAGGACTATCGGGCGCAGAACCGCTCACTCGCTGGGTTGGTGGAATACCACGCGATGTCCTTCACGCTTTTCGGGCACGGCGATCCGGAGCGCGTGCGAACAGGCGTCGTTTCCGCCAACTACTTCGATCTGTTTGGAGTTCAGCCGCTGCTTGGACGGACGTTCTTGCCCGACGATGAGAAGCTGGGCGCTCCGCCGGTGCTGCTCCTCAGCTACGAATACTGGAAAAATAATTTCGGCTCCGATCCCGGAATCGTCGGCAAGACGTTCGAGATGAACGACAAGGTGCACACCGTTGTGGGTGTTCTCCCGCCGGTGCCGCAATATCCCAATGAAAACGATGCTTACATGGCGACTTCGGCGTGCCCTTATCGCTCCAATAAAATGCATCTCGAAGACCGCGATATGCGCATGATGGAAGTATTTGGGCGATTGAAGCCCGGAGTAACCGTGGCGCAGGCGAACGCGGATATCTCCACGATTGCCGCTGGATTGAAAGCCGTGTATCCAAAATCCTATCCGGAAAATGTGGGCTTCACTTCCGTGGCTTCGCCTTTACAGGAGGAGTTGACGCACGCGGCGCGGCCGACGCTTCTTCTGCTGCTCGGCGCGGCCGCCTTTGTGCTGCTGATCGCGTGCGCCAATGTCGCGAATCTGACCCTCGCGCGCATGGCCCGGCGAGAACGGGAGCTTGCCGTGCGCAGCGCTCTTGGGGCTGGTCGTAGCCGGATTCTGCGCCAGCTTTTGACGGAAAGTTTTCTCCTTGCAATTGCGGGCGGTATTCTAGGTCTATTGCTGGCCTACGGGAGCTTGGAGCTTCTGACAGATTTTGTGAGACGGCTCACGCCACGAGCCCGCGAAATTCACATTGATTCTGGAGTTTTGCTGTTTACACTTGCAGCCGCGCTGGGCACGAGCATCGTTTTTGGGACGCTCTCGGCGCTTTTCTCGCGCGCAAACCTTACTTCCAGCCTGAAAGAAGGGAGCAGCGGCGCAGGATCCGGCTACCAGCAGAGTCGCATGCGCAGCGCGCTGATCGTTTGCCAGATCGCCTTTTCGTTCATGCTGCTCATCGGAGCAGGGCTGATGATGCGCAGCCTTTTCAAAATGCAGCAGGTGGATGCCGGCATCGTTCCACAGCGGGTTCTCGCCATGAGGACCGCTTTCAATTGGTCGAAGTACACTTCGTCAGACAAAACCAGGGTGGTCATGCAAAAACTTCTCGATCGCGTGAAATCCGAACCAAGCGTTCTTTCGGCCGCAATCTCGAGCAGGTACCCGTTCGAGCCGGAAATGATTACTGGGGGTCCCGAATCTGTTTCCTTCTCATTCCAAATCGAAGGACGGCGATTGGAACCCGGTCAGGCTCCGCCAGTCAGTACGTTCGCGGCTGTTTCTCCCGACTACTTTAAGACCCTGGGCATCCCGCTAAAAGCCGGCAGGATGCTGGCCGAAACGGATTCAGACGATCTCAAAGCGCCTCCAGTGGTGCTCATCAATGAGGAGGCGAAGCGCCGATTCTGGCCCAACGAAGATTCTCTAGGGAGGCGCGTTTCCGGCGATGGCGGGGAACATTGGGCGACGATCGTTGGAATCGTCGGAGACGTTCGGGAATTTGGATTGGATCACGCCCCATCGCCGGAGTTCTATGGCCCGCAGGCACAAGGTCCGCAGCCCGGAAACTTGATTGTTCGCACGGCGGTGGAACCGCAAAGCATGGCCCAAGCGTTGACGCGCGCGATACATGAAGTCGATTCGCAAACGGCAGTGACGCACATCCTGACTTTGGAACAGGCGCGCTACGAATCGATGGCGTCGCCGCGCGTGACGGCAAGCCTGCTGGGAATTTTTTCCGGACTGGCCCTCCTGATCGCCACAGCGGGCATCGGCGGAATCATGGCGCTGATGGTCAGCCAGCGCGTTCGCGAAATCGGGATTCGCATTGCGCTTGGCGCGCGGCCAGCGAGCATTCTCCAGATGGTGCTCGGGCAAGGCATGTTGCTGGCTATCTTGGGAGTCGGAATTGGAATCGCTGGCGCAGTCGCTTTGACGGGTCTTGTCAAATCGCTCTTGTTTGAAGTGCCGCCGACAGATGCCTTGACGTTCAGCGGCGTTGGCCTGACGCTGCTGGCTGCCGCGGCGCTCGCAAGCTACTTACCAGCGAAACGGGCCGCTGCCGTCGACCCAAACGTGGCGCTTCGCGCCGACTAAATCCTAACCTTCTGCAGAAAGCCAAACAGCGTCAGCGCGGAAATGGACTCGGAGAGGAGAGAAACTCTTCGAGGAGTAGCCGCGCGAGACGGCGAGGATTGTGTCGGATGACACCGTGCTCCTCAAGCAGATTAGCGAGAACGACGCGGTAGCCAAGCTTCTGCAGCTCGGGCAGGTCGATAGCTACTTGCTCAGCACCCTGCCGCCGATAGCGCCTGGCCACCTCCGGCGAAACAGGGCGGCGGTTCGCAATTACCCAATCAACGACAGCGCGTGGCGTGTGGTAACGGATCGCACGCAGATGATCGGCAAGAGAATACGCGGCGGTTTCCCCCGGCTGGGTCATGAGATTAGCAATGTAAATGCGCGGAGCCTCGGACTTGGCAATCGCGGCGGCGATTTCCGGAATAAGAAGATTCGGAAGGATACTGGTGTAAAGCGAGCCGGGGCCGAGAAGAATCAAGTCGGCTTCGCGAATGGCGTCGATGACCGCTGGGAAGGGCGGAACGCGGCGAGGTGAAAGAGAGATTTCTTCAATGGGCGTTCGGCTCGCGGTGATGCGCGTTTCTCCATGGACAATGCGGCCGTTCGTGAGCTTGGCGATGAGATTCACGTTTGAAAGTGTCGAAGGAAAAATGCGCCCGCGAATGGCGAGCACTTTGCTGCTCACGCGAATGGCTTCCGCGAAGTCTCCCGTAACATGCGTGAGCGCCGCCAAAAAGAGATTGCCGAAATTGTGCCCAATGAGCCCGCGTCCGGCATGAAAGCGATACTGAAAGAGGCGGCCAAGAAGGGCTTCATCTTTTGACATTGCGACCATGCAATTGCGGATGTCGCCGGGCGGCAGGACGCGGTTTTCCCGGCGAAGACGTCCCGAGCTGCCGCCGTCATCGGTCACCGTAACGATGGCTGTGAGCTCGGAAATAGGGCGGTCCGAATTGGGATGCTCGTCGCTGCGGCGGACCACATATTCCTTGAGGCCGCGAAGAATAGTCGAGAGTCCGGTGCCGCCGCCGAGAGCAACGACGCGGAATCCACGTGACAGTGTCTTCGGTTTGTGCATTTTTTCCTTCACCGGATGACTCAGTGATACTGAGCGAAGAGACGTTTCATGCGAGGCGTGTTTCCGCAGACCTAATCATTGCTATCGGCTAAGAACCTGCATCGAGACACTTTCCTATCAGGCCGGAACCTGCAATCAGGAGATTACCTTAGTCGCGTTCGAATTCATGGGTAAGAAATCGAAATCACGAACACTCAGCCGGCGGTGCCGTCTTTCTCCGGATAGAGCAGTTCCGTAAAACGAGGATCTTCTTGAAGGAAGGCGAAGTCTTCATCGTTGCGCGCGTGGTAGCGGTTTTCGGGGCGAAGTTCGATGGCCACTTTGAGATTTGCCATGGCCGAGTCCGCTTCGCCAGTGAGGCAATCGAGCGCGGCAAGAGCATAGTGAATGTAATCCGACTTCGGCGAAGCTTTCCGCGCCTTGATGAGACTTTCGCGGGCATCATCCCACCGGCCGATGTTCATCATAGCCACGCCGCGCTGATAATGTTCGTCGGCGGTCTTCGGATTCTGCTCCGAGCTCGGTCTCATGCGCTGTTCGGCGATGCGCAGGTGCATACGCGCGCGGTCTGCCAGACCTTTGCTGGGCCCTTCGAGAACCTTTTCCAACTCTTGCTTGGCTTTGGCAAATTTCTGTTGGTGGAAAAGGGCGAGCGCTTCGTCGTACGTTTTGAGCTGCGCCTGAACCAGGGGATCGACCAGCTCTACACCCCCACGTTGCGCGGGTGGAGGTGGAGGCAAGTTCTTCTTTTTCAGTGTGTTAGAGTGGCCATGCGCCGCGCCTTTGCCATGCCCGGATGAGCCCGACGAGGCTTTGCGCGCTTTTGCCATGCCGCGAATCGTAACAGAGGAAAATGGCGGCGTCAACGAGTGGTAATGGGAGTCAGCCGTTTCGGAACATTGATGGCTGACAGTCCACAGCTGCCCTGATTCAGCGCGGTTCTTTCCCACCTCTTGACCTTTCTCAGTAGCCACTCTATTTTCGCATTCGTAAGAGTGGGTTGCATTTCTAATGTTCTTGTG
>WNFS01002129.1_pt1 | contig 15382 bp, 13 predicted proteins | sample 5400141 | NCBI WGS metagenome assembly WNFS01 (sample SAMN13153358, study PRJNA577476) | soil metagenome | isolation source: 60 cm saprolite under Madrone tree | place: USA:California | collected 2016-06-14
AGGAACACTCCGCTGGATGACACAGGTGGACAATCATCCGGCAGCGATCATAACTGGATCTCCGGTTGTCTTCGACGGCGTTGTTTACATTGGTGTCTCTTCGAGCGAAGAAAGTCTGGCAACTGATCCGGCGTATCCGTGCTGCAGCTTTCGCGGGAGTGTCGTAGCGCTTGATGTGAAAACCGGTGCGATGCTTTGGAAGACCTTCGACATGCCTGACAATGGCAGACAGCCGGGGGGATACAGCGGTGGCGCGGTTTGGCAACCACCCGCGATTGATCCAAAGCGCGGTACGCTCTTCGTCGGCACTGGAAACAACTACACCGCTCCCGCAGACGTGGAAGCTTGCCAGAAAGCAACTCCTACGGCGGACTGCGCCGCGGCTGACGATTTCTTCGACACTGCTCTCGCGTTGGACTTAAAGAGCGGGCAGATCAAGTGGGCAAAGCGGCTGCAAGGCATTGATACCTTCACAGCAACCTGTGGTTTTGGGGCTGCCCGCCCACCTTCGGGGAACGCGAACTGTCCCGTACCCAGCAGCCCGGATTTCGACTTTGGAGGGGCCGGACCTAATCTCGTCGGCAATATCATAGGCTTTGGCCAGAAGAGCGGCATCTATTGGGCGCTCAATCCCGACAACGGCAACATCGTTTGGGCCACACTGGTTGGGCCAGGAAGTTCGCTCGGAGGCATCGAGTGGGGCACCGCGACAGACGGGCAGCGGATTTACGTCGCTATCGCGAATCGTTTCAATGTGCCCTACACCTTGGTGCCCTCAGGACAGCAAATAACCTGGGGTTCATGGAGCGCTCTTGATGTTGCCAATGGAAACATCCTTTGGCAGACGGCGGATCCCACCGCAGGGACCATTGATACCGGCTCGGTGAGCGTTGCCAATGGCGTCATGTATGCGGGCTCTTTTTCCGGGCAGATGTATGCACTGGACACCACAGCCGGAAAAATCCTCTGGAACTTCGCGAGCGGGGGCTCAGTAATCGACGGGCCATCGGTCGTGGACGGCACCCTCTATTGGGGATCCGGATACCGAAATATCCCACCTGGAATCGGAAACAACAGGGTGTACGCATTCACTCTGGCCGGCGAGAGGGAGCGCGGCGAGCACTCCGGACGATGAGGACGACCACTCTGAAGATCGCGGCGAGCAAAAGTGATGGTCCTGGAATCATCGCTTCCATCAACGACGCGTCATGTGATTCTCGCTCCCGATAACCCCAGTTAGATAACCTGTTCCAAATACAAACGAGACTTGCAGATGAAGATGTCGCTACGTTTTACCGCCAGCGCAGTCTTGGCTCTGATCATGGGGACCACTTGCTTTGGGCAGCACTACACCCAGACTAATCTTGTTTCCAACGCGTCAGGAGTCGCTGCTGTCACTGATTCTCAGTTGATTAATCCCTGGGGAATATCCCGCGGCTCCGGCAGCCCCTGGTGGGTCTCTGACAACGCGACGGGCTTGAGTACGCTTTACAGCGGGGCCGGAGCGAAGCAGTCTCTGATCGTCAGCGTCCCGCCAGCCGATCCCACTAACAAGAACACGCCGACGGGTACACCAAGCGGCACCATCTTCAACGGCAGCCAAACGGATTTCTTGCTGTCCCCAGCCAAACCAGCCTTATTCCTCTTCTCCACGATTGATGGAACGATTGCTGGATGGAATCCAACTGTGGCTGCGACGCTTGCTGTAACCGTAGTCAAAACCACCGACGGATCCAGCTACACGGGCCTAACCAGCGCTTTCATTGATGGCAGGCGCTATCTCTATGCAGCTAACTTTACCAAGGGTCGCGTGGACGTCTATGACAACGCATTTCAGCCAGTAAAACTGTCCAAGGAACACTTCGACGGGGACTCCTCGGAAAATTCATTCGTGGATGAAGGCCTGCCGCCCTCCTACGTGCCTTTCAACGTGCAAGCCATCGGCAACGACGTTGTCGTCACCTATGCGCTCCACATGGAAGGTGCGCGCTTTGAAACCGACGGCCCGGGCCTGGGCTTCGTGGATATTTACAGCTCTGCAGGCCGCCTCTTGCGACGTCTCGAACACGGTGATTGGCTGAACGCCCCATGGGGCGTGGCTCTGGCTCCGCTCGATTTCGGGCGTTTCAGTCACGATCTGCTTATCGGGCAATTTGCGGGTGGCGGAGATACCCAATCGAGCGGATTTATCGCCGCCTATGACCTGGCTACCGGAAAATTTGACGGACTGTTACAGGATGCAAGCGGCAAGCCGCTAGCCATCAATGGCGTCTGGGCACTCAGCCCCGGAAATTTCGGCCCTAATAACAGCGATGCCGCCGCGGCCCCCGCGGCACAAATGTACTTCACGGCCGGACCAAACCATGGCTCGGGAGGGTTGCTTGGTTATTTGACTTCGGTTTCGACGGAGTTGACCCAAGGGAATGACCAGTAATCCGGTCAGGTTTCCGACTGCTCGTCAGTCCTACCGCCAGGACCCCTCCTGAAAGACTTTTGGAGGTTCATCACCCAGCTAGAACTCGATTTGGAGTGTGGACAACAAACTCTCAGAACCCGAAGTGTCGATGAAAACGAAATTGAATATAGGGGAATCGTCAAGATGAAAAAGTTGATGGCATTTATCTTCGCTGTTTTATCCGCCGCACTTCTTAGCCCTGCCGACCTGTACGCACAAGCTGGAGCAACCGGGGCTATCACGGGCACGGTGTTAGACCAGAAAGGGGGCGCAATTGCCGGGGCAACCGTTGTGGTGACCAACCTAGCCATCGGCCAGAAGGAACGAGAAGTGGTAAGCACTGGCGCGGGAACGTTTAATATTCCGAGCCTTCCACCAAGCCGTTACAGCCTTGAAATCACGGCCACAGGATTTTCCAAATTTGTTGTGGCCAACGTCCTTGTTCAAGTAACGGAAACAACGAGCGTGAATGCGACTTTGGTTATCGGGGAGGTAACTGAAACCGTTACGGTGAAAGATGTCGTCACGCCCGTGAATGTCACTTCGGCAGCGACCGGCGAAACGATTAGCGCAGAGACCGCCAGCACGCTGCCACTTTCCACGCGGAATTTTTTGACGCTGCTTACTCTTTCCGCGGGCGCCAACACCGAACTGTTTGACTCCGCGGCGCTTGGACGGGGACAGGTCACGATTAATGTCAATGGACAGCGTCCTACTAACAACAATTTCCAGCTGGAAGGAGTCAACGCAAATGACGTAAACCTGCCTGTCCTGGACAACGTGCCATTGCCCAACCCCGATACGATCCAGGAATTCAAGACGCAAACGTCGCTCTATGACGCTTCGTCGGGCCGCAATGGAGGCGGCAACGTTCAGGTAAACCTAAAAAGTGGCACGGCTCATTATCACGGAGATGCCTACGAGTTCTTCCGCAACAACGTCCTGAACGCCAACGATTTCTTCTTCAACGCGGCAACGCCCCAGGTCCCTCGGCCGGTTCTGCGGCAGAATCAGTACGGCGGCTCGTTTGGCGGACCTATTCCAAAATCAAAAGACTTCTTTTTCTTTGTGAATTATCAAGGAACGCGTGAGGCCTCTGGGATTTCCGCTGGAACCGTGCTCAACTCCCAAATTCCGGTTCTCCCGGTGCAGCGCGACGCGGCCACCTTGGCGGCCAGGTTTCTTCCGGCGGGCTTTTCGGCTTCACAGATTAACCCCGTCGCCCTGGCCTACTTGAACTTGCCAGCGTCCAAGTGCCCGCTGTTCAGTGACGGGAAGTTTTGTATTCCAACCGTGGGTCCGACCATAAGCAACCCCAATCTCGGCAACGTGACAGCGAGCAGTGTGGGGACATTTCAGGACGATCAGTACACGATCACCGTCGACAAGCAGCTAACGGAAAGAGATAAGCTGACCGCGCGGTGGTTTTTCTCGGACAACAATGCTTCGCAACCCTTCGGGACTGGCACGAACAACGTGAATAGTCTTCCATTTGCGAAAGGGCTGCCGGGCTCAAACCGCTTTCTGAAACTGGGTTGGACGCGCGTCCTCTCCCCCAACGTTGTAAATGATGCCCGTTTTGGCTTCAGCCGATTCTTTTTCGCTCAAGATCCCTCCGAGCCGATTCAACTGTCGGACATTGGGGCCACCCGGGGCAACTCTGCGCAGTTCCCCGCTGCCTATCAATTGATTATCACCGGTGCTCTTCCTTTGGTCATCGGCACCGGCGTAAACGACAATCGAGGCGGGGCGTTTAACACGTTTTACGGAGCAGACGACCTTTCTATCACCAAGGGAAAACACTTGCTCCGTTTAGGAATGGATGCCAGCCGATACCAACTCAATCGGTTCAATAATTTTGCGCAACGCGGCAGCGTCACTTTCAGCAACACGCCGGCGGGAGATGCATCACCGGGTTTTCCGAATCCTCCGGCCCTGAGTGGCCTCCAGAACTTCCTATTGGGTCGCGTTGATACAACACAGGCGGAAGCCGGCTTTTCAAGCTTTCACTTCCGGGCCTTGGACTTTTCTGCCTATGTCCAAGACGACTGGAAAATAAAGCCCCGCTTCACTCTGAACCTCGGATTGCGTTGGGAAGGATTGAGCACAGCGCACGAACTCAATAATTTCCTTTCGAACTTCCGTGGTCTCGAAGACGGGCAGCCAGGGCCGATCAGCATCATTCACCCCTCGGGGGCCGCGAACGTCGGCACTCCCGGGGTTTCGAGTTGCACGCTGACAACTTGCTTCAGCGCGGGAAATTTCGCGCCCAGAGTCAGCTATGCCTGGGACATATTTGGCAATCAGAAGACCGTGATTCGGTCTGGATACGGCATCTACTATCAGCGCGTGTCGAACCAGTCGCTTCTACAGACCGCTGGCGGATTGCCATTCTCCGAAACCATCAGTGCGCAGAAATTTTCTGTGACGCCGCAGAATCCATTTCCCAGCATCTTGCCTAACTCTGCCTTTCCTCTTTCTACCGATCAGGTGGTGCCCGCGCTCATTGGTTTTAACGGAACGACGGGTGCACCCATCTTCCGGAGCGCAGGCGGAGGGCCGCTTTCTGGCGACTTCTTCTTCCCGATTCGGAGTTTTCGTCCGCCCTACGCGCAACAATGGAACTTTAATATCCAGCGCGATCTTGGGAAGGGCTGGTTGCTGGAAGTGGGATATGTAGGCACGCGCGGTTCGCACCTCCTAGGGACCGGCAGGCCTGGAAATCCGGGCCGGATTTGTACAATGGCCACGCCTTGCATCCTTCCGCCTTCCATCGCTGCGAACGTGAACGTACCTGCGGCCACCCCGTTTGTAACAAAGAACCCTGATGGAACCATCGCCATCACGGGGAGTACCGCAGCAAACCTCGATGCGCGAGTACCATCGCAATTCCTCGGACTTGCGAATTCTCGGGGATTCTTCGCGTTCCAGGACGGCAGCTCAACGTACCACGGCCTGCAGACCACATTGAGCCACCGCTTCACGGGCAGCCTTTATTTCCAGGCTGCCTACACGTACTCGAAATCAATTGACAATGGCTCAGGATCGGTCTTTGGCGACGAGCTAAATGGTTTGACTCAGTATGGCAACCTCCTGAACCCGAGCGGTCAGCGTGCAGTCTCGGATTTTGACCGCCCGCACCGTTTCGTTGTCAGCTACAACTATGATTTGCCGGTTGCGAAGCTGCTCCACGGCCATGGGCCGACTAGGTTGGTGAACGGATGGGCCGTCAATGGCGTCACCACATTCCAATCCGGAACTCCAATCACAGTATTTGACGGCTCCACGTTTACGCTCCAGGATCTTGAGGGGATTAATGGCACCAACTTTGCGACCCTGGCACCGGGAGCGACCTTGGCCTCAGCTATACCTTCTGGCGGTGTAGAGAGTCGGCTCGGTTCTTTCCTCAACCTGAACGCTTTCACGCCTGGCGGAAACTGCGTGAATAACCAGAACGTTGTTGTGCCCTGCCAGATCAACGGCGCACCGAATCCCGCAGTAGCAGGCGCGGCGATAGGGAACGTCGGGCGCAATACGTTCCGCGGCCCCTTCCAACAGAACTGGGATCTGTCTGTCACCAAAAATACGAGAGTCACAGAGGCCACTTCGTTGGACTTCCGCGCCGAGTTCTTCAACGCCTTCAACCATCCAGTATTCTCGGGTCCTCAATCTTTCGGCTTTGGATCTGCGACTGGCAATTTAGGTCTAGTCAACATCGCAAACGGATCGAGCGCCATTTTGTCAACGGCTAATCGTCCCCGGATCATCCAGTTCGCGATGAAATACAATTTCTAGTGTTTTGCGATTCGTAATTCTATCTTCCTTCCGGCTCCGACACAGTGATGGAGCCGGAAGCTTCGGCCGCTCGGGGTGTCCACTGAGCTGCGGGAAGCTGAGTTTCACTTTTCTTTCCTTGGCAATAGTCGCCATTTGGACGTAACCCGATTCATGTGCCAGAAATCTGGCAGCGTACCGTGTCGCTGGCAGTGCCACTCTGGCAGTTTGATTAAGCGCGTCGTGTCTCCTTGCCACATCTCACAACAAATCAACAAGTTTGGCCCTTTCAGGAGCACATGACGCTTTGGCACGCGCGATGCACTTCTCCTCGGTGTGAGGCATTTGCAATGAGTGAAATGCGAAGCCTGAACGAAGTATCAGAATTGCGAACGCAGGTCGCCCGAAGACACGCAGGTTCTTCCTTCCAGATCGAGGCCTGGATGCCAAGTGAAATCAAAGCCGTTGGACCTCTCGTGCAACGGCTGATGCGACTGATTGAGGGATCGCGCTGCGTTGCCGGTGAAGAACCCGCCGTCGAACTCGCACTTTGGGAGGCTCTCAACAATGCGGTCATTCATGGGAACCGTATGGATGGCCATAAATTGGTTCACGTTCGGTGCCGCTGCGACTCCGAAAGGGGAATATCCCTCGTGGTCAAGGACCAAGGACAAGGATTTGACCCGAATACGGTTTCTAATCCCCTGAGTCCCGAAAATCTCAGCGCCGACCACGGGCGTGGCATCTGGTTGATGAGAACGGCGATGGACGAGATCTTTTTTAAGCACGGTGGGACGGAAGTCCATATGCGGAAGGCACCGACATGCCAATTAGGAACGGAGCATGGGGCACCAACGAAATGCCTTCCCTCAGCACGGCAAACAGAACTGAACTCTGCGCCGCCGTTGTCGGCCGGCGAACGAGTCCATTCGTCAAACCAAAGAGGTTGACGTGCTGAAGATTATGAGGACCGAAACGCCAACGGAAGAGACGTGGATTCTGCAGGGCCGCTTAGTCGGCTTGTGGGTTAACGAGTTGAGAAGAAGCTGGAAAGAGACTCATCGAACCGACAACAACGTGAAGTGTGTTGTCGATCTCAATGACGTCACGTTTATCGATAGGAAGGGTGAGAGGCTTTTGCGAACCATGTCAAAAAAGGGCGTGCAATTCATCGCCAGCGGTATCTACATCAAGCATTTGCTTCAACAGAGGTGGGCAAGATGAAACCACGAAGAAACCGAACCTTTTCGCCCAAATCTATAGACGACATGGGCAAACAAGAACCCGCGATTCCTTCTGTCTACGGCCTTTCCGACAAAGGAGACATGACCCTCGTCGCTGCCGCAAAGAACCAGAATCGTCAAGCGTTTGAAGTTCTGGTCGACCGTCACGCACGAAGGATTTTCTTCGCAGCGCGGCGGATGACCCGCACGCGGGAAGACGCCGAGGATGTCGTGCAGCAAAGCTTGCAAAAAGCGTTCGTTCACCTGCGCCAATTCGAAGGGAAATCCTCCTTTTCCACTTGGCTAACGCGCATCGCGATCAACGAAGCCCTCATCCTGCTGCGCAAGAGTCGTGGGTTGCGGGAGGCGTTGATCAGCGATTCAACCGAGGGCGAGGAAGCGCAATTCGTGCTGGAAATTCCTGATTCAGGTCCGAGTCCTGAAGATAACTATTCACAGCGAGAGCGGCGGCGAATTCTGTTCGCGGCTTTGAATGAGCTGCCGCACCGAACACGAAGGGCAATTCAGTTGCGTGAGCTTGACGAGCGATCGACGGAAGAAACCGCTCGAATCATGGGGATTTCCGTTGGCGCGGTAAAGGCTCGAGTGTTTCATGGGCGAAGAAAATTGCGCGAGAGATTGAAGCGCTATTTCGGATCAGCTTGGACGTCAGGAAGGGACATTTCACGAACGATCGGTAACACGAGACATGTCTCGCAAGATCAGGTCGCCTGCAATGCGTGAGGTTAAAGCGGGGACCAAGGGAGGCCTAATGATGACGTTTCTGATTGTCGCAGTCTTGGCGATTTTGGGATTCCTGTGTTTCACCGGCCCGGATGGTCTTATCGGCCCTAGGCATCGGCACTGAATCGAATTCGCGACGGCAGTGTTCCGCCTACGCGCACCGCCTCGCCCTCCGCCGGTATCGTCTTTTGATTTCGGAACCAACGGTACCGTGCTTGTGGCCGCGGGCCCCTACTTCCCCCAGTCGGGACCCGCGGCGCGGAGGTATCAGGGGTGCCCATGCTGAGGGCGAGAACAATTCAATTACGAGAGCAGAGGACTCGGTTATGACATCGAAAGGCAAGGGAAACGTGACTTTGAAACTTGACGCAAGGCCCATTCAGCCTCGCTCCGAGGATACTTCTACAAATCACGCACCAAGTCGTGAAGAAATCAGGCGCCGCGCCTATGAAATCTATCTTGAGCGCAACGGTCTCCCAGGCGACGCGCTTGATGATTGGCTCAGGGCTGAACGCGAACTCCAAAAGGTCGCTCTTTTCAAACGAGGTTGGAATCGTGTTGAGCAGGGGCGTCATCCCGACTCCGAAGACGGAGATTGACATTTGGCGCAGGGAAACGATGGAAAGGGGAAACCGATGACGATGCGGGGGATCTTAGGAAAGGACGTACATCAGGAAGCATGAGAGCAAACGAATTGAAAACTGCCCGGACAAAAATCTTGCCGGTCGACAGACGCGGCCAAACGAGACAATTTCCATCCATGACACGCGGAAAGTTCCGCATGCCAACGGCGGTCCTGACGCTAGCCCTCGGCATTCTTGTCTCAGGGTGCAACAAGAGTCAGGCAACAACAGCGACGCCAGTGCCGGAGGTCGAAGTGACCACGGTGGAAACGCGTGACGTCCCCGTGTACAGCGAATGGGTAGCGACCCTGGACGGCTACGTCAACGCTGAAATCCGGCCCCAGGTCTCAGGCTACATAATCAAGCAAGACTACACAGAAGGTTCGCTCGTTCGCAAGCGTCAAGTACTGTTCGAAATAGATCCGAGGCCCTTCACGGCGGCCCTCGACCGCGCCAAGGGCGATCTTGCGCAGGCGCAAGCACAACTTGGCAAAAGCACCCTTGATGTAGAGCGCGACACGCCTCTTGCAGAAGCGAGGGCCATCGCCAAGAGCCAATTAGATAACGATGTTCAGGCCAAGCTTGGGGCTCAGGCCGCCGTCGAATCGGGCAGGGCAGCCTTGGAGCAAGCCGCACTCAACCTGGAGTGGACCAAAGTCACCTCGCTGGTCGATGGAATTGCGGGGATTGCACAAGTCCAGATCGGCAACCTCGTTGGATCCAATTCTGTCTTGACTTCCGTTTCGCAAGTCGAACCCATCAAAGCTTTTTTCCCGATTAGCGAACATGATTACGTGCTCGCACAAAGGAAGAGTAGTGTCATTTCCAGCGGGCACACTATTGGCTTTTTCGGAAGCTCGCTCGATCTGATCCTGACGGACGGCAGTCTCTACCCTCGCAGAGGGAAAATCTTGCTGGCGAACCGGCAAGTGGATCCAAGCACGGGCACAATTCGCATCGTTGCTGCCTTTCCTAATCCCGGCAACGTTCTGCGTCCTGGCCAATATGGACGTGTGCGTGTCGAAACCAACATGAAAAAAGGCGCTCTCCTGCTACCGCAGAGCGCCGTTGCGCAGTCGCAGGGAAGCTATCAGGTGGCGGTTGTCGGCACCGATCACAAAGTTAGCATACGCACCGTGAAGCCGGGCGAGACGGTCGGGACGATGTGGGTTATCGACCAGGGTCTCAAGCCGGGTGAGCAGGTTGTAGCCGGAGGAGTGCAACAACTCAAGGAAGGAACTCTCGTTACTCCCAAACCCGTACATCTTTCAGGGGAAGGAAACTGAGCTATGTCGAAATTCTTCATCAACCGTCCGATCGTCGCGATGGTTATCGCCATCCTTACAGTGATTGTAGGCGCGGTCACCATTGCAGGTCTTCCGGTGGCGCAATTTCCTAACATCGTTCCACCGGAGATTCAGCTACAAGCCACCTTTGTCGGCGCGGACGCACAGGCCCTGGAGCAATCCGTCGCCACGCCCATCGAACAGCAAATCAATGGCGTGGACAACATGGACTACATGTATTCCCTGAATGCCACGGGCAATTCACAAACCACCATGGTCGTGGACTTCGACCTGAAGACCGACCCGAACACTGACCTCATCCTCACGCAGTCGCGCGAGCAACTGGCTGGCGGTCAGCTTCCGCCGGACGTTAGTAGCTACGGGGTCACCATCAGAAAGTCCGTGACCGCTCCGCTAATGCTGGTCGGAATATTTTCCCCGAAGGGCACTTTCGATACAAAGTTCCTCGGCAACTACGCTTATATCAACCTCAACGACCCCATCGCCCGCTTGTACGGAGTGGGCCAGACGCAAGTTTTCGGCGCGGGGCAGTATGCGATGAGGCTCTGGGTACAGCCTGACAAACTGGCGAAGCTAGGCATCACGGTCACGGACATCGTCAGTGCGGTGCAGGCGCAGAACACCGTCAATCCCGCTGGTCAGGTGGGCGGCGAGCCAGCTCTCGCGAACCAGCAATTTACTTATTCCGTGCTTGCGCAAGGCCGCCTGTCGTCCCCGGAACAATTCGAAAACGTGATCGTGCGCGAGGCGCCGGATGGCGGTACCGTTCGCGTGAAAGACGTTGCCCGCGTCGAGTTGGGCGCACAGGACTACAGCGTTGTCAGTCGCTTGAATGGCAAGCCCGCCATCGTTATCCCGGTCTACCAGTTGCCAGGTTCCAATGCGGTCCAAACGGCCGCTGGCGTCCGAAAGCTGATGGCCGAGATGAAGCAGCGCTTCCCGCAAGACATGGATTACGCCATATCGCTTGACCAGACGAGCGCCGTAACGGAAGGCATAAAGGAGATTATCCAAACCCTCTTGATCGCCATCGTGCTGGTGATCCTAGTGGTCTACCTTTTCCTGCAAGACTGGCGCGCTACCTTGATCCCGATGCTTGCCGTTCCCGTCTCGCTGGTGGGTACGTTTGTTTTCTTCCCGCTGTCGGGCTTCTCCATCAATACCCTTTCCATGTTCGGGTTGGTGCTGGCCGTCGGTTTGGTGGTGGACGATGCCATTGTCGTCGTCGAAGGCGTCCAACGTCACATCGACGAGGGCCTTCGTCCCAAGGATGCCGCGCGAAAGGCCATGGAAGAGCTTTCCGGGCCGGTCATTGGTATTGCCCTCGTTCTCTCGGCGGTTTTCGTGCCGACAGTCTTTATTCCGGGCATCACCGGACGGCTCTACCAGCAATTTGCCTTGACCATTGCGATCTCCGTGGTCCTCTCGGCTTTTAACGCACTCACGCTGAGCCCGGCGCTTGCCGCGCTCCTGCTCCGGCCAAAGAAGGAAAGCCGCGGGCCACTCGCAAAATTCTTCGCTTGGTTTAATCATAGTTTCGAGAGCGGCACGCAACTCTATCTACGGCTGTCCGGTGGGATGATCCGGAAAAGCGTCTTGGCGCTGGTGGTGCTTGCGGCGTGCGGGCTTGCCGGACTTTTCTTTGGCCGCCTCCTGCCATCCAGCTTCCTGCCCGATGAAGACCAGGGCTACGTGTACGTCAACATGGACCTTCCGAACGCAACTTCGCTGGAGCGCACCAGCGCAGCGGCGAAACAGGTTGAGAAGATCCTCGCCAACACGCCAGGCGTCGAATACACCACCAGCGTTGTTGGCTTCAGCTTGCTCAGCTTTGTGCGGACTACTTACAACGGCTTCTTTTTCGTCACGCTGAAGCCCTGGAGCAGCCGCGAAACACGAGCGGAACAATTTCAGGAAATCAAGGTGCGCTTGAATCAGCAGCTTAGCAAGTTCCCGCAAGGAACCGCTTTCAGCTTCTCGCCGCCAGCGATCCCTGGCGTCGGTACTTCTGGCGGCTTTCAGTTCGTGCTCGAAGACCGTGCCGGGCGGGACGTTCCGTTTCTAGCGGGCAACCTGGACAAGTTCCTGGCTGCCGCTCGCAAGCGTCCTGAAATTGGATCGATATCCACCTCCTTTCTACCAAGCGTGCCGCAAAAGTTCTTGGAGGTCGACCGGGAGAAAGTGCTGAAGCAAGGGGTGGCCGTCAGCGACGTTTACAGAACTATTCAGGCTTTCATGGGCGGTCTGTTCATCAACTACTTTAATGATTTCGGCCGTACATGGCAGGTGTACGTGGAGGCCGAAGCGCCTTACCGGTCGAATATGGAGAACCTCGGGCAGTTCTACGTGCGCAACAACGGAGGCGGATCGGTCCCGCTTTCTGCGCTGATGAGGTTTGAGTCGCGTTCCGGACCCGAATTCACGATGCGCTACAACGAGTATCGCTCAGCGCAGATCAACGGGAGCGCCGCGCCGGGTTATAGCTCGGACCAGGCGACAGCGGCACTGGAAGAAGTTTTCCGGCAGACCATGCCTCGTGAAATGGGATACGACTACATGGGCATGTCCTATCAAGAGCAGAAGGCGCGGCAGGGGGTCCCGGCTTCGGTGATCTTCGGTTTTTCGCTGTTGTTCGTGTTCCTAATTTTGGCAGCACTCTATGAAAGCTGGTCATTACCCTTCAGCGTGTTGCTGAGCACGCCGGTCGCGGTATTCGGCGCCTTTGCGGTTTTGTGGCTGCGCCGGGTTGTGCTTAGTGCTATCTATCCGGCTTACACGGTTCAGATCGAGACCGATGTCTACTCGCAAATCGGATTGGTGATGCTTATTGGTTTGGCCGCCAAAAACGCGATTCTTATCGTTGAGTTCGCCAAGGAGGAATACGAAAAGGGGAAACCTCTGGTGGATGCTGCACTCCAAGGGGCAAAACTTCGTCTGCGTCCCATTCTGATGACGTCCTTTGCGTTCATTCTCGGGTGCGTGCCGCTCTGGACTGCATCCGGTGCCGGCTCTGTGGCCCGTCAGATCATGGGCACTACCGTAATCGGTGGCATGGCGGCTGCCACCGGCATTGCCATATTCATCATTCCGGCGCTGTTCGTCTTGGTCGAGCGTCTGGCCAAACGCCGCAGTGGCGTGCTCAGTCCTTCAGTTCCGCAGCCGAGCCCATCGGAGGCGGACTGACGTGAGAAGACTGATCGCTATTTCCTTGGCTACGCTCCTTGCTTCGGGCTGCACTGTGGGACCGAACTATAAAAGACCGAGCGCCAACGTTCCTGGAGCATACCGTGGAACCACGCCGGAAGAGGCGCCGCAGCCTGCGGCCGAATCGCTCGGGGACCAAAAATGGTGGGAAGTGTTCCAAGACAAGCAGCTTCAAGACTTGATCCACACTGCCCTCCAGCAGAACTACGATGTTCGCATCGCGGCAACGCGAATCCTGGAAGCCCGGGCGCAGGTCGGCATCACGCGCGCCGACGGGTTGCCGACGATTAGTGCCGGAGCTCAGTCTTTCGACCAACGCTCCGCGCGCCAAAAATTCTTCCCTGCATTCGACACAAGCGCTCACCAGTTGGATCTCTCCTTGGCTTGGGATCTCGATTTCTGGGGAAAGTATCGCCGCGCCAACGAGTCCGCGCGGGCAAGTCTGTTAGCGACGGAATGGGCCCGTGAGGCGGTCATCACCACACTGGTGAGTGACGTGGCCGCAGCTTACTTCCAGCTTCGTGAACTTGACCTACAGCTCGAAATCTCGCGGCGAACGCTTGTTTCGCGCCGGGACTCGCTGCGGCTCACACAAATGTTAGCAAACGGTGGGGCTACATCCATGCTCGACGTCCGGCAGGCGGAACAGCTCGTATTCACTGCCGCCGAGACCATTCCCGATCTGGAACGGCGCATTGAGCAGCAGGAAAACTTCATAAGCACGCTTTTGGGAAACAATCCCGGTCCCATCGCGCGCGGAGCAAAGTTGACGGAGCAACCGCATGCGCCAGAGGTCCCGCCAGGCCTTCCGTCCGATCTGCTGGAGCGGCGGCCCGACATCCGTCAGGCCGAAGCACAATTGATCGCTGCTAACGCTCAGATCGGAGTTGCGAAAGCCGCCTACTTCCCGCAAATCTCCTTGACCGCGAGCGGCGGATTTCAGAGCTCAGCGCTTACCAGCCTCTTTAGTGGTCCGGCCGGGTTGTGGAATTTCGGAGGATCACTCGTACAGCCCATCTTCGCCGGGGGAAGAATTCGTTCCGGTGTGAGACTTTCCGAGGCGCGGCAACAGGAAACACTACTGATCTACCAGCAGACTATCCAGCAGGCCTTTCGCGGGGTCTCGGATGCGCTAGTCGAATACCGCAAAGACAGGGAATTCCGAGAGCAGCAAGAGCAACTCGCGTCTTCCGCTGAAGATGCGGCCCGGCTTTCGGAGACGCGCTATCGAGGTGGCGCCACCAGCTACTTGGAGGTGCTGACGAACGAAACCAATTATTTTGATGCTGAGTTGGGACTCGCTCAGGCTCAGCTGAACGAGCTTTTAGGTCTGGTCAGCATTTACCGAAATCTTGGTGGAGGCTGGCAACAACAATGAGTAGCGGGAACTCAGATTTCCCCGGCTTATGTGTTTCGCTGACGGTTTTGCCGCAAAGCATGAAGTCGGCGAGGTTGTTGAGCCTTACTCGCAGGCGTGTCTGGACGGGGAACAAAACCATCACGATTGGATATTTTCAGCTGTGGTAACTCCTTCTCGTTCCGCTTCGGTTTTTCGCTCACAATTATGTTCATACATGTAGAGAATGAACGCGGTGACGTTGGATTTTTCGTGGACGGTGACGAACAACGGGAATTGAAATACCATCGGACCGTCCCGTAATTCTCCAGAAGGGATCCGTACGTCCCGTAATTCTCCAGAAGGGATCCGTAGCCCTATGAAGTTTCAGAGGATCATGTTTGAGCTAGTGATCGCCACCTTGTTGATGTCCGCCAAGGCGTATTCCCAGGCAGGAAAATCCGAGAAAAGCCCCTCCTCGCCTTCAGCCCAGTCCGTCGAACCTTTCCTGGGACGCTGGGATTTGACGTTGAAGGCACCTGATCGGGAATATCCCTCGTGGTTGGAACTTCGCCTGGAGGGTGGACAATTGAAAGCCCAGATGGTGAGCCGTTGGGGAAACGCAAGACCGCTTCCCAAAGTTGAGCTGTCGAATGGCCGCCTCACGTTCGTGTCTCCTAAAGAGGAGGAAGACCGAGCCGAGGATATGGTTTTCG
>WNFS01006603.1_pt1 | contig 15370 bp, 7 predicted proteins | sample 5400141 | NCBI WGS metagenome assembly WNFS01 (sample SAMN13153358, study PRJNA577476) | soil metagenome | isolation source: 60 cm saprolite under Madrone tree | place: USA:California | collected 2016-06-14
ATGATTTCCCACGCGGCTATCACATCGAGATTGGGGGCGGGCGCGACATGCCCGGCGTGGGAATGTTCGATGGCTTGTGTCACCGCGAAGAGGGATACGGTGCGGCACTGAAACAGCGCGCGCGCAAAGTCTACGGCACGCACATTGGCTTCTCTGGCCGCGGCGAAATGATTCCGAACCCGGACACGTATTGCGAGATCGATCCCGACGTCGTGGACCAGTGGGGCATTCCGGTGCTGCGCTTCCACTTCAAGTGGACGGATTACGAGTTGCGGCAGGCGCAGGATATGCAGCAAACATTCCGCGCGATTGTCGAGGCAGCGGGCGGGGAGTACCGCACGAAAACGAGGATCGATGGGCCGTATCCGTTTGGAATTCAAGCTGGTGGAAAGATCATTCACGAGGTGGGTACCGCGCGTATGGGCGCAGACCCGAAGACTTCCGTGCTGAACGGCTACTGCCAGGCGCACGACGTGAAGAATCTGTTCGTGACGGATGGTGCTCCGCTCGTGACCAACCCGGACAAGAATCCGACGCTGACGATCATGGCGCTGTCGTGGCGCGCTTCGGAGTACTTGCTCTCCGAAGCGAAAAAGGGGAATTTATAATGCCACGCATGCGCGCGCGGTCATCGTGAGCCCAGCGATCGAAGATTTCGGCCTGGACGGAAGGGATCTCGACGTCAGAAACGGAGGAGACTTATGAGTTCGCAGGGCGTAACGCGACGCGACATTTTGAAGACGCTAGCTATGGGCGCGGTGGGCGGCTCGGTGCTGCAAGTCATTCCCGCCAAAGCCGCCGAATTCGTGCACCAGGCTGTGCGCAAGGAAAAAGCCGCGTCGCCGGCAGGGAAGTACACTCCCAAATATTTTTCCGCGCATCAATACGAAACGCTGAATCAGCTTTGCGATGCCATTATTCCGAAGGATGATCACTCCGGCGGAGCAGTGGAGGCTGGCGCGCCGGAGTTCATCGATTTGCTGACCAGCGAAAACGAAAAGTATCAGTTGCGGCTGGGCGGCGGACTGGCGTGGCTCGACAGTTTTTGCGCTGACCGCTACGCGAAATCGTTTATGGAATGCACACCGGAGCAGCGCAAGGAAGTGCTGGACCTGATTGCGTATCGCAAGAATGCGAAGAAAGACGCGTCACTCAGCCAGGGAGTGGCTTTCTTTGCGTTTCTGCGGAAGATGACCTGCGACGGCTTTTACACCAGCAAAATTGGCATCGCCGACTTGCAGTACATAGGCAACACATCGCTGCACGAATTCCCCGGCTGCCCGCCGGTGCCGACAACGTAGGTCGAGCTCCTCTGATTTGCTCCATTAGTTACTCGATGGGTCTTGCGCGCTCATTGCAAACACAACATCATTGGGAGGCAGATTTTCCCATACAGCCGACTGCTTGATTGGTGGTCGGCTGCAGAAAATGCGGTGGCTAAATCTCGCATTTTCAATGGAGAGGGACGGCAACCTGGTTCCCGAAGACTATCAGTTGGTGGAGAGGTGAGCTTTATTGAGGTGAGCCGTGAGGCAGAGCAGGCTGCGCGCAAACCTCTTATAGCCCGGGGCGGTTTGCGCGCGTTCACCCGGCGTCATGCCACGCTAGTCTATGTATTGTTTCTCTGTCTCGGGACGTTTGGCCTGTACGCGCGATCGCTACGGAATGGCTTTGTCAATTACGATGACCCCCGCTATGTGACCAAGAACCTTGTAGTACAGAAAGGGCTGAATTGGCCTAACGTAAGGTGGGCATTTGCCTCGACCTCCGAGGCGAACTGGCATCCCTTGACGTGGATGTCGCACATGGCGGACGTTCGGTTGTTCGGTTTGCATCCCGCTGGCCACCACCTGCATAACAATATCCTGCACACGCTCAATGTTGTTCTGCTCTTTCTGCTGCTCTGGCAATCGACCGGCTCTCGAGCGAAGAGCGCCTTGACTACGGCGTTATTCGCGGTGCACCCACTCAACGTAGAGTCGGTTGCGTGGATTGCGGAGCGCAAATCGCTTCTTTCCACGCTGTTTTTGCTGCTCGCGCTGGCAGCATATGGCTTGTATGTTCAGAAACGCACCATTGGACGCTACCTCGTTGTAGCGTTGTGCTTCGCCTTTGGGCTCATGGCCAAACCCATGGTGATTACTTTTCCGTTTTGCTTGCTGTTGCTCGACTATTGGCCGCTGAACCGTCTTGTGTCGCCATCGTCAGGCAACAATTCTGCCTTCCGCAGAGATTTGTTCTGGCTCGTCATCGAGAAAATCCCGTTACTTGCCATGTCCGCGGCCAGCGCGGTGATTACCGTGTACGCGCAGCGGAGCGGCGGTGCGATGGAATTGCTGACTGCTCTGCCGTTGGGCCAGCGATTCGGGAATGCTATCTATTCGTATGTGAAGTACCTGGAAGACGGCATCTGGCCTTCCGGCCTCGCGGCGTTCTATCCCCACCCGGAGGGTTCGCTTGCGTTGTGGAAGGTGGTAGGCGCTGTTGGTGTGTTGCTGCTCATAAGCGCGATGGTTTGGCGGCATCGCCAGCGCCACTACGTGGTCGTGGGCTGGCTTTGGTATCTCGGAACAATGATTCCCGTAATCGGCATCATCCAAGTCGGACGCCAAGCGATGGCGGATCGCTACGCCTATCTGCCATTCTGGGGGCTGTTTGTGATTGCGGTGTGGACTGCTGGCGAGCTATTCCCTCGCCTGCTGCCCGCAGTAAAACTTGGAATCGCTGCCGCCACGCTTTCTTGTTTTGCGATTGTTGCCTACATTCAGATTGGTTACTGGTTCAGCAGCTATACCCTCTTTGTGCATGCTTTGCGTGTTACGCCGGACAATGCCATCGCAGAGGACCACTTAGGCGCGGCTCTTGCGGATATGGGTATGGAAGATCAGGCGGCGATCCATCTTGTGACGGCCATCCGCCTGACGCCGCTATATCTTCCTCCCCATTACACTCTGGGCATGGTCTTCCAGCGGCAGAATCGACTGGATGAGGCGCAGCGTGAGTGGAAGGCGCGCTTAGGGAGTTCGACGCAGCCATCCGGATCAATCCGAACGAGCAAAATAGCTTTCTCGGGCGCGGGTCGATCGAGTATCAGAGGGGGGAAGGGGATGCTGCCATCGAGGATTTCCGGCGCGCGGCACAGATTGCGCCGTCAGCAACCGTTTACTTTTGGCTGGGGTTGGCCTGCGAGCTAAAGAGGGACGCGGTCTGTGCGACCCAGGCGTATGAAGACGTCCTCCGGTTAAGTCCTGGTCTGAAGGAGGCGCAGAATCGCCTCAAAATACTGCAGGGGAAAAGGGGTAACTCAGCAAACTAAGACGCGCTGAATCGACGCCGAGCTTCTGCGTTCATACCGAAAAAGTAGGAACGTGTGTTGCTGCTGTTCAAATTTTATTGTCAGCCTGTTAAGACTTCAGCTTCTCCAGATAGTCATAGCTGATCTGGATGTCCTCGAAGGCCGACTTGGGCTCATCATTCTCGACAAAGTAATGCTCGATTCCGGCTTTGCCGGATTGCGCGAAAATGCGCCTCCAGTCGATTTCGCCTTGGCCGACGTCGGTCATGTGGCCGGGCTTTTTGGACGCACCTGTAGCGCCGCCGTAGTCGTTGCCGCTCGGCCCCTTGGTAGTCCAATCCTTGACGTGTACGAGCGGGAAGCGGCCGGGGTAGCGGTCGAAGTACTTCACGGGATCCTGCCCGCCCACGGTAATCCAGCAAAGGTCCATTTCCATTTTGACCAGCTTGGGATCCGTCTCGGCGAGCAGATAATCATAAGGGAGCTTGCCGCCCAGCGCTTCGGAAGACTCAAACTCAAACGCGTGATTGTGATACGCGAACTGGATGCCGGCCTTTTGTGCCGCTTCCCCAGCGCGGTTGAACGCTTCGGCGGCGTGCTTCCATCCGTCGCCTTCCTTGCGTTGCGAAACATCGATCCATGGACATACGATGAACTTCTGCCCGAGCGTGTGGGCGGCTTCGAGAGTTTCCGGCCATTTCTTTTCGACCGTCTCGTACGGAACGTGTTCCGAAGGCGAGGTGAGCTTGTTGCTGTCCAGAATGGCTCGGACTTCTTGCGGCGACTTGCCGAAGTACCCCGCGAACTCGACTTCTTTGTAGCCAATCTGCGCAACCTTCGCGATGGTGCCCTCGAAATCTTTCTTCATAAGGTCGCGCACGGTGTAGAGCTGCAACCCGATGCGCTCAATTCGGTGAGTTTCAGCCGGCCACGCAGGACGCGAGGCGGCTACGGCGGCGGCGATGGATGTTCCGATAAAAGTTCGTCGATTCATGGCGCGCATTGTATCGCTTTCACGGTAAGTTGGCAGTCAAAAAGTAAAACACAACAGCGAGCAACGCTAACCAATTCAATCCCGGCATTCGCGTGCAAATCACAAAAAAAGGCGGCGCTCCGAGAAGCGCCGCCTTTTCGGGGTGGTGAGGGTCAGAAGTAGAAACGGAAACCGAACTGCATGCGCCGCGGCGCGTGCGCGCTAGTGAGGTGCATGAAGTCCGAGTTGCCAAGGGCCGAGCTGATCGAACCCGTGCCATTGCCAAACTGGGTGTGGTTGAAGACGTTGAACGTTTCCCACTTGAAGTCAAAGCCGGACCTTTCATTGATGGCGAAGCGCTTGGAAAGGCCGAAGTCGAAGTTGAGGCGGCCGGGCAGGTACAGAGAGTTGCGCCCGACGTCACCGAACGTAAGTCCCGTGGGCACGGCGAAGGCAGCGGGATTGAAGAAAAGCGGTCCAAACGTGCCAGGCTCTTGATTTGAGGAGAAGCCCGACTTGGGATCGCTCACCAGGTCAGGGCGGGAGCCCGCCGTGGCCACACCGTTGCCAACTCCAGCATTGTCGCCAAAATTGGTGCCATTGGTGACGGTGAACGGGTTCCCGGTCTGCGCGATGGTTATACCGGAGATCTGCCATCCTCCCAGCACGGTGTGCGTCAGGCCTGCTGCCTTGAAAAACGGGAGCCCATAGATGTAGCTGATGGCCAAACTATGTCGCTGGTCGAAACTGGAGCTCGCCCGGTTTCCGGGAATATCGAAGGAATTAACGAAGTTGTTATCGAACCGGTCAGAAGAATCGTCAATGGAGTGACTGTAGGTATAGGCGAGGCTCAACGTCAGATCGCCCACAGTGCGCCGCGCAGAAACCTGAAATGCGTGGTATATGGAGTTCGCGGTGTCCTGGAGCCGAAAGATATCGCCGAGACCCGGGAACGCGGTGCGCTGAGCATCGGCGTTGCCTCCGCAGGCTATCCCGAGATTTATTGCGGCCTGGCCAGTGATAGCCACACCGCTTGGAGTCGTCAGAGTTCCGCAGTCGTCGTGGCCATTGGCGCCGATAGCCTCACCTAGCTTGTACGGATTTGCGGAGGCAGGTACGGGGAGGAGTTGATTGAGGTCGTTGAGCATGGTCAGATGCGTGCCCTTGCTGCCCACGTAAGAAGCCGTTGCCACGATGTGCGAGGGAAGTTCCCTTTGGACATCCAGATGCCATTGTTGGACATAAGGCCAAACCGCTTTGTTCGGGATGGAATTAACAGCTAGCGGGAAAAGCAGCCCTCCGCCGACGTTGTTGAAGCCCCGGACATTGAACTGCTTAGCAGTCAGTACGAGTGGCGGTGAACCTTCGAGCGATTCTGTATTGCCCTCGTTGCCGTTGGTGTGCTCGAAGAAAACGCCATAGCCTCCGCGAATAGCCATCTTGCCGTCTCCCTTGGGATCCCAGGCGAATCCGATGCGGGGAGCAGGATTGAACAGATGCCCCTTGAGACAGCCATCGGGAGACGAAGCTCCCACAGTTGAGGGGTATCCTGGCAAGGGCGTGCTGGTTCCTCCTTTTCCTCCGCACTGGACCATGCCATTCAGCGGATTCCCGGTTCCCGGGACCAGGGATCCATCGGAGGCTGTTCCGCTGGTGTCGATCGTAGGCTGGTTGGCGGGAACGAATGCCGTGGGTTCGAAGTTGAACGCCTGCCGGTAGCGCTCGCGATATGTGCCGAAGAGGCTAAGGCGTAGTCCAAGGTTCACGGTGAACTTCTTCGTCACGCGCCAGTCGTCCTGGAAGTAAGGCTCCAGTATCCTGTAGCGGTTGTAATACTTGGCCTCCACGCTCCACTGCTTGTACTTCGAAATGTTCCCCATCAACAGATCGGCAAGAGAGTTTCCCGTGCTAAGAGGGTTTCCCGCAACAATTGCGGTATTGTTCGAATCAAACGTCAGAATCCCCTGAACGTCGGGAGAGTTCTCTTCGTTTTTTTGCGCGAACGCCAGGTACGCGCCGAATTGCAACGTATGCCTACCGATAACTTTCGTCACGTTGTCGCGGTACGTATAGACGGGGTTAGCGTTGTTCCAGGGGAAATACCCTGAGTCTTGCGCGAGGCGCGAATCGCCGCCCCCGCCGTACGCGATATTGCTCTTGAGCTCGATCGACGGAAGCTTCCCACCGAACACGGGGTTCTGGGCGAACAACGTGCCCATCGCGAAGGGGGAGGGAAGCGCTGGATTATTAAGGGCAGTGAGAAAGATATGGTCGGCGGTGTAGCTGGCCACGAATTCGTTGAGAAGGGTCGGAGAGATGTTGGCATTCAGGCGGGCTACGAAGCTCGACCCCGGCCCTACGAAATTCGTTTGTATGTCCTGGAATTGGGAGGTACCGTTGCCCCAAAGCGGATTGGGTACGACGGTCGACCACGAATCGTGGATGTAGCGGAACGTCAGACGGTAGTTATCGGTCAGATTATGGTCGACGCGAATGAGTTCCTCTCGCCACGTGGTCGGTGTCGAGACGGTCTGCGCGACGGCGGGGATTGGGGTCCCATCGGAAAATACGCCATTCGTCGTGTTGGCGTGCGGGATGAGCGCCAAAAGCGCCGTACCAACCGAAGTTGGCACTACTTTATTGCCACTGACTTGCGGGCCGCTAGGGCAATCCGCGGGTTCATGGGAGCAGAGCACGGTAAAATCCCCAGTGCGGTCGAGATCCGAAGGAACGTTTTGAAGAATTGTGGAGGGGTTTTTCTCCCGCCGCCATTCCTGCGACCAGAAGAAGAACGTCTTCTTCTTGTTGGAATTATAGTGATTCGGGATATAAACGGGTCCGCCGACCGTATAGCCAAAGTCATGCTTCTTGTAGGGTGCCTTGGGCTGCGTTATGTCGGAGCCTTGATCCCAGGAGCGCGCGTTGAAGAATTCATTGCGCAGGTACTCGAAGGCGCTGCCGTGAAAGGAACTGCCGCCAGACTTAGTCTCGACTTCCACGGTGCCCGAGCCGTTGCGGCCATACTGCGCGCCGTAGTTTGACGTGAGAACTTTGAACTCGGCGATAGCTTCAAGATTCGGATACACGTTCAGCGTAGCGTTGCTGCCGTTGTCCATGTTGTCGCCGCCGTCGAGCTCCCAGTTGTTGTACTCGGTGCGGCCGCCATTCATGCTATACGCGACGTTTCCGTACACGCCCACGGTGCCCTCATCCTGGCCCGTTTGGTTGACGACACCCGGAGCCAGATTAACGAGCTGCGTGAAATTGCGGCCGTTCAGCTCCAGTTGATTAATCTGCTTTCCAGTGATCGTGCTGGTCAGGTCTGAGGATTGCGTCTCTACCTGCGCAACGCTTTCGCCCGTGACGGTGATCTCTTCGCTCATCGCGCCAACCGTCAGTGTCACGTCAATGCGCGACTTTTCCGCGACGTTCAACTTGATACTTTGCGCGGTGTACTTTTGAAAGCCCTTGGCCGCTACACTTAAGTTGTAAGTATCGCCTGGCAGTCCCGCAATCACGTAGGCGCCATCGTTGTTGCTGGTTGTCGTGCGCGTCAAGCTGCCAGTCGTGTTGGTCAGCGTTATGTCGGCGCCAGCAACCGCTGCGCCGGATTTATCGATCACTGTGCCGCTGATGTAGCCGGTGTCCTGGGAATACGAAAGGCACGGCATCAGGAGCGTAATCACCAGAGCGCACAATGGGCCGAGGGCGAAGGCAGTGTTGGCAAGAACGTTCGCGGACTTGCGAGTGTGAAAATAATGCGAATGTCCCTTCACGGTAGTACCTCCAAAATTCTCAAAACTTGAATGACGGGAATGTGAGGGACGATGCCCCTGGCAAGACGGGTCCGCCAGGTTCATGAATCGCCGGAGACAACTCATTCGGCCACAGCCCCCACCACTCGACCTGAGCAAGATTGCACCGGGACTTATTAAATCGAGTTAATAAGGCATAACGGTGCGCCTGTCAAGTAGGATTTTGTCTTATTCTTGTTCTTCCTTCCGCCCGTTGCCAAGCATCAGGCGCGATGCTACTTCTCCCGCTCCCGTTTCTTTGAATCCCGTTGAAATAGCGGCAGTTCGCGGCCGCCGCTTGAATTCCGGCCGAGGCTGCCGGAGACTACAGGCCCCATGACTCGAAAGGTTCTGGTACTCGCTCTGGCGGCCAATTTCGGTGAAGGTGCGTTCACTGGAGCCTTGCCTGCGTTTTGTTTGGCGGAAGCTTCGCTCCGCCCCTCCGCATCGCAAGCGCGCGATGCAGCCTCGAACGGCTCCGCAATCGCCGATCTCCAAAAGACTTTCGCGGAGGGCGAGGCCGCGCTGCAACGTGGCAAGCTGGACGACGCTGAAGCGGCATTTCGCAAAGTGTTGGCCGCCGATCCTCGCGCGGGATCCGCTTACGCCAATCTCGGCGTCATCGCTATGCGCCGAAAGGATTGGGACCACGCGCTCTCCCTTTTGCAGCGAGCGGCGAAGCTCGAGCCAAAAATGGCCGGCGTTCGCTTGAACATCGGCCTGGTGAAGTACCGGCGCGGGGACTACGCCGGAGCGATCGCACCGCTCGCGTCCGTGGTTCGCGACCAGCCCGACTCCCAGCAAGCGCGCTACCTCTTGGGTCTCTGCAACGTGTTTACCGAGCGTTATGCTGACGCCGTCATCGCGCTTGAGCCGCTTTGGGTGCAGCAATCCAGCGATTTCATGTACCTTTATGTGCTGGGCATTGCGGCTCATAACGCCGATAGGAAAGACCTGGACGAGAAAGCTCTCAGCCGCCTTCTGGAGGTTGGCGGGGAGAAGCCCGAGTTTCATCTGATTCTCGGCAAGGCCTATCTGAACCGCGAGGAGCCGGAGAAAGCGCTGCCCGAACTGCAGCGCGCCGCGGCCGCAAATCCCAATTTGCCTTTCGTTCATTTCAGCCTGGGAGTTGCTCAGTTGCGGCTCGACCACCTGGAAGAAGCCGAGGCGGAATTTCGCAAGGATTTGGACGTCGAGCCCGACCTCCCCGATACCTACGAGCAGCTCGCACAGCTTTATCAACGCGCTGGAAACCATGACGAAGCGGAGCGCTTCTTCCACGAAGCTTTGAAGCGCAACCCGAAAATGCCGGGTTCGCTCTTCGGTCTGGCCAAAATCTATATGCAACAGGAAAAATATCGCGAAGCGCTGCCGGTGATTGATTTGGCGGTGCGCCTGGCGCCCAACAATCAGAGCCTGCACTTCGTCCGTGGCAAAGTGCTCGCGCGCCTCGGACGTCCTGACGAAGCGCAAGCCGAATTTGCGATCGCCCGGAAAATGGTCAACGCCGATCTCAGCAAACGCCGCGAGTCGCTCAGCGACCGGCGCATACCGAACCCGGAACTCGTGCAGCCTCCCCAGTAACCTTCGCGGCAGAGATAATCCTGGCTGTGTTTGCGACCTACGCCAGGGGCGATCGCCATGGACCTCGGCCGTTCTCGATCCGTTCGGCCACCGCGAGGACTAGTTCCTCCTCGTGCGGCCGCCCGATGACTTGCACGCCGATCGGCAGTCCCGCGGAAACGCTGACCGGTACTGACGCTCCCGGAAACCCAGTCAAGTTGAGCCACTGTGAAAGGCGCATCGTGTCGCGATAACACTGCTTCGCGCCCGGCCGCCAGGTTCCTTCGCCATGCCGAAAGGCTGTCGTCGCTGAGACCGGTGAGAGCAGGATAGGCACATCGCGCATCTGCCGCAGAATGTTTGCGCGCAGCATGTCGCGCTCCGCGCACGCGGTCAACAATGCGTCGAGCGTCACGGGCGCCTCCGCAAACCTCATGTATTCGCGAAAAATGTCGCTCAGTTCATCTTCGTGGCCGGCGACGGTTGGCCCAAACAGGTGAGCGATCGCGGGTCCGAAGAAGAACCACCAGAGCTCGATCGCGCGTTCCAGGCCCTCCAGCGGCTGCTGTTCGACCACGAATCCCTCCGCCGCCAAGTGGTTCGCCGCCCTTTGCAACGCCGCGGCGGTTTCTGCGTCCACCTTGCCCAGCGCATCGCTTTCGAGAATGCCAACGCGCAAATCTTTTAGTTGCGCATCATTCACCGCAGTTACCGGCACTGGCGCCGACAACGCATCTCCAGGGTCCGGTCCCGCCATCACTTGAAACAAAGCGCGCACGTCCGCAATCGTTCGCGCCATCGGTCCAACCACTCCGATCCACGAAAACGCGCCGACGCCCGCGGGAAAGTGCCCGGTGGACGGAATTCGTCCCGGCGTCGGCTTCAAACCGCATATGCCGCAGAAGTGCGCTGGCACCCGAACCGATCCGCCGCCATCGCTGCCCACTCCGCCCGCCGAGCATCCCGACGCAATGGCCGCCGCTTCGCCGCCGCTCGAGCCGCCCGCGCTGCGCGATAAATCCCAGGGATTGCTGGTCTGTCCACTAGTTAGATTATCCGTTTCGTACGCCATCAGAAATTCCGGCGTGTTCGTGCTGCCCAGAAGAATCGCGCCGGCCGCCCGCAGTCGCGCAGTCAGCGTGGCGTCAGCCTCCGCAATGTAATCCTTGCGCAGCAAAGAGCCCGCCGGACACGGCCAACCCGCCACATCGATGCAACTCTTCAGCGTGATGGGAACGCCGAGCAGCGGGCCGGCCGCGTCTCCGCTGCGCAGCGTTTCCTCCGCGCGGCGGGCCTGCTCCAGTGCCGCCTCGGCATCGAAATGCACAAACGCATTGAGCTTCGGCTGCAATGCCTCGATACGTTCGAGGTGCGCCGTGGCGACTTCCATTGGCGACAGCCTTTTCGTCACGACGCTCTCGCGAATTTCCGCGATGCTTGCGTAATGTAGCGTTTTCATTTGCGAACTAGCGAGAGTAAGTGGGGCTCCTGAACGCGTCAAGTTTCCGCGCCATCGCGGAAATCCAAAGCAGCGCCGACCCAGCCGCGAAATCGTAGCTTGACGCTGCCTCGGTCAGCCGCGAAAATCGACAGGGTCTCGCAGCGTGGCGGGCCGTGCCGCGTCCGGGGCGACGATTCGTATAGGGAAAAAACCTCATGCTGCGTGCGCACCGACTCGGAATTCTGCTGTCCATAGTTAGCGTGGCCATTTTCTTTGCCATCGCGATTCCTTCGCTGCGCTCACGAGCCACCGGCGCTCAGCAAAATCCGCAAACTTCGCCGACGGCCGAAGCAAAAGGCAATGAGGCAGAAGCCTTTCGCAACAATACCCTCGGCGTTGCCTACATGAATCAGCAGAAATTCGCCGAAGCGCAGAAATATTTTGAGAAGGCCCTGGCCGCTGACCCGAAATTCGCCATCGCCCGCCTCAACCTCGGCATCGCGCTGCTCAGCCAGCAAAAGCTCGAAACCGCTCGTGCCGCTCTTGAAGAGGCTGCGCGCCTCCTGCCCAACGACCCCTACGCTTGGTACAACCTCGGCCTCCTTTACAAGGACATCGGGCAGCTGCAGCGCTACGACGATGCCATCGCCGAATTTCAGAAGGCCATTGCGGCGTTTCCCTATCATGCCTCATCGGAATTTGGCGTCGCGCGCGCCTATCAGCGAAAAGGCGATTTGGATTCCGCGCGGCAACACCTCGCACGTTTTCAGAAAATCACAACGGAACATCTTGGCTCTCCGTTTGGAGCGGGCTATGGCGATCAGGGCCGCTTCTCGCTCGCCGAATTGGGCCGCAGCGGCATGTTAGCGGCGCCGCCTGCGATCCCGGTCAGCTACAAGGAGCAGCCTATCGTTGTGGCTCTCGCAGGCGGCCGTCCCAAACTCCCCGGGCCCAGCGCCGGCGCGTGTTTTCTCGATTACGATGGTGACGGCAAGCCCGATCTGTTTTTGGTCAGCGCCCTAGGCGATGGCACGAGTCGCTTGCTGCACAATGCCGGCAACGGCCGCTTCGTCGACGTGACAGAAGAAGCGGGGCTCGCGCTAAAAGGCAGCGGCCTCGGTTGCGCCGCGGGTGATTTCGACAATGATGGCCACACCGACCTCGCCGTCTGCCTCAGCGACGGTGTGCGCCTCCTGCACAACAAAGGCGACGGCAGGTTCGCGGACGTCACGCAAGCCGTGGGCATTCGCCGCGAACCCGGCTGCGTGGGCGTTACCTTCGTCGACTATGATCACGACGGCGATTTAGACCTCTACGTCACCATGTCGCCCGGCGAAGCCTCGTCCAGCGCCAAGCCGCACAACGTTCTCTGGCGTAACAACGGCAACAGCACCTTCACCGATATTTCCGTTGAGACCGGACTAGGCATCGGTGCAACGGGCGCCGGGCTGGTTACCTCGGACTTCAACAACGATCGCGCCATTGATTTCGTTTTTGCCGGGGGTAGCCAGGGTGCATCAATCTACTTGAATCCGCGCGAAGGAAAGTTCTCTCCGCTGCCTGGTATCGATTTCACAAGAGAAAATCTTCCGCCCGCCGTCGGCGTCATCGCATTCGATTTCGATAAAGACGGCTGGATGGATCTCGCCTTTACCCACGGCGGTGCGCCCGGCATTAGCCTGTGGCGCAACATCGGCGGCAAGCACCTCGAACGCGTCGCGTTGCCCGATCTGGGCTGGGAGCGCGGCTGGGGGCTTTCCGCCATCGACTACGACAATGATGGCTGGCTCGATCTTGTTGCTGTCGGCGAATCCAGCTCCGGTGGCGAAATCCGTCTGCTGCGCAATCTCGGCACGCTCGGTTTCGCGGACGTCACGAGGCAAGGTCATCTTGACGCCGTCAAACTTTCGCAGCCGCGCGCTATTGCTGTAGCCGACGTCGCCGGCAATGGCGTACCCGACTTGGTCGTCACCCAATTGGGCGCCCCGCCGCTTCTGCTCCGCAACGAGGGCGGCAATCAGCACAATTGGATGCGCATCGATTTAAAACCCCTTAACGACAACAAGAGCGCCATCGGCACCAAGGTCGAGATCTACGCCGGTCCGCTCTATCAAAAGTGGGAAGTGCAAGGCGCGTCCGGCTACCTGGGACAAAATGCTCCGGCCCTCCTCGCTGGCCTCGGCACCGAGAAGAACGTCGAGGTTGTGCGTCTCCTCTGGCCCACCGGCGTGCCGCAGGACGAAATCAATCTAGCCGCCCGGAAAGAGCACGCCATCGGCGAGCTCGATCGCCGCGGCAGTTCCTGCCCTGTTTTATTTGCCTGGAATGGGCGCGAGTACGAATTCATCGCAGACATGATTGGCCCCGGCGTCGTTGGTCACTGGGTCGCTCCCGGTGAGCGCGACGTTCCCGACCCCGACGAGTATTTGAAGGTGAATGCGCGCAGCGTACGCCCGCGCAATGGCATGCTCAGCTTCCGCTTCATGGAGCCGATGGAAGAAACCGTCTACCTCGATCAAGTCCGCTTGCTGGCCATTGACCATCCTGCATCCTACGATATCTATCCCAACGAGCGATTCGTCAGCGCCCCACCATTCCCCGAATTTCGCGTCATCGCAAGCCGGGACGCGCATCCGCCCGTGGGCGCTTGGGACGATCACGGCAACGACGTGCTTTCGCTCATCGCCAAGCCCGACCGCAAGTACGTCACCAGCCTCGAAGAGCTTCCCTTCGCCGGTTTTGCGAAATTGCACTGGCTCGAGCTCGACCTTGGTTCATGGGACGCCGCCAAGCCGCTGCGCCTGATCATCGACGGCTACACCGATTATTTCACCGCCACTTCCATGTACGCCGCCGATCAAGCTGGCATCAAGGTAATCGCTCCCTACGTCGAAGCTCTCGACGCGCAAGGCAAGTGGGTGCGCGTCGTCGACGACCGCGGGCCTCGAACGCACCATGGTGACCGACCTTACCGGCAGGCTGCCGCCCGGCACGCGTCGCATTCGCATCGTCAACAACCTGAAAATTTATTGGGACGCGATTCGCATCGACCAAACTCCCGGCCAGCCCGAGGTCCGCGTCGCTGAAGTCCCGTTAGCCGATGCCGCGCTCGATTTCCTCGGCTACCCGCGCGAAATTCGCCTTACGCCTGCGAGCGACACCACCTATTCTTACGCCCGCCGCAGCATGACCGGGCCCTACGCTCGCGCCGCCGGCAATTACACCCGATACGGCGATGTACGCCCGCTACTGGAAAAGCCAGACGACCGCTTCGTCGTCTTCAGCTCTGGCGAAGGAATCAAGCTCGATTTCGATCCGCGCAAACTCCGCGCGCTACCAGGCGGCTGGGTCCGTGACTATTTCTTCTACGCCAACGGATTCGAGAAGGATCTCGATTTCTACGCTGCCCATGCCTTCACCGTGGAACCACTTCCGCGCCACACGCTGCTTCCATATCCCTACCCGGAAGGCAAAGACTACCCCGCCGACGCCGAACACCTGCGCTACCAGCTCGAGTACAACACCCGCCAGCGCTCCGACCGCATGCCATCAACTTTGCGCTACCACTACGCGCCCTAATCGCAACCATTCCTGGAATCAATTTCGCCAGGACTAAGCGTTATCATCCTGTGGCCAGCGCACTTTGGCCGGGCCGATGGACCTCAACCGATCCCCACCACAAGGCACAAGCGACCTCGCCGCTCAACAATGTCAATCCTTCCCCTTCAACAGCGCCTCCCGGATCGCCTCCAATTCCTTCTTCTTCTCCTTATCGACGTCCGGAAATGCCAGGTCCAACCCATTCAGCGCCTCGATAATCGCCGAGGCCACCACCAGCCGTCCGTACCACTTGTTGTCCGCTGGGACCACGTACCATGGCGCCCGCTTCGTCGCCGTGTTCTGCACCATCTCCTCATACGCCTCCTGATAGTCGCCCCAGAATTTCCGTTCTTTGATGTCGTCCATCGAAAACTTCCAATTTTTCTTCGAATCGCCCAGTCGCTCCAAAAATCGCTTCTTCTGCTCCTCTCTCGAAACGTTCAGGAAAAATTTCCGGACCACCACGCCGTCGTGCGTCAAAAACCGTTCGAAAGCGTTGATATCCTCATACCGCTCTTGCCAAATGTGCTTCGTCACCAGTTCGTCCGCCAGCTTCTCGGCCTTCAAGAGATGCGGATGCACCCGCACCACCAGCACTTCCTCGTAATACGACCGGTTAAAAATCCCGATCTTTCCGCGGCTCGGCATCACCTTGTGTTCCCGCCAAAGAAAATCGTGCTGCAAGTCTTCGTTGGTGGGCGCTT